>Ga0118677_10003594_pt1 | contig 29122 bp, 19 predicted proteins | sample AliMusrvi5mmetaG_FD_86154 | JGI IMG/M metagenome (GOLD analysis project Ga0118677, IMG submission 86154) | reverse complement strand
AGCCCGATTTTGGCCAGCAGCTTGTCCACGTGAACGCCCGCCTCGGTGCGCACGCCGTCCGGCAGGGGGACCACCGCAATATCCGGCGGGATTTCCTTCTGCCGCACCACGCGATTGAACTGGTCGGCGGCGGCGGCGGCGTCCGAAACGGAGTGGAAATCCGCCACCACCAGTTTGCCGAGTTCGATTTTGGCATTCATCGGATGCAGTTCGCCGCGGGCGATCTTTTCCTGCATGGCCGCGATTTCGCTCATGCTGGTGTCCGTCAGAAGCTCGTAGTAACGGAACATCAGGCTGTCGCTGATCTGCATGATCTTCCGGAACATCACCTCGGGTGACTCCGTTATGCCGATGTAGTTGCCGAGAGACTTCGACATCTTCTTTTCGCCGTCCAGGCCTTCGAGCAGCGGCGAGGTGGCGACAATCTGGGGCAACTGGCCGAAATCGCGCTGCAGTTCCCGGCCTACCAGGAGGTTGAATTTCTGGTCGGTGCCGCCCATTTCCACGTCGCACTCCAGCGCCACAGAGTCGTACCCCTGGGCGAGCGGATAGAGCAGTTCGTGCATGGAAATCGGGACGCCCGCGGCGTAGCGCTTCGAGAAATCGTCTCGTTCCAGCAGCCGCGCGACCGTGTAACGCGCGCAAAGACGTACGATCTCTTCATAGCCCATCTTCCCCAGCCATTCGCTGTTGAACCGAACCTCCGTTTTCTCGGGATTCAGGATCTTAAAAACCTGATTCTTATAGGTTTCGGTATTGGCCTCGATATCCTCGCGCGTGAGCGGGGGCCGCGTGGCGTTGCGGCCGGTGGGGTCTCCGATCATGGCGGTGGAGTCGCCGATCAGGAAGATGACCTGGTGGCCCATGTCCTGAAAATGTTTCATCTTCCGCAGCAGTACGGTGTGGCCGAGATGCAGATCGGGAGCCGTCGGGTCGAAACCCGCTTTCACGCGGAGCGGCTTTCCCTCACGCGCGCGGAGCAGCAGGCGCTCCCTCAGATCCTCCTCGCGAATCACCTCTGCGAGGCCCTTGCGGAGGTAGGTCAATTGTTCTTCAGGACTTGGAGGCACTAAAACCGATTGTATCGGTCGTTCGTGCGTATCGCGACCGTTAATGCGTATAGCGATAAATCAGATCCCGAACGCGGAGATACCATTCCGCCCCGGTTTGGGGGTAGACAAGAGGCGTGGCGGCGAGCAGATTCAGTTGCGGATTGCGATAGCCCAAATTCTTCGCGAGCAGCATGTCCTCGGCTGCGTTGCGCTGCAGAATGTCGCGCACTCGCAGGATGGCCGGAGGTATCTCCGGAGGCAGGCCGAACAGGTACCTGTTGAGCTGGCGAAGCGCAGTATCGCTGGAGCGCGCTTCCAGCGGCGCGAGATCTTCGGACCGCGGAAGTGTGCCCGTGTCCGGCAGTTCGGGCGCAATGACGCGCAGTTCCATCGGCGCCACCAGCCAGTAGCCCACCTTCAGCAGCGCTTCCACGCGAACGCGGCGCGGTGGCACGTCGCGCGGCACATGAATGTCGAACAGGTAACAGCGGGTGGTCTGGCCCGGGATTCGGTAAATGGATTCCGGCATGGCGCCGAACGACGGTAAACGTTGCTCCGTCAGCCATTCCGGGCAGTAATCCACCCCGCAGGGGACGAAATGCTCCCGATAGACCTTGATGTCCACCGTGTCGGACGGACTCTGGCCGGCATAAAGAAAGTAGTTGGTTCCGGTCGGAACCGTGACAACGACATGGACCGAGAGATGTCCGTTGCGGGGTACCGCCGGCGAAAGGATTTCCCGCGGGGTCCACTCCCGGTCCGGCCGCACCACTTCACCGTACGGGTTAAAGCGCAGGAACTCGGAATAAATGCCGATCTCCTGCCCGTGCGCCGCGCAGGAGATCAGCAGACTCAAAAGGATCCGTTTCACCAAACCTACTTGACGTAGATGGTACCAGGCTGTGTGGACGCTCCGGTGGCGGAATCGGTACAGGTGAACGTAACGGCCCCCGTCGGGGCATCGGCCGGAATCGTAGCGGTCCAGATGGCCTCGCCGACGAAACCGTAGTTCCAGTAAACATAGGCGCTCGACGTCTTACCGCCGAACGAGCAGGAGTACGTGCTGGCGTAGGTGGAGGGCGGAACGACACCGGGCTGTCCGGTGGCGAGCGCGTAGTTCAGTTTCCCCAGCCCCGTGCCGTAAAGCAGCGTGATGCCTCCCTTTGCGACCGGATTCGAAGCGGAGTTCAGCGAGAAATCCGGAAAGTTCTGGATAATCGCATCCGTGCCGGCCGGGGTAAACGTAAAGAACGCGGGCTGGGCGGGCACCACCGGAATGCTGACGGCGTCGCTCTGGCTGCCGAAGAAGTTCACCACCACTTTGGTGGAAGACTTGCCCGCCACTTCAAACGGCACCTGCAGATTGAGCTGCCCCGCGTAGGAAAGGTAAAGCGGAGCCGGCACGCCGTCGAACGTCACCGTGACGCCGCCGAGAGTCGTGGCGAGATTGCCGTAAACGTCGTACCCCGGGGGCTGCGCGAAGGCGACGGGACCCAGGCTGGTAGTCATCGTGTCGTAGATCGAGTAAATTCCCCCGGCGGAGACGGCGCCATCGCCGTTCACGCCTTTGAAACTCGCCGCGCTGACCACGCTCTTCGAGGTAAATACCGGCTTGGGCGGTGTTACCACGATCAGGCCGGCCAGCGCGAGCGTTCCCGAGGGTTTCGAAATAAACAGGCTGGCGAGCGCCGCCGTCTGGGAAGCTTTCACGTCCACCGTGACACGAATCAGCGGGGAAGTCGGGTCGTTGCTGTTCTTGATAATGCGGAGAGTGCCGGCTTTCAGCGTGATGCCGCCGCCCATGACCTGGATGGTTTCCGTGCCGTCCATCCCGCCGCCGAGGAAGATGAGATCGAGCGTCTGGCCCGAGGTGAGGCTGCGCGGCCCGGCGATCCCGGGGAAACCGGCGATGTCACTGCCTCCCGTGCCGCCCGCCGGCGCAAAGTTGAAGAACGGCAGTTTCAGTGAACTGACGCCCGCCGTGACCGTCAGATCGGGTGTGGTGGCCGTCCCGCCCGCCGTGACCGCTATCGCGGTCGGATTGGACCCGCCCAGCATAGAGGGCTGAAAATTCGTCGTTGTCTGGGCGGGGTCCAGCGACCCCGAGGACGTGTAGATGTTGGCTGCCTGCACCACAGAGGTGAGCGAGAGAGGCTGCACGAACACGTTGTAGGTTCCCGCGGGGAGTTGGTGAGACCACGTGCCGTCGGCTGCGGTGAGGGTACCGTAGCTGGCTCCCCCGGCGCTGTCCACCAGAGTCACGGAACCGAACTTAACCGGGCTTCCGTCCGAGGCGATCACTTTTCCGCTGAGGGTACCGAGTTTCGGCGCGTTCGCGGCGGGATAGCTCGAAACCGCGAAGCCGACTTCATCGGTGGAAAGAAAGCGCTGGTTCAGCAGCGGCGTTGCATCCTGTCCCGTAGTCGTGATCGAGGAGTAGGGGAACATCGAGGCACCCAGCAGCGCCGAATGATTCAGGCCCAAGGCATGGCCAAGTTCGTGAGTCAGCACGCCCTGTATGTCGTAGCCGGTGGTGCCATCCGTGGAAAACGCCAGAGAAGCGTTCAGCACGATATCGGAATCGATGATGTCACCTTTCTTCGCGACCACGCCGTTTGAAAGAGGGCCGTCCGCCGGGGCGAGGCTGTTGAAGGTGACCGCGATGGCGCCGACCGCTTTGCCGGGCACGAAGCCGAGCATACTCAGGTCGTCCGTCGAGGCAAAAGTAATCACATTCTGGTAATCGTTCGCGTCGTGCGCCGCCGGGGTGGATTTCAGAGGAAGGAACCGGAGTTTCGAGCCCGGCACGTTACTCCACGAAGCCAGAGCGGCGCGGGCGGCCGCTACCGGGTTACTGCCAGCGGTGACTACGGTAAACGGCGCGCCCACCGACGTGGTGACTTCACCCGGCGCAATCTTGTCGTTGATCATAAACTGGATGCCGGCGGCATCCGGTCGGTTGTAAAGCACGGACCCCGACGGGTCGGTATAGGACTGCCGGATATAGCTGAACGCCGCCGGTACGCAGACCAGAGCGGATGTCACGGCAAAAATACTCCGGCGGCGGTAGATTCCCTTGTGAAACATTACTTTGCACCTCCCGCGGTCGGCGCCGTTCCGCGAACACGGGCGGAAACGCGAAGCGCCAGATCGCGAAGACTCATGCCGTCAAGCGTTTCGAGCGATGTGGACGCCCGGGAGGGTTGACGCAAGCCGACCACCTCGGCGGCGCGCAATGCGGACCCGTGCACCCGGCCGGCGGAATCCAGACTGTACTTGCCCTGTCCCCAGCCGGTGGTGCGCAGGTAGCCGTTCGGCATTTTCTGCAGGAACACAACCACCTGTTCGCCGGGCCGGTAGGAAACGGAGCCCGCTATCGCGTGCGCCACGCCGCCGAGCGTGCCCCCCGGTTCCGCGAACTCAACCGTAGACGCTGTCTTTCCCTTGGGCGCGGAGGCCACGGAGATTTCGTAATGAGTCCAGATGTACTTATGACCGGAATCCCAGGCGGCCCAGGACCGAATAATCGAACCGGAAACGACCAGATCGGACGAGTCTGTCAGTTCTTCGAACGACAGCCGGGGAACCATAGTTGCGCGAGCCGAAGGCAGTACTGACGTTAACAAAGACACGCCCAGAACGACGCTAAAGGCGCGAAATCGGACTATTTGACACATTAGTTCGGATTATGGCATATTCCGAACGGTATTCATCTATACCTTTGGAGGGTATCGGAGGTACTCAAGAGCCCGGGAGACGCCGGGCGCAGCGCCGTCTGACCGGGGAGCCACCGGTTCAGCCGAGTCCGGCCGCTACAACCCGAGCGGCTTCTTAGAACAGGATCGTTTCGATTTCGCTGGTGGCGTGATAGCGAACACCGGCTCGGCGCGGAACGATCGTGCCGGTCCAGTCAACCGGATCGCTCAGGACCGCCCGGGAGTCCAGAAGATCCGCCAGATCCCAGTGCAGGGCGAAGCCGAGGAAGAGCAGGGCATCGAGCGGGTTCCGAAGCACCGGAGTTTCGAAGGCGGACGCTACGCTGACGGGCATGCGGTCCAGAGAGAGCCGGGTGATACGCGGATCGATCAGTGCGGCGGCCGCGGCCCAGACCGCAGGCATGCCGCGGGCGGCAATCTCGACTTTGTCGGCGCCGAGCGAGTCGATGGCCGCGCGGATGCTCCGAATTCGGATCCCGGGAAGCGTTTCCCCGATCAGCAGCGCTCGCAAAGCGAGAATCCAGTTGCCCGTAAACGCGCGAGGCACCACGGACTTGAAGAGCAGCACCCGGTCCCCGGCCCGGATGAGAATCTGATCGCCGCCGGCGGAAAAGTCGAATTTCGGAACCGGCACGAAATCCGTGCCCACCGCGACCGGGCCGGTGGCGATCCGGCGGATTTCGGCGGCCAGGGCCTCCCGGCCCAATGGCCGGTGAAGGCGTTTATACTCGTCGCGCAGATACTCGTAAAGCTGCCGACCGTCCACCTGACCGCTTTCCGTGGCCCACAATTGCCAGTCGGGCAGCAGATTTACCGGGACATCGTGAGCGTCGGCCGACGGATTGCCCAGCCAGCGTTGCATCCAGCCGTAGATCGCCTCCCGGACTTCCACCGGCGTGCCGTGGCCGCCCGGTCCGACCGCCCACTTGATCCGGTCGTCCGCGCCGAACCAGCCGTACCAGCGTTGCGCCTCCTCGAAAGCTTGTTGCGCGCCCGCCACGGGGAAGAAATCCTCGCGCGTGGAACCGATCAGCCAGGGCTTGGGCGCAAACAGTTCGATGTAGTCCGCGATATCGAGCCCCGCTTCCAGGAATCCGGGGACGCTCTGCTCGGCGTCGCCCGTGGGACCGGGAAAGACTTCCCGGAACGTGTTGATATAGCAGGCGGGAGCGGCCACTTTGACCCGCGGGTCCAGAGCGGAAATGTAAGTGGTTACCGTGCCGCCGCCGGAGCAGCCGGTCGCGCCAATCCGGTCGGCATCCACTTCCGGACGGCTCACCAGATAGTCGAGAGCCCGTTTTGCGTCCCGGATCCGATAGCGGGCGAAACTCTGGCCCAGCCAGATGGACTGGGCTCCCAGAGTTGTATGTTGTTCGGTGGAACCGCCCAGCAGCGAGGTCTGCACAAGCGGATTGAACGCCTGCACCCGTTCGCCCTGACCGACGGGATCGAAGGTGAGGACCACAAAGCCCTTGAGCGCGAGATTCCCGGCGATCTGCTGGCCGTTCGGTTTCCCTTCCTCCCAATGCCCGATCGCGTAGAGCACAGCGGGGTGTTTGCCGGCAGTGCCCGGCAGGTAGAGGTTCGCGGTGACGTGGTAGCCGGGCAGACTGTCGAAAATGACTTTGTCGATGGTGTAACCGGACTGGCGGATCGAGCCGGTGACACGCGCGTTCAGCGGCCCCTCGTAGTCCGGCAGGCCGCCCAGCAGGTCCAGAATTTTCGCGCGGACGGCGGCCTGGCGCGCCCGCGCATCCGTCACGTTCCGGATTGCCCGCACCTTCGCTTCCCGCTCGCTCAGCTGCCTCTGCGCGGTCTGGTTCATCCAGCCCGTCAGCGCCTTCTCCGGAGACTCCGGCGTTTGGGCCTGCGAGATGGCGGCGAGGGCGAAGACGAAAACCAACCTACGCATGGCGCTGCAGGATTTCCGCCAGAATATCGGGAATCTCAAAGACAGCGCGGTTCTTCAGCGCCGCGACGCGGCAGGCGAACTTCCGCCGCTGCCCGGGATCGATCATGCGGCGGACCGCTCCCACCACCTCCCCCCGAAAGCTGCGGAGCGCGATGCCGACGCCCTGTTCGGTCACCCATTCGGCGTTGTAACGCTCCTGCGGAAGCGTCCAGGAGTTGCTCTCCACAATCACCGGAAGACCCATCGCGACCGCTTCGCTGATGCTGCCGGGGCCGGGTTTCCCGATGAAAACGTCGGCGAGGCGCATGAATTTCGGCACCTCGCGCGTGAAACCTTCCACGTGCAGCGGGATGCGCCGCGGCATGGCGCTCAGGTCCTGCCGGAGCTTCTCGTTCTTGCCGCAAATGGCGATGATCTGGAGGGGCAGATCGCTGTCGTTCAGCTGCTTCGCGATCGAGAGCATCTTGGTGGAACCCTCGCCGCCGAACATCATCAGAATCGTCGTGAGGTCCGGTTCCAGGCCAAATGCCTCGCGGTCGCAGTCCTTTTCCACGGCGACCGGCTCGTAATACCGGGGATTCAGAATCATGCCGGAAGTCAGGAACACGCGATCCGCCGTGTGTCCCATCCGAAGAGCCTGATCGTAGGCCTTTCGGGTCCCGCAGATCAGATACTGGGGCTGTTTCTCGATCCAGAAGTGCGGCGGATAATCCGCCATGTCGGTGAGAATGGTGACCAGCGGGACGCCGGGGAGAGCCCGGCTCATGGCGTCGAACAAGGCCCGGTTGAAGTTGGGAATCACCGAAACCACCAGTTCCGGCCGCTTGTCCTTCCAGTAGTCGACCAGCAGTTTCACCTGCTGGGGATGGTAGGCCCGGATCAGGCCATGCATGAAAGGAAGCAACTGGGCGGAGCCGAGCGTCCACCCCCGCTGAAGCATCAGATTGTATACATCCTGCAGGCGAATCCCCGTCATCTTACGAAAGATGTCGATGTGATCGAGCAGCTCCTGAAGATTCATCAATTGCATCTCCCAGGGCCGTTCTTCCCGTTTCACTACTTCGCAAAGCGCGTTCGCGGCGCTGCGATGCCCGCCTCCGGCATCGAAGAACACCAGCTCGAGTGTCTTCATTCCTACCGATTTTCACACGGTGGTATCCGTTCTCGTTGCGGGACTTACCTCCGGGCAACACCGGGGAGGGCGGAACGGGCTCTGTAGACGACGCGCGCGCGACCTCAATCTGCCACAGGACTTCAACGCCGCCATTTCCCCTGGCGGGACACAGTCTATAATTTTCGCATGTGGATTTCCCGCTTTCGGACGAGCAAACCCGCCGTGGCGGCCTTGCTGCTGTTCGCGTTCTCGTTCGGATCTCTTCTGTCCGGCAAGGAAAAGAAGCTCCCGTCCGGCGAAGCGGGTAACGACGTGGTTCAGATCCTGGCTACTGCGCTCGATTCCGAGCAGCTCAAGCAGACTTTCGGATCGGATTTCAACAACGGTTACGCCGTGATCGAGGTGACGCTGACGCCGAAAGGCGGCAAACCTCTGGATGTCCGCCTCGACGATTTCCTGCTGCGATCCGACATGTCCGGAGAACACACCGGACCGCTCGCGGCCGCGCAGATTGCCGGGCAGGGCGCCCTGGTGGTAAAGCGCGGCGATCCTCCCCGGAGTAAGGGCGGGTTCTCCGGCGGCTTCGGCGGGATCATGATGGGCGGCGGCGCCATGGGCGCGCCCGATACCAGCGACCGCAGCAAAGTGGAAATGAAGGAAAGCACCGAAAAAGACCCGATGCTGAGCGCGCTCAAACGGAAGATTCTGGCTGAAAGAACGGTCACGGAAACCGTAACGGGACTGTTATTCTTCCCGCTCGATAAAGAAAAGCCGAAGCATCTGGCGCTCATCTACACCACGACTTCAGGAAAACTCAGGATGCAATTCCGGTGACGCAAATACAGGATCTCGATACTCCGGCTCTTCTGATCGATCTCGACATCATGGAGCGCAATCTGCGTCGCGTGGCGGACTACGCGGCCGCGCACAATCTGCGGCTCCGGCCCCACACCAAGACGCACAAATCCATCCTTATCGCCCGCAGGCAACTCGGTCTGGGCGCGGCGGGGCTTACCGTGGCCAAAACCGGCGAGGCGGAAGTCATGCTCGGGGCCGAACCGCGCGATCTGCTGGTGGCGTTCCCGGTCATCGGTGAGCCGAAGTTACGACGGCTGAGTTCTCTGGCCGCGATTACCCGGATCACCGTCGCCATCGACAGCCTGTACGGCGCTCAGCAGTTATCGGCCGCCGCGGTCGCGGCCGGGGTCCGCTTCGGCATTCTGGTGGAGACCGATGTTGGCCTCGGCCGGGTCGGCGTGGCCCCTTCCGATGCGCTGGACCTCTCACGGGAAATCCAAAAACTGCCGGGGCTGGAGTGGCGCGGGATAACGTTTTACCCCGGCCATATCAAAGATCAGAACGAGGCGAAAGTCGCGGAACTCAGCCAGGTGATCGGTTCCCTGCTGGAATCGTTCGAAGCGGTGGGGCTGAAACCGGAAATCGTGAGCGGCGGTTCCACGCCCCTGCTGTTCCATTCCCACAAAGTGCAGGGGCTGAACGAGATCAGGCCAGGAACCTATGTTTTCAACGACCTGAACACCGTGGCCGGCGGCGGGTGCGCGCTGGAGGATTGCGCGGCCTCCGTGCTCGCCACCGTGATTTCCCACGCCGAACCCGGCCGGATGATCGTCGACGGCGGGTCCAAAACATTCTCGTCCGATCGCTTGTCCTCCGGCGGTCCGGGACATGGCCGCGTCATGGAAGCGCCCGGCGCGGTTTTCCACAAGATGAATGAAGAGCACGGGTTCATTGATCTGGAAAGGGCCGAGCGCACTTTTCAGATCGGAGAGAAAATCCGGATCATCCCCAACCACGTTTGCGTGGTCGTGAACCTGCACGAGTATGTCTACGGCGTGCGCAATGGCGTGGTCGAAGAAGTTTGGAACGTGGAAGCACGCGGCAAACTGCAGTAGCTTTTTTCGTACGCTTTGTAACAAATCATTGAGCCAAGTCACAGGGTGGCGTATCCCTCCCTCCACAAAGGGAATATAGATTTCCTATCCCGAACCGCGCTGTAGTAGTACGTGACGCTCTATGACTCGTCTGTTGATTTCGTTTTTCGGAGTTTGTGCTCTTTACCAACTGTCGGTTTCCGCGGCGCTGGCCGGGCCCGCCGGTGCCGTTCGGCAGGTGACGCTGAGTAATACGCTGCCCGGGAATGATGACGGATCCACGGACGCGATTCCGCTGCGAATCGGCGGAGAATCCGGAATCAACTTCTTTGGGCAAAAATTCACCCGGGTCTACGTGAATAACAACGGCAATATAACCTTTGAAAGCGCTTCTGAAACCTACACTCCGGAAGGGCTGAAAACCGGTGTGGGGCAGCCGATTATCGCTCCCTTTTTCGCCGATGTGGATACCCGGAACAGCTCGCCCGTCATGTACGGCAACGCGACAATCGGAAGCTACCAGGCGTTCGTGGTCAACTACGTCGGGGTCGGATATTACGGGGAGCACAACGACAAACTCAACTCGTTCCAGATTGTTCTGCTGGACCGCTCCGACACCGGTCCGGGCAATTTCGATATCGAGCTGAATTACAACCAGATCCTCTGGGACACGGGCGACGCCAGCGGAGGGAGCAACGGCCTGGGAGGCACATCCGCGGAGGCCGGTTTTTCGAACGGTCTGACGGGCGACGCGAATGTCTATTTTCGGCTTCCTGGCTCCATGGTCAACGGCGCGCTGATCGATGGCGGCCCGAACGCGCTGGTCTCGAACAGCCGAAACTCCACAACACCGGGCAGGTACGTTTTCGAGGTCCGCAACGGAACCGTCACCATTCCTCCGCCTTCGAACGGCGGACCGCTTACCGTGACGTCGGTCGATCTGGGCACGGTGGCTCTGGGACAGGGTATTTCGGGTGCTCTTGTGATTGCCGGGGGCACGCCACCCTATTTCTTCACCGCCGCCCGACGCATTACCGGCGGGAATCAGCGCCGGCGGCGCGGGCCGGATTGGCGGCATTCCTGTACAACCGGGACGTTACACCGTAAGACTGCAGGTCTCTGACGCCGCGGGCGCCTCCGCGTCGGGAACCGTCAGTTTCAACGTCTTCGGAATTCTGGACGCCGCGCTCCCGCCCGGGATCCCCTTTTCTCCGTACTTCGCGCCTTTGACCGTCGCGGGCGGCACGGCGCCCTACACGTATTCTTTCTCCGGGCTGCCGGCGGGACTAGTCGGCAATTCGTCCGGGGCGGTGGTGGGGACCGCGACCAAACCCGGCTCGTGGAACGTCGTTGTCGCGGTCACGGACGCAAACGGCGTCATGGTGTCGAAAACTCTTTCCCTCACGTTTACGGTTCCTCCGCCTTTATCAGTTGGCGCCATCACGCTGCCCGGAGGCATGGTGGGGCAGATCTACTCGGAGGTTGTGAGCGGAGCAGGCGGCGGCGCCCCTCCATATACCTGGAGCCTCGCGTCCGGCGCCCTGCCGGACGGCCTGAGCCTGCGCGGCGGCGGCAACATCGCCGGTCTGCCTTCGCGCGCAGGCGTATTCAGTTTCGGCGTGCGCGCCACCGACGTGACCGGCGCTTCAGTCGTGGGCGCCGCCACCCTGACCATCGCGCCGATTCCCCTGACAATCGTCGCCCCCGCGCTGCCCAAAGGGCTGATCTCGGTGGAATATGCGTCGCAGACCATCACGGCCACGGGCGGAGTGCCGCCCTACACCTTCACCTCCGCCAACACGCCGGCAGGACTTCGGCTCGACCCGAACGGCACGCTCTCGGGATTCCCGAACGCCAGCGGCACGTTTTCCTTCATGGTCACCGCGACGGACACGGCCGGCACGGCGGCCACCGCATCGCTGACTCTGACGGTCGCGCCCTTCTCCATCGACCTTGTCCTGTCCGGGGGCTCAGTTGACTTCCAGCTAACCACCGGGTCGGTGAGTTTGCCGATGCCGCAGACGATCAATGTGCAGTCGAGCACGCCGACCGTAGTGATCCCCTTCTCGATCTCCGCCGGACCTGCTTCCGCAGACTGGTTTACGGTGACGCCCGGCTCCTCCGCTGCCACTCCGGGAAGCCTCTCCATCGCTCTCACCGGCAAAGCGCCGCAACTTGCCGCGGGCGCTTATCACGGAACCATCTCGCTCGGCTGCATGCCGCCGGCGCCGTGCCCGACCAACTCCCAGACGATCGCCGTCAATCTCACCGTGAAAACCCTGCCTCCTCAACTGAATGTGCAGAGCGATCTGATCTCGTTCTCGTCCATTCCGGGAACGGCCCAGATGCTGACGCAGCCTCTCGGACTACAGAACGCAGGTGGCGGCAGCATCGGATTCGCCTCCGTTTCCTGCGGGGCAAGCTGGTGCGGTGTGACCGGCACGCCGGGCTCGATTCAGGCGGGTCAGACGGCCACCGTTACGGTTTCGGCGGACCCCTCCGCGCTCACGAGTGGCTACTACCGGACTTTGCTGACCGTCAAGGCTTCCACCGGCACCACTTCCATACCGGTCACCCTGTTCGTCTCGGCAACGCCCTCGCTTTCGCTGCAGCCTGCCGGACAGCAGTTCCTTTCCCAGGCCGGAGGCGTACCCAATGGACAGAACCCGTCGTTTCTGATCGATGTCACGGGATCCGCCCCGGTGAACTGGTCCGCGAGCGTCTTGCCCGGCGCCAGTTGGCTGTCCGTGCCAACGACCTCCGGGACAGCCACGGCCAGTCAGCCGGGACAGGTGACGTTCGCGCTCGATCCCGTCGTCATCGCCGCGCTGCCCCCGCAGACCTATTACGCCACCATACGGATTTCGTCGACAGGGGTTGTGAATTCACCGCAGGATTTCCAGGTGGTGCTGAACGTAGCGCCAGCCGGAAATGTGCAGCGGCCGAACCCCTCGCCCGCCGGACTCCTGTTCATCGGTTCGGCGACCGTCGCTCCACCTCCGCAGACCGTGACCATTTCCACCAGTTCCGTCTCGCCCGTGACGGTACAGGTTTCCGCCGCGACTTCGGATGGCGCCAAATGGCTGTCGGTAACCCCGTCCACGGGATCGGCACAGCCGGGAAATCCCCTGCTCACGAAAGTATCGGTGGACGCGTCGAAGCTGGCTCCCGGCGTCTATACCGGCGGCGTCAGCTACGCCTATACGGGGCTGGCGGTGCGCACCGTCAACGTCACGCTGATTGTAGGCACCACCCCGAAACCGGCCTTCGTCACCGGTCTTTCCCCAAAGGACGCGGCGGCGACCTGCGCGCCGAAACTGATGGCGGCGGCTCAGACCGGACTGGTGACCAACTTCTCGCAGCCCACAGCATGGCCAACTCCTCTCGAACTGCGCCTCGTTGACGATTGCGGCAGTCCGGTGGCGAACGGTCAGATTGTCGCGGCCTTTACCAATGGAGATCCGCCGCTGCCTCTTACCCTGGCGGATGGCAGTTCCGGCCTCTACTCCGGCACCTGGACGCCGCGCCGCACCGCGCAGCAGACCACCATTACGATGCGGGCGACGGCCCCCGGCTTCACGTCGGTTACGACCCAGATTTCCGGCTCCGTGACACCCAATTCCGCGCCCCTGCTCGCGCGCAACAGTACGCAGCACATGTTCAATCCGCTGGCGGCCGGAGCACTGGCCCCGGGCACGCTCGTGCAGGTGTCCGGCACGGGCCTGTCCTCGAAAGCGATGGCGGCTCCCCCCGGAGCTCTGCCGACCACGCTGAACGGCACCCAGGTGCTCATCGGCGGCATCCCGGCCCCGCTCTCCCTGGTGAGCCCCGTATCCATCGCCGCGGAGTTACCGTTTGGGCTGACGCCCGGGATGCAGTACCAGATCCTGGTCAGCGCCAACGGGGCTTTGACGACGCCGGATACGGTTCAACTCTCCGGCACCTCGCCCGGACTCGCGACGGTCACGGGCGGCCTGGTGGCGGCGATGCACCTCGACGGGAGCGCCGTCACCGAAATGGCGCCCGCGGCGCCCGGCGAAACGCTCGTGATGCTCGGCGCCGGCCTCGGGTTGACCGACACGGCGGTGGCCGATGGCGCGGTTTCTCCCGCCGATCCCCTCGCGAATGCGGTGTCCATGCCCACCCTGACCATCGACGGCGATCCGGCCGCGATCCTCTTTGCCGGACTGCAACCCGGAACGGTCGGCATCTACCAGATCAACTTCACCGTGCCTGCTTCGGCGAAGAACGGCGACCTGGCCCTGGTGCTCTCGCAGGACGGGCAGCCGGCGAACGCCACGGTATTGCCGGTCAAAGCAAAACCTTAACGGAATTACAATGGACCATCCCTCTATGGTCCGAACCGCCGTCATCATCCCGATCCTGACCACTCTCGCGGGGTTCGCCGCTGCACAGCCGAACCCCGCGCCGGTCCCTTCCGCCACCACCAGAGCCGCGCGGCAATGGCGCCAAAGCCATGAACAGGCGATCATGGGCGAGTTCGTGGATCTGCTGGCAATCCCCAACGTAACCACCGACACCGCCAACATCCGGCGCAATGCGGACACCATCCTGGGGATGATGCGGAAGCGGGGCGTTGCGGCGAAGCTGGTCGGGATTCCCGGCGCGAATCCGGTCGTTTACGGAGAGCTGAAAACGCCCGGCGCCACCCGCACCATCGTGCTCTACGCGCACTACGACGGGCAGCCGCTCGACGCGAAGGAATGGACAACGCCCCCCTTTACGCCCGTGCTGCGCGATCGCCTGATCGAGAAGGACGGGCAGGTGATCCCCTGGCCGGCCGCGCAATACCCTCTGAATCCGGAAGCCCGCCTGTATGCGCGTTCCGCCTCCGACGACAAAGCGCCGATACTCGCGATGATGACCGCGCTCGATGCCCTCCACGCCGCCGGGCTGCGGCTGCACTCGAACATCCGGTTTGTGTTCGAAGGCGAGGAAGAGGCGGGCTCCACCAATCTCGAAAAGATTCTGGCCGCCAACAAAGAGCTGTTCACCGGCGATGTCTGGCTGATCTGCGACGGTCCGGTAGCGCAGAACCGCCAGCAGTTGGTCGCGTTCGGGGCTCGCGGCGTCACCACCGTCAACATCACGGTCTACGGACCCCGGCGCGAACTGCACAGCGGCCACTATGGCAACTGGGCGCCGAACCCTGCCATGGCGCTCGCCCGGCTGCTGACGTCGATGAAAGACGATAACGGCCGAGTGCTGGTGGACCACTTCTACGACGGTATCGCCCCGCTGAGCGAAACCGAAAAGCGCGCCATTGCCGAAGCCCCGGTCCCCGACGCCGATCTGATGAAAGAACTGTGGCTCGGGGGCACCGAGGGCTCGCCGAAGAAGCTCATCGAACTCCTCCAGCAGCCGTCCCTGAACATCCGCGGGATGGCGAGTTCGCGAACCGGCGCCCAGGCCTCCAATGTGATTCCGTCCAGCGCGACCGCCACTATTGACATGCGGCTCGTGAAGGGCATGGACCATCTGCAAACGGTGGAACGCCTCCGGGAGCATATCCGCAGGCAAGGCTTCTTCGTGGTGGACACCGAACCGGGTGGCGACGTCCGGATGGCGCATCCGAAAGTGGCGCTGGTCACCGCGAGCGGCTTCGGGTACAACGCCGTCCGCACCTCGATGGATCTGCCCATCTCGCGCGAAGTGCTCCGCGTGGTGGAAAGCGCGCGCGGCCCCGTCGTGAAAGTGCCCACCATGGGCGGCAGCGTCCCCCTCGACGCCATTGAACGCGCCGTTGGAACTCACACCATCAGCGTGCCCATCGCCAACCATGACAACGGCCAGCACAGTTTCAACGAAAACATCCGTGTGCAGAATCTCTGGGACGGTATCGAACTGATGGCGGCCCTGATCTCGATGTAGCGGTTACCCGGCCAGATAGTGGCGATCCGGCAGTTCCCGCAGCAGACGGGCCGCCGTTTCCGGCGTAATATCCCGCTGCGGCATCGCCAGCAGCTCATACCCGACCATGAACTTCTTCACCGTGGCCGAACGCAGCAGCGGCGGGTAAAAATGCGCGTGCAACTGAAACGCCCGGTGGTCTGCGCCGTCGGTGGGCCGCTGGTGGAAGCCCATCGTGTAAGGAAACGGTGTGCGGAAGAGGTTGTCGTAACGGACGGTGATCTGGTGCAGGATATCGGCCAGGGCAACCCGCTCTTCCGCGGTGAGTTCGTCCAGCCCCGAAACCGCGCGGTGGCCGATCAGCAGAGTCTCGAACGGCCAGACCGCCCAGAACGGGACCAGCACCGTGAAGTGCTCGTTGGAGCACACCAGTCGCTCGGCCCGCCTCTGTTCCAGCCGCAGATAATCGGTGAGCAACGTGGAGGAATGCGCGCTGAAATAATCGCCCTGCGCGCCGCATTCCTTCACCAGTTCGCCGGGCAAACTGTGGTTGGCCCAGATCTGTCCGTGCGGATGCGGGTTGCTGCTGCCCATCATCTCGCCCCGATTCTCGAAGATCTGCACGGAATTGATGCCGGGAAGCCCCCCGAGTTCCAGAAACTGCTCCGTCCAGACGTCCACCACGCGCGCGATCTCCGCGACCGGCATCCGGGCCAGCGTGAGATCGTGTTGCGGCGAGAAGCACACCACGCGGCACGTGCCGGACTCGCCGACGGCGCGCAACAACTCCCCGTCCCGCAGATCCCACTCCGGAACGCCGGGCTGCAGAGCGGCGAAATCATTATCGAAAACGAAGGTGGCCGCGTAGTTCGGGTTCTTCACCCCTCCGGCGCGTGCGTTCCCGGGGCAGAGATAGCACGCAGGATCGTAAGCCACGCCTGCCGGTCGCGGCACATTTTCCACCTGTCCCTGCCACGGGCGCAACGCGCGGTGGGGCGAAACCAGGATCCACTCGCGGGTCAGCGGATTCCAGCGGCGATGTGGCTGCGGGGGCAGTTCAGACAGACTCATTCCGAATTCATGGTCGCAGATCGGAATGCGGTCCGGTTCGGACCAGTTGGCCTGCGCGTGGCCCGGATTTGAGGTATAGACTAACCGTTTGCTTTCCACGCAGAACGTAACTGCTCTGATCACCGGCGCCGGACGCGGGATCGGCAAGAGACTCTCCATCGGCTTCGCAAAAGCGGGTTTCCGGGTCGGGCTCCTCGGGCGCAGCCAGGGCGAACTGGATGTCACCAAACTGGAGATCGAAGACGCGGGCGGCGTGGCCATCCGGATCCGCGCCGACGTTTCCGCTTACGACCAGGTGTCTGCCGCCGTCGACAAAATGAACTCCACCTGGGGCGGAGTGGACGTTTTGGTGGCGAACGCCGGCGTCCAGGGTCCCATCGGTCCTTTCTCCGAGAATCGTCCCCGCGACTGGCAGGAGGTTTTCGACACCAACCTGCTGGGCGTTCTCAACTGCTGCCGCGCGGTCCTGCCGCAGATGGTCAAGCGGCGCTCCGGCAAGATGATCCTGATTTCCGGCCCCGGCGCGGCCACCCCACGCGCCAATTTCGCCGCTTACGCCGCCACCCAGGCCGCCGTGGCGCGATTCGCCGAGAGTCTGGCGGAAGAAAACCGCGATCACAACGTGCAGATCAATTCGCTCTTCCCCGGGCAGTGCTATACCAGCATCACGGACGACATTCTGCGTGCCGGGCTCCGCGCCGGAACGGCGGAGGTGGAGGATGCCGAGCAGGTCCGTCTCACCGGCGGCGTGCTGCCGGAAAAGCAGACACAACTGGCCCTGTTCCTGGCCTCCGAACGCTCCAATCACATCACCGGCAAACTGCTCTACGTGCAGGATGACTGGAAGAAACTGGAACGGGAAAACGGCCGCGCGAACGCGTTTACACTGCGACGGCAGGTGAAGTAAAGGGCGAAATAATGGAATCGTAACCACCAGGAGCGGCACCGGCGGCTACAATGGCCTCTGATGCGACTCTTCCTCACGCTTTTCTGCGGCCTCCCGCTGCTCTCCGGTTCGCTGTTCGGGTGGGGCTGCGACGGGCATCAAATGGTCGGGCTGATTGCCCGCGCGCATCTCACGCCGGCCACTTCCGCCGCGGTGGATCAACTGCTGCAGGCGTACCCGCTGGATCCCGCCGCGAAACGGTACTGCCAGAATCGTCTTGAAGATCCCATGGCCGACGTCGCTTCCTGGGCGGACGACATGAAGAGCGTCGACAAGACCTTTACCTGGCACTTTGTCGACATTCCGTTGGGCGCAAAACAAAACAGCCCGGGTGACACGGATGTATCCCGCTGGTGCGAGCCGATCGGGCCTTCAATCGACGGGAAGGATCGCCCCGGCTGTGTCACAACGGCAATTGCTTACGAATGGAGCATTCTGCGCGACAAAAGCCAGCCCGGCGCCGAGCGGGCCAAAGCGCTTCGATATCTTGTGCACTTCATGGGCGACCTGTCCCAACCCCTCCATGATAGCGACAATCACGACCAGGGCGGCAACTGCACCAGGATCGGGTTTTTCGGCCAGGAGAAGCCGGAAAATCTGCACGGCATCTGGGACGACAGACTGCTCTCCCGGGAGCTCGCGGCGCATCACGCGACGGCAGAACAGTACGGAGCCGGTCTCGACCGCGAATTCGGGAAGAACTGGCAGGCCTGGGGCACTGCGAAAACCGACGTGAACGCCTGGGCCTGGGAAGGTCACGAGATCTCCGCACGGGTGACCTATGGCAAGCTGAACCCGGCCATCCCGGTGGCGGATCCGGCCCTGGGCCAGGTGGACCGAGCCGGCTGCAATGTGGGCCGGAGCGCCGTGGAAGCCCTGCACGTCACCGTCGGCGACGACTACATGAACGCCACCATGCCGGTCATCCGCCAACAACTGGCAAAGGCCGGCTACCGGCTCGCGGGACTTCTGAATCAGGGTTTTTAAAGCGGGCTCTAAAGCGAACGCCACGCGTCGAACACTCTACGGACCGCCGCGATACCCGCCGGCGAACCGATGAACAACCCTTCGGGAAACGGACTGCGCTGCTGCATCTGCCCGTAGATCGCTCCCGCCACGGACCGGTTGAGCGACAGCCCGGCCAGATACTGCAGACGCAGATTCCGGTCGCGATTCACCGCCGCCCCGCGCAGCCACTCGCGCAGATCGGCCGGACGCGACGCGTACATCCCCAGCAAATCGGCCGCCGAGCGGAAGCCCACCTCACCCAGCGACTCGACAACCCGAGGCGCCGCCATCACCCTCGCCTGCGTCGCATCCACATCGATGCGCAGTGGCCCGGTGGATCCCAGCAGCACCAGATCGTACCCCTGATCGAAATCATCCACGTTGCCCCACACGGCGGCATCCGGAAAGACCTCGAAAAACGTCGCGATCTCGCTCTTCACGGTCTCGAAATCGCTGCTGTAAAGCGGCACCCACTGCGTGACCAGCCCGCCGGGTTTCAGATGCGCCCGGCACGCCTCGAAATACTCTTTCGAATACAAACTCGCGGCGCCTTTCACCCAGGGATGAATCGGGTCGGAGGTAATGATGTCGAACTTCTCGCGCGCCGTGCGGACATAGTGCCGGGCGTCGTCGGAAACAAGGTGCGTGCGCGGGTCGCGGACCACGCCATGATTCTCCTTGCCGAAGAAACGGTCGGAGGCGGGCGGAATCAGAGGCTCAATCTCGCACAGCGTAATCCGCTGCACTTCCGGATGCACCACAAACGACCCCGCCGTCACGCCTGCGCCGCACCCGACAATCAGAACCGAATTCGGATTCGTATGGAGCAGCGCCGGAACATGTCCCAGCATCCGTTGCAAACGCATATCGGCCGGCGTGCTCGACGCTTCCACCTTCCCGGCGACGTGGAAGAAACGGCGCTTATCCACCCATTCGGAATAAGCGATCGAAGAGTTTCGGCCTTCCGCAGTGTAAAGGTTCTTCCACGGGCCGTTTTCAAAAGACAGACGACGGCCGAAGGCGATCAGCTTCCAGGGGATGGCGGGCATCGCCCAAACCGCGGCCACCGTGGCCAGTGCCAAAACCAGCTGCATCCGGCGGCGCGGCCAGGCGTCGTACCCGGTCAAAGCGACGCAAGCGGTCAAAACCGCGATTCCCGTCAGAGCCACCAGCAGTCGCCCCGAATCCTGCGACCCGAGCCAGGGGATCATTACCAGACTGAACAGCAGCGCACCGGCGATGGCGCCCGCCGTGTTGGCCGCGTAGATCTCCCCGGTCACATGGCCCGAATCCTCACCTTCCCGCAGGGCGCTTCGGACGGCCAACGGAAAACTGGCGCCCCACAGAACCGCAGCCGGCAGCAAGGCGGCGGCGCTGCACGCCAGATCGAAGAGGAAGCCGCGCCACGGCTCGGCGTGAACGGAGGTATCCCGGTTCCACCACGGCAGGCGGTCGGCAATCAGGTATCCCGCCCACCAAATACCGCCGAGCAGCAAAAACTGATTGGCCGCGAGGAAGCCGCGAGCTTGGCCCCGGTAGCGGGCGAGCAGTCCGGGCACCAAGGCGCTCCCGATGCCAAGTCCGGCGAGAAACACGGCAAGAATCAGCGAAAACGTGTACACCGTCGGGCCGAGCGTGAGCGAGAGAAGTCGCGTCCAGATCACCTCCGCGCCCAGAGCGCTAAAGCCGGAAAGAGCGGTCACCGCGAAGACCGCCCGCGGAATCCTTTGACACTCGCCAGGCATCCGCTTCTCCCCAACCGGAACCCGGTGTCGTCCGGACGCGATCAGTGCCAGCACGGCGATGCCGCCGTTCAAACCGGCCGCGACGTACACGGCGACCGTCATGTCGAACCGGGGCAGCAACCAAAACCCGGACAGCAGGCAACCGAGAACGCCGCCCGCGATATTCGCCGCATAGTAAAGACCGAGGGACGACGCCCGGATGCACCGGGCGAGCGCCGGCAGTGTCGCGCCCATCAGCATCGTCGCGGGAAGCAGACACACCGCGCACGCGAGCCCCCGCAGACCGATTCCGGCCATCCCGTTTTCAGCGGCGGAAAAGTACAGGTTCTCCACCAGCGGCAGGCCGGCCAGCGCCGCCAGGCCACAGACTCCGGTGCCCGCTTCCAGCACCGCATAGACCCGCAGCGGATTCCCTTGCCTTGAAAACAGGCGCGCGAACCCCACGCTGCCCAGACATAACCCGCCCATGTACGTGCCGAGCAGCACCGCCATCGAAACCGCCGAGGAACCAATGACGAGCTGCAGCAACTGCAGCCAGACCACTTCATAGATCAGGGCCGACACGCCGCTGGCGAGGAACAGGAGGATCAGAATCCCTGCATCATACACCCCGTAACTTTTTTACACAGCCTTACATCGTAGTGCCATATAATCGCCCTAATAGGGGTTATTACAGAAGCTTATGATCCGAGTTGATCGACTTGCAGTCTTTTTCGGCCTGTGCCTGAGTTTCGCCGGCACGGCATTCGGCCAGGCGGTCGCGATCGCCGAGGCCAGCGGCACCATCTCCGATCAGAGCGGCAGCGCCATCGCGGCCGCACAGGTCAAAATGACCGAGACGGAAAAGCAACTGGTCCGCACGGCCGTTTCCGACGGCCAGGGCCGGTACACACTTTCCAATCTCCCGGTCGGGCCTTATCAGCTGGAAGTTTCCGCTCCGGGCTTCAAAGGCTATAAACAGTCCGGCATCGAACTGCAGGTCGGCAACAACGTGACCATCAACGTGATCATGCAGGTCGGTTCCGTCTCCGAAAGCGTGGAAGTCACCGCCAGCGCGGGCATGGTCGAGACACGGGAAACCACCATCTCCCAGGTGATCGACGAAAAGCGCATTGTGGATCTCCCGCTGAACGGCCGCCAGCCGACGCAGCTGATTCTGCTGTCGGGCGCGGCTCTCACCACCCCCGGCGGCGGCATGACCGGCACCAAGAGCTTCTTCAGTTCCACCACGATTTCCGTGGCGGGCGGTCAGGCCAACGGCATCAATTACCTGCTCGATGGCGGCGACAACAACGACTCGTTCTCGAACGTGAACCTGCCCATCCCGTTCCCCGACGCCCTGCAGGAATTCAGCGTCCAGACCAGCAGCCTGCCCGCCCGAAGCGGTCTGCATCCCGGCGGCGTGGTGAACGCCGTGACGAAATCCGGCACCAACGCCTGGCATGGCGACGCCTTCGAGTTTCTTCGCAACGGCGACGTGAACGCCCGCAACTACTTCGCGCCCGCGCACGACACGCTGAAGCGCAATCAGTTCGGCGGCACGTTCGGCGGCCGAATCAAACGCGACAAGCTCTTCTTCTTCGGCGGCTACCAGGGGACGCGCAACCGCAGCGACCCGCCGCAGACCGTCAGTTTCGTGCCCACCGCGGCAACGCTGCAGGGCGATTTCAGCGCCATCGATTCCGGCTCGTGCGTGTCCGGCGGCAAGGCCAAAATCCTGGCCGATCCGGCCAATACCGGCGCGATCTTCGCCGGCAACATCATCCCCGTCTCGCGTTTTAATGCGCAGGCTCTGAACTTCGTTCAGAAATATGTTCCGCAGTCCGCCGACCCCTGCGGCAAGCTGACGTACGGCATTCCGACGACCGGCGACGAAGATCAGTACATCGGTCGCATCGATTACGTGCAGAGCGCGCGGCACTCCATCTATGGCCGCTATTTCACCTCCGGTTATGTGAACCCGCCGGTGTACGACGGCAAAAACCTGCTGACCACCACCGTTCCCGGTAACGAAGAGCGGGCGCAGACCCTGACGCTGGGCGACACGTTTACCGTCAGCCCGTCGATCGTCAATTCCGCGCACGCCACGGTCACGCGGCGGCGCGATAACCGCGGTGTCGCTTCCGGCATCACCAACCCGACAGCGCTGGGAATCAATACGTTCAGCGGCATTCCGAACTTTGTGCAGATCGCCGTCAGCAACTACTTCAGCGTCGGCTGCGGCACCTGCGCGCCCGGACACTTCAACGTCAATTCCTTCCACTATTCCGACGACGTCGATGTGATCCGCGGACGCCATCAGATGGCATTTGGCGTGAACTTCATTCGCGACCAGATGAATGTCATCAACGGCTACCAGCAGAACGGTTCGTTTACCGCGAACGGAACGTTCACGGGGGATTCGCTGGCGGACTTCATGCTGGGCAGGCTGAGCGATTTTGCGCAGAGCAATCCGCTGCAGAACGCAACGCGCGTGCCGGTCTTCGCGGCCTACGCGCAGGACAGCTTCAAGCTCTCTTCGCGCATCAACATAAATGTCGGCATCCGCTGGGAGCCTTCGATTCCCGCTTACGATTACTTCGCCAACGGCGACTCGTTCTCCCAGTCGGCATTCAACGCGGGCCAGCGCAGTTCCGTTTTCAAAAATGCGCCGGTGGGCCTGTTGTTCTACGGCGACCCCAATATTCCGAAAGCCTTCTCAAAGGGTCACCTCGCCCTGTTCTCGCCGCGTTTCGGCATGGTCTTTGATCCGGCCGGCGACGGCAAGCAGACCCTGCGTGTGTCCGCCGCCATTCTCCGCGACACCGCCGAACTCTTCTATCCGGAGCGTCTCACCACGAACGCCCCCTACGCCTCCGCCATCGACATTCCGGCCCCGGCCGGTGGTCTGACGAATCCCTACCAGGGCTATCCGGGCGGCAATCCGTTCCCCGGCACCGCCGTTTTCCCGGCCTCCGCCGGCGTCTACGTCAACATGCCGCTCACCACCAAGCCCACTTACATGACGCAGTGGAACGTGAGCTACCAGCGGCAACTGACCGCCAACTGGCTGGCTTCCCTCAGCTACCTGGGTAACAAGACCACCCATCTCTGGGTAGGCGAGGACATTAACGTGCCCGTCTACTCGGCAAGCGCCACGCTGGCTAATGAGAACCAGCGTCGCCCGCTGTACCTGGCCAACCCCACCGCCGGAGCGGCCTATTCGAGCATCACGCAAAGCGACCAGAACGGCAACAGCAACTACAACGGCCTGCTGGGCAGCATCCAGCACCGCTTCGCGAACGGCTTCACCCTCCTCAGCAACTACACCTGGTCGCATTGCATCAGCGACGTCGATTTCACCGGCGAACTGGCGGCTTCACAGTACATGAACCCCTTCAGTCGCGCGCAGGATCGCGGCCGCTGCAACTTCGACGTGCGCCACAACAGCAACACCTCGCTGATTGTGACCAGCCCGATTCACGGCAACGGCTTTGCGGGCAAAGTGCTCAAAGACTGGCAACTGGCGCCGATCTTCTCGGTGCGCAGCGGCATCGCCCTGAACGTGACTCTCGGCAAAGACGTTTCCCTGACCGGCATTGGCCTCGATCGTCCGGACTATAAGGCGGGGACCAGCCAGTATTCCGATACCCGCAGCGTAGGTTCCAGCGGTCTGTGGCTGAATCCGGGCGCGTACGCAACACCCGCGGCGCAGACCTTCGGGAATCTGGGGCGCGACACCATCAGCGGTCCCGTGATCGTCAACGTCGACATGTCCCTCTCGCGCACGTTCCCGATCCTCGAACGCTTCAAACTGGAAGCTCGGGCGGAAGCATTCAACTCGATCAACCACGGCAACTTCAGCAATCCGACGACGAGTCTGAGTTCTTCGAACTTCGGGCGAATCCTGACCGCGTCGGATCCGCGCATTCTGCAGTTCGCGATGAAACTCCACTTCTGACCTGTAGCGGGAGTTACTTCTGGCCGCGCTTCCCACTACGGGGAGCGCGGCTTTTTTTATGCTCGTTGGAAATGTAGCTGTCTGCTACTGAATGGTGCTGGCGCCTTCGACACCCATCGACTCCGTGACCACATTCCGGTTAATGTGGCGGTCCAGATTGATCACGTAAGTCTCGGGCGCGTCCAGCAGGACGGGCGAGTGCGTGGCGCAGATGATGCGGAAATCGCGCTTGTCGACCAGTTCCATCATCATCTTCAGAATGCGGCGCTGGTTGGACACGGAAAGCGCCATCTCCGGCTCGTCCAGCAGCAGCGTGATCCCGCGATCGAGCGCCGGGAAGTTCTGCTGGAACATGGCCAGCATCACCTGCCCGTGGCTCGCGAGCTGCAGAAATTCCAGCATTTCCGGCTGATCTTTAAACAGCTCCAGCTGCATGCGCGGATTGTGCTGTTCGGCGTCAAAGAGAAACACTTTGCCCTGCTTCGTTCCGCGCCAGTCCATCGTATACAGAAAGCCCGGCGCAGCCTCGCTGCGCAGCGCGTACTGAATTGAGTGAAGCAGGGTCGACTTTCCCGACCCGTTCTCACCGGACAACATGATGAGCGGGTGCGAAAGATCCACCAGCATCGGCATGTGGAAGTTCAGATTCGTGAAAATCGGGTGGGCGAGGATCTTGAGCAGCATCCAAGCCCAGAATATCAGCCGACGGCGATCAGACCGGACCGGACGAGCAAAGCGTCCGGATCGGGGTCGCGTCCCATGAAGCGCTTGTAGAGCTCGGCGGGATCCTCGCTGTCGCCCTTCGAGAGAATATTCTCCCGGAAAGCGGCGCCGGTTTCCGGGCTGAAGATGCCTTCATCCCGAAAGCGCGTGAACGCATCGGCGTCCAGCACTTCCGCCCATTTGTAGGAGTAATAAGCGGCGCCATAGCCGACCGGGCTGGAGAAAAGATGCGAGAACGACGCGATCATCGCGTAATTGTCCGGCAACTCGGCGGGGACGAACGACTGCAGAATGGCGCGTGAGTACGCCACCACGTCGCCATCCCGGGACGCGTCGAACTCGCGGTGCAGCTGAAGATCGACAATGCCGAAGCCAAGTTGCCGCATCTGCACATTCGCGCCGCGGTAGGTGCGCGCCCGCACCATCTTCCCGAACAGTTCCTCGGGTATCGGCGCGCCCGATTCATAGTGCCGCGCGAAAAGGTCCAGCGCCTGGCGCTCCCAGCACCAGTTCTCCATGATCTGGCTGGGAAGTTCCACGAAATCCCACGCCACCGCCGTGCCGGCCAGGCTTTTCACGGGCACGCGGCTGAGAACGTGATGGAGCAGATGCCCGAATTCGTGGAAAATGGTCTCGACTTCGCGGTGCGTCAGAAGAGCGGGCTTATCGCCGATGGGCGGCGTCAGATTACCGCAAATACAGCCGAGGTGCGGCTCGGGCGCTTCCGGCTTCTCGACACCGGTAAGGAAGGCGTCCATCCACGCCCCGTCGCGCTTGGTTTCCCGCGGAAACCAGTCGGCATAGAAAGCGCCGAGCAGCACGCCGTCGAGATCTTTTACCTCGTAATACCGGACATCGGGATGCCAGAGCGGCACGCCGTCGCGCGCTTCCACGCGAATACCATACAGCCGCTGGACGATATCGAACATGCCGTCCACAACCTTGCCCGCGGGAAAATAGGGCCGTAGCTGTTCTTCGTCGAAATCGTAGAGCGCGCGCCGCTGCTTTTCGGCGTAGTAGCTGATATCCCAGGGCTGCACTTTGCGGCCGGCGAAAGCTTCCAGAGCGGCATTTTCCTTCTCGTAGAAAGGAACGGTTTTCGCTTTCAGCTCTTCCAGAAACCGCGCGGCGCGTTCTCCGCGATGCGCCATCCGGTCCTGTAAGACGAAGTCGGCGAAGTCGGCAAAACCAAGCAGTTGCGCTTTCTCGCGGCGCAGTTCCAGAATAGTGGCAATCAGCGGGCGATTGTCGCGCTCGGGTTCGGTGGCGCGGCCCGAAAAAGCGCGGTACAGTTGCTCGCGGATCTGTTCGTCATCGAGGTAAGTAATCGCCGGAACATAGCTCGGCGCCTGCAGTGTAAAGCGCCAGCCCGCGACACCCTTGGACTCGGCGCTCTGCTTCGCGGCGTCGCGCGCGCTCGGAGGCAGACCGCTGAGTTTTGCCTCGTCTTCGATAATCAGTTCGAACGCGTTGGTCGAATCGAGAACGTTCTCGGAAAACTTCGTCGTCACGCGCGAGAGTTCCACGTCGATTGCAGCCAGACGCTCCTTACCAGCCGCGTCCAGGTCCGCGCCATGCCGGCGGAAAGAGTCGATCGTTTTCGTGAGAAAGCGGAGTTTGGGGCCCGTCAGCCCCTTCGCCTCGGACGTTTCGGCATACCTCTTCAATTGCCGCCAGAGACCTTCATTAAGGGGAATCTGAGAATAGAACGCACTCGATTCCGGTTCTACGGCATTCCACGCCGCGCGCATCTCGGGGCTGGTCGCCACGGCTTCGAGATGTCTGACGACGCCCAGCGCGAAATCCAGATTCTCCGTTGCCTGTTCCAGAGCGAGAAGGGTATTTTCGTAGGTCCGCGGCGCCGTGTCTTCCACGATCGCGGCAATCCGGCGAGCGGCATCGCCGATCAGTTGCCGAACGCCCGGTTCTACGTGCGCGGCTGTAATGCGATCGAACGGAATGGAATAGTTGACCGAGAGAAGCGGGTTGTCAGCCCCGGATTCATAAGAAGCCATAGATTCATGAGAAGCGGATATCGTCACTGCAGTCAGTATGGTCTGGATTTGATCGCAATGGCTTGCGGGTCCTGGGCTGAAGCGCCGGATGCCGGACTCCGCACTCCTCTCTCAGTGTCTCACGCGGGCGGACGCGCGTAGTTTACGGACGCCGAAGTCGACGAGCGGCGGCGCGGGCCTTCCCGCGCCGCTTACTGACGCCCTTACTTGCCACCCGGATTACTTTTACCCTCAATTCGCAGGTCGTTGACCACCGAGAATGCCCCCTGAACGCCGTTGGCCCGAATGCCCGCGATATTCTTATCGCCTTCGTTCGCGACCACGCCTTCCAGGCGAATATTCCCGTTCTTCACGATAATATGGATGGACGGCAGAGCCTGAAACCCGTAGCGCATCGATAAGACCTGATCGCCGTAAATGGCCCGATAAGCCGCGATCCGGACGCGGTCGTCGTTGGGAGAAAGCGGGAGAACCTCGATATTGTTGATCACTTCGGTCACCCCTTCGAGTTTCTTCACCACGTTGCCTGCGTCGGATTTCAGCGTCGGCCTGGTTACTTTGCCCACCAGCGTGACGGTGCCGCCGTTGACCGTGAAACCGAGATCGTCGAACACGCCGAAATACGGCAGCGTCACTAACTGGTGCCGCACCTCGCGCGCGATCCGGCTCTCATCCGTGGCTCCGTTAACGTAGGGATCCTGATGCTGCGGTACCTTCGGCTGATCTTTTTCAGCGGCTGCCGCGAACGCAGCGAGAGTGAGACCGGCCAGCATCTTGAAGACGGACTTGTTCATAATTCAACACCTCGCCTGCCTAAATGCAATTACCGTGCCAATTCAAAGGGCCGCCGGCTCCGCACTTCGCGCGCGTAGAGCAGAATGGCCGGTGGTTGGAGTGGCTGAATTGAACCGATTCCGGGCGTATACTTTGTTCGATGCCAACTGTCGCGCACCACGCACCCGGATCGTTTTCATGGTTTGAACTGGCCACCACGGATCAGGACGCCGCCAAACACTTCTACACCTCCCTTTTCGGGTGGACGTTCTACGACAGCCCCATGGGCCCGAACGACTTCTATACGACCTTCCAGCTCGACGGACAAAAGGTCGGAGCCACCTATACGCTCCAGCAAGATCAGCTCGCCATCGGTGTGCCCCCGCACTGGAACCTCTATATCGCGGTTGAAAGCGCCGACGCGGCCGTGGCGCGCGCCCTGGAACTGGATGGGAAAGTGCTCGGCGGACCGTTCGACGTTTCCACCCACGGCCGCATGGCCTTCATAGCCGACCCGACCGGTGCCGCGTTCTCCGTCTGGCAGGCGGGCGACCATCCCGGCGTGAGCCTCGTCGGCGAGCCCGGAGCGGTCTGCTGGGCGGATTTGAGCACGCCGGATCAGGCCACCGCCGCGGCGTTCTATAGGGACCTGTTCGGGTACACACTGCCTCCCGGCGAAGGCGGCTATCTGCATATCCGGAACGGCGAAGCGTTTATTGGCGGCATGCTCGCGGCCGCGCAGCGCGACCCGAACGCGCCGCCGCACTGGCTGGTTTACATCCAGGTTGAGGATTCCGCGGTCAGCACCGCGAAAGCAAAGGAACTGGGCGCCAGCATCTTCGCAGGTCCGGTGGAGATTCCGAACGCGGGAACTCTGACCGTGCTGGCCGATCCCCAGGGCGCGGTCTTCGCCCTGTTTCAGCCGGCACGGTCGGGCGAAACGGCCTAACGCTGGTTGGCTTTGAGGATCTTCTTGCGAAGACGAATGGAAACGGGGGTGACTTCCACCATCTCGTCTTCGCGGATGAACTCAATCGCCTGTTCCAGATTGAGCAGCCGCGGCGGAACCAGACGCATCGCCTCATCCGCGCTGGAAGCGCGCATGTTGGTCAGTTTCTTTTCCTTCACGATGTTGACGTCCAGATCGGAGTGCCGGGCGTTTTCGCCGACAATCATCCCCTCGTAAACCTCGGTGCCGGGCGTCAGGAAGATCTCTCCGCGCTCCTGCAGATTCCAGATGGCGTTGCCGGTGGCTTTGCCGGCCCGGTCGGAAACCAGGCTTCCGGTGGGGCGCGTGGGGATGTCGCCCTGCCACGCGATGTAACCGGCGAACAGCGAGTTCA
>Ga0118677_10001170_pt1 | contig 29123 bp, 26 predicted proteins | sample AliMusrvi5mmetaG_FD_86154 | JGI IMG/M metagenome (GOLD analysis project Ga0118677, IMG submission 86154) | reverse complement strand
GGCATATCCGTTGTGCGTGAACGGGAGAACGGCACGCTTGAAAGGCTTATGTCCACACCGGTAAGTCGCTGGGAAGTTGTTGCCGGCTATACGCTCGGGTTCGGGATATTCGCCGCGGCGCAAAGCGTGCTTATAACACTGTTTACAAAGTATGTGTTGGGTCTGGAATTTGCAGGCTCCGTTTTGCTTGCGGTGTTAATAATGATTCTTTTATCGTTCACTGCCGTATCGGCCGGCGCGTTTGTTTCTATCTTTGCAAACAATGAATTCCAGGTAATGCAGTTTATACCCATCGTTATTATTCCTCAAATGTTTTTCTCCGGCGTTATCCCCATTGATACTTTCCCTTACGGGCTGGGGAAATTAGCCTACATTATGCCCATATACTACGGCTGTTCGGGGTTGCAGAATGTGCTGGTGCGCGGCTCGGGCATTGGAGGCATCTGGAAATATATCGGCATGCTGCTGGCGTTTATTTTAGTGCTTTTCATTGTCAATGTAACAGCGCTGAAGAAGTACCGGCGATTGTAAGCGAAAAAAATGTCTTGACAATCCGGGTTCGCACTGTTAGAATACTCCTACAACAAAGCAGAGCAGTGAAGGCAACAGCCTTTTGTTCTCACCTTCGGGGCTGTGTCCGCCGCAAGGTCAATACTTAACAGGGTGATTTTTGCCCTGTTTGCTGTGTTGATTATGCGGGGACGGTTAATAGCTGTTCCCGCTTTGATTTATCGGTAAACTATATTTGGAGGTGCTTTAATATCAGTAATAAGGAAATGCAAATCAACGAGGACATCCGTGACAAAGAGGTTAGAGTTGTCGCCGAGGACGGCGAACAGTTGGGTATTATGTCTTCCGCCGCCGCTTTGAAACTGGCAGAAGAAAAGTCCCTTGATCTGGTTAAAATCGCGCCTCAGGCCGCTCCGCCGGTCTGCAAAATCATGGATTACGGCAAATTCCGTTTTGAGCAGTCCAAACGGGACAAAGAAGCAAAGAAAAATCAGCGTGTTGTGGAAATCAAAGAAATCCGGCTTTCGCTTAAAATTGATGTCCACGACTTTGACACAAAGGTTGACCACGCAAGAAAGTTTCTCATCGCGGGGGACAAGGTCAAGGCTTCCATACGCTTCAGAGGGCGTGAAATGGCCCACCCGGGCATCGGCCTGACCAACATGAACCGTTTTGCGGAAGCCTGCGCCGACCTTGCGAACATTGAGAAACCGGCTAAGCTCGAAGGCCGCCAAATGCTGATGTTCCTTGCACCGAAGGCTGTCAAATAGAAATAAAATAGAAAACCACAAGGAGGAAAAAACTATGCCCAAAATTAAAACCCACAGCGGGGCGAAAAAGCGTTTCAAAATGTCAAAAACAGGCAAGCCTATCCGTTCTCATGCCTATATGTCACACATCTTGACCAAAAAGAGCACAAAACGCAAGAGGAATTTGCGCAAGACTGCCGTGGCTGACTCGACTAATCAAAAGCAGATTAAGCGTTTGATTCCGTACAAATAAGCTCAAAAGCGAATTAGTTTAAAAAATGGAGGAAAATTACCATGGCTCGTGTAAAAGGTGCGATGATGACTCGCAAGAGAAGGCATAAAATATTAAAACTCGCGAAGGGCTATTACGGCTCAAAAAGCAGACTCTTTAAAACCGCCAAGCAGGCAGTAATGAAATCCGGCCAGTACGCATATGTCGGGCGCAAACAAAAGAAGCGCAACTTCCGCAGACTTTGGATTACACGCATTTCCGCAGGCGCAAAGATGAACGGTATGAATTATTCAACCTTTATCAGCGGCCTGAAGAAAGCTGACATCAGCCTGAACCGCAAAATGCTTTCCGAAATAGCGATTGCCGACCCGGCCGCGTTCACAGCGCTGGTCGAAAAAGTGAAAGCGGCGAACGCATAAAAACCCGCAGTTTTAAAGAAAAAGAAAAGCTGAAAAGCTTCAACGTTAAAGGCTAAAATCAACTCTTCCGCAAGGGCAGACTTAACAGTCTGCCCTTTTCAATATATTATGGTTGATTTTTTGTTTGTAATAGATTAACATATTGACGGGAAGGGCGGGTGCTTGCCCCGCCGGGAAGTGATTGGGAAGTGCGGCTTCGCCGCGAGAAGAGGTTGGAAAGAGTAGGAGATACGATTGTTTGGTTGGAATCGTCTCTTTTCGTTCTCCTACTTCTTTTCCACTCCTTTTCAAGCGTCTTCAATTTCTCCTCCGTCTCTTCCCTACTTCTTATCAATCGACTTCAACTTCTTTCCAATAAAAGCATTCAAAGGACCGGTAACAATGGATAAAATCATCAGCCGTTCAAACGAAAAAATAAAATCCGCTTCGCTGCTGAAAGAAAGCGCTGCGGCCAGGCGTGAGGCCGGGCTTTTTCTGCTTGAAGGCGCGCGGCTCTGCGGCGACGCGTTTGACAGCGGCACGGAGATTGTTCAGGCCTTTTTCACAGCGGAAGCCATCGAAAAATATACCCGCTTTGTAAATGATATAATAGAAACCACACCCGAATGTTATGAAATAACCGAAGAAATAAGCGCCCGCCTTTCGGATACCCGCTCTCCGCAAGGCGTATTTTGTGTTTGCAAAACACTTGACAAAGACGAAAACGGTAATAAAATAGATTTTAACGGCAGATACATCGCGCTGGAAAACATACAGGACCCTTCAAACTTAGGGTCGATATGCAGAACAGCCGAAGCGCTCGGGCTTTCCGGGCTCATTGTCAGCGGAGGCTGCGATATCTACAACCCGAAGGCACTGCGCGCGGCAATGGGTTCCTCTCTTCGCCTCAATATTGTTGAAACGGAAAATTTGCCTGAACTGTTGATTTTTGTTTTTCAAAAGGGTATGCTAACAATAGCCTCAACAATTTCCAAAAAGGCAATTGATATCCGCAGGTTTGAAACCAAGGGCGGAGCCGTTTGCGTGATAGGCAACGAAGGTTCCGGGTTAAGCAAAGAGACACTGGACGCCTGCGAGGCAAAGGTTACAATCCCCATGAAAGGCAAAGCGGAATCGCTCAACGCTTCCGCCAGCGCGGCAATAATAATGTGGGAGCTTATGAAATGAATGATGATTTGCGCGCTTACTGGGTCTGGCTGCAGGCCGGGCTCGGTATCCAGGGCAGAACCGGTGGGATTATTTCCACTTTCCGCTCGCCGAAGGAAATGTACGAGGCAGGGCCAACCGAATGGCGGCTGACCGGAGCACTTACAAACAGGCAGGTTCAAAGGCTGGAAAGCTATTCCCCGGAGCAGGCGAACACAACGGTCCGCCTTTGCGAAAAAAACGGCTGGCAGCTTGTCACGCCGGACTGCGCGGATTACCCGCAGCTGCTTTTAAAGCTGAATAATTTCCCCGCGGTGCTTTACACCTGGGGTGATTTAAGCTGTTTAACCGGCCAAATGGCCATCGCGGTTGTCGGCACGCGTTCCGCCTCGCGCTACAGCGTTGATGTTGCGGGCAGGCTCAGCGCGTCCCTCGCGAGAGCAGGCGCGGTGGTTGTCAGCGGAGGCGCATTAGGCATTGACAGCGCTGCCCATACGGGCGCCCTGTTCGGCGGCGGAAAAACCGTAGCGGTGCTCGGCTGCGGGCTCGGCGCGAATTATTTGATGAGCAATTTCGCCATGCGGGCCCAAATTGCCGAAAACGGCGCGGTTATCAGCGAATATCCGCCCGGCACGGAGGCTATCGGTCAAAACTTTCCTATCCGCAACCGCTTGATTTCCGGATTAAGCTATGGTACGGTTGTTATTGAGGCAGGTGAGCGGAGCGGTTCACTTATCACCGCAAGTTACGCGCTTGAGCAGGGCCGGGATGTTTTTGCCGTTCCGGGCGACATCATCAACTCCGCCTATACCGGCACCAACAAACTGATCCGGGACGGCGCGAAACCGGTTTTTTCCGCGGCGGATGTGCTGGAGGAATACGCGTTCAGATACCCCGAAATGGTGGACATCGATTTGCTTGAAAGAACGCTTGAGGAAGTGCCCAAGCTGATTGACGGCGTCCGCAGTTCTACCAGGGCGGCACCTGCCAAAGTTCAAAAACCGCTGCCGGCACCGGCACCCCGAAAAACATCTTACCAAACACCGGTTCAAAAAGCGGCCCCTCAAAAAGCAAAACGGCAGCTGCCCGAAAGTATAAGCGAAAACACAAGGCTCGTTTATTCAACAATTTTACCGGAGCCGATGCACATTGACGACATTGTACGCGCATCGCTGCTTGAGCCTTCAAAAGTTTTCATCGCGCTGACCGAACTGGAGATTTACGGCTTTATAGCATTGACCTCCGGCAAAAGATATGTTTTAATCTAGACGTAAGATATTAGATGTTAGATTTTGATGCAATTGATTCGGGCTTCCCGTTCGCAATCATTGAACACTTATAACAGTACTCTCCACTGACCACTAGCCATAGCCACTAAAATAGATTAGGAGCTTAAAATGTCAAAATTAGTTATTGTGGAATCCCCCGCAAAAGCCAAAACAATCAAAAAGTATTTGGGACCGGGTTACGAGGTAACCGCCTCTATGGGGCATGTGCGCGATTTGCCCGCGGCGAAGCTCAGCATTGATGTCAGCAAAGACTTTGCGCCGAAATACGCAATTGTCAAGGGCAAGGAAAAACTTGTTAAGGATTTGAAAGCCAAGGTCGCGCAAAGCGAACAGGTTTTCCTCGCGACCGACCCCGACCGCGAGGGCGAGGCGATATCCTGGCACCTTGCCGAGCTGCTCGGGCTGAACCTGAAAAGCACAAACAGGGTAACTTTTAACGAAATAACAAAAACCGGCATCACCAATGGCATGAGCCACCCGCATGCGGTGGATATGGATTTGGTGAACGCTCAACAGGCGCGCCGTATACTGGACCGCCTTGTCGGGTACCGTTTAAGCCCTTTTATTTCGCAGAAAATCCGCAGAGGCCTTTCGGCAGGGCGTGTTCAGAGTGTCGCCGTGAGACTTATTGTCGACAGGGAAAACGAAATAAGGGCCTTTAAACCCGAGGAATACTGGAGCCTTGACGCGAAACTGCTCGCCAAGAGCGGCGGTGTTTTCGCGGCTGCCTTTACCGGCGACGAAACCGGCAAGGTTAAGGTTGTCAATAAAGCCCAGGCCGACGGCTATCTGGCCCGTTTGGACGGCGCGGATTACACCGTGAAGTCGGTTAAAAAAGGGACAAGAAAGAAAAGCCCGGCACCGCCTTTCATCACCTCAACCCTTCAGCAGGAGGCTTCCCGGCATTTGGGCTTTCAGGCACAAAGAACCATGAAAGCAGCCCAGGAACTGTATGAAGGCGTTGACATTGCGGGGATCGGCACCACCGGTCTTATTACCTACATGAGAACCGACTCCCTGCGCATTTCCGAGGAATCAAGAGCGCAGGGCAACGAATATATTAAAGCAAGTTTCGGCTCCGATTACCTGCCCGAAAAACCACGTTACTACAAATCCCGCGCAAACGCGCAGGACGGGCACGAAGCCATCCGCCCGGCAATCCCTTCGATTACGCCGGAGCAGGTGAAAGGCAGCCTGACAGCAGACCAATATAAGCTTTACAGCCTTGTGTGGAAACGCTTTATCGCGAGCCTCATGGCGGATTCAGTTCAGGCAACCGTCAAAGCGGAAATCGCGGCGTCCACCAAAGCCGACGCAGCCCGTGGCAGATTCTGCCTCTTTGCCGCCTCCGGCTACTCTGTTATTTTTGACGGTTTCACAAAGCTTTATGAAGAGCTGACGGATGACGAGGATGAAGACAACAACAATCTCCCGGAATTAAAAGCGGAGGACGCTTTAACGCTGAAAGAACTTTTAGCCAACCAGCATTTCACCCAGCCGCCGCCGCGCTTTACAGAGGCCACGCTTATCAAGGCTCTTGAGGAAAACGGCATCGGCAGGCCGAGCACGTACGCGACAATCATTACAACGATAATAAAGCGCGAATATGTGGTTCGCAGCGCGAAGCTTTTGAGCCCGACCGAACTCGGCGAAGCGACAACGGGTCTGCTCAAGGAACGGTTTCCGAAAATAGTCAACGCCAAATTCACAGCGCAGATGGAAACCTCGCTTGACGAGGTGGAAAAAGGCAAAGAAGATTATATCAAGATGCTCCACGAGTTTTATGATGATTTTGAAGCCACACTTCAAAAAGCGCGGGGCGACATGAAGGATATAAAAATTCAGCTCGAGCAGGATGTCACGGATATCCCCTGCGAAAAATGCGGCAGGATGATGGTCATCAAAATAGGCCGGTTCGGGCGTTTTCTCGCCTGCCCCGGTTACCCCGAATGCAAAAACGCCAAGCCGCTTATTCTTGAAACCGGCGCGGGCTGTCCGATATGCGGAGCGAAGGTTGTTGAAAAGAAATCAAAGAAGGGGTATACTTTTTTCGGCTGCGAAACCTGGCCGGCCTGCAAGTTTATCACTTGGGATAAACCGACTAAAGAAGTCTGCCCGAAATGCGGCAAATCGCTGTTTTCAAAAAAAGGCGGCGGCGTTTTATGCCTGAACGAGGGTTGCGGCTACGAAGTCAAAGAGGAACGCAAAAGCAAAAAGGCCGCTGACAAGAAGGAAGACGAATGAGCGAAGTCCTTGTTATAGGCGGCGGGCTTGCCGGTGTTGAAGCCGCGTGGCAATTGGCAAAAGCTGGCATAAAGGTTACTTTAGCCGAGATGAAGCCGCAAAAATTTTCGCCCGCACACAAATCAACGGGGCTTGCCGAGCTTGTATGCTCGAATTCGCTCAAAGCCATCCGGATTTCCTCCGCCGCTGGGATGTTAAAGGCGGAAATGGAGCTGTTCGGCTCGCTTTGCCTGGAGAGCGCGAAAATGTGCAGTGTGCCCGCCGGCGGTGCTTTGGCGGTTGACCGGGATGAGTTTTCCCGCATCATTACCGAAAAAATCGGCAGTAATCCGCTGATTTCACTCGAAAGGCGCGAAGTTTCGCAAATACCGGAAAACGGTACGGTTATTGTCGCCTCCGGTCCACTTGCCTCGGCCCCTTTGGCGGAAAGCATCAGCCTTCTTTGCGGCGGCGCGCTGAGCTTTTTTGACGCCGCGGCACCGATCGTCACGGCGGAGAGCATTGACATGAACGCTGCCTTCAGCCAGTCGCGCTACGACAGAGGCGGAGAAGATGATTACATAAACTGCACCATGAACAGGGAAGAATACGAAGCCTTTCACAAGGCGCTTATCGAAGCCGAAATCGCCGAACTGCATGAGTTTGATCAAAAAAAGGATGTTTATGAGGGCTGTATGCCCATAGAAGTGATGGCAGCCAGAGGGCTTGACACCATCCGTTTCGGTCCGCTCCGGCCGGTAGGCTTGAGAGACCCGGTCACGGGGCACCGGCCCTGGGCGGTTTTGCAGCTCAGGCGCGAGGATAACGCCGGCAGACTTTTCAACCTGGTGGGTTTTCAGACCAATCTGAAATTCGGTGAGCAAAAAAGAGTTTTTTCCATGATACCCGCCCTTAAAAACGCGGAATATGTGCGGTACGGCGTTATGCACCGCAACACCTTTATTGATTCACCCCGTCTGCTGAACGCGGATTTCGGTTTCAGGCAAAGGCCGGATCTCTTTTTTGCGGGGCAGATAACGGGCGTGGAAGGCTACATGGAGTCCGCCGCTTCCGGCATTCTGGCAGGATTAAACGCGGCGAAAAGCATTCAGGGCAAAGACCCGCTCATTTTACCGGCGGTAACCATGCTCGGCGCGCTTGCCGGTTATATCAGTTCTTTTCAGGGTAAAGACTTTCAGCCGATGGGCGCTAATTTCGGCATCCTGCCGCCGCTCGAAATGCAGATAAGAGACAAACGGCTTCGATATGAGGCGCTGGCAAAATGCGGGGTGGACACGGTCGCGGAGGTACTTAAAAATGAAGATAATTGTTGACGCATTCGGCGGAGATAACGCCCCGCTTGAAATATTAAAGGGCAGCGAGGCGGCTGTCAAAGAGCTTGGCGTCGGGATCATCCTAACGGGCTCGGAGAGTGAAATTAAAAAATGCGCAGCCGCAAACGGGATAAGCCTCGCTTCCATGGAAATCAAGGAAGCGCCCGACATTATGCTGATGACCGACCACGCGGCCGACATATTAAAATCCAAAGGCAACACCTCAATGGCCGTCGGGCTGAAGGCGCTCGCCGCGGGCGAAGGCTCCGCGTTTGTGAGCGCGGGCTCCACGGGCGCGCTTGTGATGGGCGCCACCTTTATCGTCAAACGAATCAGAGGTATCAAACGAGCCGCCATCGCCGCCATTATGCCGACAAACGGCGGTCCCGTTATGCTCATCGACATGGGTGCCAATGTGGACTGCGACGCATTATATCTTCAGCAGTTCGCAGTCATGGGCGATATATACATGAAAAAAGTAATGGGCTTCGCTTCGCCGAGAATCGGGTTGGCCAATATCGGCACGGAGGAAACAAAGGGCGGCAAACTTCAGCTCGAAGCGTATGAATTGATGAAAAACGCAACTTACAATTTTATCGGCAATGTCGAAGCGCGGGATATTCCGTTCGGCGGCTGTGAGGTTGTTGTATCCGACGGTTTTACGGGCAATATTATCCTGAAGATGTACGAGGGTGTCGCGGGCGCGATAATGGCAAACCTGAAGACGATTTACAAAAAGAGTATTTTCACCAAACTATCGGCGCTGATGGTAAAGGGGGGTTTAACGGAATTTAAAAACAAAATGGATTACACCGAATTCGGAGGGGCGCCATTGATGGGCATAAACGGCGCGGTTATCAAAGCGCATGGCTCCTCAAACGCGAAGGCAATCAAAAACGCAATAAAACAGGCAAAAATCTTTGCCGAGCAGGATGTTGTCAAAGCGATAACGGAAAGTTTAATGAATTAATTTCTAACCTTATTATCAACTTGAATTGGAGGTTCGTTTATGGTCCTGGAAAAAGTTATCACATTTATTTCCGAGCAGTTTTTAATTGAAGAGGACGATATCAATGAGGATACAACCTTTGAAGAGCTTGAAGCGGACGAGGAAGATATGGATGACCTTGTCAGTGTTATTGAAGCCGAGTTTGAAATAGAACTGCACGATGATGAGCTTATCAGAATTTCCGATGTTTCGGATTTGGTGAAAATAATAGAAACTGCCATCAGTTTGGCGGATTAGTAAACATAGAGAACAACTGCAAGGTTTCACAATGCCCGGAGGTTAACATGCAAACGGATTTAAAAAGTTTTCAAAAAAAAATCGATTACGCCTTTAAGGATGAAACCTTGCTTGAAAGGGCGCTTTCGCATTCCTCTTTTGTCAACGAAAGGCAGAGCGGTGGCAAAAGCAACGAGCGGCTTGAATTCCTTGGCGACTCGGTTTTGGGCTTTATTGCCGCCGAATACTTTTTTTTGCATTATACCCATATGCCGGAAGGCGAACTGACCAAGCTGCGCGCGGCTGCCGTTTGCGAAACATCGCTTTACTCTTTCGCGAAGGAACTTGATTTGGGCAGTTTTCTTCTTTTAGGACGAGGCGAGCTGGTCACGGGCGGCAATGAGCGGTCCTCCATCCTCGCGGACGCTTTTGAAGCTTTGTTGGCTGCAGTCTACCTTGACGGCGGCATTGGCGAGGCAAAGCGTTTTGTGCTCGGATTTATCAAATCAGCCGCCAAAAAAGCCGAATCCTTTAAGGATTACAAAACAGTCCTGCAGGAGGTTGTTCAGAAAAATCCGGAGGAAAGTGTTGTTTATGTGCTGACCGCCGAAAGCGGCCCGGACCACAACAAAATCTTTACCGTTGAAGTTCATTTGAACAGCAATGTCATCGGCAAAGGCTCGGGAAAAAGCAAAAAACTTGCCGAGCAGGCAGCCGCGAAAGAAGCGCTTGCTTTAATGGGCTTGTAACCATATAAAATCGGAACCGGGGGGAAGCGCCGCTTTGAAGCACATGAATGTCGCGTTATTCGTTCCCCATGAGGGCTGCCCGCGGCAATGCAACTTCTGCAACCAGCGCAGCATTTCCGGGCAATCCCGAAGGCTCACCGCAAACGATATTGACAAAGCAGTAGAAACCTCTCTGAGATTTCAATCCCCTTCCCCGGATTTTAAGCGGGAAATCGCGTTTTTCGGCGGCAGCTTCACGGCAATCGAGCGGGGCTATATGCTCGAACTGCTTGAAGCCGCTTCAAAACATATTGACGGCAGAAATTTTACCGGCATCCGGATATCAACACGACCGGACGCCGTCAACAAAGAAATCTGCGAAATTTTAAAGCATTACGGGGTTACGGCGGTCGAACTCGGCGCGCAGAGCATGGACGACAAGGTTCTGAAGCTTAACCGCAGGGGGCACACCGCGAAGGATGTTGCGGACGCAACGAATCTGATTTCGGGTTGCGGCTTCGAACTGGGGCTGCAGATGATGACTGGGCTTTACGGCTCCTCTCCGGAGGAAAGCATGGAGACGGCGCAAAAGATAGCAGCGCTGAACCCGAAAACCGTCAGAATATATCCGACGGTTGTTTTGCGGGGAACGCCGCTCGCCGGGCTGCTGGCAAACGGGGAATACCGCCCGCAGACACTCCGGGAAGCTGTTTCGCTCTGCGCCTCGCTGCTGGCGTTTTTCTTTGATGAGGGTATCGATGTCATCCGTCTGGGGCTTCATTCCGGCGGAGATGTTGAAGAAGGTTATATCGCGGGCCCTTACCACCCGGCGTTCAGGGAACTTTGCGAGAGTGAAATATATTTGCGCAAAGCAAGGCAGACTTTGAAGAATGCGGGAATCGAGCGCGGCCCCGTAAAGATTTTTGTAACTGGCAGCGCAGTTTCCCAAATGACCGGGCAGAAGCGCTCAAACCTGACCGCCCTGAAAGCGGAAGGTTATGACTGCAAGGTACTGCCACAGACCGGTTTGAACAGATATGAAGTATATGCCGGCATTCAGACAACTTAAACAACGAAAGAAAATGCAAAGGAAACTATGAAATGATATTAAAGGCACTTGAAATGCAGGGCTTTAAATCCTTCCCCGACAAAACTACATTACATTTCGGGAAAGGCATCACCTCGGTTGTCGGCCCGAACGGTTCCGGCAAAAGCAACATTTCCGATGCCGTACGCTGGGTTTTGGGCGAGCAGTCCACCAAAAATCTGCGCGGCGCAAAAATGGAAGATGTTGTTTTCAGCGGTACGGGCGTTCGCAAAGCGCTCGGTTTTGCCGAGGTAACGCTGCGCCTTGACAATGAGGATAAAACCCTGAACTGCGACAAAGACGAGGTTGATGTCACCCGCCGTTACTACCGGTCGGGTGAAAGCGAATACCTCCTGAACGGTGAAATCGTCAGGCTCAAAGATGTTCATGAGCTTTTTATGGATACAGGCCTCGGCAAGGACGGCTATTCGCTCGTCAGCCAGGGGCGCATTGCGGATTTGATTTCATCAAAATCCGGCCAGCGCCGCGAAATGCTGGAGGAAGCGGCGGGTATTTCCCATTTCCGCTACCGCAGAGGCGACGCGGTGAGGCGGTTAACCCAGGCGGAAGAAAATTTAGTCCGTCTGCGCGATATTCTCAGCGAGTTGGAGGGCAGAGTCGGCCCTTTAAAAATTCAGAGTGAAAAAGCGCAGAAGTTTCTGGTGCTTTCGCAGGATAAAAAGGAGCTTGAAATAGGGCTTTGGCTGCATTCGATTGAAAAATCCAAATCAGGGTTAAAAGAGCAGGAGCATAAGCTGGCCTTGGCTTCGTCCCAATATGAGGCGACGCATACCGGACTTGAAAAAATCGAACAGGAAATAGAGGATCTGATTGCCGGCAGCCAGGAAATAACCCTCCATATCGAGCAGGTAAGGCAGGGTGCCGCGAACCTTGAAGAAGAAGCGGTTCAGATTGAAGGACAGATTGCGGTTGAAAACAACACCATTGAACATAACAACCAAACCATTGAGCGCATCACGCGCGACATGGAGCAGGCGGCGGACACCGAGCAGCACCTTGACAGCCAAATAAAAGAAGCCGCGGGCGAAATCGACGCACTGATTGAAAAAATCAGGCTTAAACACCTTGAGCTTGAGCATGCCGGCGAAAACATCAGCGGCGTCAAGCAGGAAAATCTTGAATTCGCCGAAAAAACAGCGGCGCTTTCGCACCGGATAGCGGAGCTTGCCGCGAAGGCATCCGATAACAGGATTGAGGTTTCCACCGACCTTTCCTCAAAGGAAGAGGTCACGGGGAGAATCGCTGCCATTGACGAAGCCATTGCTTCCCGCGCGGGTATGCTTGAGGAACTTACCGCAGGCAGGGCGCTCTGCAAAGACGAACTCGACGAATACCGCGAAAGCGTCAAGGGGCTGCTGAACGCCGTCACCGGTTATAACATGAGGGTACAGTCCCGCAGGGAAAAAGCGGATAAAATGAAAAAAGAGCTTGACAGCTTTAACCTTGATATACACCAGAAAAACGCGCGCGCCAAAATGCTTGACGATTTGGAAAAGAACATGGAGGGTTACTCCGGCAGTGTAAAAGCCATTATGCGGGAGGCAAAAAGAGGAACCCTGCGCGGTATTCACGGCCCGGTTTCCCAGCTCATTTCCGTCAAGGAAGATGTCGCCGTCGCCATTGAAACAGCGCTCGGTGCGGCTGTGCAAAACATCGTGACGGACAATGAAAACGATGCCAAGCGGGCGATAAACTACCTGAAAGAAAGCCGGGAGGGCCGCGCCACTTTTCTGCCGCTGACATCCATCCGCGCAAGCAGCCTGAACGAAAAGGGGCTCGAGAGCTGCGCGGGCTTTGTGGACATGGCGCACAAGCTTTTGGAATATGACCCGAAATATACCGAAATCATCAAATCGCTGCTGGCGCGCACCGCTGTTGTCGATAACATGGACAACGCCATTGCTATCGCGAAAAAATACGACTACCGTATAAAAATCGTCACACTTGACGGCCAGGTAATTAACGCCGGCGGCTCCATGACCGGCGGCTCCAGAGGACAAAACGCGGGTATTTTAAGCCGCGCGAACGAAATTGAAAAACTGAAAGAAACCGTTGCTCAGCTGCAAAAGAAGTTTGAGCAGATGCAGGAGGACTATAAGGCGGTATCAGCCGATTTGTCGGCCGCCGAAGCGGATTTGGACGGCTCGCAGGCTGATTTAACAAGGACGCAGGAGGAAACCATCCGCAAAGAAAGCGAACTTAAGCTCATTGAAGGGCGTATTGAAACCGCGAACACAGGCGTCGCGGAGCTGGAAGAAGAAAAGAACGCCGCATTCAAGCGTATTGACAGGCTATCTGCTGATATTGAGGCTTCGCAGAAAATCATCGCGGAACTTGATTCGGAAATTGATAAACTTCAGGGAGAAATGAACGCCTACAAGCAGGTTCGTGAGGAGCTTGACTCCCGCAGGGAGGAACTTGCGGAAATTGAAGCGCAGATTAATATGGATATTCTCTCCGCCCAAAAGGACATGGAGGCGAAGGAAGAAGCGGTATCCCTGCTCCGCCGCCGCAAGGCCACCCATGAAGGCAGGGTCGGAGATTTAAACGCCGAAATAAGCGTTATCGCGCAAAACAACCTTGAAATAAAAGAAAAAATCGCGGATATGGTTAAGCAGGCAGCCGCGCTGAGGGAACAGAGCGTTCTCGCAAAAGAGCAGGTAAGCGACCTCGTCGCGAACCGGAGCGAATTAGAGGCAAAAAGCTCGGCGATGCGCGCCGAAGAGAGAAATAAAAACGAGGAAAAGGAAAAGCTGGGCGGAGAACTCGCAAGGCTTGAGGAACGCAAAGCCGCGCTTGAGCGAGAACTTGACGAATCGCAGAACAAGCTTTACGATGAATATCAGCTGACCCGCAGGGAAGCGGAGGAACTCAATATCGTTATTGAAGAACCGGCCAAAGCGCAGCGCGCCTTAAATGAAATCAGAAATAAAATCCGCGCGCTCGGCAGCGTAAATGTCGGCGCGGTGGAAGAATACAAAGAAGTTTCCGAGCGTTATGAATTCCTCGGCGGACAGATTACGGATATTGAACAGTCCCGGGATGAGCTTTACAGGCTTATCGGGGATTTAACAGGTAAAATGGCGGAGCGGTTCCGGGAACAGTTCGCCAAAATCAACAGCCATTTCGGCGAAACCTTCGCCGAGCTCTTCAGCGGCGGCAAAGCCGAGCTTGTGCTCGACAATCCGCTTGATGTTTTGGAATGCAATATCGAAATGAAGGTGCAGCCGCCGGGCAAAAATGTTCAAAACATCGACCTTCTCTCCGGCGGAGAAAAAGGGCTTTCGGCCATCGCCCTGCTGTTTGCGATTTTAAAAGTCACCCCGTCCCCGTTCTGCATTTTTGACGAGGTTGAAGCGGCGCTTGACGAAAACAATGTTACACTCTTCGCGCAATATGTGCGCCGCATGACAAAGAACACGCAGTTTATCCTGATTACTCACAGACGCGGCACCATGGAGGAAGCGGATGTTCTTTACGGTGTCACCATGCAGGAGGAAGGCGTTTCCAAGCTTCTCGTCCTGGAAACAGCGGAAATGGCGAAAAAACTGGGCATAACTTAATAAGAATCCCAACAAAAATATATTTAATTAAAGGAGTTTTCGTTATGGAATCCAAGTATTCGATTACAAATTACCACGACGCGGCGGCGGTGACAAGGGAGCTTGACGAACTGATTAAAAAACCGATTTACTCGATAAAACCCGACGCTTTGAAGATTTACGAGGATGAGTATTACGGCAAAAAGTGTGTCAAATCCAAGGAAATGATTGATAAAGCAACGCAGGTTATCCCGGGCGGCGTGCAGCACAACCTTGCTTTCAACTACCCGTTCCCGCTTGTCTTTACAAAGGCGGAGGGCGCTTATCTTTATGACATCGACGGCAACCGCTATTTCGATTTTATCCAGGCCGGCGGACCGACCGTTTTGGGCAGCAACCCGCCGGAGGTCAGAGAAAAGGTCATTGACCTGCTCAACACCTGCGGCCCTTCCACCGGGCTCTTCCACGAATATGAATACCTGCTCGCGAACAAAATACGCGAATGTGTCAAATCCGTTGAAATGTTCAGAATGCTCGGTTCGGGCACGGAAGGCTGCATGGCGGCTATCCGCATTGCCCGCCTTGCCACAAAGAACAAGAACATTGTTAAAATGGGCGGCGCGTACCATGGCTGGAGCGACCAGCTTGCTTACGGCATACGCATACCGGGCTCAAAATGGACACAGGCCAGCGGCGTGCCGCGCTATATTTTCAAACATACGCAGGAATTTTTCCCGAATGATTTAAAGGATTTGGAGCGCAAGCTCAAGGCCAACCGTTTTAAAGGCGGCACCGCGGCCGTTATGATTGAGCCTATAGGCCCCGAGAGCGGCACAAGGCCGCTGGATTTCAACTTTAACAAAGGCGTCGAGGCGCTCTGCCGCAAATACGGCGCGCTGCTGATATTTGACGAGGTTGTTACGGCTTTCCGTATCGGCATGGGCGGCGCGCAGGGCTATTTCGGCGTATCCCCCGACCTGACCGTTTTCGGCAAGGTTGTCGCGGGCGGTTACCCCGGCGCCGGCGGCATCGGCGGCAAACAGGAATTTATGCAATACCTGGCAGCCGGCATTTCCGGCGGCGGCAAACATAAAAAAGCGCTTGTCGGCGGAACAATGGCGGCAACCCCTATCAGCTGCGTCGCGGGTTACCACACGCTGTGCGAGCTTGAAAATCAAAATGCCTGCGAAAGGTCCGGCCTCATGGGCGACCGCTTAACAGCGGGACTGAAGGAGCTTATAAAAAAATACAACCTTCCCTTTGTCGCTTTCAACCAGGGGTCCATCTGCCATCTTGAAACCGTCGGCACCATGCATTTTTCCATCAACTGGAAAAAGCCGTGGACCATTCCCACTGTTTTAAAGGTTACCTCCGAGCGCAAAAAAGAGATGGAGCACATGGGCGCGGCTTATATGGCGGAGGGTCTTGTTACCCTTGCCGGCAGCCGCCTTTACACAAGCGCGGCTTACACCGAGGAAATGATTGACGAGGCGCTGCGGTGTTTTGACAGAGTGTTCGCCAATGTCGCGATGAAAAAGTAATCATTAAACGGGAGGTTCCAGATGGATATTCAAACAGCGAAATTGCAGGTAATCGAGGCAGGCAAGCGGCTTGTGGAGCAGGGGCTCATCTCCCGCACCTGGGGCAATGTCAGCTGCCGCATTGATGAAAAAAGCTTTGTGATAACGCCGAGCGGCAAACCTTACGAAACGCTGACACCGGAGCAGATTGTTCTGGTTGCAGTCGAAACGCTCGCGTATAACGGCGGCATCAAACCGTCGTCCGAAAAAGGCGTGCACGCCGAGGTTTACAAGGCGCGCCCCGAAATTAATTTTGTCATTCACACCCATCAGATAAACGCTTCCGTATTAGGCGCCGTGTGCTGCAACCTGCGGTATGTTCCGCCCGCGGCGGCGAAGGTCATCGGCAAGAATGTTCCGCTCGCCGCCTACGGGCTGCCCGGAACAAAAAAACTCATGGAAGGCGTTGCCGATGTTTTGGCACGCTCGAAATCCAACGCTATTATGATGGCGCACCACGGTGTGCTGTGCTTCGGCGCGGACAGCGACATGGCTTTTGACTGCGCGCTTCTGCTTGAAAAGGTCTGCGCGGAGAACGTGTTTTTGCGCTTCATGAAAGAATACAGCACCGAAGTTACCGATATGGCGCAGTTTGTTGAAAAGATGGCGGAGAAGGCTGTCGGCGTAAAAGACTTTGCACTTTTGGAAAAACCCGGATTCACCAGCACCCGCAAGGGCGAAAATTTTGTGCTGAGCATTGCGGACGGCAGCGAAAAGCCTGTTGTCATCAATACCGCCTCCGGCAAATCCGTCAATGAGGGCAAGCTCCCTGCGGAAGCCGCCCTGCACCGGGCGGTTTACCTGAAAAGGCCCGACATGAATTTTATCGTTCATACCCGCAGCGGCGAATCATTGGCCGTCTCCTGCCTTGGCCAAACAGTCAAACCGCTGCTTGACGATTTCGCGCAGATCGTCGGTGTTGACATCCGCTGCGCCGCGTTTGACGAAAAGAACGCGGAAAAATCCGCCTTGCAATGCGTCAACGCCTTAAAGGGCAGGCACGCCGTGCTGATTAAAAACGGCGGCGCGCTCAGCTGCGGTTCCGATGAGAGCGACGCGCGCGCGGTTGAAATGATAACCGATAAAAACAGCCTCGTCTTTTTGGGGACGATGCTTTACAATGTCTATCAGCCGATAACGCCTGTCCATTCGCAGCTGATGAGGTTTATATACCTGAAAAAGTATTCAAAGCAGGCGAAATAATACCGGGAATGTGCTCTTGCACGTGGCATGCTGTAGGGGACGGGTTTTCCGTCCCGGAATAAAACACAAAAAGTCCTAGGGAGAAAGTGTGTTCAGACCACAAAAAGTCGATTGACTTTTTGTGGTCTGTGTTTTTTTGCTTTACCACAGAGCGTCGGTGACAATTTCAAGCAACTCATTTTCTTCAACAGTTTCATCCGCTTGACAGATAAATATTCAAAAAATCAGCCGTCGGAAATTCCCTGGCGGCTGATTTTGTCTGAAAAATTTTCAAGGGATGAGGTTAAACTTCCGGTACTGTCTGAACAACGGCTTTTGGATCTTCGCCATATTTGTTTGGACCAACCGTCCCCGCTATGCACATAAGAACAAGTAACCAAATGCCCCCTATAAACGGAATAAAGCCTATAAAGAACCAGGCACCGGATTTGCCAAGGTCGTGGAGACGTCTGACAAAAAGCGCAAACCCGGGAATTAATACGGCTAAAGCATAAATCGTATAAATATACCCATAGAACATGCTTGTCCCACCAATGCTAAAAGTAATTCCCAATAGGTTATCCAAGCCCATAGCTAATAATAGGAATATGATGTTAAATAAATAGAACATCCAATATTCTTTTCTTCTTGCCCTGCCGCTGAACACCGCATATTTCTTCAAAGCTCCTAAATACCAACTCATTAATACTCCTCCTTAAATTTTATTTACATATATTATACAATCAGAATCTCTTGTTTGCAATACCGAAATCAAAAATATTTTACGATAACGCATTTAGCGAAAGGTTGTCATTTTTTAATTCAGCCCGTCCTTTTGAACAGGTCCGTTTGTTATCTCTTTTTCCTACATCTGCTGATAAACCTTGACATAATCGACTAAGAAATCCGTCGAAAATCCCGGCTGCTCTGTGAAAACACTTGGAAGCTCCTCGGAAATAATCACATATTCCGGTGCCTGGGAAACCCCTTTTTCAAAGCTTGTCCTTAAGGATTCAACGCCGTCGATGTAGAAAATATATTCATTTTCATTCCACTCAAGGCCGTAGGTGTTATATTGCGTGTAAGGGTTGGGCACCTTGTAGCTGCCCTCATCTTCGGATTGAAGCCCGTCGCCGTAACCGCCGACATGTACGGAGTGCGTTACGGAATCGCGGTTGAAGATGTTGCCGTTATAATTGCCTGCTTCAAAAATATCAAGCTCCGCGCCGCCGATGCCGCCGTTTGACGCTTCCGCGCTTGACATGCCGTTGGAGTTCAGCCAGTAAGCGCTCCAAAAGCCTCCGCCCTGCGAACACTTGCAGCGGATTTCAAAATAACCCCTTGTGTACTCTTTAATCGACCGGATCATCCCGGCGTACCAGCCGGCGCCGTACTCGCCGTTTGTGAGGTATTCTGCCCTGATAACAAGGTTGCCGTCCTGCAGAAAAACTTGGCCGGGTGAATTGAAGCCCGCGCGGCGCGGACCGTCGGCACGGTATTCCCATTTTGAAAGGTCAAGTGCCGTGCCATTGAAATTATCTTCCAAAACAAGCTGGTACCCGGCTAAATTGAGTTTCTGTCCTCTCGGTGTTTGCGCGGTATCGAAAAAAACCACCCCCAGCAATTCCGCCGCGGCAAGCAATAACGCAAGCGCGGATTTCAGCGCCCTGATTTGCCTCGTGGCAAATATTTGCGTAAGAATTGACATTTCGTTTCCTCCTTATATTGATTGTTAAAAAAAATCTGCAATATTAAGTCTGGTCGGAATTAATTGACATATCGTCTTCTTCAATCAGCGGAACAGCTTTGGTTTCCGCCATCGCCGCCCGCCGCTGCACCAGTTCGCTTTCGACCTTCATCTTTAAGGAATTGGGGTAATTTATTGTAAAAATAGGTATCAGGTAAAGAATCGCGCCCACAGCCGGCGCGAGCATATAAATCGGCCACTGCCATTTATAGAAAACCGCCGGTTGGCGCTTGCCCAACAAATCCAGCTTTGCGTTGAAACCAAGTTTGCTGAGTATAAATCCATTTATAAACAGCGTTATCCCGCTGCCGATTTTGCTGAGAAAATTCTGGACAGAAAATGAAATCCCTTCGGTGCGCTTGCCTGTTTTATATTCAACATAGTCGATTGAATCGCACCAAAGCGAGGTTTTGGCAATATCCGAAGCGCCGTCCGGAAAGCTGGCAACTGCAAGCAGCGTCGCGACAACGCCAATTTGCTTCGGTGTTTTGAAGCCGACAAAGTAAGCGGCGGTGCGTGCGAGAATTGACGCGGATTTTGAGGCGATAAAAACGTTTTTCGGCCCGCCGAGTTTGTTTGAAAGCTTCTTGGCTAAAAACATCGCGATAGCGGACGGAAATCCCGAAAATATCTGAAAGAAGAACATCAGCGTCTCGCCGTTTACCGTTTTACTGCCGAACTCCACGCTACCCACACCGTATTTGAAAAAGTAGATGGCGGGAATTACGGGGCTCAGGCTGCCGAGAATTTGCGCCAGTGCAATGGTCAGCAGTATCTTGTTATGGCGAACCATCAGCATTCCTTCAAGAATAGATTCCTCCTGTGGCTTATTCTCCACTCTTTCTTTCACGCCTGCGGCTGTCCAGGAAACAAGCTCGCCGCCGAGGCCGCAGACAAGGCCGCAGATAATAAATAACTAGGTTTCGGTCAAACCCATTTTATCTTTCGCGCCGAGAATCAGCGGAAAAAGGCCTATCAGCATTGAGCCTGAACTTGCACCGATTCTTGCCCACTGCGCCATTCTCAGGTGCTCGCTCGAATGCGGCGAAGCCATGGCGACGATGCCCCACAACCCGACATCCTGAAAGGAATAGAGCGTATCCCACACAAGGTAAATGCCGACAAAATAGATGATGGATACCATTTCGCTGAAACCGAAATTCACAAACATCAGTGCTGAAAAAATACCTATTGGCAACGGCAGAAACTTTAAATACGGGCGGAGCTTTTCGCCCGGCTTGCTTTTCCGTTTATCAATGTATCCGCCCACAATAGGGTCGTTTGCGGCATCCCAGACGCGTGTTATGCCGGTGACGATGCCGACTTTCCCTGGTTTAATTTTCAGCACATTGGTGCAAAAGTAAAATATCCACTGTGAAATGAACGCATAGGCGAAATTCTGCCCCGCGAGCCCTACGGCATGCTTTGTCAGCTCTATGTTCGGGATATAATCTTCCGCAGCTTCATTGGAAAGCATGAACTTGATCGGGTTTTTCAAATGCAAAATCCTCCCGTTCGGTTAATCGGCACATCTTAAAAAAAGGAATTGTTCCCTATATTTTTTGATATATCTTTACATAATCAATGATGAAATCGGTGGAAAAACCGGGTTTTTCGGTAGCTTCTTTCGGAGGCTCCAGCGACAGAATCGCGTATTCCAGTCCCTGCGACACACCGTTCTTAAAGGTTGAGTTGACGCACTCAACGCCGTTTATGTAGAAAATATATTTGTCTCCGTTCCACTCAAAGCCGTAGGTATTATATTCGGTGTAAGGATTTTTCACCTTGTAACTGCCAATGTTTTCGGACTGAAGACTAGAGCCGTAGCCGCCGACATGCACATTGAGCGAAACGGAATTGTAATTGAAAGTGGTGGTGTAGTTAAACGCCTCAAAAATGTCAATTTCCGCGCCGCCGATGCCGCCGTTGGAAGCTTCGGCTGTCATGCCCGGGGAGTTCATCCAAAAAGCGCTCCAAAATCCACCGCCTTTTGAACAAATACAGCGGCACTCAAAATAGCCCCTTGTGTACTCTTTAACGGTTCTGATCATCCCGCTGTACCAGCCCGCGCCGTATTCTCCGGCATCTTTATATTCGGCTCTGATAACCAGGTTGCCGTTATCCAAAAATACTTGGTTTGGCGACATAAAGCCGCCGCTTCTGGCGCCGTTGCCGCGGTATTCCCATTTGCTCATATCAAGCGCTGTGCCGTTGAAATTATCCTCAAAAACAAGTTGGTAACCCGAAAGGTTCAGGTTCTGCCCTCTCGGTGTTTGAGCCGTGTCAAAAATAGCCACCCCCAATAATTCAATAACAGCCAGGAGAGCCGCAAAGGCTGCTTTGAGCGCGCGTATTTGCCGTGTCGCAAATATCTGTGACAGAATACTCATTCCTCTTCCTCCTGCATATTCTTTTACTTGACACTGTTCGCTGTTTTAAAATCGATTGCGACAAAGTCCATTTTCGATTATCCTTTTTGATAAATCTTTACATAATCAACAATAAAATTGTTGGCAACGCCGGGGTTCGCGGGGAATTCCGGCGGAAGGCACAGCGTTAAAATCACATATTCCGGTGCTTGGGAGACACCCTTTTCAAAGCTTGTTCTTAAGGTTTCAACCCCGTTTATGTAGAATATATACTCATTTTCGTTCCACTCCAGGCCGTAGGTGTTGTACTGGGTATAGGGGTTCGGCACCCTGTAACTCCCCTCGTTTTCTGAGTGAAGTCCGGCGCCGTAACCGCCGACATGCACGGCATGCGTAACGGTGTTGCGGCTGATAAAGTTACCCGTGTAGTTGTTGGCTTCAAAAATATCGATTTCTGCGCCGCCCAGCCCGCCGTTGGAAGCCTCAGCGCTTGACATACCGGTTGAGTTCATCCAGAAGGCGCTCCAAAGGCCACCGCCTTCGGAACAAATGCAGCGGCACTCAAAATAGCCTCTGGTATACTCCTTTATTGTTCTGATTTCACCCGCGTACATCCCCGCGCCGTACGGACCGTCTGCACGGTAAACGGCTTTCATCCTCAGGTTGCCGTCCTGAACCCAAACCTGGTCCGGTGACTGGAAGCCGGCGTTAACCTTCCCGTTCGCGCGGTATTCCCATTTGGAAAGGTCAAGCGTGCTGCCGTCGAAATTATCTTCCATCACCAACTTGTAACCTGCCAAATTCAGATGCTGCCCTCTCGGGGTTTGAGCTGTGTCAAACAATACGACACCTAACAGTTCCACAACAGCAAGAAGCGACGCAAAAGCTGCCTTAAGCGCCCTAATTTGCCTTGCCGCAAAGATTGCGGAAAGTATAGACATTTAAACCATTCCCTTCTTCATTAAAAGCTTTTGCTTATAAATTATCATCAGGCAACAAATTTCGCCAAACTGCGCTTTGTCTTGAGTTGAAGGGTATCTTTAAGATATTTAGTTCAGGTCTATTATTTTATCAAGCTTACGCCTGTCATTTCCTTTGGCTGCGGCAATCCCATGATTTGCAGTAGCGTCGGAGAAATATCGCTGAGCCGTCCGCCCTCTTTCAGCTCGCAGGGGAAGCCGACAACAATAAACGGAACCGGGAATGTGGTATGTGCGGTGAACGGGGAACCGTCCGGCTCATACATTTTTTCGGCGTTGCCGTGGTCGGCGGTGATGAGCGTCACACCGCCATGGTTGGCAATCGCGCCGACGACCTTGCCGACATAGGCGTCAACCGCCTCAACCGCTTTGACAGCCGCTTCCATAATACCGGTATGCCCCACCATATCGCAATTAGCGAAGTTCAAAACGATTACGTCATATTTGCCGCTGTTAACCTCCTCAACAACCTTGTCCGCAACCTCAAAGGCGCTCATTTCGGGCTTCAAATCGTAAGTCGGCACATCGGGGGAATCAATCATAATTCTGTCCTCCCCCTCATAAACGGTTTCAACACCGCCGTTGAGGAAGAAGGTGACATGCGCGTATTTTGTATATTCCGCTATGCGAAGCTGCTTTAACCCGTGCGCGCTCAGAACCGCGCCAAGCGGCATGACAACATCGTTCGGGCCGTATGCCACATGAACATTCGGCATGGATGCATCGAACTGCGTCATGCACACATAATAAAGCGGAAGCCTTTCGCCGCGTTTAAAGCCTTTAAAACTGTCATCAACAAAAGCTCTGGTGATTTCTCTTGCCCTGTCCGGACGGAAGTTGAAAAAGATAAAGCTGTCATTTGCTCTGACCGGTTCGGCGTCATCAGCGACACAGGGGATTATAAACTCATCCGTTATTTCATCCGCGTAGGATTTTTTCATCATTTCGCATGCGTCGGTGAAAACCGGGGCATCCAGCGCGGTCATCGCGCGGTATGCCTTTTCGACTCTTTCAAACCGCTTTTCCCTGTCCATCCCGTAATAGCGGCCGATAACCGAAGCCACCTTGCCGACGCCGATTTCAGCCATTTTAGCCTGCAGTTCGGCAATAAAATCCTTGCCGGACATCGGCGGGACATCCCTGCCGTCCATCAGGCAATGCACAAAAACTTTGGTAAGCCCGCTGTCCTTCGCAAGTTTTAAAAGCGCGTAAAGGTGGGTGTTGTGGCTGTGCACACCACCGTCGGAAAGCAGACCGCATAAATGCAGCGCGGAATTGTTAGCCTTGCAGTTTTCGGTTGCGCCCAGGAAAGCAGCGTTTTCAAAAAAGTCGCCGTCAACAATCGACTTGGAAATTCTTGTCAGTTCCTGGTAGACAACTCGGCCGGCACCGATGTTGGTATGCCCGACCTCGCTGTTGCCCATCTGCCCGTCGGGCAGGCCGACATCCATGCCGGAGGCGCCGATGGTTGTCATCGGATTTTCCGCCATGATACGGTCGAGGTTCGGTTTTTTGGCCGCGGCGACGGCGTTCCCGAAGGTGTCGGGGTTATGGCCGTAGCCGTCCATGATGCAAAGAAGGTATGGTTTTTTGTTGCTCATTATATTCTCCAATTTCCGTAGGGGACATCCCATGCGTGGGCGTCTTCCGTCCCGTCTATATTTTTTTAATTTGATGCAGCTTCTACAATTGCCGCAAATTTCTCGGCAACAAGTGAAGCGCCGCCGATAAGGCCGCCGTCAATATCCGGTTTGCCTAAAAGCTCGACTGCATTTTTTTCGTTCATGGAGCCGCCGTATTGGATAACCATCTTGCCTGCCGCTGTGCTGCCGTACAACTCCGCAATCAAATCACGGATCATCGCGTTAACCTCATTTGCCTGCTCAGGCGTGGCGGTAAGCCCCGTGCCGATAGCCCAAACGGGTTCATAGGCGATGATAATATTTTCAAGCTCGTTTTCCGAAACGCCGCTCAGGGCAAGCTTTGTCTGCAAACGCACCACTTCGGCGGTAATGTTTTGAAGCCTTTGCTCTTTCAATTCGCCGACGCAAAGGATCACCTTCAGCCCTGCGTTGAGCGCCGCTCTGGTGCGGTCATGCACGGTCAAATCGGTTTCGCCGAAATATTGGCGGCGCTCGCTGTGGCCGATAATGACATAAGGCACGCCGATATCTTTCAGCATCGCCGCGGAAATTTCGCCGGTAAAAGCACCGCTTTCCGCCCAGTGGCAGTTCTCGGCGCCGACCATGATATTTGTCCCCTTGGCTGCAGCCAGAGCGGTATGAATATCGATGTAAGGCACACATACAATAACATCGCAGGCGGCGTTTTTAACAAGAGGCTTCAGCTCCTCAATAAGAGCGGCTGTCTGCCCGGGGGTGTTGTTCATTTTCCAGTTGCCGGCGATGGCCGGTTTGCGAAGGTTTTTGTTCATTTTAGTTTCTCCCTTTAATTAAAGTTCGGGCGGCATATTTTGCCGCCCCGGGCTGCAAGCAGCCGCACTATTTACTGACAGATTAATTTTGCAAGTTCCGCTTATTTGTCGTTCAGCGCTGCTATACCGGGCAGTTCAATACCTTCAAGAAATTCGAGTGACGCGCCGCCGCCTGTTGAGATGTGGGACATTTTATCCGCAAAGCCGAGCTTTTCGACCGCGGCAACGGAGTCCCCGCCGCCGATGATTGATATGGCCCCGGAGTTTGCAACAGCGGTTGCAACCGCTATGGTTCCTGCCGCGAAGTTATCCCATTCGGAAACACCCATAGGGCCGTTCCAAACGACCGTTCCGCTGCCTGCAATGGCGTCGGCAAACAGTTTCTGCGTTTTAGGCCCGATATCAAGCCCCATCCAACCGTCCGGAATGTCGTCGGAATTAATTACTTTAGCTTCCGTATCCGGAGCGTATTCCTTGCCAACCTTGTTATCGAGCGGTAAAAGAAATTTTATACCCTTTGCTTTTGCCTTTGCCATCATTTCAGTTGCGAGAGGAATCTTGTCTTTTTCGCAAAGCGAAGTGCCGGTGGTGTCACCCATTGCCGCAAAGAAAGTATATGCCATACCGCCGCCGATAATAAGCGTGTCAACCTTGTCAATCAAATTGTTGATAACGCCGATTTTATCCGAAACCTTTGCTCCGCCGAGAATGGCAACGAAAGGGCGTTTCGGATTTTCAAGCGCGCCGCCCAAATAGGTGATTTCCTTTTGCATAAGGAAACCGCATACGGCAGGCAGGTAAGCCGCGACGCCGACCGTTGAGCAATGCGCCCTGTGCGCGGAGCCGAAAGCGTCATCAACATATATCTCTGCACGCGACGCCAGCTGCTTTGAAAATTCGGGATCATTTTTCGTTTCCATCGGGTTGAAACGGACATTTTCAATCATCATCACATCGCCGTCTTTCAGCGCGGCTGCAAGACTTTGAGCGCTTTCGCCGACAATATCCGTTGCCATTTTTACCTCTTTGCCCAAAAGTCCGGCAAGATATTTTGCGACCGGCGCCAGGGAAAAAGCCGCCTCATAGCCTGTTCCGGCCGGTCTGCCAAGGTGGGAACAGAGAATAACTTTGGCGCCTTTTTGTATTAAATATTTGATTGTGGGAAGAGCTGCGGCAATGCGCTCATCACTTGTAATAACGCCGCCCTTCATCGGAACATTGAAGTCGCAGCGGACAAGCACACGCTTGCCGGCAACATCAATATCCTCAATTGTTTTTTTGTTCAAAACATTCATTTTTAAACTTCCCTTCATAATTCGGTTTTGTACACGATTGAAAGTATTATATAATAGTTAAGCAGTTTTTGCAATAGGTTCTTGCGCTTGCGGCTGTTGAAAAAAACGGTCAACCATGATATACTTACTGAGTCGCAGGCCGTCTGCATTTTAATGTCTGACTTCAAGAGAGGATAACTGTAATATATGAAGCTTAAAAAAATTTTCAGCATTCTATTGGCGCTTTGCCTCATCTCTGCCTTGTTCTCTGCCTGCACATCTTCCGAACGCCCTGCCCTCAGCATAGCCGGCGCGGAAATAACGCAGGGCGTTTATGCTTATTATTTGGATAAAGCCATGGCAACGCCTTCAGATTACGGGCTTGATTTGTCTGCCGGCGCGGCGGATTACAAAAACAAGGCCATTGAGCTTTGCAAGGAATATGTGGCGGTTAACACAACATTCAAGGAGCTTGGGCTGTCTCTTACGGTTGCCGAGAAAACTGACCTTTCGACAAAAGTAAGCGGTTTTTGGCGGATATACTCAAAATATTACACTTCGACAGGCGTTTCAAAACAAACACTGACCAAAATAGAAAGCAGCAATTCGGAAAAAGACAAACTGTTCCTTTATTACTATGACACAGGCGGGACAAAAGCCGTTCCGGAAAGCACGATAAAAGCATATTTTAACGCAAACTATTTCGTCTTTCAGGCAATAAACGGCTACCTTACAAAAACAGACGAAAACGGCAATACCGTGGATTTGAATGCGGCGGAAATCAAGTCGCTTCAAACAGAGTTCAATGCTATGGCGAAAAGCATTGCAAAGGGTGAGACCATACAAGAAGCCGGTATCAGCTATGCCGCGGAACAGGATAATTCCTCCGTCAACACAGATGTCACCGTAATCGGAAAAGACAACACCGCCTACCCCGCCGGGTTTTACGAAGCAGTTGCAAAACTCAAAGCCGGTACGCCAAAGGTCATTATGCTTGGGAAATATATATTTTTGGTCGTAAAGGTTGATATTTCAAAAAGCGAACAGGATTTTTACCAGCAATACCGCACGGACTCCCTTAAAGCGTTAAAGGGCGGTGAAATGGATACATTTATTGCCTCCGTTGCCTCGGGTTACAGTGTTGCAAAACAAGACAAAATTATGGATAAAATTTATAAAACAATCAGTACCGTTAAATGATACCCGGCAGCTAAGGTTCTAATGTATAACGGAAACAGCTTGATTGCTTTTAAGCGGATACCACAAAAAGTGGCACCCGCTTAATTTTTTTCTTATCTGATTTGATATACTAAACCTTTTGCAAAACCATCCCGACAAATACTTCCGCAACCGCAGGGTCAAACTGAGTTCCGGCCTTTTCCATAATTTCAGCTATCGCTTCTTCAATGCTGACTGTTTCCCTGTATGGCCTGTCCGTCGTCATGGCGTCAAAAGCGTCCGCAACAGCAATAATCCTTGCCTGCAAAGAAATTTCTTCCCCGCGGATACCGCTTGGGTAACCCTTTCCGTCCCATCTCTCGTGATGTTCCAAAATACACTCCGCAATTTTTGAAAATCCGTCTATCGAGCGAAGTATTTTATAGCCGATTTCAGAATGCTTTTTAATTGCCTCAAATTCTCCGTAACTTAATCTGCCGGGTTTTTCGAGTATCTCATCGCTGACGGCGATCTTCCCAATGTCATGCATAAGGCCTGCTAAACTGATTTGATGAACTTCTTCTTTTGTAAGATTCATTTCAATGGCAATCGCTTTGCAAATTTCGCCAACCCTTTTGCTGTGCAGGCGCACCCTTATATTCTTATTAAATAATGAATTTAATGTTTTATCAATTGTTTTGCCTGAGATATCCGAATCATCTGAAAGTTGTTTAATATTGTTATAGTCTTCCTCTTCAATTAAAACTTCGGTTAACCCCCTTGAGGTGTCTTCTGAAAAGTAACCGGCAAAAGATAATATTTGGCTGTCAACCGGTGACTTTGCTTTTATTCTGCTTCTTATGTTGTTTATTGCCTCGGGGCTTATAGAACCGGAATCCGGCGAATAAACCGCAGCGTTATTCCCGCTCATCATTACAGTAATATTTTCATCCTGACTTTTATAGCTTAAATTATCAGTAGCCCTTCGCTTTGGCAAACCGGCTGAATGCTGGCATAGAGCGTTATCGGCCAGCTTATAACAGCTGCCGTTTGCCATCGCGCAATTCATATGATAACACTTTTTTTCATTCATTCGATTCACCTCTTTCCCGAATTGTTAATGATTATGTCTGTGTACTCCCCGGATTTACCCGGCTGCCCGCCGTTGTAAGGATTCCCTGCCCGGTTGAAGCTTTGAACGTGTGGAGGTCCAAAGCCTCAACGGCAAGGATTTGGATGGGGTAATACCAAATCCGTTAAAATAACAAAGCAAAAGTTTGATTTGGTATTGCGTTTTCATCTTTTTGCTCTATTTGGAGAATTTTATTTAAATTTATATTTTAATGATAATTGTTATAATTGATTTCCATTGCTGACCGGTACGGGCAAACGCGTGGGACGGTTCCGTTGCCGGTTGGGCCGCCCCATTGTCTGCCCACATGCGGAATTACTTTATGAATTTGTCCATGCCCTGGGGAACCTTTGGCTGATGGAACCACCAACAACATGCCGCTTGTGCCGATGAAACACCAACAAACAATGCCAGAGATGCGACCAAGCTGCCCCATTTAAGAACGATTCCTTTGAATTTTCCCATTTTAATTTACCCCCAATTTTTATTTTAATGCTTTACGCATTAATGTCTTTTTTATTGCGTTCTTTATCACACTTGCAAGTAACGAAAAGGAAACCGAAAATATACCAAACGCCAAAGAGAATCCGAAAATTTTATTTGAAAACAGATAGGATAAGCCAAGAACGATTAATGAATAGATTGTAATGCTAATTCTACTTTTTCGTTTGAACTTCCTGGTTTCCTCTTCGGATAACGGTTTGTTGCTATCCTCAACCGGTGAAAAAATGAATATTAATAAAATTGAACTGAGAGTCAATA
>Ga0118677_10003593_pt1 | contig 29125 bp, 24 predicted proteins | sample AliMusrvi5mmetaG_FD_86154 | JGI IMG/M metagenome (GOLD analysis project Ga0118677, IMG submission 86154) | reverse complement strand
GTGTGGGGCCTGATGCGTGATGCGTGGGGCCTGATGCGTGATGTGTGGGGCCTGATGCGTGATGTGTGATGCGTGATGTGTGATGCGTGATCGTGAGGCGTGAGGCGTGATCGTGAGGCGTGATGAGATTATGAACTACGAAGAATGGTTGAAATCGGTTCCGGTGGCGATAACGGCTGATTGGCTGTGGAAGGTGGAGGCTTATCGGCTGTCCCTGTTCATAGCGGAGTTGGGCTGGCACGATGTCAGCAAGCTCATGAAGGATAATCGCACATTGGGCCTCGCAGATCAACTCTACCGGGCGTTAGGGTCCATCGGCGCGAACATTTCCGAAGGTTACTCTCGCGGCAGCGGCCGGGATCGTGCCCGTTTCTATGAATACGCCCTCGGTTCCGGCCGCGAAAGCCGGGGTTGGTATTACAATGGCCGCCGCGTATTGGGAGATACGGTTGCTGAGCATCGGATGTGCCTGTTGACCCAGATCATTCGATTGCTCCTGACCATGATCCCCGACCAGCGAGGCACAGCGTTCCGTGAGGATAGCCCCGCCTACCGCGCCACCCATGAATCCGCTGACCAACAACCCCTGGATCGCGAAGATCTGAGCCTTCTGCTCCAAAACCCCCCGCTCTCCTAATCACGCATCACGCATCACGCATCACGTCTCCCGCATCACGCATCATGAACACAAATCTCACCCCCCCAATCCCATCCCCGCGCTCCTTGACCGGCGAGAGTGTGGCAGCCGCAGTCGGCATAATGGGCTCGGCGTTACTCGTCGCCAAGAGGCTCTTTGCCGCAAAGCCACCCAAGCCCGAGCCAATGACCCGCGCTGACTTCTACGCCGAGTTGGTTGCTTTCAAGGACCAAATCCATGCCGGACACCTCGCCATCATCGAGAAGCTCGACGCCAACCACCGGGAGCTCCTCGCCGCCCTGGACCCGCAGGTCACCCGTATCAACGCCCTCGAATCCGCCCTCGCCCGAGTGGACGAGCGCACGAGGAACTAACCATGCAACCCTCATTCGGGAGGGCGAGCGTCCCGCCCATAAACCGCAGAGACTTGGAGCAGGGGAGCCGCAACCAAAAAGGAGATCCTATCAAACCGCTGAGACGCGATGAGCGCAGAGAGGAAAGACAGTTACTGCTCAAGGAGTCTTGCTCAAATGGCGCAATTCTCACCGTTTGCACTGCCATGAGTGCCGAGGCAAGACAGTCCCGGCCACCTAAGGAATTCTCACTGAGCGGTGACCGGTCTGCGCTCCTCAGCCTCTCCTGCTGTCTTCTCCGCGCTCATCGCGTCTCTGCGGTTCAAGGGGCGCTTGCATACTGGTTGCGGCTCCGCTGCTCCAAGTCTCTGGGGTCCCTCCGTGCGCGTCCCGACCTGCCCGACAGCGCTCCGGAACTCAGTATTCGCCAAGCGGGCCAGCATGCTTTCGCCTCTTCCCTTCCTCCGCGGCCATCGCAGTGCAAAAGGCCAGAATCGCGCATTTCGAGCAAGGTTTTCTCTCCTCTTGCCTTCTCCGCGCTCATCGCGTCTCTGCGGTTCAAGGGACGCTCGCATACTGGTTGCGGCTCCGCTGCTCCAAGTCTCTGCGGTTCCTCTTCGCACATTCCGAATGATCGGAGATCGCTCACGGAACCCGCCTCGCGGGAACGCTCGCCCTCCCGGGCAATCAATTTTGACGCGTGCTATTTGGCCGGCTTTGCCGACCACGCGCGCCTAGCAACAAGAAAACAACAAAAGAAAGGAAAGTAGTAAACGTATGAAAATATTAGACATCCCCCAATCAGGTAAACGTGGCCTGAACGTCTCGCAGGCTGGCCAGTTCGGCCAGATCAGCCGGACCCTCGCCATCCCCGCCAATCCGCGCACGGACGCCCAAATGAACGTGCGCGACACTCTCAGTCGCGTCGCGGCCAGGTGGCGGGCGATCACTGAACCCCAACGGGTCGAGTGGATGGAGGCAGCCACCGCAGTCAAGAGCAACAGCCGCCTCGGCCAGAGCGGCAACCTCAGCGGCTTCCAGTTGTTCGCCAAGATCAACTGTACGCTCGCACAGTTCGGCCAGGACCAGGTGGACACTCCATCGCTCCGGCCGCAGTTCCCGGACCTCGCGCCCCAGGGCTTGGTCATCACCAACACGGCGGGAGTGGTCGCCCTCAAGCTGACCTGCCCGGGCAACCCCGGCGAGAACACCATCGTCCGCGGCTCAAAAGCGGTCAGCCAGGGCATTGAGGTCTGCAAGGACTTCCGCATCCTGGGAACGTGTCCCGCGCCCGCGGCGGGTTCGGCTGACATCACGAGCCTCTATACGGCCCGTTACGGGGCGCCGAAGGTCGGCACCAAGGTGTACGTCCAGGTCAACCAGGTCGTTGATGGATGGGAGAGCCTGCCCAGGACCTACTCGGCCATCGTCCCGGCGAGCTAACCCACTCCCCTAGTGGCGCAGGCGTCCCGCCTGTGCTTCGTAGTGGCGTAGGCATCTTGCCTGCGATTCAGGCGGGCGGGTGTCCTCTGGGGCGCCCGCCCGCTCTGGTCCCGGCCCGGAGCATCTCCACCATTTAAGAAAGAAAGGTAACGTATGAAGCTAAAACACATCTCCCGGTATCAGAAAGACCCTTCCACAGTCGTGTGCGCTGGCCGCTATGGCCTCGTGAGCCGCCGCCTTGTCATTCCGGCTAACCCTCGAACCCAACGCCAGACTGAAGTCCGTTGGAATTTCGCGCACCAGGCGCGGCGCTTCGGCGAACTCACCGACGCGCAGCGCGACGCCTGGAACGCCGCCGCCGCCACCTACCGGTCGCATCCCCGGCAAGGCCAAAGCGGCCCGCTGACGGGGCTGCACCTGTTCGTCAGGGTGAACTGCAAGTTAGCCCTCTTCGGTTTGGAGCCGCTAAACACACCACCGCCGCCGCCAATGTTCCCGGAACTGGCCCCGCAGGGCCTCGTCATCACCAACACGGCCGGCGTTATCGCGGTAAAGCTGGTCTGTCCGGCAGACCCGGGTGATAACACGGTGTTGCGGGCAAGCCCACCGCAATCGCCGGGGCGCGGAACATGCGGGGAATTCCGCATCATCGGCATCTGCCCCGCGCCGGTGGCTGGTTCAGCGGACATCACGGCGCTCTACACCGCTTGCTTCGGCCCGCCGCCGGTGGGGCGGCGAATCTTCCTGCGGGCGAGCACGATGGTGAGCGGATTCGAGAGCCTGCCCCGTGAGTTCCGCGCCCTGGTACCCGCGCCGTGACCTCGGGTGTGCTTCTCTCACCTCCGCCGCCCCGCCGGAGCCTATCCGGTAAAAGGCCAGCGGCGGGTCCAGCGCGACCATCCGAGAAACACAACCACACCGAACGCCAGCACTCCCAAGCTATAGAGGAGCGTGGCGCGTTCGGTGGTCCCGAACAGAAACAACCATCCTGCCAGAGCCACAAAGGTCGGAAGCGGATAAAGCCACATTTTGAAGGGACGCTCCGCCTTTGGCAGGCGGCGCCGGAGCCACCAGACGGCGCCGATTTGTCCAATAAACTGCACCAGAATGCGGGTCGTCAGGAGTGCATCAATGACCGTCAGCAACGGCAGGAAGCTGCAGACGATCGCCGCCACGCCCACCAGCAGCAGCGACACGTGCGGAAACTCTTTGCGCGGATGGACACGAGAGAACACGGCGAAGAAATTGCCGTCGCGGGCGGCCGCGAACGGAATGCGGGAGTACCCGAGCACGAGGCTGAAGCAACTGGCAAACGCCGTCCAAAGCACCATCACCGTGAACACCTTCGCTACCCCGGTGCCATAGATCTTTTCAATAAACCAGGAAACCACCGGCGGCGGCGGATCTGCCAGAGGCGTTCCCGCCGGCGGGACGAATTGGCGCCAGGGGACCACGCCGATAATGAGCAGGTTCATCGTCAAATAGATCGCGGCGACCGACACCAGGCTGATCAGGATGGATCGCGGGATGACCCGGCCGGGATTCCGCACCTCGTCCCCGATGTAGCAAATGTCGTAATAGCCCAGATAATCATAGACCCCTACCCGCGCGGCCGCGCCCAGCCCCATCACGAACCCGAGCGAGAAACTGAAGGCGCCCGGGGGAAAATCGAACGCAATTTTGGGATCGAAATGAAACGGACCGCTCAGGATGACCGTGCCGACCGTCAGCATCGTGCCGATCCATAGGCAAACCGTGATCCGCCCGATCTCCGTAATCCGCCGGTAGAGCAGGAAGATGACTAGAATTCCCACACCCGTCATCAGCAGTCGGCTGCCGTTGGCGCCCAACCCGGGCCACAAGTAGCTGGCGTATTGCGCAAAACCGATATAGCCGGAGGCGATCTCGAGCGGACCGCTCAGCAGGAATTGCCAGATAAAAAGAAACGAGACCGCGCGCCCGAACTTCTGGGGGCCAAACGCTTCTCGCAGATAGAGATAGCTACCGCCCGACCCCGGCATCATGGCTCCCAGCTCGCTCCAGACCAGGCCATCGCTGCAAGCGATCACCAGCGCGACGATCCAGCCCAGCATGGCCTGCGGACCACCCATCGCCGCCATCAGCACGGGGATGGTGATGAAGGGACCCACCCCGATCATCGTGGACATGTTCAAAGCCGTGGCCTGGAGCAGGCCGAAACGTCTCGGCAGCGCGGCCGGAGCATCAGCGACCGTGGCTTGGGTCTGGGATGTCATCGGCCGAACTTTGCAGAAATGCCAGGCGATTGAAACACAATCGTTTGGGCGCCTCCGCGGCCCCGTCATTTCTGTTTGCATCTCCGCCGCACTTGGCTACTTTTCGGATACCAACCTGAACCATGCTATGAATATGAGGCGCTTACTCCTGTTCTCGATCGCCATCGCCGTCGCGCAATACGGATCGCCGATCCGCGCGGCGTCCGCTGACGGCAAACTTCGAATCATCTGCTTCGGCGCGCACCCGGACGATTGCGAGCTGCAGGCCGGCGGTGTGGCGGCGATGTGGGCGGCCAAGGGCCACAAGGTGAAGCTGGTTTCGGTGACGAATGGCGACATCGGCCACTGGCGTGAGGCCGGCGGCCCGCTGGCCCTGCGCCGCGCCGATGAGGTGCGGAAATCCGCCAAGATCCTCGGGGTGACCTCGCAGGTGCTCGATATCCACGATGGCGAACTGCTGCCAACCATTGAAAACCGGCGGCTCCTCACCCGGCTCATCCGCGAATGGGATGCGGATATTGTCATGGGACCTCGGCCCAATGACTACCATCCCGACCACCGCTACACCGGAGTGCTGGTCCAGGACGCCGCTTACATGGTCACCGTGCCCTTCTTTTGCCCGGACGTGCCCTATCTGAAGCATAACCCCGTCTTTCTCTACTACCCGGATAGGTTTCAAAAGCCCAATCCCTTCCAGCCGGACATTGCGATCTCCATTGACCCGGTGATGGAACGTAAGCTCGACGCGCTGGACGCGCTGGAGTCGCAGTTTTACGAAGGCGGCGCCAACGGCTCCGCCGAATTGATCCCCACCGAACCCGCGAAACAACAGGAACGCAAACGCGAGGTTCGCGCCATGTTCGCCAAACGTAATGAAAGCCTGGCCCAGCGCTTCCGGGCCAAGCTGACCGATTTCTACGGGGCGGAGAAAGCCGGCAGCGTTAAGTATGTGGAGGCCTTTGAGGTTTGCGAGTACGGCAACCAGCCCAATCCGCAGGAACTCAAGAAACTCTTCCCTTTCTTCGGGGAATGATGTGGGTGAACTGTTCCTAACGCGCCCCTTTTACATGACGAATTAGCGTTCTTCAGGGTCCCGCCGGAGTCAGGAGGATATTCCGATAGGCAATGCCACCGTGATCACCTTGCAGGTAGATCGGTCCCGGTAATGCCTCATGGCTGTCCAAGGCCCCGCCCGTGATGCCAGGTATTTCTTTGTTGTCGATAATCGTCTGGCCATTTTGGACGACGGTAACCCAGCGGCCAACCAGCGTGATATCGAACGTCTGCCAAACGCCCGGGCGACGCGGCTGCTCAGGAACTGGCGCCAGGAAACCATAGACAGCTCCCATGTGATGACTGGGAGGTTCCTGGATGGAATCATCTTCCACCTGCACTTCATACCGGCCCCGCAGATAGATGCCGCTGTTGGCGTTCGTTGGGCAGTTGACCTCGATGTGCAATTTAATGTCCTGGAATGTCCCCTCTGTGGCGAGATTCGAGCCTGCGGACTTGTTGACCAGGCAGCCGTTCTCCACGACCCAACTGGAAGCCTTAGTTGGATTGTCAAAGGTCCACCCCGAGAAGTCATTTCCGTTAAATAGCCTTTTGGGGTCGCCCCAGGTGAGGGTTGACGTAGGCTTGAGGGCAGGGGAGCGTTGACCAGTCCACGTCCATGCGGTTCCGTTTGGTCCTTTAGCCGAGCCAGTCAAGGTTCCCTCAACCAACCTGCCGTCGAATACCAAGTCGTTCCGGCTATCTTCTTCTTCCTTGGGTGAGATGAACTGAATATTGTTCCCTTGAACGACCACTTTCGGCAACGGGCGGGCGTTGCCCCAGCGGCCCACCAAACTGGCTTTCCAGACTCCCCGGTCCACAGTCAGTTCCAGCCAGGACGGAAGCTGTTTGTGGTTCGCATCCTGGATCGTGAGATCCCAACGGCCGGCGAATGCCGTGGCGGGAAGTGCTGCCGCCATACAGTCTGCGGCAAGAGTACCGCCCAGCGCCAGGAAGAGCTGTAGCCAAGGGGTCGGAGAGAGTATTGCGAGGCATCCGGATGTGCATTTCATAGCTGGGAGTTTATCGGGGCCAGAAAGTTTGACAAAGCCCGACCTCGCTTGGAAGGGCCTGAGCGCCTTGTCCAACTTGGTTCATTCCGGAGGGGTGTTTGACCATAGCCCAACGTTTCGGCGGTGGGCGGTCCGGTTTGGGGTGCGCAAGTCCCGGGACGGGTGAACCTGCGCGACCGGTCAGCCGTCCCTACGGGACAGGGTCTTGGCCCACGTGCACGAGTTTTTTCTGCCCTCATATCCTTGTGGCGGCATTGGCCGACAATGTCCGTGCTCCTGAAAAACCGCAGATGCGCAGCGTGACTTACTCACTCAGGCTGGGTTTTCTGGCACACCGATCAACCGCAGAAAATCGGAGGCCGCAACGATGGGAATCCCCGCCGCCGCTTTGAGCACGAGCAAATGCCCTTTGTCGCCGGTCACCAGGTAATCAGCCTGCGCCTGGGCGGCGCATTCGATGAACATCTCATCGTCCGGGTCGGCGGTGGAAGCAGCCCGGGGAAGCGGAAGAAAGAGATGGCCAGCCTGCTTGATTGCGTTGAGCCAGTCGGTAGGAGGCTTCGCCGGGTAGCGGATAGCGAGGCGGGCGATGGCTTCTTCGTATTCCGTGAGGATGGGATGGCTGATGGCGAGATCGTATTTCCCAAGCACCCACGCTTCGAGGCAGTGCGCCGGCTTCCCGCGCCAGTAGGTAGCGCTGGCAACGATGTTGGTATCCAAAACGACAATCATCACCGCCGGGCGCGCACTTCTCGAACAGCGAATTCAATCGCAGCGTCATCTTCGGGTGTAGGCCTGGGCTGAGACCGGCTGCGCTCGAGTAAGCTGGCGCACTGCTCCGGCGTGAGGGGCTGGTGCTTCCGCATCACGATCGAGCCTTTGTAGAATTGCACGTCCAGCGTGTCGCCGGGCCGGAGTTGCGCATTCTCGCGCAACTCCGGCGGGAGTGCTATCTTGCCGTCGTTGGTAAGAACCGCGTTCATAATGGGAAGGTAAGGTGAGATCGAACGCAGTCAAGGATGGCCTTTTCCAGGACGGCCTGCCCTAAGATGGCCAAGGCGCTGAGTGGTTTTCATTTTTCAATTCATAGATTGGAGCTTTCCGGTTGAGTATTTTGCTAAGCCTTGGCCTAATTGCCTGGTGTTGACTCAACTGCTGTTCATTTGACGAGAACCAAACTGAAACATGATACCTTTCCTCACGCAAGCGTCCCTCTGGCCGGTAATAATGGTCTTATTGCTGCTGAGAGAGCCCGCTTCGGGGCAGATGACTACGGGGAAGGACATGGAGGACTTTGGAAAAGCCTTCAACCTCTCGGCCAAGAATTGGACGGTGCAGGAAATCGGATGCAGCCGCGGTGCGAATGTCCTTTGGCCGGGCGAAGAGGTGAGTTTCACCTTTTTCCTGAAGCCGGGTCAGGCTTACAAGGGGCCGATCAAGGCGGAGGTCGTTCGTTACGGAACGAAAGGCAAGCCGGGAGATTGGTGGAAGCCAATCGTGTTCAAGATCTCCGACGTGGGCAATTGTGCCGTGGATGTGGATTTGCCACCGGAGGGCGCCAGTTTCACCGTCAGCCCGAAGATGGGAGAAGCCTTTGGCGGCTACGCGGTGATCCTGGAACTGGGCGAGCGGGGACGGGCATTTGGCTGCACTTGCGTGCGGGTGCCGCCGCCGGAGCCGAGCCGCGAGCGGCTGCCGACTTATGCGATGGACCTGGGCTGGCCGCATGAGATGTCGCGGCAGGTTTTCAACGTGTTCAAGCGCCTGGGAGTCAAAGGAGCTCGAGTTGAAGGGGGCTATAACACCATCGCCGACGCGCATATCGACTGGGCGATGGAGAACGATTTGACCCTGATGCTTACCGTGGGCTGTGGAAATACCCCCTCCGAGCAACAACCGTTGGGACGTGGGCGTCCGTGGTTAAAGGCCGACAACACATGCATCGAGGGAATCAAGGAGGACCTGGCCTGGCTGCCGTCGTTCGACCCGGAGTTCAAACGCTATCTGAAAGACGTGATAGCGAAGCACGGTTGGCCCAAAGGTCCCGTCAATGCGGTCGAGTTGTGGAACGAGCCCTGGGAGGGCGTGTCGATTAGCGGCTGGGGGGCTGATATACCGAGATTCCGCGAGCTTTACCGAATTATGGCCGAGGCGGTGCTGGAGGCCCGGAAAGAGGCGGGGGTCAAAGTGCTCATTGGCGGCGCGTGTTCCTCGGCCAATACACGGGACAAACTCTTTTGCGATGGCACAGACACGTTCCTTCCCTGGCTGGATTTCGTGAGCATTCATTACCAACCGCTTGCGGCTGACCCCGTGCTGGAGCCGAAATGGATGAATCGCAAAGGGGATTACGGTCGCGTGCGCGTTTGGGACACGGAAAGTTGGGTGGCAAACTCCGACGATCGTGTGGCCGCAGTGATCGCTTCGATGCGCGCCATGGGACAGGACCGCACGGCCGGCATTTACGCCGGGAATGTGTTCACTTCGGAGAAGCCGCGAATTAACGGCCAAGAGTATGCGGTGGCGCAAGTGTGGTCAGCGGGCGCCGCAGTGGCAGCCTGCCAGGACTTTATCGGGCAGCGGGAGTTCAGGGAAATCCTGTTCAAGAACGGGCTACCGTGGGTTTTTGTATTCGATGGGTTGCGGCAGCGGGTTGGAGACGAGCGCGCCGGGCCGGCCAACCCTGATGACGGGACCGTGGTGGTGACTGGCGACCTGAGTGCGAGCTATGACAAGAATCGAACCCTATTCCGCTCGGTAGCCCTGATCAAGGACGCGCACATGGAAATACCTGCCCAGGGAAGCAGGTTCATTCTCTACGACTTCTACGCCAACGCGGTGCCCGCAGAATCCGGCAGGATTGTGGTGCCGCTGAACCAGCTCGGGTACTTCCTGCGCACGGACGGGAGCCGCGGCTCGTTCGAAAAGCTGCTGAAGGCAATCTCCGAAGCCAAGATCAGTGGGATTGAACCAGTGGAGATCGTCGCCAGCGACCTGACGGCGCCCATCAGTGCCCGACCCAAAATCAAGCTCAAGCTGACGGACGTGCTGAACCGGGCGGTAACCGGGAAGCTGAGCGTGAAGATCGACGGGCTGATTGTTCAACCCGAACATCAGAATCTGTCGCTCCGCGGTCAGGAGAGCCGCGAGGTATTCGTCACGGTCACCGGCGGCCAGGCTGCGCCGGATAATAACTACAAGCTGACGGCGACTTTCGAGGATAGCGAGGGGGGCGCGGTGAGCCATGTGGAGGTGGCGCATGTAAACTACATCGCCAAACGAACCGTCACGCCGGATGGCGACCTGGGTGACTGGGAGGGAGCGATCCCACAAACCGGTGCCCAACGCGTAGGGACCAGTGAAACCGAGAAGGCATACCTTCCCTTCAAGGACTGGGGCCATCAGAGCGGCGGCGGGGCGGTGACGGCGTGGATGGCTTACGACGAGAGGTTCTTCTACTTCGCCGCCCGGGTGCCGAGCATGGAAGGGCTGCCGCGCTTTGAGACCCGCAACGACGACGGCTACTTTTATCCGGAGAAGGTGATCAGCAAAGGCAAGGAACTGGCCTGGCCGGCAGGGGTGCGACATTATTCGTATCGCAAGGACTTTGAGGTTCCTTCTGGCAATGGCAAACATAATGTGCAGATTGCCTTCAATGTGATTCCACCTGGGAAGAAAAACCACTTGCAGTATCCACCGGGCACCATGCCGAGGTTCTGCGCCTACTTCGACACGGATTACGAATTCGCACTTAACCAAGTGGGAGAGTCCTACGGCGGTGGCACGGAGATCTTCTGCCTGCAACGTCCTGGCATGATGCGGAAGCACTTCTTCCCCCGACAACCGCGGGCTCCGGAGGATGGTGGACCAGTCAAAGGCGCAGCCAAACTTGTGGTGAAAGGGGACATCCTCGAATGTGCGATCCCCTGGAGTGCCATGCCGGAAGTGAAGCAGCGCCTGGCTGCCGGCCAAACAATCAAGTTCAGTTTCCGGGTGAACGATGGCGGAAATGCGTTTGAACTGGCTGCTGGCCGGAGCGTTTCCAAAGACAACTGCTTCGCCTTCCATAATGACTGGTCCACGCACTGGGCTAACGAGGTCGAGTTCGGATTCGAAAGATAGGTGAAGCTATGCGAAGATTCCCGGACCTTGTCTCTGCCATTTACTGTTCGCCGCATTCTCAATGAACACTCTATTGCGCCACCCAAAGCCACCTCGAAGCCACCCTCAAGCCACCTCTATGCGACCTACTGCGACCTCGAAGCCACCCTCGACTCAAATTCAAGCGGTTTGGGCTGCCGCTGCGGGCCTGGGATTCAGCCCGGTTGCGCTCCAGGCACAAACCCACCGGGTGAAGCATGTTTCTGCAGGCGGGCCTGTAGTTTTTGGTCCTGTTGGACCGCCCTGGCCGGGATAATGGCCGCTTCTTTGCTCCTCGCTTGCTCCTCGGGCTCGGCTGCCGCCTTGCCGCATCTTAAAGTCAGCGAGAACGGCCATTTCCTCGTGACGGAGACGGGTCAGCCGTTCTTTTGGCTGGGCGACACGGCCTGGGAACTGTTCCACCGGCTGGATGGAGCCGACGCGGAGCGGTACCTGGAGAATCGAGCGAAAAAGGGGTTCAACCTGATCCAGGGAGTGGTGCTGGCCGAAATGGCCGGGATGACTGACTCGAACCCTTACGGGCAACTGCTGCTGGTTGACGGCGACCCGCTGAAGCCCAACGAGGAATACTTCAAGCACGTGGATTGGGTGGTCGCACGAGCCAATGCGCTGGGGCTCTACATAGGCATGCTGCCGACATGGGGCGACAAGTGGAACAAGAAATGGGGCTCCGGACCGGAGGTTTTCACACCGGAGAATGCCGCGGCTTATGGGGAGTGGCTCGGACGGAGATACCGCGACGCGGGGCTGGTGTGGATACTTGGCGGCGACCGACCGGTGGACAATGATCGGCAGAAGGAGACTCTGCGCGCAATGGCGGGTGGATTGCGCAAGGGCGATGGCGGCGCGCACTTAATTACATTCCACCCCACCGGCGCCAGCGGTTCGGCGCAGTGGTTCCATAATGAATCCTGGCTGGACCTGAATCTCCGACAGAACGGCCACCAGGCGGAATTCACGGGGCGATACGATCAAACTCGTGTCGATTACGATCGCACGCCACCCAAGCCGGTGATTGACGGCGAGCCGATCTATGAGGACCACCCGATAGCCTTTGACGCGAAGAAATTCGGACACTCCACCGCTATCGACGTCCGCCGGCCCCTTTACTGGGACTTGTTCAGCGGCGCCTGCGGTCATACCTATGGACACCACTCGGTCTGGCAGATGTGGACGACAAATCGCGCGCCCATCAATAACCCGCTGATGCCGTGGACCGAGGCAGTGGACCAGCCCGGTGCTGGGCAAATGCAACACGCCAAGAATCTGCTGCTGTCGCGTCCGTTCCTGAGCCGAATTCCTGATGACACGGTGATTGTGGCCGATCGCGTGACTACGAGTGTGCCGGGCGCGGGACGCTACCGATTTGTGGGCACGCGAGACGCGGAGGGTGCGTTTGTGATGGTCTATGCGCCGCTGGGCAGGAAATTCATAGTCCGGATGAACGCGATCAAGGGCCAGAAGGTGAAGGCGTGGTGGTTCAATTCGAGGAACGGCGAGGCTTCGACGATCGGCGAGTTTTCGAACACCGGCGAGCGGGAGTTCAGCCCGCCCGATCCGGGCGAGGCTCTGGATTGGGTGTTGGTTCTCGACGACGCCGCGAAGGGTTTTCCGCCTCCCGGCAAGAGTCCACGGTAATGAACATCAACCGTCTACTTCGGTTTAGCTTGTTCTTGGCAGCAGGCACCCTCGGTATCCAGGCCGAGAACTGGCCGTGCTTTCGCGGGCCGACCCGGCAGGGCGTCTCGCTGGAGACCAACTTACCATTGGAATGGAGCGCCACCCAGAATGTCCGGTGGAAGACGCCGATCCCCGGCCAGTCGTGGGCTTCGCCCATAGTGTGGGAGGGAAGAGTGTTTGTGGTCACGGCTACGGAGGATGGCGTTAGTTGTCGTGTGATCGCGTTGGATCTCGAGACAGGGAAGATTGTCTGGGACCGGGAAGCGTTTAAACAGACCGCCGGGCACAAGAGCGATCGGAATAGCAATGCTACCCCCACCCCTTGCACTGACGGCGAGCACGTCTATGCCGTGTTCGGCGACGGCAGCTTCGCGGCGCTGGATTTCGCCGGGCGCACCCAATGGGTCAACCGTGATTTCCCATTTTACGGTGAGCACGGTTTGGGCACCTCCCCCATCCTCTGGGAAGACTGGCTTCCCCTGGCATGTGGATTCTAACCTTTTGGAATCAGGCCAGAATGCTTGTTTTCCTTGGTGTTATTGATGGTGCCGATGGAGGGGGTCGAACCCACACACCCTTTCGAGTACCAGATTTTGAGTCTAGCGCGTCTGCCAATTCCGCCACATCGGCCCATAGATTACAAAGCACTTATGCAGTTCAGTGCCGGTCGATGTTGCCTTTGCGCTAGTAATTGTGCTGGAGTAAGGCCGTGCAATACAATCCAATTGAAATCACTGCCTAAAACCAGACCGTTACCGCCAAAGCCCAACATCTGGGGCTAAGATAGTTGAGGGTGGTGGACCAGCGCAAGCGCCCAATTCGAGGTTTGTGGCGGCGCAACGGGCGTTGTTATGCCCAGTTGGCCGTCGAGGACCCGGACACTGGCGTTAAACGAGTCAAGAGGGTACCGCTGGAGGATGCCGAGACTGTTGCCCAGGAGGTCGCCAAGCCTCAAGAGCTTTTAACTCAACGGCGCAAAGGCTTGTTGCCCGTGCTCAAAAGGACACCCAAGTTTGCCGACTACGCCCAGACGTATTTCGATTAATACAGGCAGGCAATGGACGCCAAACGGCAAAGCACGCTATCCACGGAGGGGCTCGCCATCAACTACTGGAACGAACACCTCGGCCGTATTCGGCTGGACCGCATCACTCGGTCCATGGTTGACAGTTACATTGCCAAGCGGCAGGTCGCTGGGTTCACTGGACGCACCGTGAACTTGGAGGTGATCTGCTTCCGCAACGTGAGGAAGCGCAACCAAGGGGCTAAAACCTGGTTCGGGAGGGAGTCAACGCTGAAAATATTGCTGAGAATGTTGCATCGTTTGTCCCCTTCACGAGAGTCAATCCCTGACGACTGGCTCGATCATCCAGCCGGAAACCCATTCGCCGCGAACCTTGGAACAGGACAAGAACCGGCTGAAGCGGCTCCCGATCGCCGAATGTGTCAGCTAGGGCGCGGCCATTGCCTCGGAGCTGGGCATCCTGCACAAGAACGGCTTGTTCCACCGCGACATCAAACCGCCGAAGAAATGATGCTCGCGCTGCTGGCTTTTCAGTTCGACAAAGCCGCCCTGCGCAGGAGAAAGAACACGGACGTGCTGACCATAGTGATTGGCATCCTAGGCGTGATCGCCGCGCTTGGCGTTGTGGGTGGCCTCATTTGGCGGTTCATCCGGCTCCTAAACCACGAGCCATAAAGTAAACGCCCCACCGTCGAGGTTCCTCGGTGTTTTCGGTTGAGACGATTCGGGCAATGCCGCTCGTTCATCGCCGGTTTTATGGCAAAACGGCCTGCCAGGTTCCACTCCAACAGGGGACCTGCCAGCCTGGAGCAAGCGCACTACTAGGCAACAGATAGCGCGTTGATACGGTATCTTAGCGCTAAGATACCGTATCAATGCGCTATCCCCTGGCTAGCAGCAGGCTTGCAGGTGGCTTGTGAGTGGCTGGCGGGGTGCTGGCTGTTTTCGTGGAGCGCAGGCTGCCCATTTGGCAGTATCGCTTTCTGCGGCTGAAGAACTTCCGATGCGTTCGCAACTGACCATGGCCTAATGATTTACGCCTTATTTAAGCGCCATGCCGGTGAGGCTCCCATAAGGTTCCAGCGGAACTCCGGAGTTCAAGCAAACGGTAAGGGAGTGCACCAAATAACCCGAAGAACCGATTGGAGATTCGCAAGTTACTTACTATCAGTCACTTGGGGATTATTTCAAAATGCTTCGGAACCCGAAGGCAGCCCGTCGAGCCACTGCGCGAAAGATTTTTGAAGATTGTTGATAGAATCGTCCCCGATCTTACGAGCTATGTAGGATTGATATGACTAAAACAATACTGCCAGTGAAGAATTGAAAGGAAAACTATATGAAGATGCCCGCTGTCATCATTTCGCTCGGCTTGCTCTGGTCGCCGGACCTCGCCCAAGCCAGTTGCGCGTCGCCTCCCCCGGGACTGATGGCGTGGTGGCCGGGCGAAGGGAATGCCAACGACGTCATCAGCGGGAACAACGGGACGCTCACCAATGGAGCGGGTTTTTCGGCCGGGGAGGTCGGGCAAGGCTTCAGTTTTGGTACTAGCGGTGCCGGCATCCTTTTGGGCAACCCCACCAACCTGCAGTCACAGGATTTCACAATCGAAGCGTGGATCCTACGTGGGAATACTAACGTTGCCACGACTGATCCGGCGGCCGGCGGAGCCGCCGTAATCTTCGGCTACGGCTCCCAGGGTTATGCGTTTGGGATGGGAAACCCACCTTGGACCGGTTGGCTGTGGTTGGAAGTGGCAGGCGGTTACCGTATTAACGCAGGTCCACTTATTGACGATGTGAATCTCCACCATGTAGCGGTGACCAGGTCCGGCACCAGCGTGGTCTTTTTCGTTGACGGCGTGGGCTATCCATTCCCACTTTCTTTATTCTCGGTGACCTTCCAGTTCACGACCCAGGCGGCAATCGGGGTCCGCAGCGACAGGGTAAACGGCGCCGGCAACGCTTCTTTTTGCGGTACGATTGACGAGGTGAGCTTTTACAACCGCCCCTTATCGGCGGATGAAATCGCCGCAATCTATGCGGCAGGCAGTGCGGGGAAGTGTCGCGCGGGCGCCTCCGCCAACCTGACCATTGATCGGCAAGCCGGTATTGCAGTCGAAGGCACGGTGGGTGCCGCGTACTTCATCCAGTGTGTGTCCGACGTCCATGATACGAATTGGACGACATTCACGAATTTCGTGCTGCCGCAGTCGCCCTACCGCATTCTCGACCCCGATGCACCTCGCTGGTCCAGCCGATTCTATCGCGTTCAGCGCGGCACTAATTAGGGGTGGAAACTGCGGGTTCAAGATCCCGGAGCGATGTATCACTTCATGAGCCTAAAATGGGTTGCTAAACGGTTGGAAATGGAGTTCTGGACCTCCATTTCTAACCTGCTGCTGGGCGACACGTTCCATCTCGGCAGCATGCTTCACGGTTCGAGGCGTGGTGCGGTAAGAGGTGGGAGTGCGCTGGTTTGCGCCGGGTTGTCGCTGCTCGGCGGCGCGGGCCGTCTCTCGGCGGACCTGGTTGAGCTACGGACAGGTGACCGGTATGTCGGGCAAGTGCTGTCGGCTGACACGAATAGCGTGGTGCTGCAAAGCGAGGTGCTGGGGAGAGTGCGGCTGCCGCGGCGCAAGGTAGCGGTCATAATACTCGGTCGTGTCGCTATGACTAATTCTCCTGCACGACTCATGGGGACAAACACCGAGCCTCCAACGCTGTCAGAAGGGCCCACCAAAGCGGCTTTGAGAAGTCCACTCGCACTCAAGGGGATGAGGGTAAATACGAACGTGGTTAAGCAGGTGCAGAAGCAGTTCCTTGACGGGGCTGGCGACGAGGCGAACGCCAAGTTCAACGAACTGCTCGGTGGCCTCCTGAGCGGCAAGCTGAGCGTGGACGACATCCGTGCGGAGGCCAAAGCCGCGGCGGACCAATTGCGCGCCCTCCAACGCGAATCGGGCGATAACGGGGGGGGACGCCTTCGGTGTTTACCTCTCGATCTTGGATCAGTTTCTCAAGGAGGCGGCGCCCGCTGATACCGCAACGAAAACGCCGAAGTCCGCTTCGAAACCCAAAGCCCAAGTCGATCAAGATGACAACTGACAAAAGAGAATGTATGAAAACCGAGGTCCTTAAAACAAAACCAGGCAGGCTGCTGATGCTGTCCTGCTTTCTTTGCGCCACCTTGATTCAGGGGGCCCAACTCGTCACCGTTCGAAACTCATCGCTGCCCACCGCCCCCGGCGGCAACGGCGACTCCTCGTTGCCACTGCCCTCGACTGACGGCCGCTATGTGCTGTTTACGAGCGGGGCGAATAACCTCGTGATCGCAAGTAACAACGCCGCCCCAGCCGTCTCGGGGCTGCTGCCGCCGCTGAATGCTTATCTGCGCGACCGCAGCAACGCGGTAACCACCCTTATGAGCGTGAACCTGGCTGGAACCAACGGTGGCAACGGAGATTCCTACGCGGTAGGCATTTCCACTAATGGCCGCTACGTGCTTTTCGTGACCAGCGCCAGTGATCTCGTCCCCGGGGACAGCAACGACGCCTCGGATGTGCTCGTCCGCGATCTGTTGGCCGGAGCGGACATTCTGGTGAGCGCGGCCACCAACGGCCTACCCGGCAATGGCGACTCGGACAGTGCCGCGATGACCTCTGAGGGACGGTACGTCGCCTTTGTCAGTGCCGCCGGCAACCTGGTCCCCAGAGATACCAATGGCATCCGGGACGTGTTCGTCCGGGACCTGGTAACCGGAGCCACGACCCTGGCCAGTGTGGGCGCCCAGTCGTCGCAAGGCAGGTCGGAGGGGCCGCTAATCACACCTGATGGCCGCTACGTGACGTTCTTCAGCAGCGCGACCAATCTCGTGCCGGGTGTTCCCCCCAGCGGAGGCGAGATCTACGTGCGCGATCTGGTGGGCAAAACCACAATCTGGGCCAGCGCCTATGCGCGGGAGGCCCTCCATTTGTTCCAGAACGCAACCAACCCGGTCTCCTTCGGTCACGTCATCAGCGCCGATGGGCAATTCGTCGCCTACGAAGCCAGCCCTTCCTCCTGGCCAAGCATCGGAATCGTCCTGCGTTACAGCCGCGAAACAGAACTCACCGACATCGTCTCAACCAACGCAGCCGTCTTATCCAGTCAACCTCAGGACCTCCAGACTCTGGCCATCACCCCGGACGGGCGGTTCATCGCTTTCACGGCTAACACGACCTCCAGTCCAGGCCTGGCGGCTTGCATCTATGTTTGGGACGCCCTCTCGAACTCGACCACGCTCGTGAGCGGCGATTTGAGCGGCGCGGTGCCGGTCAACGACACGAGCATTTGGCCCGCCATTACGCCTGAGGGGCGGTTTGTCGCTTTCCAGAGCACGGCCACCAGTTTGGTCACCAACTCGCTCACCGGCGATATCCGTGCTGAGTGGACAAATCATCCCACCCGTTTCTACCGCCTTCGCTCGCCATGAGCACGACATCGAGATACTCATTTTCCTCGGACCGCGAACCTCTAGGCCGTAACTACGCTGCAGTGGGGGAGCGCGCCCGCCCCGGGCGTCGTGACTGGCGCCCTCGCCAGTCACCTTCCCGGCTCCCCGAACGGACTCACTGTTCAGTGACTCGGCGAGCGGTCGGACCACCCGGCGGGGGCGCCGGCTGGCCACGCCCGGGGCGGGCGTGCTCCCCATTTCCAACCGCTTGGCGAAGGATAAGGTCAAGGGCAGGTTGCGCACGCAGAATCGAGAAGACCAGTTTAGTAGAAACCTTATGAAGACCACTTGCTTCAATCTCTCAGCATGGGCCAGCTTCACGCTGACGATGGTACTGCTGTCCGCGCCCACGGGTCGCGCCCAAAACGTCATCGCCTGGGGACGCAACACCGACGGCCAACGCAACATACCGGTCTCGGTGACGAACCCGGTGTGTATTGCCGCCGGGGGATTCCACTCGCTCGCTCTGAATGCCGACGGAACTCTGGCCGCCTGGGGAAAGAACTGGGACGGCCAGACGAACGTGCCACCGGTCGCCAGCAGCGTCGTGGCTGTCGCTGCCGGCGGCAACCACAGTCTGGCGCTCAAACGAGATGGGTCTCTCCTGGCGTGGGGCCGCGACTGGGATGGGCAGACCGATGTGCCTCCTGCGGCCACCAATGTGGTTGCCGTCGCGGCGGGTTGGGCCCATAGCGTGGCATTGCGCGCGGACGGTACGGTTGTGGCCTGGGGAAACGATGAGTGCGGCCAGACCGACGTGTCCTTTCTCAACCTGAGCAGCGTCGCCATAGCGGCTGGTTATTATCACAGCATCGCCTTGCGCTCCGACGGTGCAGTCGCGACGTGGGGTTGGGACGTTCCCTCGCCCTCGAGTGCGACTAACGTTGTAGCGGTTGCCGCCGGCTGGGAACACTGCCTGGCGTTGAGGGGCGACGGCTCCGTTATTGCGTGGGGTGATGACACTTATGGAGAATCCACTGTCCCTCTAGCTGCCACCAACGTGGTCGCCATCGCGGCCGGTTGGTATCACAACCTGGCGTTGCGTGCCGATGGCACGGTCGTTGCCTGGGGAGCCGGGGCAAATGACGTGACCAATGTACCCGCTGCCCTGGCCAACGTGGCAAGCATCGCGGTCGGGGAAGATTACAACGTGGCAGTCGTTGGTAACGGCCCGCCGCAGTTTGGTCCGCAGCTTGCCTCAGTAATTGCGCACCTCGCCGGCGGCGCCGTCCTGAGCGCCAATGTTCAAGGACCGTATCCGTTGACGTTGCAATGGTTTCACAATGGGAAGGAAGTGGCGGGCGCTACCAACCGATTCTTGTGGCTGCCGGCATGCCAGGCAACCGACGGGGGAGATTACGTGCTCGTGGCCACGAATGCGTTCGGCCGGGCGACCAGTCAACCGGTGACTCTGGCCGTGCATACAGACCCCGTGACAATCTCCGCCGTGGGAGGCTGGGGCGACAACACCAGCGGCCAATGTAGTATCTCACACGGGGTGGTGACCCCGCGAGCCATTGCGGCCGGGGCGTTCCACGCGCTGGCCTTGAATGCGGACGGAACGTTAGCCGCTTGGGGAAAGAACTGGGATGGCCAGACTGATGTGCCATCCTTCCCGAACGATGCCATAGCAATCGCCGCCGGGGGTTACCACAGCATGGCCTTGAGAGACAACGGTTCGGTGCTGGCCTGGGGCCGCAACCTGGATGGGCAGACCGATGTGCCATCGGCGGCAACGAACGTGGTTAGCGTTGCCGCAGGCTGGGCGCACAGCCTGGCGCTACATGAGGACGGAAGAGTACTGGCCTGGGGGAACAACGACTTCCGCCAAACCAATGTTCCCCCGCAGGCCCACGGTGCAATTGCTATAGCCGCGGGATACTACCATAGCCTGGCGTTGCGTTCGGACCACACGGTCGTTGCGTGGGGACTACAAAACACAGTGCCGCCTTCGGTGACGAACGTCGTGGCCATTGCCGGCGGTTGGTGGCACAGCCTGGCGTTACGCGCGGACGGTTCGGTGGTTGCCTGGGGGGACAACTCCTATGGTCAGTGCACGGTGCCTGCGTCCGCCACCAACGTGGTGGGTGTCGCAGCCGGCTATTCCCACAGCCTGGCATTGCGCGCCGATGGGAAAGTGATCACTTGGGGAAATGGGGCCTCGGGGGTGACGAATATTCCCGCCGATCTGGGTAGCGTGGCCAGCATCGCCGCCGGGCAGGACTATAGCCTGGCGATGGTTGAACTTGGACCGCCGCGTTTCGGCCAGCCAGCGCTGGCGGCTGCAGCGCATGTCGGCAGCCAGGTGATCCTCTCTACCAGTGCGAGCGGAACTTCTCCCCTGACCCTCCAATGGTACCACGGCGCCGCCTCCATTCCAGGCGCTACCAGGCCCTTTTTCCTGCTGACCAATGTGCAATTGCCCGATGCGGGGAACTACACATTGTTTGCCTCGAACGCCACAGGCCTGACTAACAGCCAGATGATCACTTTGACGGTGGAGCCTGAGCCGGCTGTCACCGAGGTGCTCCTACCGCAGAATGTGCTGATTGGGACCAGCGTATGCCTGCCGGCGACGGTTTCTGGCGCCGAACCGCTGGTCTTCCAATGGCAGTTGAACGGCAGGGATTTGCTGGAAGGTGGGCGTGTCACTGGCGTAAACTCAAGGGTTCTTTGCTTGAGCAGCGCGGCGGGCGGAGACAATGGAAGTTACACCCTGGTGGTGAGTAATTCCTATGGCTGTGTAACGGGGCTGGTGGCGCGGCTTTCCGTGAGTCCGATCCTGGCGTGGGGGGACAACTCGGCCGGCCAGCTCGACGCGCCGATCGGCACGACAGACATCGTCGCCCTGTCGGCCGGTGGGGACCACAACCTAGCGCTCCGGGCTGATGGCACGGTCGTTGCCTGGGGCGATAATTCCTCGGGCCAATGCGATGTGCCACCGTCACTGAACAACGTCGTCGCGCTGGCGGCTGGGGACTCTCATAGTTTGGCGTTGCGGGCAGATGGAAGTGTGATCGCCTGGGGGGAGAATTCCTACGGCCAGATCAACATCCCGTCGTCTGCCACCAACGTCGTCGCCATAGCCGCCGACGCATGGTACAGCCTGGCTCTGCGCCTTGACGGCACAACAGTGATGTGGGCTTCGACTTTGTCATCGGGTGCCTACGTGCCACTTTGGGCAACTAATATCATTGCTATCGCCGCGGGTGGTGGCGGCCCCCTCGGCCTACGCAGCGATGACGCGCTTGTCAGCCTCTGGTACTCGGCCCCCCCTTTAGCCACCAATATTGACTCTGTTGCTGTTGGCGGGAACGGCGCGCTGACGTTGCGAGACGACGGGTCATTGATTGCCTGGGGAGGCAACTACTTTGGTCAGGCGTCAGTGCCTGCCTCAGCGACCAACGTGGTGGCTGTGGCCGCGGGCGGCGACCACAATATGGCCCTGCTTGGCGATGGCACCGTCGCAGTCTGGGGAGCGAACTACTTCGGCCAGGCTCTGGTCCCGCCGCAAGCCACGAATGTCTCCGCGATCAGCGCGGGGGGCGCTCATAGCTTGGCGCTGGTTGGGACACCCACGGCTCCGCTCCATGTGCAGGCACGAGTCGGGACATCAGTTCTGCTGACCGCCGGTCCGCTTGGCCGTGCCGGGCCAGGTCTTCAGTGGCAGTTCAACGGCGCCGACCTGCCGGGCGAGACCAACGCTTTCCTTTGGCTCGGCTTCGTCACGTTGACAAATGCAGGCACCTACCGCGTCTCGGTGGGCAATCTGCATGGTTCCGTGATCGGGCCCCCGATTGTGCTGACGGTGCTCGGCATGCCGCTCGTTTTCGATACTTCAGCGGGTGGATTGCTCGCTACCAACGGCGGTCTTAATCTGCGCTTGCTGGGGGCCTCGGGTGCGGGGCCGGTCGTGATTTACGCCAGCAGCGATTTGCTGACGTGGCAGCCGATCTTTACCAACGCCGCGGTGATCGGGCGCTTGGAGTTCACCGACCCCGGCATCACCAACCGGCCGGTGAGGTTTTATCGTGCATCCGAAAACCCCTCACCTTAGCCGCATCCCTGCAAATGAACGATGGCGCAGTAAACCGCAGGGACTTGGAGCAGCGGAGCCGCAACCAAGAAGGACGACTTATCAAACCGCAGAGACGCGATAAACGCAGAGAGGGAAGGCACTTACAGCTCAATAAACCTTGCTCATATTGCGCTAGTTTTACCCATTGCACTGCGAAGGCCGCAGAGACAGACCCGTCTCGGCCGCTTGAAGACACGTCCCTGAATGGTGATCGCTTTGAGCACGCTCTTGCTGGTGCTTTTCTCTGCACCCATCGCGGTGCCAAAGGCCAGAATCGCGCATTTCGAGCAAGGTTTTCTCTCCTGCTGTCTTCTCCGCGCTCTTCACGTCTCTGCGGTTCAAGGGGCGCTCGCATTTTGGTTGCGGCCCCGCTGCTCCAATTCTCTGCGGTTTCTTGGCACTCGCTTCCGCTGCATAGATGCGGTTTGCAGCGCAGTCATGTTTCCTCTCGAATCAAGCAAATGCTTATTCGATCCCTCCCTGTAACAACGCAAACTAAAACCAGCACCCATAATGAACAACACACGTAAAGAGAACCTGGCTTTCACTCTGGTCGAGCTGATGGTCGTTATGGCCGTCGTCGCAATCCTGGCAGCCTCGCTGCTGCCCGCCATGGCCGGCTCGAGGTCCGGAGCGCTGCGCCTCATTTGCAGCAACAATCTCAAACAGGTTGGCGTGGCCTTCCGAACCTGGTCGATTAGCCATAACGGCTCCATGCCAATGGCGGTGGCTTACTCCCGGGGCGGCGACTCAGATGATGTAGGTTTCAGAGTTCTGGCGGCTACCCAAAAGACCTCGGCTACTGCCGGGAGCAGAGGCGTGTCCATGATGTTCCTGTGCATGTCCAACGAGTTGAGCACACCGAAGATACTCTACTGCCCGGCGGAATCAGAAACCTCGGTGCGCCAAACGGCCACCACCTTCAGCGGTGTCGGCGGACCCGGCACGGTTCCGTTCACCAACGACCTGAATGTCAGTTACTTTATCGGGATTGATGCCCGGGAATCCTACCCTCGTATGTTGCTGACCGGCGACCATAACCTGGGCGGGAATGGGAATCCTCCGACCACTTCGTATTTGGCAGCCCCGAGCACTGGGACGCCTTTTGTCTATCTTGGCACGAACTTCTGGGCGCCCGGTGGACCGGCTTGGCTAAACACTATGCACGCGCAGCGCGGCAATGTTCTAATGGCCGACGGCAGCGTGGAGTTTTTCAGTCGCTCGGGGCTGCAAGACGCGCTTCGGAATTCGGGTGACGGCAGCCGGACGGCAGGGACGTTCGTCATGGCTGCCGGCGTCACTGCCGGCGTAGGTCGTAACCGCATCCAGCTCCCTTAACCAACACAAACTGAAACTAGCACTGCCTATGAAGAACATACGTAAGCAGAAAGGGGCTTTCACACTGATCGAGTTGATCGTCGTCGTGGCCCTCGTCACAATGCTGGTAGCCTCTCTGCTGCCCGCTTTGGCCGGCACCAAACCCAGAGCGCAGCATCTCACTTGCGCCAACAACCTCAAGCAAGTCGGCCTGGCCTTCCGAACCTGGTCGCTAAGCCACAACGGCAATCTGCCAATGGGGGTGGCTTGGGCTCAGGGCGGAGACTCAGAGGACGTAGGCTTCAGAGTTCTGGCAGCCAAGCAAAAGACTTCGGCTACCTCCGGAAGCAGAGGCGTTTCCATGATGTTCCTGTGCATGTCCAACGAGTTGAACACCCCAAAGAACCTCTTCTGCCCGGCGGAATTTGAGGTCTCATATCGCCAGCCAGCGACTACGTTTAGCGGAGTCGTCGGGCCCGGCAGGGTTCCGTACACCAACGATCTGAATGTCAGTTACTTTATCGGAGTGGATGCCCAGGAAACCTCCCCGCGGATGATGCTAACCGGCGACCATAACCTGGGCGGTAACGCGAATCCGCCTAGCACCCCGTATCTAGCATCTCCGTCCACCGGGACGCCCTTCGTTTACCTCGGCACCAATTTCACTGCCAACGCGGGACCGGCTTGGCTGGACAATATGCACGCTCAGAGAGGCAATGTCGGGATGGCTGACGGCAGCGTCGAGTGGTTCAACCGCTCCGAGCTGCAAGACGCGCTTCGTGTTTCGGGTGACGGAGGCCGGACGTCAGGGCCCTTCGTCCAGGCCGCTGGCGTCGCGGGTGGCGTAGGCTGCAACCGCATGCAGCTCCCCTAATCACAAGCGCATGGGCGGCAATGCAGTTTGGGCGCGCACCGGTCCCTTAGCCACGCCGCAGCCAGCCAATCCGTGCGGCGCGGTGCTCCACCCGGGCAAACTCACCCGACGAACTTCTCAATATACTGCATGTAGCCCTGCCGTCCGCCTCGCTTGGTCCAGAAGTCCACGGATTTTCTGAGCTTTCGCAAGCAGGCCACCATGTCTTCCAGGGGGATCGGAGTCACTTCGCCCAGTTGCGATCCCGGGGACCGGCCTGTGCGCCATTCGCATATCTCTTTGACCACGTCGAAGACTTTCGCATCCAGACCGGTCAGATTCACCGGTTTGGGAGTCTGCTGGTCGGCGAGCGCGCGGTAGTATTTGATGGCTGCATCGTAGGCCGCCATCACGACATAGTTGCTCATGGTCGGGTTCTGTTTCCAGACCACTACCACGGCAGCCTCGATGTTTTGGAGCACGTCCTCGTAATCTTTAATTGGATTCACAGTACTGGAATTATCGGTTTTACTCGTCGCTGCTAATTTACGGGCTGCGCTAGGAAATGCCAGCCCGCTCATTGGCTCCTCAAACGCCCGGTGCCCCACCGAGCTGGCCTTTGGTATGCCCCGCTCCCCCAACCCCGCTTAAGTATGGGTGTCCAACAACCACTCCATTCCCAGCACCAGATTGGGCCACAGCTTTTCGGCAGCAGTTCGGCGGGAGGTATTGGACGAAAGCAGTGAAAAGGGGGGGTGAAAATGACAAGGAGTCTGTCTTTGATGAACGAACCAGCAGTCGTATTATCCGGACAAGCGTCGTTGGTAATGAGCAGCTTACGCATAAATAATCGGGAAGATTCCGGCGGGGGATATACGAACCGGACGGCTGGAGCACAATGGGAATGAGGCTGGTAACTTACGCTCAAGAACACCGTGGAAGGCCCGACCCTGGATAAACGACTGGCCGTCGCATAAACATAGACCGCAGAGCGCATAAGCACGGGTCAGGTGGTTGCCACCACATCAAAAAGTAATCGTCATGCTAGAGACACAATTCATTCCCGCAGCCGTCCCAACTTCGAGACGTTTGATGATTGTCATGCACGGCTTGGGCGACAGTCTGGACAGCTTTCGCACTCTGCCTCATGAAATCGGCCTGCCGAGGCTCAATTATCTGCTGGTCAACGCGCCCACCCGATACGGTCCCGGATTCTCCTGGTTTGATTTTCCGGGAGACCCGGGTCCGGGCGCTAATCAAAGCTACCTCCAGCTTGAGCAATTACTGGATGATCAACGTGCGCGCGGATTTCCAACCGAACAAACGGTGCTGTTCGGTTTCTCCCAAGGCTGCTTAATGGTGTGGGAGACGGGTATTCGCTACCCGCACCGTTTTGCGGGATGCATCGGCGTTAGCGGTTTCATGCGTCAGCCGGAACAGTTGTTGAAATTACGATCACCGGTCGCGGCCCAACAGCGGTTTTTTATCACCCACGGGATGATGGACGACCTACTTCCAATGGATCCTTCCAAGGAGCAGGTCGAACTGATGCGACAGGCCGGGTTGCAAGCGGAATGGACGGAGATCATCAAAGGCCACACGATTGACCTCTACGGTGAAATGCTATTGATCCGGCGGGCCATCGAGAGGTTCTTTTAAGCTCAACAGGACTTTAAACGCTAAGCAAAACAGACCATACTGAATTACGAGGCCTGGCTTTTTCTGCAGCGAATGCGCCGTTCAAGTCTCGATTGCGGCGCGGAGCCCTCGGCGGTGCATCGCTGAGCGTTTTCGTTCGCCATCAACACGCAAACTATGAACAACCTGGCAGTTATCTTGGTGCCTGTCGCCCTGCTAGTGATTGTGGTTTTGCTGCTGTGGCCGCGCCTAAGGGTCCGTCAAGGCGGATGAACCATCCCCAGTTGTTGGCTCCCGTGAGCTAAGCGGTGCTGACTGGTCTAAGTTCTCAATGCCACGGTTGCGCTGCGAACGTCTGCTGATTTGACGGTGCAGCATCGAGTGTAAGGCAAATGTCACCGAGAGGAATGGCCCTCCTCGCGTCGGCTGCCATGAACATTTATGAATGAAGAACCTAATGACCTGTTGAAGAACTCGGGGAAAGGATCGCGTTATTTTCGGCTGTGGTTGATTCTGATGGCGGCAACCTTCCTGGTCCTCCTGATCGGCACCCAGTTCCTTTCCGGCGGGCGGCGAAGCTTCTCGGATTGGATGCAGCCGTTGTTGTTCCTGTTCGCGGTCAGCCTGGCCGTGGCCACGGGCTTGCTCGTCGTGTGGATGGTGGGCCGCTGGGTCTGTCGCTGGTGCATTCTCAAACGACTTCTTCTCGTCGGTGGCGGCGTCGTCGCTTTGATTGCCCTGGTTTACGCCGAGGAGTACTGGCGGGGATGGCATACATGGAACCAGTTCAAGCACCAATGGGAAGCCAAAGGGGAACAGTTCAATCTGGCGAGCGTGCTGCCGTCCCCGGTGCCGGAGGACCAGAACTTCGCGCTGACGCCGGTTGTATTTACGAGCTACGGCCAGATTCTGACGCGCGAGGGAAAACTCATCCCGGCCGAACAGCGCGATGAGCACTTCGCCGTGCGGATGCGCATGCCAATCAGCCTTGATAATCAGGTCCCCACCAACTGCGCGGGCGACCGGGTCAAAGGCACGCTCACCCGGCTGGATTGCTGGCAGGGCTATTACCGCGACGCGGCGGCCCGGAGCAACGCCTTTCCCGTCCCGTCGCAACCGGGGTCGCCCGCGGCGGACGTGGTGCTGGCGTTGAGCAAGTACGATGGGGTAATTGAGGAACTGCGCGCGGCCTGTCGCCTGCCGCATTCGCGGTATCCGCTTAATTACGACAGTGAATCGCCGTTCATGATTCATCTGCCGCACCTGGCCCCACTGAAGAGTTGCGCCCAGGGGCTGCAACTGCGCTGCCTGGCTAATCTACAAGCCGGGCAGCCGGAGAAAGCGCTGGACGACGTGCGTCTCGTGCTGCAGTTGACCGACAAAGTCCGCACCGAGCCGCTCTTGATTTCACATCTGGTGCGCATCGCCATGGTGCAAATCATGCTCCAGCCGATCTGGGAAGGGCTGGCGGAGCATAAGTGGCCCGACGCGCAATTGGCCGCGCTGGAGGCGGAGTTGGCGAAGCTGGATTTCCTCGCGGCCTGGCGGCTTAGCATGCGGGGTGAACTGGCAGCCCAATCCGACGAGGCCGATTACTTGCGGCGTAATCCTGAGAGATTGGAGGAGCTGGAGGCCTTGCCGAAACTCTTCGGCGGTCAGAACGACATTCGACTGCCGAGCGGCATGGCAGCTCGTTTGATCCCAGGGGGTTGGTTCTACCAGAACCGGTATCGGTGCGCGCGCATGCTGGAGGATTATTGTGTCCCGCTGGCGGATGAGAAGCTGGGCACGTTCTCTCCGAACCTGGTTCGGCGGGGCGAAGAGGCTTTGGCGGCGGAATCCGCCAGTCCTTTCAGTGTGTATGAGCGGCTGGTGCTGCCGTCGCTGGGCAAGGCGGCGGCCGGATTCGCTTATGGCCAAGCATCGGTGAACCTGGCGCGGACGGCTATAGCGCTGGAGCGTTACCGGCTGGCGCATGGAGCATTTGCTGAGTCGCTCGATGCGCTGGCGCCGCAATTCATTTCCCGGGTGCCGCACGACGTGATCGGGGGCGAGGCGCTGAAATATCGCCGGGAGACCAGCGGCCTGTTCGTGCTGTACTCGATCGGCTGGAATGAGAAGGATGACGGCGGCGTGGCGGCTTTCGACAAAGATGGCGCGCTGGATATTCAAAGCGGCGATTGGATCTGGCGGTGTGCGGCGAAGGCAGAATGACGAAGCAAAACGGCATAATCACGACGGCGATCCTTGTTGCCATGTTGGGCTTGGGTCCGAGCGCGGGCGCAGTCTGCCGCCGGGATGATGCTACGCGGAATCTAAAGGAACGCACTGGACCGCAGCCGGTGGCCGCAGCGATTGGCTCAAGTGAGCATAAAGGAACCGCAGAGACTTGGAGGAGCGGAGCCGCAACCAACATGCGAGCGCCACTTGAACCGCAGAGATGCGATGAGCGCCGAGAAGACAGCAGGAGAGAAAGTCCTACCCGAAATGCGCGATTCTGGCCCTGCGCACTGCGGCAGACGCAGACAAGGGGCGAGAAAGAGAATTCCTGCGCCAATTATCTTGCATTAAAAGACCCTCAGAAGGTTGCGATTCGTCCCCCTCTGCGCACGTCGCGTCTCTGCGGTTTAACGGGGTTCTCCACAAATGCATAGCCACCGCTTTTGACTGCAAAGGCAAGGAACCGGGGAGGCGGAAAGACAATTCTCCGCGCCCGGCTCAGCTCTCACGTTGCTGCACCCTGAAGGGGCCTTAAAGCCACCCCATGTTTCGGAAGCCGGTCCTGCTTTACCGATTCCCGGCCGCGTGTCAGGATCAGGCTTGAGAGCACACTGGCCTCGGCTGGCCAGCTTGCTTCTCCTTTGCCGTGTCGCCGCGCGGCTGTGGGCGGGCGGCAGTGCCCTGAATGTCGTCATCGTCGTCAATCTATCCAGCACCAGCTATGTGCAGTTCACCGCAGGATGGCCGTTACCATCAGCGATATGGTTCGCCGTCAACGATTCCTGATCGGCGCAACAAAATTGAGGGAAACCTCTGGAGAATATCGCATTAACAGGCAGAACTATCAAAACATCATTACATTCAATTTGAGTCTCATTATCCCTATTCGCTTTGCTGCGGGGATTT
>Ga0118677_10003590_pt1 | contig 29137 bp, 18 predicted proteins | sample AliMusrvi5mmetaG_FD_86154 | JGI IMG/M metagenome (GOLD analysis project Ga0118677, IMG submission 86154) | reverse complement strand
ATCCCGAGAAGCGTTGCGGCCGACACATAAGGAATCCGCCCGCCATTTGCGGTTCGGTCAAAGCGCCGGATTAAAGCGACCGGCACCCCATCGCTGTCCACTAGTCGTGCTTCCGCCACCTGTAACCCGGATGCGCTGGCGAGTTGCATGGCCAGCACCTCGCCTTTGGTCACAGCCCGCTCGTCATTCACGCTGGGAAACTTGCCGATGGCCAGTCGTCCATCATCATCAACCACCGTGCATTTGGGACGCATCCCGCCCAGCGAGGTGCCGCGTCCACGCAGATAGGCGAGATCGGCGACGGTCTCAGTTTCGGTTTCGACAGCCCGCGTCGCGGTCATCAATTGGTTCAGTTCTATGAGCGGTGGAGCCGTGCGGCGACCTGATTCGGTCGAGCGGCAAAACACCCCATTCTCATCCTGAAAACGAAGCGCGCCGACACGGCTGGCATCGTCCACTGCGAGCAGGAAATCAATTGCCTGGAGCCGAACGGCCTCCTGTTCCAGACCCGCCCGACGGGCTGCCTGGCGGCGCTTGGCATGGTCGCGCAGGATGACCCGCTTAGCCCACCCATCAGGCTCCGTGTCAGCAAATGCCCCATGAAAAACCGAACCGCTTTGGATTTTACGATGAAATTGCGGACCGGCCACCAGTGGAAGCGCCGGATCGATGGCCAATCGGTCCGCTGTGCCCAGCCATGTCTCCGCATACGAAAAAGCCGAGCGCTCACGGGAGCCGGCGGCATCGTAATGCAAGGTTCCCACCCACCTTGGCTCACCGCCCAAGAAAACCTTGATCGTTCGTTTCATAATGGCTTGGGGGCTTTCTTGATGCGCACTCGCTTGGGCAGACGTTCTTCATCCAACAGCAGCCCATCTTCATCGCGACGAGCGTCCGTCAAATTACCAAGGGTCTCGCCGAAACCCAAAACGAATAGCGCCATTGCATAGGCACCCATGCCCACCGCCGGATCGCCCCTCTCGATGCGGGCATAAGTGCTTTTCGCGACACCAGTTCGCTCCGCCATCATCCCAACCGTGAGCTGGCGCTTCCGCCGAGCCACCGCCAGATCGTGGCCGAATTTGATCAACGAATGGCGTACTGCCGTTGGCAAAACATCATGCATTGCTGATCTCATAAAGATACTATACATCATTGTTTAACTCGTTTAAAGACTTATATATGGATCTTTAAGTAAGAACCTGAGAAATCCCCCAGGTCTCGTTATTGGCGAGCTCAGAATTGCTCGTCGAAGGGATCGCTCGATTTCGGCCTGTTGTCCCGGGTATTTCCCCACCTTTTCAGAGGAATTCGACATACCAGTCTTAACCCGATAGCGCTAACGGGAATCATACCCCCGCAGCTAATATGATTGTTGCCATTGATTCACAGCAGCGAGTGGTGGTTCTTCTTTCCAAGGAGAGAGGTTTTTGTTTTCCGAGTAGTTGGAATGATGGGCAGGGGCGAGCTAGGTTCCCGCCTTAAGAACGTCGTTCCAGTGGAGGTGAGGGGGGCGGAGACGCTGGACGGTCGGATGGAGGGCGATCATGGCGTGGGCCATGTTCTCGCCGCTGGGATCGGCGTCAAAGCCACAATAAACGAGATAGTCTTGGGCGATAAGGGGAGCCTGCCAGCGCGGGTTGGGTCGAGCGCCGGCAGTCGAGATGCAGCGGTGCTGGGGGTAGAGAGCCAAGCAACTGATGGCGTCGATGGCAGACTCGACGAGGATGAAGGCGGCCAGAGGGCCAGCGGGGATGGCGAAGAAGCCGAGATCTTCTTGAGAACCTGGGGCTGGCCCGTGCCAAGGGCGCTGGGTGGTGCCGCGCAGTTCGGCCCCGACAGGCTGGTTTTCTTTTCCAAGGAGCAGGAAAACCGCATTGGCTCTGGGGTCGGCGTAGAGAGCGCCGGATTGGATCAGGGGATCGATCAGAGCTGAAGGAAGGGCACGTTCACCGATGAGATAGTGCCGGACGTGCCAGAGTTTGGAAGACTCTGGCGGCGGTATGGCCAGAGTAGCTTTTGGAAGAGGCCGATCAGGTTCCGGCTGAAAGGAATCTGGAAAGGACTGGCCCAGCCACTGGACGGCTTGCGCAAAGCCAAGGTGGTGCAAGTGGATCACCAGGTCGATGGTGCCGCCGCCGCCCCGGCCGCAGTTCCAGTTCATGAACTTGGCGCCGGTGACCAAGAGCACACCCCGGGCCGTGTGCCACTTGCGTTGGTCGTAGCGGTCGGGTTGGGCTCCACTCAGACGGAGCACCGATTCCAGGGGGATGCCGCGGACTTGATGGGCGCGGTCCCTGAGCGTTCCCAGGCTCACGCTTCGGGGGTCAGCTTGGGCCTCAAAGTCATGCACTGTTTCATGTTGAAGACATGGCTGTTCTCGGTGAGCCGATCGACCAGAGCGGCGGTGAGATGAGGGTTCTTGAGAAAAGAGCCCCAGTCGCTAAAGCCCAGATTGAAAGTGATGAGGGTGGGCTTTTTCTTGTGCCGCCTCTGCATGAGGGTAAAGAAAATCCCCACCTGAATGGGTTCCACCTCGATATAGCCAATTTCGTCAATGAGCAAGCAGTCGTAGGAGAGGTATTTCCTGAGCAAGGTGGTTTCGGAGTGATCGGCAACGGATTGGTAGAACTGGCCGACCAACTCCGCAAAGAGGACGTAGCGTCCGCTATAGGCCTGGTCGATGGCATGGGTTAAGAAGCTGGTGGCCAAGCCGGTCTTGCCGACGCCGGCACCTCCCGCCGCTGAGGCGCTACTGGACAGCAATGTCCTATTGTATGCGTTGTCTGGAGCGCCGGAAGAACGCCCTAAACGAGAGTGCGCCGCCGGCCTCATTGCCCACGAGAACTTTGGCACTTCATACCAGATCCTGATGGAAACCTGGGTCGTGGCGACTCGCAAATTGGCGCGACCGATCAAGGAGGCGAGGGTGGCCGCTTTTCTGGAGAGGATTCTGGTCTTCCCGTGTGTTCCCGGCACGCCTGATCTCTACCGGCGAGGGGTGCGGCTAGCGCAGCGTTACGGAATACATCCCCATGCCGGCGCGATTCTGGCCGCCGCCCAGGAATTGGGAGCCCAAACGGTCTATTCCGAAGACCTGAGCCATAGCCAGACCTACGATGGGGTGAAGGTGGTCAATCCGTTTCACGGCTTGGCGGCGTAAGCACCCTCGTGAAACCATGCTGGCCGGGTAGTGCAAGCGCGACCACCTAAACCGTGACAATCCAATCCAACCACAGATGGACACAGCTAAACACGGATAAGAACTGCCCAAAAACCGTGCTTTTCCACGGCAGGAATCCGATGAGCTGCTCGCCTTCCTCAAGCAACACTGCCGCCCTGAACGTGACCCGGGCGGCGACGTTACGGTAGTGGCGCAGGCGTCTCGCCTGCGGGTCAACCGGGCGTCCCGCCCGGTGAAGTCTTGGCACGGGCTCAATTATTCATCCCCCCCCGGCCTTCCACGCGGGCAGGCGTCCTCCCGGGCGCCTGCTCGCTATTTTCATGCGAAGAATCAAAGCCCACCAGGCCCAGCGCGTGATGGTGCTGCTGAAAGTCGAAGCTACTCCAGTAAGAGCCTCCCACACTTGCTTTCGCAGTAGATTATGGAATGGTTCAAAGCGAGGCTACTTCGATGCGGTTGGTTGTGGATTTGCCAGATTATCCGATGGACTGGACGCTCGGCTCCGGCGGGCGAGGAGTCAGGCCACTTGCGAGGTGTAGCCGCACTTAATCATTCATGAGAACAACTCGTCTTTGGCTCTTACCCCTCCTGGCGGGGATGCCGCTGCCCTTAGCGCTGGGTGCGCCGAGCAATGCCATCGAGTTTAACCGCGATATTCGGCCCATCCTTTCGGAGAATTGCTTTGTCTGTCACGGCCACGACAAGAACCGCCGTAAGGCCAAGCTCCGGCTCGACGTTCGGGAGGTAGCGGTCGAGCGGGGTGCCATCGTCCCCGGCAAACCGGAGGAAAGCAAACTCGTTGATCATATCTTCGCCGAGAACCCCGACGATCGCATGCCGCCAGCCGAATCGGGCAAAGTCCTTACCCCGGCCCAGAAGCTCGCCCTCAGAGCGTGGGTTGCCGCCGGAGCCGTGTACGAGGCTCATTGGGCCTATATCCCGCCGAAGCGAGCCGAGGTGCCAACTGCCAAGAACGCGGCTTGGGTTCGCAACCCGATTGACGCCTTCATTCTGCAGGGTCTCGAAGCCAAAGGCGTTCAGCCGTCGCCGGAGGCGGACAAGCGCACCTTGCTGCGCCGGTTAAGCTTGGACTTGATCGGCCTTCCCCCGACGCCGGAGGAAGTGAAGGCCTATCTCTCTGACACGAGCGCCTCGGCCTATGCGCGCCAGGTCAACCGGCTGCTCAATTCGCCTCACTTCGGCGAGCGCATGGCGGTGCCGTGGCTCGACCTGGTCCGGTTCGCCGATACGGTTGGCTATCACGGCGATCAGAACCAAAATGATTTCCCTTACCGGGATTACGTGATTGCAGCGTTCAACAACAACAAGCCCTTTGATCAATTCACCATCGAACAGCTTGCGGGTGACCTGCTGCCGAACCCGTCGATTGAGGCGCAAGTGGCTACCGGCTTTAACCGTCTAAACATGATGACGCGCGAAGGGGGCGCTCAGGCCAAGGAATACCTGGCCAAGTACGCCGCCGATCGGGCGCGCACGGTCTCGATGACCTGGTTGGGTTCCACCATGGGCTGCGCGGAGTGCCACGACCACAAATACGATCCGTTCACTTCGAAGGATTTCTACCAGATGGAGGCATTCTTTGCGGACCTCAGGCAATGGGGCATCTATGCGGATTACGACTACTCGCGCTCACCGGGATTGGAGGGGTACGGCAACGATCATCCATTCACCCCGGAGATCCGGGTGGACAGCCCCTACCTCCGACGCCGGATACTCAAACTCAATCAAGAGATCAATGCTGTCCACGAGGTCGCTACTGCGAAGCTGATGGCGGATAGTCGGCGCCAGGCTGCGCTCCATGAATGGTGCCAGAATAGCCGCAGCTTCTTGCAGCACTCGAACGACGGGTGGGTCATTCCCCAGCCGGAGGTCACGCTTAAAATACCGGACACTAATTCCGTGGCGGCAACCAATTTCAGCATCGGCTCGGATGCCACCATTTCCTTCAACGACACGGCGAAGGAGGAAGTGAAGGTGAGGCTCCTGCTGCCAGACATGTGGGTATCGGCCATTCGACTTGAAATCCTCCCCCACACCAGAACCGACCTCAAAGATGCGGCTATCGAAGCGTGGAAGGGGACGGCCCTTGCGCCATCCGCTGTTTTTCGCTCGGCAGGCAAGGAAACTAATCTGCCGCTTTACTTCGGCGAAGCAGACCGCAAGGAGGATCGGTATGCCATGGGCTTGCCGGTAATCGGAGTCACTGACACCTGGGTGGTCTCGACAAACGCGGGGCACCAAACGGCGGTATGGCTGCTCGACAAACCGGTGCAGGCAAAAGCCGGGGACACGGTGGTGGTCAACCTCGGCCGTGCCGATGTAGCCAAAGCGCGTTTGGCTGTAACCCCTTTCCCCGCCGCCGAACCGTTGCAGGCGGGACGCGGCGACTTGCTGCGCGAGGCGCTTAATCACGCGACGGGGCGACCGACTGCTGCTGAGAGGGAGCTACTCCGGCGCACTTTCCTGCTGACCACGCAGTGGGACCCCGACGCGGTGGCTCAAGCGCGGAAACTGCAAGCTGAAGTTCGCGAGTGCCGCGGCGGTCGTGCATTCACCACAATCTCAGTTGCCTGGCAACCGGCGGTGACGCGGGTGTTGCCGCGCGGCAATTGGCAGGACGAGAGTGGGGAAGTCGTTGAGCCCGCGACACCGCATTTCCTGCCGCAGGTTCCGGAGGCCGGGTCACGGCGCCTGACACGGCTTGATCTGGCACACTGGCTGGTGTCGCCCGCGAACCCGCTGACCGCGCGGGCGGTCATGAACCGCCTCTGGAAGCAATTCTTCGGCACCGGCATTTCGACGGTGGTGGACGATCTTGGTGCCCAAGGAGAATGGCCGAGCCATCCGGAGCTGCTGGACTGGCTATCCTGCGAGTTCATGCGACCCGCGGTGTGCGATGATGGCGGCGTGTATGGTCGCGGGGGAGCGCGCGCATATTCTCCTCACCCGTGGGACATCAAGCACCTGGTCAAGCTGATGGTGATGTCCGCAGCGTATCGGCAGGACTCGAACCAGCGTCCCGAGCTGAAGGAGATTGATCCCAGCAACCGGCTAGTGGCCTGCCAAATGCCGCGGCGGCTGGAAGCGGAGTTCGTGCGTGATAATGCCCTGGAGATTGCCGGTTTGCTGAATGACGAAATAGGGGGGCCGAGCGCTTACCCTTACCAGCCGGCTGGCTACTACGCGAACATTCAGTTTCCCGACCGCGACTACTACTCAGATAAGGATGAGCGCCAGTATCGGCGGGGCCTTTATATGCATTGGCAGCGCAGCTTTCTACATCCGATGCTGGCCAACTTTGACGCGCCTTCCCGCGACGAATGCACCGCGAGTCGCGTCGAATCGAACACGCCGCAGCAGGCGTTGACGCTGTTAAACGACCCGACGTTTGTGGAGGCGGCGCGAGTGTTTGCCACCAGACTCCTGGAGGTGCCATGCGGCGGCGACGAGGCCAGGCTGGAGTTGGCATACGAACGGGCCCTGGCCCGGCCTGCGCGACCTGAAGAGAAATCGTCGCTGCTGGAGTTCCTCACGGCACAACGGGCACAGTATGCGGCGGATACAGACGCGGCGGGGAAATTAGAACACGTTGGCAATGCCGCAGCGCCAAAGAAGCTGGCCCAGTCGGAGCTGGCCGCGTGGACTCAGGTTTGCCGCGTCATCCTGAATCTGCAAGAGACTATCACGAGGTATTAATGAGCACGCCGTTCAACCCTTCGCAGTTTCAATTAGACCTCAATCGCCGCACCTTCCTGGGCCGCGCGGCGTACGGCCTCGGGGGCATCGCATTGGCCAGCCTGCTCGAGCCTGCCCTAATTGACAGCGCCAAGGCCGACGAGCCGGTCGGACGCTGGCGGGGCGTGATCAACCCGCCACAGTTCCCCGTGCGGGCCAAGCGCATCATTCATCTGTGCATGGCGGGCGGACCCTCACACCTGGAAAGCTTTGATTATAAGCCGGAGCTGAAACTTATTCACGGCCAGCCTTTTCCGGCCTCGTTCACTAAAGGGCAGCAGCTTGCGCAGTTGCAGAACTCCGAGCTGAAAGCGCGCGGGCCGTTCACGGAATTCCAAAAGCACGGCACGACGGGGCAAGAGATCTCCAACCTGTTCCCTGCCATCGGGAGCATCGCGGACGACATTTGTATCGTGCGTTCGATGCATACCGAGCAAATCAACCACGACCCCGCACACGCGTTCATGAACACTGGCTCGATCATCAAGGGCCGGCCCAGCATGGGCTCGTGGCTGCTTTACGGGCTGGGCTCGGAAGCCAACGACTTGCCGGGCTTCATTGTGCTCACCTCCCAGGGCAAGACCGGCTTACAGCCGATTTCGGCACGCCAATGGTCGAGCGGCTTTTTGCCCAGCAAATTCCAGGGCATCCTTTTTCAATCCAAAGGGCAGGCCGTGCACTACGTCGGCAACCCGGAAGGTGTGTGCCAGAGCACCCAGCGGCAAGTGATTGAAGAGGTCAACCGGCTCAATGGCATGCTGGCGCAGGAGCACATAGACCCCGAGATTCAAACGCGGATCAGCCAGTATGAGCTGGCCTTCCAGATGCAAACCTCGGTGCCGGAACTCACCGATTTTCGCTGCGAGACCAAGAGCACCCTCGAGCTTTATGGGGTGAAATCGCCTGGCGACGGAAGCTTCGCTTCCAATTGTTTACTCGCGCGCCGGCTGGCCGAACGCGGCGTCCGTTTTATCCAGCTCTATCACCGCGCCTGGGACCATCATGGCGACATCGACAAGGACATGCCGCTCGCCGCCAAAGATGTGGACCAGCCTTCCGCTGCATTGGTGAAGGACCTCAAACAACGCGGCATGCTGGATGATACCCTGATCATTTGGGGCGGCGAATTTGGCCGCACGCCCATGGGCCAGGGCTCCGGACGCGACCACCACATCAACGCCTTTTCCGTCTGGCTCGCGGGTGGCGGAATCAAGGGCGGCCTTACCTGGGGACGGACGGATGAACTCGGGTATCGCTACGTGGATGACGACCAGAAGATGCACGTCCACGACCTCCATGCCACCATGCTCTACTTGTGCGGCATCGACCACAAACGGCTCACCTACCGTTATCAGGGCCGCGACTTTCGCCTGACCGATGTCTCCGGCAAAGTCGCCACCGGGGTGATTGCTTGATCAGACTATTCCCCGTCTAGCCAGTGCGGGTGCCGTTGACGCGGTCCTCGTCATGGCTCATCCTCACGGTTGGGCAGCTTCTGTCCCTCGGAGAGCAGCCTCAGAATAAACGCAAGAAATGAGAATACACTTGGCGACAATCTCGTTGTGCCTGCTTGCCACTTTTGCTTGGGCGCAGGAAGGTCCTTCGAAGGTCGCGGGCGGCTCGTCCAAATCCACGGTGCTGCGCGTCATCATTTCGACGGACTTCCCACCGCTGGATGTCATCCCTGTCAAAGGTGCCCGCAAGGGTGACCCACCCGAGAGGTGCAGCGATCCTGATGATGTGCAGTCGATGGTCCGCTTTCTGTTGTATGCGAATGAGTTTGAGGTCGAGGGCCTGCTCGCTTCCGCAGGCACTTTTGCCAACGTGGCGAGGAAACAGAACATCCTGGACATACTAAACCTCTACGACCAAGTAGCTGACAACCTCAGGCGGCATGATCCCCGGTATCCGACGGCTGAGAAACTGCGTTCGGTCACGTGGCAGGGGCGCGATGGCGCTTGGGGCACGACCAACGTCGGCACGAAAGCCAAGCCGCTCGAAGAGATTCTCGGCGAGGGCAAAGATAGCGAGGCTTCGGATGCGATCATTCGCGTTGTGGACCGGCCCGATTCCCGGCCGGTATGGGTTTGCGTCTGGGGTGGTTCACGCGAAGTGGCGCAAGCGATATGGAAGGTGGGAGCCACGCGCAGCCGTGGCGAACTTGAGCGCTTTCTGAGCAAGTTGCGCCTTTACTTGATCGTGAAGCAGGATAGTACGACGGACTGGCTGCTCGATTCGTTCCCGAGCTTGTTCGTGATTCTCTCTGAGAAGAATTACATGGGCATGTTCTGGAACATGCATGGCTCCGATCCGAAGCTGGCGGACTTGGCTTGGATCAACGCCAACGTTCGCCAGGGACACGGCCCCTTGGGGGCTGTGTATCCGCAGAGTGGGTGGGATCCGAAATACCCTGGGCAGCAAGAGGGAGATACCCCTTCCTTCCTGCACCTGGTCAGCGCGGGGCGCGGGCTGAACGACCTCGAAAAACCCGACCAAGAGAGCTGGGGCGGGAAGTTCGTCCGCAAGGACTCTTCCAAGAATCACTGGTTCGATGATCCAGCCGGCACGCAGACCATCTCGCGCTGGCGCGCCGAAGTCCAAGCGGATTTCGCTCGTCGCGCGGACTGGATGCTGCGGTGAGCGACATACGACAAGCGCTCTTTCCAGTGCTTGTGTGCTCGCAGAGAAAGGGGTATTGTCGAGGGCATGAAGACGGTTGCCGCGCATTTTGACGGGAAGCAGATCGTGTTGGAGGAACCAGTGGAGTTGACGGCCCATACGAAGCTCAAGGTGCTTGTCGCTGAAGAGGGTGAGACGTTTTCCGACGATGATCTGAGCGGCTGGTTCTTGCGCCTTTCGGAGCCAGCCTTCGCCAAGGTCTGGGATAGCGCCCGCGATGCCGCCTACGACAAATTATAGTCGTGGCGCGGTCGTGCTGTTGCCCTTTCCGTTCTCGGACCAATCGGCCGCCAAAGTCCGGCCAGCCGTAGTCGCCCATCCACCGTACGCATCCAATGATCTGATTGTCGTGGCGGTGAGTTCGGAGCGAGGCCTGTTGCGGCCCGGGGAAACCGGCTTGGCATTCTGGCGTGAAGCGGGTTTACTGCACCCTTCTTTCCTCAAACGAGCCGTCGCCACCGTCTCAAGCGATTTGATCCGCCGACAATTGGGTGTCTTACAGGAAGCCGACGTGGCCGCACTGGAACTCGCCTTGTGCACTTGGTTTGGCCTATGAAGCGTTCTTAGACCGATACATGCAAGCGTTAGTCTGGAATGGAGCTCAGTTAAGGTGTATGGAGATCGGCCCGTGATGGTTTCCGGACGGGTTGGTCCAAAGAGCTGATGAGCACCAATGCAGTCGTTGCCGTGGCCGGGCTGTCGCGACATTTTGGGACCAAGGCCGCCTTGGACGAAGTGACAGTCTCCATTCCGCATGGGAGCGTGTTAGGGTTGGTGGGGGAGAATGGAGCCGGCAAGACCACGCTGATAAGACACCTGCTCGGGATGCTCCAGGCGCAGGCCGGCATTGTGCGGGTGTTCGGATGTGATCCGGTCGCCGATCCCGTGGGCGTGCTCTCGCGTGTGGGCTACCTTTCGGAACGTCGTGATTTGCCCGGCTGGATGCGAGTGGACGAATTCATGCGCTACACGCAGGCCTTTTACCCGAAATGGGACGAGCAATATGCCGAGCAGCTCCTCGAACAGTTCCAGTTGGATCCGACGCAGAAGATCACGACCCAGTCGCAAGGGCAGCAGGCCAAGACCGGTTTGCTGGCGGCACTGGCCTACCGACCGGAGTTGTTGATCCTGGATGAGCCCAGTTCGGGGTTGGACCCGGTGGTGCGCCGGGACATTCTCGAGGCGATTATTCGCGTCGTCGCTGACGAAGGCCGCACCGTCCTGTTTTCATCGCACTTGCTCGACGAAGTCGAGCGAGTCGCAGACGAGGTTGTGATGCTTCAGCAGGGGCGTGTAGCACTGCAAGGAAGGGCTGAAGATGTGCGGGGCGGCCATATTTCCGCAGTTCTATCGTTTGCTGAGCCACAAACGGTCGCGCCGATTCTGGCCGGTGCGCACGCGGTTGTTGGATACGGTGCCCAATGGCGGATTCTCTTCGGTGGGTCGCGAGCAGATTTGGCGTCCGCCGCCGCTAGTATCGGTGCCCAAGTGAGTGGGGAGCAAACGCCAAGCCTGGATGAGATTCTAGTGGCCCGCGCCGGGGGGAAGGGGAGCTAACCCTTATGACAGTGGGAAGGCTTTTTTGGCGAACGCCAACCGGTGGCATTCTCTGGGAAATCTGGGGCCGGCACAAAATGAACTTTGCGCGGCACGGAGGAGCCCTGTTGGCGAGCCTGCTTTGTGTCCGGTGGATGCAGCATGGCGTGTCGGAAGTGACCGGGGCGGTGTTGACCCTGATCCCATTGTCCTGTTTTCTGGGATCCTACCTGGATCTGCTCACCTGCTTTGGCTGCATCGAGATGAATGCGCGGACAGTGCAGATCGGTTTTCCTGGCCGGCTGATGCTCAAACCGGTCAGCACCATCCAATTGGTGCTCGTGCCGATGTTCTTCGGTGGCACTGCGGTGGTGTCCGTCTTTTTCCTCTGGAACCAGGTGATTCTGCGCCCCTTGGGGCACGACATCCCACTGGAGCCGCTTTGGCTGGGGGCGGTCCTGCTGTCCTTCTTTTGGTGGATCCAGGCCATAGCCTGGGGCGTTCCATTGTTCCCTGGCCGGACTTTCATTACGCTCCTGGTGGCGGTGACACACCTCTTGGTCGGATTTTGCCCGTTCATGCCCATTGGGGCCTCTGCCCTCTGGCGCTGGCTCCTCGTGGGCTCCATGCTCCTGACCGCCGTGCTGTTCGCATCCACCGGCCTCAAATGGATGCGCCGAGGAGTCTGGGAAGGCCCGTCTCGTCTTTCCGCCTTGTGGCGAAGTTCGCGCACCCGGCGAGCGCGGCTTATTCCCAGGCGATTTGGTTCGCCGTTCCTGGCGCAATGCTGGCTGGAATGGCGGCGGTGGGGACTGATGTTGCCGGGCCTGGCGGGAGGAGTGACGTTTGGCATTACTCCTCTCATCTTCGTGGCCAGGAAGCGACTGGCCGAGCCCTCCTCGGGCTTTGAATTCGAGAGGATCACCTTGACTCTTATGCTGATTCTTCCCCTCGTATTGGCCAGCGCGCTCGCGATGGCTTTTGGCAAGATGGATCCGCTACAACCCACCGGCGAGCTCCCGATTTATATCAGCATCCGCCCCATGACCAACGGGGGGTTCGTCATTGCAAAACTGGCGATGACTCTGGCCACCAGCGCCTTGACTTGGCTGGTGACATTCGCGGCTGGCGGCTTTTGGCTGACGTTGCTGGGCGATGGAACCCTGCTTTCAAGAGCGAGCTCACTCACGCCGTACGGGTTCGCCGCCTTTGTGGTTGGGTCCATCCCAGCCTTATGCCTGCTCATCCTGGTTACCTGGAAGAACCTGTTGACCGGGATGGGGGTGGGGCTGACCGGTCGCACCTGGGTTTCCATATTGTTCCTCTTCTCGCGGCTGACGGTCGGGATCGGACTGCTGGCGCTGCTATTCGAAGCCTCGATAGACCTGAGCCTTAAGGAGACCTTGCTGCGTTGGTTGCCTTGGATCCTGATGATATGCCTTGTATTCAAGATCGCCCTTTCGATGGCGGCGTTTCGGTTGGGGCTGCGACGAAAGGCAATCACGGGCGGTGTCGTGGGCTGGATTGTTGGTGGTTGGATGGTGTGCGGGCTATTCGTTGCCGGTTACGCCGGCTTGGTTTGCCATGCGCTCCACAGACTGGACATCTGGAGCTGGATCGCGCTGGCGGGGTTCCTGGCTCTACCACTAACCGACCTGGCCATTGCACCTCTGTCTTTGGCTTGGAATCGCCATCGCTGACCTCGAGTGCGCCTAATTGCGTGGCACTGGTAGGCCCCGTCATCTTACAGCGTCCGGATCGAGCGTGACTTTGATTCCCTTGACCGCCTGGCCGTCAGCTTCGGTGATCCAGACGGAACCGCCCCAGCCATGGAGGTTGGCTCGTACGACTCCAAACTCCAGCACGTTCAGGCCGGCCTTGAGCTGGATGCCCGTTACCTTGTCCCCTTCGGGCTGGAAAATGGTGGGGTGTCTTCGTTCGTGGACCAGGCGGCCGTTGAGGTAGATCTTCGCCTTATAGTCGCTCCGACCTTCACGGGCGGATTGCCACCTCAGAGGAAATGTGGTGGTATCACCAACGATCGGTGGGTCATAAACGTGCGTTCTCCCATTGGAATCATCCTCCAGAACATAGCCGACGATAACCTCCTGTGCTGTCGCCCTATTTTTCGCAGGATCGACAAACACTTTGACGTGCCGTAGGTTCCTTGTGTTTCCAAGCTGGTACCACACCGGGTAGGGCCCAGCAAGATCAGCGCATGTAATTCCCGCGATGCCGACAATGAAACAGGGAATCCACTCTACCTCTGCGTAACTGTCGTTTTAAATGTCTCCAGAGAAGTGGCCTCTGAACGCGTCACTTGGGCAAGCCGAGAAATGAGGCCCGGCGAAATGTCACATTGACTGGCGTTTGCTGGATTTGCCAGGTGTCTCCGCCGTCCGTGGTGTGCAAGATGATGCCTTTGTCTGGCGGAAAGACGGCCCCGCCAACCACCCAGGCCGTTTCCCGGTCCAGCGCGCTTACCCCCAGCATGTAATAGTCGCCCAGGATTCGACCGGCCAACTCCTGCTTGTCCCAAGTCGTGCCGCCGTTGGTTGTTCGATAGACCATGTCGTAATCAGTGGCCATCCAGACCGTGTTGGGGTTCACGGCACAGACTCCGTTATTGTGGGGCAAGCCCGGTCCCATCTGCGTTTGCCATGTGGCCCCGCCGTCCGAGGTCTTCGCCACCTGGCTGTTTCCTCCGACCGCCCAGGCGGTGCGCGGGCTCACCGCGGTGAAATCAATGAACGGATCGGCACCCAGCGTCGCCGCTGTTCCCTGACGTACCCAAGTCCGCCCGCCGTTGGTCGTGTGGAGGACAACAGGGTAGCCGCTGTCCACCTCGCCGACGGCCCACGCGATGTTGGAACTGATCACTGCCACTTCGCGAAGAGTGACGGTGGTTCCGCTCGTTTGCTGCGTCCAGGTCCGTCCTCCATCAGCGGTCCGCAGAATAGTGCCCTGGGAACCGACGACCCAGGCGGTCTTCCGGTCGGCGGCACCGACCCCACACAGCGCTACGTCCGGAATCATGCCCGGCTGACCTTGGCGCGCCCAGGTCTGGCCCCCGTCGTCCGTCCGCAAGATCAGGCCGTACCTGCTATCACTGTTGCCGACGACCCATACGGTGTGGCGGTCCACTGCTTTCACGTTGTTGAGCCATACGTTTGGGATTGCGCTCGCCGAACCTTGGCGTTCCCACTGGTAACCGCCATTGGTTGTGTGCAGGATGACTCCATATCCGTCAGCCGGAAAGGTCCCGATCACCCAGCCTTCGGCCCGCGCTGAATGGCCCGAACGGTCGGGAGCGAGGCTGCATAAAAACCCGTGCGTGACCTCCCCCACCTTGAAAGTGCCGACGATGCTGCGGTCATCAATGCCAAACGGATCTGTCGCGTCCGCCCCGGGAAAGTCGAGCTTTGACCATGTTGCGTCGGCCCGGTCGTACAAAAAGCCATGCTCTCCGGGAGGGCCGTTCCAAAATCTGCCGGCCACGAGATCGCCCGAGATGCCCCAACAGTGAGTGACGCTGGCTCCCGGCGCATCAAGGGGCATCCAGCCCGAACCGTCATACAGGAATCCCCGAAAGTCGCCGTCAACAAATGTGCCGGCCATGGCCCCGTGCGAGACGCCGTTCACGAACGAGCCGACCGCTCCAGGATAATCGAGCGTGGTCCAGGTCTTCCCGTCAAAAACGAAGCCGTGATCGGCGTGTCCGGTAAAGTAGTACCCGACGATCTTGTTACCCTCGATACCAAAGGCATGGGTGGCCACTGCGCCGGGGAAGTCCAGCGTCTTCCACGCCTTGCCGTCATAGACGAAAGCGTGCCAGTACACTCCATTTGGATCGGTCGTGTAATCACCGACGATCTTCTTGCCGGAAATACCGAGGGGCTGCGTGAAGAGCGCCCCCGGATAGTCGAGGTCGCTCCAGGTTGTTCCATCGTACGCAAACCCATGCTCCTCGCTGGCCGTGGGGTAGTAGTAGCCGACGATCTTGTCACCGGAAACGCCACGGGGAACCGTCCCGACGGCGTTCGGGTGATCGACGATGAGCCACTCGGCTCCCACACCTCCCGCAAATTTCGGAACAGCCGGAATCGTGGTCGTATAGGCGGTCTTCGACCAGGAGTGGTGGTTTGTGTTCAGCAGGTAGTACTCAATGGTCATAGCCTCGTCACCAACCGTGGCGAGTGCGAAGCCGAAGTTGAGCCCGTTGGTGTACAGCACGTCCACGCCCGCCTCGTGTTCGGGATGGAGCGAATCCAGTGGCGCGGCGCCACCATTTCCGGTCATCATTTGATAGAGCTTGTTCCCCGCTTCGTCGGCAACGCTGGCGACGCTCAGGCCATGCACGTGGCCGCACACATACAGCCGGCAGCCGTTGTTTCCCATCGCATTCCAGAACTCGGCGCGGCGCTCAAGCCCGTCCGACTCCGTCCCGAAATACTGCTCGCCGAGATCCTGGCCGGTGGTGATGAACGACGGCTCGTGCACCATGACCAACTTGTAGGGCGTGTCGGTCGTCTGTAGTTGCTGGACGACCCATTGCTGATCCAGGCTGTGATAGCCAAGGTTCTGCGGACTAAGGTTGATGTACTGGTTGTAATAGAAATACTGGTCCGCCGCCACGACGGTCAGGTTGCGGTGCACAAAGGAATAGCTGAAGCCCCGCTGATCGTCGTCCGGCCCGTTGTTGGGGCCGTTGGTGGGCATATTTTCCCCGAAGCAGTCATAGTAGGCCTGCTTCAATGGCGCGGTGGGCGGGAAAGCGTCAACGATCTCGTTTTCATGATTGCCCCGCACGGGGTAGATGGGGATGTTCGCCGCCACGACTGGATTCATCGCCGTCTTCCACGTGTTGAATTGACCGACAAAGTTGGCATAGGTGCCGCCGATCAACTCGCCGCTGATCAAATCGCCGTTCACCAGCACAAAGGCCGGCTTGGGCGCGGGCAGGCTGGCAATCTTCCGGGCGATGGCATTGAGGTAAGGACTGACTCCGGCGTCCTGGCCGTCATCATTGCCGCGGGTGTCACCCAGGATGGCAAAGGACCAACCAGCTTGTGCGCCGGCCACGTTCACGAGAATGGTTGCGGCGGTCAAAACGAGTCGAAGGGTTCGACCCGTAAAGCTCCGGCTCCTGGTCCGAGCTTGATTGGCATTTGGTATGATAGAACGGTTCAACAACTGCTGATGGTTGATTTGCATGTTCTGTTTCTCGGTGGTCACCCCAGTCCTAATGCCGGGCGATGGCACGAAGCTTACGGCAGGGTGCGACAGACCGTCTATTCACGAGAATTCGGGATGCCGGTAAGAGGCATGCCCTGACATCCCCGGCTCAATGCGACTTCGCTTGCAGCGCTAGCGCGACGGCACCAACCCGCGAATGAACGTGGAGCTTGCGGTAGATATGTATGAGGTGGGTGAGGCCCTGCACGACCACGGGCTTAGTATGGGATGCCGCAAGTGCAGACCAGTCCGGCAGAGGTAAGAAGGTGCGTTCGCGCCCTAATTCGATTCCAAGGAACCGCGTCCCGGGCACGTATTTACCTTAACGATCAAAAAGACCGCAGGCGCCTAGTCCCTTGAGAGCAGCTTGCCGACGCGTTGTGCCGGCTCCAACTGCGTGGCTGATCATGATAGCCGCTTTCCAAGCCGACGGGCAAGCGCCAGGATCGTGAGCACCGGGGGGAGACCGGGAGCATGGGGCAGCACGCTGCCGTCGCAGACGAAGAGGTTATCCACCTCAGTTCTCAAGTTAGCATCCACAATCTCCCCGATGGCGGCGGAAGCACCGTTGTGGCCGCCGTAAATCGTGGGTGCCTTGACAATGGTTTCGGGCTGGGCCCCAGCGCGGAAAAGCATCTCCCGGGCGAGTCGGGCGCCTTTGTCGAGTTTCTCCCGGTCGCGAGGCGTCACGCCCTTGGAGACGGTTCCGTCAGGAAAAATGCGACCCACGGCCTCGTCCTGAATCTTGATGAGAATACCCATCCACTTGTTCTTGAGAAAGAGCTCGGCTTTGTCTCCGCAGTAAAAACGGAGCCTCTCCTCACTCTGCGTGTAGGCCGTGGTAACGATGAACCCATCGTTCAACAGATGTTCCGTGTGCACGAGTTGCATGGGAGGTTCACCGGAGATGTCTATTCCCGGGGTGACGCCGAGCCAGAGCTCGCACGTATCAATGAACAGTTTCTGCCCCGCCTTCGCAAAACCGGAATGCTGCAAAATGACTGGCGTTCGCAGACCGCCGGCGGCGAGCACCACCGCATCCGCGTGGTATTCTTGCCTCCCGCCGGGGCCGATGGCCTCGACGCCGGTGGCTAGGCCGCGCTCAATGAGGACCTTTTCCACGCGCGTTTGGCAGACAAGTTCCGCACCGGCGGCCAAGGCGTCGTCAAGGAAAATGCGGACATCCCATTTGGCGCCGTATTCACAGCCGGCCGAGCAACGACCGCAGTCCTCGCATTTCAGAGGATCGATGAACTTGGGCATCCGTTCCAGCCGACTGCCCGGCTCCTTGAACATCTCCAGCAGTTTCAGCCCACCCTCGGGGGTGAGCAGTGACAGCGCAATCGGGGCGATTTGTAGTTCTGTTTCCAGTTCACGATATTCGGTCTCCAGGTTGATCCCCAGTTCGGCCAGGTCTTTTGCCAAGGCGCGGACGGCATTGCCATTGCAAAGCGTCGTCGCTCCCCCAACGCCAAAAACTTCAAAAATGGCGATTCCCTCCTTCGATTTGGCGGGCGTGAAGGGCGGCGGGAAGATATTCTCACCGGCTTCCAGGACGAGGACAGACTTGTTTTTCCGGCTCAATTCGCGGGCCAGCGTAGAACCGCCTGCTCCTGAGCCGACGATGATATAGTCGTATTTCTTGTTCATAAAAATCAGAGGGGAAGGAATCCGGTTGTCCGGAGGTAGTTGATGACTTGAGCAAGGTGTTGATCGTAGGAGGAAGGGTAGGAAACGCCCAACTGGCGCAGAGTTTCCTGGGTGGCCCTGGCATTCTCGGCGGGAGTTGGCGGTGGTTCGGTCTGCAAGAGATCCTCCCGCTGTTTCGCGTAAAGTTCCTTGAAGGGGAAGATGGCGTTATGCTCGTCAATGCGAGCCAGGTATTCATCACGCCACTGCCGGGCATTCATGACTTGCAGATCGAACCCCAAGGCTTTCACGCGGGTCAGGTATTCCACCCATGGTATCTGGTGCGGATTATGCAAATTGCAGACATGGAAACCAAGATTCTCCCGCGACAAGTGAATAATGGCTTCCGCGAGAATGTCAACGGGGGTCATTTCCACCGCCCGTTTCCAAGCGGGTGCCGTTTTCATTTGGAGAAAACCTTTGAGGAGCAACAAAAAGTGGTTCTTATCCGGCGGGCAAAGGCCGGAGCGTGAATCGCCGGTGATGTTTCCAGGACGGAAGATGTTGGCGGGAATTCCCAAGGCGGCAGCGCGCCGAACCATTTGTTCGGAAACCCACTTGCTGAGATTATAGCCATTGGTTGAAATTGGGCGGTCGCCAGGCTCGACTTCGACCAAGCAGCCTTCGCTATCACGGATGCTGGCCGCGGAAATGGCTGAGATATACTGGAACCCCTTGCGCCGGCCGGTGGCGGCGATTTTCAGGAGTTCCGCGGTGGCAAGAACGTTTTCGGTACGCAGGGTTCGGTAGTCGTAAAGATGATGAACGCGCGCTCCGCAATGGTAGATTTGGTCGAGGTTTTGCTGCAATTGTTCCCGAATGGGGGCGGCCAGGCCGAGGCTGGGTTGACCCAGATCGGCATTGAGCAAGATGATGCGCGGATGATCGTTGAGGTCGGGGCGGCGGTAGAAACGCAGGGTCTCCTGAAAGCGCTGTCGGACATCCTGATGGTCTTTGCCCCGAATCAGGCAATAGACCTTGGCGGAGGTCAGAGTGAGCAGCTTGTCCAGCAGATAAAAGCCGAGGAAACCCGTGACGCCGGTCAAGAGGACTTCGGCGGGGTCCTTGAGGAGCGCGGGCGATGGCGAAACCTGGATCGCGAGGTTGATTTGGGCGTCGCGCAGGGCCAGGGTGAGATTGTCCTCTTCGCCGGTCTCGGAAGTGGATTTGCCCTCGATGCAAGAGGCCAGGGCAGCGATGGTGGGCTGGCTGAATAAACGCGCCACGTTGATTTCTGCTCCCAGCCTTTGGCGAACCATAGCCAACATGCGAACCGTAAGAATGGAAGTGCCGCCGAGGTCGAAGAAACTGTCGTGGATGCCGACGCGGGCGACGCCGAGCAGGGTTGCCCAAATGCCGGCCAAGTTCTTTTCGGTTTCGGTTTGTGGGGCGGCATACTCGCCCTGCGCGGCAAGCTCGTCGAGCTTTGGCGTGGGAAGTTTGGTGCGATCGATTTTGCCGTTGCTGTTAAGCTCGAAGTGCTCCACGCGGATGAAAATGGAGGGAACCATATAGTCGGGCAATTGACGGGCGAGGAAGTTCTTCAACTCGTCCGGTGCCGTTTGAATCGAATCGGCTTTGGGTTCCCAATAGGCCACCAGGTGTTGCCCCCAAGGAATAACCACGCATTGTTGGACATCTGGCTGATTGACCAACGCCTTTTCAATTTCTTCCGGCTCGATGCGGAAGCCGCGGATCTTGACCTGGAAATCCGCCCGGCCAATGATGTCAAAGTTCCCATCGGGCAGAAGCCGCGCCAGATCCCCGGTCCTGTAAAGCCGTTGGTTGAACCCCGCCTGGCGCTCCGTTTCAGTGGCGAAGGGGTTGGGAATGAACCGCTCCTTCGTCAACTCCGGACGGTTGAGATAACCGCTGGCCAAACTGTCGCCACCGATGTAAAGCTCGCCGGGCGCTCCCACGGGGACCTCTCGCAAATGTTCGTCCAGCACATAGGCCATGTAGTTCCGCAGGGGGCGGCCAATGGGCAGTATTTCGCGCCCGCGGTCCTTCTCTCCCGCCACGTAAACAGTGCTAAAGGTGGTGCATTCGGTAGGCCCGTAACCGTTGATCACCGTGAGCGTGGGGGGCTTTTGGGCGAGAACCTTCTGCACGCACGGTACGCTGGCCCGTTCGCCGCCGAACATCACGCACTTGAGCCGGGTCAGCACTTCCATGCGGCTTTCGGACAGCGCGTTAAAGAGCACGGTGGTGAAAAAGGCGGCGGTGACGTTGTGTCGCTCCATGATGGCCAGGAGCCGGTCCGGATTCAACACGTCGGCGCGGTCCACAATGACCAGACGCGAACTAACCAGGAAAGCGCCCCAGATTTCAAACGTGCAAGCATCAAAACAATAACTGGCGCATTGCGCGATCACGTCCCCGGCTGAGTAGCACAGGTCCGGTGCGCTCAGCAGGAAATTATGTATGGCCTGCTGCGAAATGCAGACGCCCTTCGGAGTGCCAGTTGAACCGGAGGTGTACATGATGTAGGCCGTGTCCGTGGCCTGATTGATACGAACTGGGTTCTCCGCGGGCGCGCCGATGTCTTCCTCCCGGTCCAGACAAACCACGCGGAGCCCGCCTTGCGCCAAACAAGGCAATTGATCCCGGATCGGGGTCTGTGTCAGAATGATGCGGACGCCGGCGTCTTCCAGCATGAAGCGCCAGCGCTGCTCGGGATAATCGGCGGAGAGCGGAACATAACAACCGCCCGCCTTCAAGATGCCGAGCATGCCGGCCACCATGTCGAAGCCGCGTTCCACGGAGAGGCCAATGGGGGTTCCCGGTTTGAAGGGGCTGTGGAGAAGATCCTGGTGAATTTGCCGCAGACGGTGGGCGAGGCGGTTGGCTCGCGCATTCAAGGCGGCAAAGGTCAGTGTCTGGTCGCGGTGGACCACTGCGATGTCATCCGCCCGGCCTCGCACCCGTTCCTCAAAGAGCTCCACCAGGGTTTGCTCCCGCGGGTATTCATCGCGGCGACCGTGCGATGCCTTCCCCAGGGTCTCCATTTCCCCGGCGGGGATCAGTTCGAGTTCGGCGATTTTCTGGTCAGGGGATGATAGGATGTTCTTCAGCAGGGTGACGTATTCCTCCGTGAAGCGTTGGATAGTTCCCTGGTCGAAGAGATCACTGTTGTATTCCCACACGACTGTGAGTTCCTCCTCGGCGAGGTTGGCCTCGCCAAGCGTCACGTGTTGTTCCGCCCGGGGAATGCAGATGACGTTCATGTCCATCTTGGCGGTATGATTGTGTCTTTCGAGGAGGCGGCCCTTGAGTCCGGCAAAATCGAGCAAAGGCACCGCGCTGTCGTGGAAGGCAAAGAGCACTTGAAAGACGGGGTTCCGCCCGGGGGCTTTGACCTTCTTGAGTCGTTCGACGAGGCTGGCGAACGGAGTGTCATAGTGCTCGGAATCGGCCAGCATGTCTTCCCGGATTTTCGATAGGAATTCCAGGAAGGTGGGATTACCGGTCAGATCCACGTGTAGCAACGCGACGTTCACAAACATGCCGAGGAGTTCCTCGGTTTCTTTCATGGTGCGGTTGGCCACCCCGGTTCCGATCAGGAGCTGTTTCTGCTGCGTGTGACGTGAAAGCAGCACGGCGAAGGCCGCATACATCGTCATGAAGAGAGTGGCCTGGCGTGCGCGGCTAAATTCCCGCAAGGCTTGGTAAAGGTTCCGATCCAGGTTGAAGCGGCAGACATTGCCGTTGAATGACTGCAGCGGCGGTCGCAGATGATCGGTGTGCAAGTTCAGGACGTGCGGATAGTCCCCAATTCGTTCAATCCAGTAGCGGAGTTTCGCCTCGAGCCTCTCACCGCATAACGTCTTTCGTTGCCACACCGCAAAATCCGCATACTGGATCGGCAGCGATTCCAAGGGCGATTCTTGACCGGCCAGGAAAGCGGTATAGAGCGCCTTGATTTCCTTGAGAAAGAGGCCAACCTCCCAGCCATCGTGAACGAAATGGTGTTCCACGTGCAGCAACACCCACTCGGCATCGGCCAAGCGATAAAGACGCCAACGAACTAGCGGCAAGACCGAAAAGCTGAAGGGGATTCCCAGTTCCTCGCCGATCAGCCTTTCGGTTTCGACTTCCCTTTCTTGAACCGCCAGCGAGCGCAGGTCCCGTTCGAGGATCACGGCTTTCCAGGGCGGGTGAATGACCTGAGCCGGGGCGCCATCCTGTTCATGAAACGTCGTGCGCAGGATTTCATGGCGGCGGATAATCTCGCTGAGGCATCGCTCCAAAACCACCTTGTCCAGGTTGCCGGTGAGACGGAGGGACCACTGGCAGTTGTAGGCCCGCAGGTCCGGGGCCAGCTTGCTGAGGAACCAGATTTGTTCCTGTTGGAAAGTGAGCGGGATGCGTTCATGGCGTGAGGCCACCGGAATGGTTGCCAGTTCCACGGCGTCGCCGACGGCTCGTTGCGAGATGGATTCTGCCAAGGTGGCGACGGTGGGATGATCGAAGACATCCTTGGTTTCCGCTGGCAAACGCAGGCGATTGCGGATGGTAGCGGCAATACGCGCCGCGATCAGCGAATGCGCGCCAAGTTCGAAGAAGTTGTCGTCCATCCCCATGAACGGCACATTCAGCGCGGACGCGACGATTTCGAACAAGGCGCGTTCCATTTCATTCCGGGGCGCGCGTTTGGCTTCGGCGGAAGATTCACCCGCCCCAACGGCCAGACCCACCGTTTCCTTGCGAAAGACCGGAGGCGGCAGCGCCCGGCGATCCACCTTGCCGTTTGGATCGAGGGGATAACTGTCCATGCGCATGAAGACCGACGGCACCATGTAATAGGGAACCGCCCGAGCCAGGTGCTGCCGAAGTTGCGCTGCCGAAATGGAATCCGGGTGGGAGGGGATGAAATAGGCCACCAGTTGTTTCTGGTCTCCTTCTCCAAAGACGATGACCACACATTCTCTGACACCGGGATGGGTGGCCAGGACCGCTTCGATTTCGCCCAATTCCACGCGGAAACCACGGATTCTGACTTGAGAATCCACCCGCCCAACAAAGTCCAGGATATCGCCCGGCAACTGGCGGACCAAGTCGCCCGTTTTATAAAGGCGGAGGTATTTCCCGTGCTGGCGGTCTTCGGCGGTGGCAAAGGGGTTATCAACGAAGCGTTCAGCGGTCCATTCCGGATGGTTCAGATATCCGCGCGCCACGCTATCGCCGCCGACGAAAAGCTCGCCAGCGGTGCCTTCCGTCACTGGTTGCAGTGTTGTATCCAAGACGTATAGCCGCGTTCGTGCCAGGGGACCACCGATGGGAATGCAGCGGGCGTCCGGGATATGGGTTTCGGCCGACAGCACGAGAAAAGTGGAAAGGGTGGTGCACTCGGTCGGGCCATAGGCGTGGATGATGGTCAGGCCGGTTTTCTTGACTCCCAACACGTGCCGTACCCGGGCGGGGTTTGGTTCTTCTCCTCCAAAGATGACGGTTTTGAGTTCGACCAGCCCCTCGGCCTTGCCTTCCGCCAACAAGTTGAAAACGGCGGTGGTAAAGATCTGGATCGTCACCCCGTGTTTTCGATGAGCTGTGCCGAGTTGAGAGGGGGACAGCAGGGTGTTACGCTCCAGAATGGCGACGCGGGCGCCGTTGAGCAAGGGAATCCAGATTTCGGCAGTGGCCACGTCGTAGCCAATGCTGGCAGTCTGGGCCACGCAGTCTGCGGCGGTGACTTGGAGGAAGTTCTGATCGCGCGCGAGATTGACAATGCAGCGATGCTCCACCATGACACCCTTCGGACGTCCGACGCGACCGGACGTGAAAAGCACGTAGGCAAGCGAACGGGCTTCGCAGATCGGCGTAGGATTGTCTGCGGAATGTTGGGCAATGACTTCTCGGCCATCGTCCAGGGAGATGATGCCATATTCCCCTTCGTTCAAGAAGAGGAGCTTTTCGAGCAAGACCTGTTCCGTGACAATGAGCCGTGAGTTGGCGTCCTCCATGATGTAACGGAGCCGGTCTTCGGGATAGTCCGGATCAAGAGGGATGTAGGCTCCGCCAGCCTTAAGAATGCCGAGCATGGCCACGATGAGATCTGGCTGGCGGGCCAGACAAAGGCCGATCCGCGTATCAGCCGTCATTTCCGAGCCGCAGCTCTGGCGGTAATGATGACGGATGGCGTGGGCAAGGCGGTTGGCTCGCTCGTTGAGTTCGCGATAGGTCAGCGTTTCGTCGTGAAAAACGACTGCCAACCGGTCCGGATGCTGCGCCGCTTCTTCCTCGAAGAGCGAGGGGACGGTTCTTTCCTCAGGATAAGTGGACTCCGGGCCTTGGAGGGAGATGGATGATCCCGGCTTTCCGGCTGGATCAACAGAGGCAGCCCCCGTTTCGGCTGCGGGAGGGTTTATGATCCCGGACGAAGCCGTGATTTCATCGGCAAAAACGGGGATCATTTGTTCAAACCCAGCGATCGCGAAGATTTCCTTAAGCGTGGTTCCGAGGCTACAGAGAACCAGAGTTCCACCAAGCGCCTTCAGTTTTTTGTTGGCGCGCAGGAGGGAGCTCAGACCCGCGCTCGTGATGTATCCCACTCCGGAGAGGTTCAGAACGAATTGGCGGTTTCCCGCTTGGATCAAGGTGTCACATTGCCGGTCGAACTCCGGCATGGAGTCGCCGTCCATGCGGCCGGAAACACGAAGAATCAGAAAAACCTTCTCCTGGTGGGTAGAGATTTTCATCGCACGAGAATACTCCGTCCTGTTATTGGTGGCAAGTTGGAACTTTGGAATTGGAACTTTGGAATTCAGGTGAAGAACCGCAGCAAAGGGCTTTTTGTCACACTCCCGCAGGCCGAGCAAGATCATTTTCCCATTCCCATCGGCAAGCGGCGACGCCGGCTGGTGAAGCCGCACACGCAGCGACAACGTGTTCCGGGTCGGGCTCAAAATGGAACAATGTCCAAGCGTCGAGATTCCCCTCTTGTTCCGGAACAGTTGAAAGAGCGGCACGACCACCAGGGACAAAATGGACTGTGAACCGGTTCGGAGCCGCCGAAAACCCTTGGCCCTGCGCCTTCAGGTAGGCTTCCTTGAGCGTCCAATACTGGAAAAACCGCAGAAGCCTCCCGGTGGGTGGCGTTGCCCGCAGGTCGGCGGACTCTTCCCGTGAGAAGACCAGATCGCCTGTTTCCAGCAGATCGACGTTGCGATCCAGACGTTCCACATCGACGCCGATTTCGCCGTCGGCGTTTACGGCTACCACCACGAGGTCGGAAGTGTGAGATAGGTTAAAGTGGATAACAGCCTCCTTCGAATGGCAGTCAAGCGAAGGTTTGCCATAGCGATTGACGACAAACCGCAATTGATCGGGAGGGATCTTCACATATCGAGAGAGGGTTTGCCTCAAGAAAGCATGGCTGGCTGCAAAAAGATGCCGGTCTCTTTCAAAATGAAAACGCCGCAGCCGGTTTCGTTCCTCGCGATCCAGCAAGGCCAGATACTCCGAGAATCGTTTCGGCGCAACAACCGTGTGAAGCCGTGCCAGATGGATATACATGAATCTCTCGGCCAAACGCAGGTTCCCTTTAACAGGCGCGCGACGCTGTCGGCTTGAACTCCGCAGGTACGTACGGCAGGATCAGAGTAGGATGCGTGCGTCGAGCAGCCTACTTCCGTTGAGCTTGAGACCCCGCCACAGCCGGCGCTTGCGCCAGCTTGCTGCGGCGCACGCCGTAGCCGAAGTAAACACACATTCCGATCACGAACCAGACGATCAATCGCAGCCAGGTCGTCAAGGGCAGCGCCGCCATCAAGAGAATGGCGGAAACCGCACCCATCGGCGCGACAAACCAAACCCACGGCGTCGTGAATCTCCGCACCAGATCAGGCTCGCGGACACGCAACACCAGGACGCCAGCCGAAACAATGACGAATGCGAGCAGCGTTCCGATCGAGCAGAGACTGCCCGCCTCGCGCACGCTAAACACCGCCGAAAAAAACGCCACCCCGAGGCCCGTCACGATTGAGGTAATCCACGGCGTCTGGAATCGCGGATGCACGTGGCTAACTACCGGTGGCAGAAGCCCGTCACGAGCCATGCTGTAGAATACGCGGGATTGGCCCAGCAACATCACGAGAATCACCGAAGACAGGCCCGCGATGGCGCCGAGCTTGATCAGCTTGCCCATCCAGCCCATGCCCGCGCGGTCGGCGGCGACAGCGATGGGGTCGGGCACATCCAGTTGCGTATAAGGGACAACACCCGTCGCAATAGCCGACACCAGGGTGTAAAGGACAGTGCAAATCAGCAGCGAGCCGATGATGCCGATCGGCATGTCGCGCTGCGGGTTCTTGGCTTCTTGAGCTGCGGTGCTTACGGCATCAAAACCGATGTAGGCGGAGAAGCCGATCCCCGCCCCGGTCATTATTCCCGACCATCCAAAGTGGCCCGGCTTGCCGACGTTCGCCGGAATGAAGGGATGCCAGTTGGCCGAATTAATGGCGCGCGCGGCGCCCGCGATGAAGAGCAGCACGACCGCGACTTTAACGCAGACGATGAGGTTGTTGAAGTTGGCGGATTCCTTGATGCCGACCACCAACAGGGTCGTGACGACGAAGATGATGATGACTGCGGGCAGATTAAAAATGGCGGTGACGTGCGATAGCCTAGCTGGGTCGGTGCCCAGCACCTTGATCTGCTCTGCCAGGTCGCCGCCGAGCGCCGTCCACCCGGCCCTCATTTTCAGCCCTGCCGCCAGCGCTGCCGGGAGGTCAATCAACTCTGTGCCACGTGCCGCCGCGAGCTGTGGCGGCACCACAATCCCAAAGTCACGCAGGAAAGAAACCACATACCCCGACCAGCCGACCGCGACCGTGATCGCGCCGACGGCGTATTCGAGAATCAGGTCCCAGCCGATGATCCAGGCGAACAATTCGCCCAGCGTGGCGTAGCCGTAGGTGTAGGCGCTGCCGGCCATCGGAACCAGCGAGGCAAACTCGCTGTAACACAGCGCCGCGAAGATCGAGGCGATGCCGGCCAGCACGAACGAGAGCACGACAGCCGGTCCGGCATTTTGCGCGGCCACGGTCCCGGTGAGCACGAAAATGCCCGTACCGATAATGGCGCCCACGCCCAGGGCTGTGAGGTTCATCGGACCGAGCGCCCGCTTAAGAGTATGGTCGGTACGCGCCTCAGCTTGCAGACCGGTAATGCTCTTGCGTCGAAATAAGTTCACGAGTTGATAGGGTTGACCAGCGCGCTGGTTCTTAAACTCGCTTAATGGGCGACCGGTAATCCAAAGGGCGAGGACAGAGTCAGGTTGTGATGCACAAAGGAATAGCTGAAGCCCCGCTGATCATCCTCCGGCCCGTTGTTGGGGCCGTTGGCAGGGTTCGCGCGGTAAAGCTCCGGCTCCTGGTCCGAGCTTGACAGGCATGTGGTATGATTGTGCGGTTCAACAACTGCGGTTTGTTTGTTTGCATGTTCTGTTTCTCGGTGGTCGCCCCAGCCGTGGCGCGTGGCGATGGCACGAAGTTTACGGCAGGGTGCGACAAACCGGCCATTCACGAGAATTCGGGATGCCGGTAAGGGGCATGCTCCGGCATCCCCGGCTCAATGTAACTTCGCTTGCAGCGCGCGGGCGACGGCGCCGGCCCGCGAATGGACGTGGAGCTTGCGGTAAATATTGCGCAGGTGGGTGTCAACGGTGTGGATGCTGAGCGCGAGCCGATCGGCGATTTCCTTGGTGGTGAGGCCCTGGACGAGGAATTCGAGCGTTTCCCTTTCCCGCTGGCTAAGGTCCTGCTCTGGCGGCGGGCCGGCCAGTCGGGCAAAGAGGCTCAAAACCGATCGCGCAATCTGCGGCGTCATGGGCGCTCCGCCGCCGAGGACTTCGCGGATGGCTTGGGCGATTTTGTCCGCCGGGGACGTTTTGAGGAGGTAGCCCGACGCCCCGGCGCAGATGGCGCGGAAGATTTTGTCGGTGTCCTCGAACACGGTCAGGATGATGACGTGGGTGGCAGGGGAGAGCGCTTTGAATTGCGGGATGCCCTCGAGCCCGCTCAGGCCGGGCAGGCCGATGTCCAGAAGGATGACTTCGGGCGGATGGTCATCGAGGAGCTGGCGCAGCGCATCCTCGCAGGAACCGAACGCGCCAGTACAGCGCAGACCGGGCGCATGGTCGAGCGTGCGCGCAATGGCGCCGCGATAGGTCTGGTTGTCCTCGACCAGCCAGACGTTGATGGTTTCGGCTGGCGGATTTGACGCCGCGACTGCGTTGGCGACCTCAGTGGTCATGAGCACAGCCTGACACGGCGGGCCGAGAGGCACCACTCACGAATTCTCGTGAGGTCCCGGATCGCGCTTCATCGAAGCATGACGGTCAGGACAACGGTCGTTCCCTTTCCGGGGCTGCTCTCGGCTGTGATCTGCCCACCCAGTTCGGCGGCACGCCGGCGCAGGCTCCGGAGGCCGTGTCCTGAGGTTGCCTGGGCGGCATCGAAGCCGCGCCCATTGTCCTGAACACACATGGTGAACTGGCGGCCGCTCACCTCGAGGCGGATGCTGACCCGTGAGGCTTCCGCGTGCTTGACGATGTTGTGCAGGATTTCCTTGAAGGCAAAAAAGACGTTGCGGCGGAATTCGAGCGGCAGGTTTGGCGCCAGCGCCAGGTCGGGCACCGCGAACTCGCATGCCACGCCACCGAGCAGGGTGGCGGCAAATTCCCTCATCCGGGCCACCATGTCGGCCAGGGTGTCGAAGTCGGGATTGAGGAACCAGACGATGTCGCGCATGGCGGTGGCACTGCGCTGGGCGGTGACGTTGATTTCCTGGAGCGACGCTCGTGCGTCCGGCGGCAGTGCGGTGGCTTGCTGCGCCAGCTCGCTCAACAAAATGATACCGCCGAGGTTGCTGCCGATTTCATCATGCAAATCGCCGGCGATGCGCCCGCGCAGCCGGGCGAGCTCGTGCAGCCGGGCCAGCCGCAGGCGGAACGCGAGCCAAGCCGAGCCCGCCACCGCCGCGAGCATGAGCAGCCGGAACCACCAGGTTTGATGGAAGGCCGGCGCGACCGTCACCCCGAGCGACGCTCCCTTCTCG
>Ga0118677_10003589_pt1 | contig 29138 bp, 26 predicted proteins | sample AliMusrvi5mmetaG_FD_86154 | JGI IMG/M metagenome (GOLD analysis project Ga0118677, IMG submission 86154) | reverse complement strand
GGATGTCCATGACGGCCTCCTGGCCAGACGCCACAGAGTATAACGCGGGGTGCGGCCCGCGTCAAGGCTAGTGCTGGGTGAAGTCCAGCGGGGAGAGGCGGGCCGGCACGGCGAGGCGGCGGCTGTCGTGATGGCTGTCGCGTACGGGGAAGATCCCGCTGAAGCCTTCGGCGCCCACGCGGTCGGCCAACGATGGGTCGTCGACGTAGGGGTTGCGGTTGCCCTGGAACTTCTCAATAAAATCGTTGCGCCGCAGCTCGTCCGCCGTCGGAGGATGCTCCCGGTTCCAGTGCAGGAACATGTCGATGCGGTCCTTGAAGAAGCCGTGGTTGTAGGCGCCTTGGGTGATGTCCCGGTCGTAGTAGCGGGTATAGAAATAGAGGACGGCGCGCGCGACCCGGCCCTTGGAAACGTCCGGCGGCTCGAAGACGCCTCCGCCCTCCTTGGCGCCCGCGTTGTTGGAGTAGTCCGGCCGGCCGTTGACCTCGCCGAAGGGCAGGTTGGAGCGCATGCTGTTGGGGTGCTGGAAGGTGGGCAGGAGGTGGTGCAGGTCCGAGCGCATAGGCAGGGACTTGCCGAAGAAGGACTGCGGCCAGGTGTGCTCCACGTTCATCCCGTCGCGCTCCGGGAAGCCGTCGCCGTCCTGGTCGCCGCCCTCGGAGTAGTCTCCGCCGTTGTGGCTGGAGCCGGGGACGAAGATCCCGGAGTAGGCGTCGATGACCCCGCGTATGCCGTGGCTGGTGATGTTGTCTGCCGTCCCGAACATGTACTGGCTGGCGTCCCGGTAGTCGTTAGCGTGATAGCCGCGGCCGGTGATCTGGTGCAGGGAGCCCAGCAGCTGCTGTCCCGACAGGCCTTGGGTCTGGGCCAGGTCACCGGAGCCGGACGCGGACGGGGCCTCGACCGGCGAGAGGTCAACGGCCGGGGCGGCGGGGAGGCGGCCTTCATAGAAGGAAGAAAGGACCTGAGAGGTCTGGGCGTTGCGCTGGGAGAGGGACTGCCGGACCTGCAGCCCGGCCGTGAAGGCGGAGACGGCCAGCGTCTGGTCTTTGCGCTCGGCGAAGGCTTGCTTGATCGACATCCCGGTGACGATGAGGGAGGGCGCCGGCGAGGGCGCCACCACCGGAGAGCCGATCAGCGGAGACACCCGGACCTGGGGGACCAAAGTGGGGGTCAGCGTGGGTGTCTGGAGAGAGGGGGTCAGCGAGAGCCGAAGCGTCGGCTGGGCCAGGGCGCCCAGGTGCGTCCCGACCATGGGAGCGGCCAGGGCCGAGGCGGGCAGGCGCATGGGCTCGAGCACAGCCTGCTGCGCTGCGGCCGGCAGGGAGGCTAGAAGGAAAAAGAAGGAGAGGGCGCGGCCGCGGGATGCGGGGCGGGGGATCATTGCCATAGTGTAGGAAGGCGCAGGAGAAACCACATGGGACTCAAGGCCCAGCCGGGGGGAAGTCTTTTGACCTAAGCCCGGAGGCTCAGGCGGCCTTGGAGAGGCGGTTGTAGAAGGCCGCGCCGGCCAGCCAGGCGAAGGGCAAGGTGATGAGCACGCCGATGCCCACGGCCAGGGCTCCGGCCAGTCCGATGATCGCCAGCACGACGGCGTAGCCCAAGAAGCGCGGCTTCTGGCCGCTCATGAGGGCCGCCGAGCGCCGCATCGCCCCCCAGCCGGAGAGCGCCGCCTTGTCCCGGCGGCCGGCCTCCACGGCTAGGATGTCGTCAGCCAGGAGGAAGATGGTCTGCGACCACATCAGGCCCAGGATGACGCCCGGGATGACGAGGCAGATCAGGCCGAGGCCTCCGAGCAGGCATATGAGCAGTCCCGCCACCAGCACCGGGATATAATAGGAGAAGCCTTTGAACAGGTCGGCGAAGCCCGGGGTCTCGCCGCGCAGGACCTTGAGCAGCACCAGCGAGAAGCCGGTGATGATGTGCGGCGCGATGAACAGGGAAAAGACCGAGAGCTTGCCGCACGCGGCCTGGATCACGGCGAAGACCACGAAGCAGCCTAGGACCGCTCCGAAGTGGGCTTGGAAGGCCGCGAAGGCGTCGGAAAGGATGTCCTCGAGGCCGAAGTCGCCGCTGACCGCCGGGAGGGGCGCGGCCGGGGCCGCGCCGGCCAGGTCAGCCATGCCCGGCTATTTCACGGGCCGCGGTGCGCGGCCGGACTTGATGCAGGTGGTGCACACGTAGACGCTGCGCGTGCGCCCCGCGATGACGACCTTCTGCTTCTGGAGGTTCGGCCGGAAGATGCGCTTGGTGCCCCGGTTGGAATGGCTGTAGCTGAAGCCAGCGACCGGGGCCTTGGCGCAGATAGTGCACTTATATGCCATATAGTTTCCTTTTACGGAGTGTCATAAATTTTACAAAATAGACAGTGATGGGGCAAACGCCCGCGGCCGAGATCCTGAAGCAATCCGTCCAATACCTCAAGGGCGTAGGCCCGCGACGGGCCCTGGCTTTGGAGCGCCTCGGCATCAGGAGCGTGGCGGATCTGCTGCAGCACTTCCCGCGGGACTGGCAGGACCGGCGCCAGCCCACGGACCTCTCCCGGCCTCTGGCCGACACCTTGGTCGTCGCCAGAGGGCGGGTGGCGCGGGTCGAGCACTTCCAGGCCGGCCCGCGCATGTCCATCTACAAGGCCGTGCTCGCCACGGCCGCGGGCCAGCTCCCCGTGCTGTGGTTCAAGCATGGCAGCCGGCGCTACGATGTGTTCGCGGCCTTGAAGCGCGACGTGGCGCGGGGCCGCGACCTGTGGGTGGTGGGCCGCTGCGAGCCGGGCTTGCTGGGGGCGCGCGAGGTGCACGCCGAGGAGTACTATCTCGAAGACGACCCGCGCGCCTCCCTCCACGTGGGGCGCATCGTCCCGGTCTACAGCCTGACCGAGGGCATCACCCAGCGCTTCCTGCGCGAACTCATCTCCAAGGCCTTGGCCGATTGCGCCGACCAACTGCCCGAGCCCTTGCCCGGCCGGCTCCTCGAAGAGCGTCGGCTCCTGGCCTACGGCCAGGCCTTGCGCGCCGTGCATTTTCCGGCCGCGTTCCCCGAGCGCGACGCGGCGCGCTGCCGGCTGGCCTACGAGGAACTCCTCCTCCTGGAATTGGCCTGGTTCCTCAAGCGCCGTCAGGCCAAGGGAATATCCAAGGGCTTCGGTTATGAGATCAAGCGCACCGTGCTCACGCCCTACCGCGAGCAGCTGGGCTTCGAGCTGACCCACGCGCAGAAAAGGGTCATCCAGGAGATCTTCGACGACCTGCGCCGCCCCAGCCCCATGACTCGGCTCCTGCAGGGCGACGTGGGCTCGGGCAAGACCGTGGTGGCGCTCTCCGCCTTGCTCCTGGCCGTCGAGAACGGCTATCAGGGCGCGTTCATGGCGCCGACCGAGATCCTGGCGGACCAGCATCTGGCCACCATGAAGGGCTTCCTGCGCGACCTGCCCGTGCGCCTGGCCATGCTGACGTCAAGGCTCAAGGCCAAGGAGCGCGAGCTGACGCTCGCTGCCGTGCGCCGCGGGGAGGTGGACATCCTGGTGGGCACGCACGCTCTCCTTGAAGAGGATGTGCAGTTCCCGCGCCTGCGCCTGGCGGTCATCGACGAGCAGCACCGCTTCGGCGTGCGCCAGCGCGCGACCTTGCGCCAGAAGAGCGCGCTCCTGGACCTCTTGATCATGACCGCGACGCCCATCCCGCGGACCTTGGCGTTGGCTTTGTACGGCGATCTGGACGTGTCCACTTTGGACGAGATGCCGCCGGGCAAGACCACGGCCAAGACCTTCCACGTCGGAGAGGGCGAGGCTCTGGAGTTCCTCAAGAAGGAAGTGGCGGCCGGGCATCAGGCCTACATCGTCTATCCGATCATCGAAGAATCGAGCCGGCAGGACCTGCAGTCCGCCAAGAAGGAGTTCGAGCGCTTGCGCGCCGGGCCTTTGGCGGGCTTGAAGGTGGCGCTCATCCATGGGGCCATGCCGGGCAAGCAGAAGAGCAAGGTGATGAACGAGTTCGCGGCCGGGGATTGGCAGGTGCTGGTGGCGACGCCGGTCATCGAGGTGGGCATCGACGTGCACAACGCCACGGTCATGGTCATCCAGAACGCGGACCGCTTCGGCATGGCGTCCTTGCACCAGCTGCGCGGCCGCATCGGCCGTTCGCGGCTGGCTTCCACCTGTTTCCTGGTCGCGGAACCCAAGACCCCGGAAGCGCGCAAGCGGCTGGAGACCTTGGTGGCGTCCTCCGACGGCTTCCGCATCGGGGAAGAGGACTTGAAGCTCCGCGGCCCGGGAGAGTTCATGGGCACGGCCCAGTCCGGCGAGCTGACCTTGAAGGTGGCGGATATCTTCAAAGACGCGGCGCTTCTATCTCAGGCGCGGCAGGACGCGCAGGAGGCCTTGGCCGCTGACCCGCGGCTATTGGCTCCGGAGAACGCCGGCCTGCGGCGGAGGCTCCTGGAGCTCTACCAGGCTCAGTGGGACTGGGTCGACCTGGCCTGACCCCGGGATTCGGGGACCGACTGATAGCCGCCCAGATTTTGTTATCATAGGCCAGCGATGAAGACCATCCTTATCAAGAACGCCCTGCGCATCGCGCGTATGAATGATGCTCGCGATGAACTTTCCAACAGCGACCTCCTCATCGAAGGCAACATCATCAAGAAGATCGGCCAGGGCCTCCAGGCCAAGGCCGACCGGGTCATCGATGCCAGGGACTGCGTGGTCTTCCCCGGTTTCATCAACACCCACCACCACCTTTACCAGACCCTCACCCGCAACCTGCCCGCGGTCCAGGACAGCAAGCTCTTCGACTGGCTCATCTATCTCTACGAGGTCTGGCGCCACGTCACCCCGGAAGGCGTCGCCATCAGCGCCCAGGTCGGCTTGGGCGAACTGCTCCTCACCGGCTGCACCACCAGCTCGGACCACTTCTATCTCTTCCCCGGCGGCAAGAGCGCCGACCTCATCGACCGCGAGATCGCGGCCGCGGCCGAGGTCGGCATGCGCTTCCACGCCTGCCGGGGATCGATGTCGCGCGGCAAGTCCAAGGGCGGCCTGCCCCCCGACGACGTGGTGCAGACCGAAGACGAGATCATGAAGGACTGCGAGCGGCTCGTCAGCAAGTACCACGACCGCAAGCCCTACGCCATGACCCGCATCGCCCTGGCCCCCTGCTCGCCCTTCTCCGTGACCACCGAGCTCCTCAAGCTCTCCGCCCAGATGGCCGAGAAGTGGGACGTGCGCCTGCACACCCATCTGGCCGAGACCTTGGACGAGGAAGCCTACTGCCTGGAGCTGCACAAGATGCGGCCCCTGGCCTACATGGAATCCGTGGGCTGGCTCGAAGGCGGACGCTCCTGGTTCGCCCACTGCGTACACATGAACGAGGCTGAGTCCAAGCTCATGGGCAAGACCAAGACCGGAGTGGCCCACTGCCCATCCTCCAACCTGCGCCTCGGCTCCGGCATCGCGCCCGCGCGCATGTATCTCCAGCATGGAGTCCCCCTGGGGCTCGGCGTGGACGGCTCCGCCTCCAACGACTGCTGCGATATGCTCGCGGAGGTGCGCCAGGCCATGCTCGTGGCCCGCGTCAAGTCCGGCGTGCACTCCATGCCCGCGCGCGACGCCCTCTGGATCGCCACGCGCGGCGGAGCCCAGGTCCTGGGCCGCGACGACATCGGCGAGCTCTCGCCCGGCAAGGCCGCCGACGTCGCGCTCTTCGATCTCAGCGGCATCGATTTCGCCGGCTCGCTCTCGGACCCCGTGGCCGCCGCGGTCTTCTGCGGGGCCAGCCACAAGGCCAAGCACGTCTTCGTGGACGGCAAGCCGGTCGTCCAGGACGGACGCCTCGTCAACGTCGACGAGACCGTCTTGGCCCGCCAGGCCAACAAGCTCTCGCAGGAGATGCTGGAGAAGGCGGCCTGATGCCTCAGGTCCTGGTCAAGCTCTACACCACCTTGCGCCTGCGCCTCAATAAGAGCCAGGTCTGGGTGGAAGGCCGGACCGCGGCCGAGCTGGTCCAGCGCGTGGCCGAACTCGGCGGCGGCGAGGTCGCCAAGGCGCTTTTCGACGAGAAGGGGGTCGTGCGCAACGAGTTCCTCCTGGCCCTGGATTCGGAGATCCTCGACCGCAACGCTTTGGATAAGGTCCAACTCAAGGAGGGCAACGTCCTGCACATCTTCCCTCCCATATCCGGAGGCTGACCGCAGATGAAGAACAACATCAAGCAATTCTGCTTCCCGACCAGCGCCAAGGAGGCCGCCAGCCTCATCAATCGACTCAAGAGCAAGGCCGTGGTCGTGGCCGGCGGCACGCGCCTCTCGCGGGCCCTGCTGCCCACGGTCGAGACCGTGGTGGACCTCGCGGACCTGCCGCTCAAGCATATCAAGGCGGACAAGAGATCCCTGCGCATCGGAGCCTTGTGCTCCATCGCGGAGCTCGAAAAGTCGCCGCTCCTGGCCCAGTGGGCGGGCGGCGTCATCGCCAAGGCGGCGAGCCATTGGAGCAACGCCCTGGCCCGCAGCATGGGCACCGTGGGCGGCAACGTGGCGCGCGCCCATCCGCACAACAACCTGCCCCCGGTCTTCCTGGCGTTGGACGCGGTCGCGGTGTGCACGGACGGCCGCCGCGAGAAGACCATCCCGTTCGCCCAGCTCCTCGAGCCCGGGCTCATGCGCGAGCTCGGCACGCGCTACATCGTCGTCGAGGTGCGCGTTCCGGCCGAGACCAGGACCTGGTCGGCCGCCTGCGCGCGCCTGGCCCTCACCAAGACCAGCTGGGAGGCCTACACCAACTGCGTGGTCGCGGTGGACCGAAAGGACGGCGCGGCGCGGCGCGCCGCGGTGGTGATCGGCTCGGTGCTGCCCCGGGCCGTGCGCCTGGCCAAGGCCGAAGCGGCCCTGGCCGGCAAGCCCTGCGGCGAGGCCTCGGCCCGGGCGGCCGCGGCCGCGGCCGTAGCCGAGCTCGAAGCGCTCACGGGCCGAGCCGAAGCCAAGGCCTACGCCTGCCGGACCTCCGGGGTCCTGGTGCGGCGTTGTCTCATGGAAGCTTTCCAAGGATGAGGTGAGAGGAATGGCCAAGACCAAGGGACGCGGCGTCTTGAAGGCGAAGGACGGCCGGATCGCCATCACCGTCAACATCAACGGCCGGGAGCAGGCCTGGACGGTGGCCCCGGGCGAGTACCTGCTCGACGTCCTGCGCCGGGAAGGCTACAAAGGCGTCAAGAAGGGCTGCGACAACGGCGACTGCGGCACCTGCACCGTGCTCCTGGACGGCAAGCCGGTCCTGGCCTGCATGATGTTCGCGGCCCAAGCCCACCGCCGCGCGCTGCTCACCATCGAGGGCCTCGGCACGCCCGATAAGCCCCACCCCATCCAGCAGGCTTTCGTGGAGACGGGCGCGGTGCAGTGCGGCTTCTGCATCCCGGGGATGGTCCTGGCGACCAAGGCGCTTTTAGATGAGAATCCGGACCCGGATGAGCCGGCCGTGCGCCGGGCTTTGGACGGCAACCTCTGCCGCTGCACGGGCTACGTCAAGCAGGTCGAGGCGGCGCTGCTGGCCGCCAAGAGGCTGAAGGCCTGCAAGGGGGGGGAATAGCCATGGGCGTCGCGGATAAGAAGACCTTCACGGTCGTCAACCACCGGGTCGAGAAGATCGACGCGCTGGCCCTGGCCTGCGGCACGGCCCAGTTCACCGACGACGTGGACATCCGGGGCCTGCTCACGGGCCGCATCCTGTTCAGCCCCCACGCCCACGCGCGCATCAAGAGCATCGACACCCGGGCCGCCAAGAAGGTCCCGGGCGTGCTGGCGGTGCTGACCCACGAGGACCTGCCCCGCGTGCGCCACACCACGGCCGGGCAGGGCTATCCCGAGCCTTCGCCCTACGACACGTTGGTCTTGAGCGAGAAGGCCCGCTACGTGGGCGACCGCATCGCCGCCGTCGCGGCCGAGACGCCGGAAGCCGCGGAAGAGGCCCTCTCCAAGATCGTGGTGGACTACGAGGTCCTGCCCGCGGTGTTCGACACGCTGGCCGCCATGAAGGACGGCGCTCCGATCATCCACGACGAGGACGACTCCAAGAACATCCCGGACGCCCAGCACAACATCTGCGCCAAGTTCGACTTCGAGGTCAAGGCGAGCGAGTGGTTCTCCGAGGCCGACGTGGTCGTCGACCAGTGGTACCAGACGCAGTGGGCCCAGCACTGCGCCCTGGAGCCCCACGTCACCATCACGTACTTCGACGGCGACGGCCGGCTGGTCATCCGCACCTCCACCCAGGTGCCCTTCCACTGCCGGCGCATCACGGCCCGGGTCCTGCAGCTGCCGGTCAAATCCATCCGGGTCATCAAGCCCCGCATCGGCGGGGGCTTTGGATCCAAGCAGGAGGTCCTGCTCGAGCCGGTCTGCGCGGCCCTGTCCCTGGCGACGCGGCGGCCGGTCAAGATCGAGCTCTCCCGCAAGGAGACCTTCATCTCCTCGCGCACGCGCCACCCCTTCGTGCTCCGGCTCAAGACCGGGGCCAAGAAGGACGGAACCATCACGGATGCGCACATGGAAGTCTACTGCGACAACGGGGCCTACGGCGCGCACTCTCTGACCGTCATGATGTGCTCGGGCTCCCACACCCTGCCCATGTACCAGGCCAAGAACTCCCGGTTCATCGGCCGCTCGGTCTACACCAACCTGCCCGTAGGCGGGGCGTACCGAGGCTTCGGCGCCACCCAGGGCTTCTTCGCCTGGGAGAGCCAGATGGACATGATGGCCGAAAAACTAGGCCTGGACCCCATCGAGTTCCGCCGCAAGAACTACATCCGCTCCGGCGAGGGCTCCCCGGTCTTCAAGGCCATGGGCGAGGGCCGCGAGGGCATCGAGCAGAAGATCGGCTCCTGCGGCATGGAGGAATGCATCGTCAAGGGCTTGGAGGCCTTCGGCTGGCACGAACGGAAGAAGCGCAACGCCGCGCAGACCGGCGTCAAGCGCCGGGGCCTGGGCTGCGCCTGCCTCATGCAGGGCTCGGGCATCCCGGAAGTGGACATGGCCGCCGCCTCCCTCAAGATGAACGAGGACGGCTCCTTCAACCTGCACATGGGCGCCACCGACCTGGGCACCGGCTCGGACACGGTCCTGGCCCAGATCGCGGCCGAGGTCCTGGGCGTGACGGTCCAGGACATCATCGTGCTGTCCTCGGACACGGACCTGACCCCCTTCGACGTAGGGGCCTACGCCTCATCGACCACATTCATCTCCGGCAACGCGGTCAAGAAGGCGGCTCTGCACGTCCGGGAGCAGATCCTCAAGGTCGCGGCGCGCATCCTCGACGAGAAGTTCGAGGACGTGGACCTCAAGGACGGCAAGGCCGTGGGCAAGTCCGGCCGCTCCTGCGCCCTCTCCGAGGTGGCCAACACCGCGTTCTACTACCACGACCAGCACCAGATCATGGGCGTGGCCTCGCATACCGCGACCAGCTCGCCGCCGCCCTTCGCCGCGCACTTCACGGAGGTGGAGGTGGACACTGAGACCGGCCAGGTCGAGGTCCTCGCCTACGTCTCCACGGTGGACTGCGGCACCGCGATCAATCCGACCCTCGCGGAGGGGCAGAACGACGGCGCGGTCCTCAACGGCCTCTCCTTCGCCCTCACCGAGGAGATGCGCTTCAACGCGGCCGGGGCCATGGTCAACTCCTCCTTCCGCAACTACAAGATCTACTCCGCCGGCGACGCGCCGCCCTTCCGGACCATCCTCATCCCGACTTACGAGCCCGACGGCCCCTTCGGCGCCAAGTCGGTCTCGGAGATCGGGATCAACGGGCCGCAGCCGGCCATCGCCAACGCCATCTACGATGCGGTGGGCGTGCGGCTCTTCGCGCCGCCCTTCACGCCGGAGAAGGTCCTGGCCGCGCTCCAGGCCAAGACGCCGGAGAAGGCGCCGGTGCGCGCCCAATAGCATGGGGTTTACCACCACCGAGACCCGGGAGCAGGTCGGCCTGGTCACCTTCAGCAACCCGGGGCGGCGCAACGCCCTGTGCGCGGGCCTCCTGGATGAGCTGACCGCGAGCCTGGAGCGCCTGCGCGCCGAGCGCGTGCCCGTGGTGGTCCTGGCCGCGGCCGCCGGGTCCAAGTGCTGGTCGGCGGGGGTGGACCTCGCCGAGATCGAGAAGTCCCAGCACGACCCCTTGTGCTACGACAGCCCGCTGGAGCGGGCCCTGCGCGCGGTCGAATCCTTCCCCGGCCCGGTCATCGCCATGGTGCGCGGCGGGGTCTGGGGCGGGGCCTGCGACCTCGCCCTGACCTGCGACATGGCCGTCGGCGACCCCACGGCCGCCTTCGCCATCACGCCGGTCAAGGTGGGCATCCCCTACAACGCCTCAGGCATCCTCCACTTCATCAACCATTTGGGCTTGAACCGCGCCAAGGAGATGTTCTTCACGGCCGAGCCCGTCGATGCGGCCCGCGCCCTGGAGTTCGGCATCCTCAACCACCTGGTGCCGCCCGAGCAGCTCGAGGAGTTCACCTTCCGCCTGGCGCGCAAGGTCACGGCGCACTCGCCGCTCTCGGTCGCCGTCATCAAGGAGCAGTTCCGCATCCTCTCCGGGGCGCATCCCATCAGCCCCGAGACCTTCGAACGCGTGGAGGAGCTGCGCCGGAAGGTCTTCGAAAGCCACGACTACGGCGAGGGCATCCGGGCCTTCCTGGAGAAACGGACGCCGCGGTTCCGGGGCGATTGATGCGGCCCGTCGCCGAGCGGCTGCGCCCTCCGGCCTGGGTCTGGGCGCTCGCCCTGCTGCCCCGGCTCATCCTCTTCGGCTATGTGGCGGCCCAGCCGACCCGGGCGCTGATCTACGCCGACAGCTTCGAGTATCTCGCCTTGGCCAGGAACCTGGCGCTGCACCACAGCTTCCAGATGCGGAGCGGGGCGGTCGATGAGGTCGTGCCGCGCCGCGGGGACTTCGCCCGGCTCGAGGGCTGGCTCCAGGAGAACTCGGGTCCGCCGTTCAGTCCCGAGCGGTACCGGACGCCGGGCTACCCGCTGCTCCTGGCCCTGTGGTCCGGCCCCGCGAGGCTGCCGGTGCTGCCGGTGGCCCTGCTGCAGTGTCTGGCCGGAGTCCTGACCGTCATCCTGTGCTGGCATTGGGCCGCGCGTCTGGGCGGGCCCCGCGGGGCCGCTTGGGCCGCCGCGTTCGCGGCGTTGGAGCCCGCCAGCGTCATCCATACCCCGCTTCTGCTCACGGACACGCTCGCGGCGGGCGTCCTCCTCTTGGCGATGTTCCTGTTCTGGAGGATGCTGGAGGAGCCGGACGACCGGCCTCTGGGGGCTCTCGGCAGCGGGCTGAGCTGCTGCGTCGGCATCATGATCCGGCCGGTCTCCCTCCACCTGCCGCTGCTGCTCTCCGGCCTCCTGCTCCGCAAGAGGAGATGCCTGCTCGTCTTCCTCCTGGGCGTCTATCTGGTCCCCGCGCTCTGGGTCGTCAGGAACGCGCGGCTCGGAAGCCCGGTCTTCTCCTGCATGAGCGGCTGGTCGTTCGCCAATCTCCCCATGGAGGCGGGGATGATCAAGCCGGTCCAGACCCAGGCCGAGCGGGACCGGATCTCCTGCTCCTCCCTCGGCGCGGCCGAGTCCTCCAGCCGGCTCTTCCTGCGCTGCCTCGCCGCCCACCCGGCCTTCTCCGGGAAGCTCTTGGCGAAGCGCGCGTTCTATCTGTTCGAGGGCACCAGCCTGGACATGCTGGTCGACATGATGAGGGTGGGCGCCCCGCCCGCCGCCGCCGCCGTCCCTCCGCGCCGGTTCCAATTCCAAAGAGACCACCCGGCCCTGGTCCCGTTGTGGATCGGGGGGCTGGCCCTGCTGCTCGGCCTCTACGCCGCCTTCGGGAAGGGCTGCTGGAGGCTCTTCCAGGACCGGCGGTGGACGTCGCTGCTGCTGCTGAGCGCCGGCATCCTGTATCTGGTCGCCGTGACCATCCCTCTCGGGGGCAGCGGCCGCTATCGCATCCCGATCGTCCCCTTGCTGGCGGTCGGGGCCAGCGCCGCGTGGGCCCGGAAGGAAAATAAGCCCTCAGAGAAGAAGGAATCTTGATATCATCAAGCCTATGACCACCAAACTCACCGTCTGGCAGCAGATCCGCGGGCTGCAATCCAATTTCTGGTGCTCCAACTGGATGGAGGCCAACGAGAGGCTGGCCTTCTTCGGGGCGCGCGCCATCCTGCCGCTCTATATGGTCTACGCCGTGGCCCAGGGCGGCATGGGCCTGAGCTACTCCCAGAAAGGCACCATCTTCTCCATCTGGGCGCTCGTGCAATGCCTGGTGCCCATGGTCTCAGGGGGATTCACGGACCAGTACGGCTACAAGAAGAGCCTCTACCTGGCTTACGGCATCAACATCCTCGGTTATCTGGCCTTCGCCTTCGCCCACGGCTACTGGGGCGCCTTGGGAGCCTCGTGTCTCATCGGTCTGGGCACGGCCATCTTCAAGCCGCCGGTGCAGGGCACCATCGCCAAGGCCTCTACCGGGGACAACAGCTCCATCGCCTGGGGCATCTTCTACTGGATGGTCAACGTGGGCGGCTTCCTGGCGCCGATGCTCGCGGCCGTCCTGCGCGGCCAGACCAACTTCAAGCTGGTCTTCCTCTGCGCCGCGGGCGTGACCGCCTTCAACTTCATCCCCACGCTCTTATTCTATAAGGAACCCGAGAAGTCCCCGGACGCCAAGCCCAAGACCGTGAGCCAGACCTTCCTGGACACCATGAGCACGCTCAAGGACAAGAACTTCCTGATCTTTCTGGCCATCTTCAGCGGGTTCTGGTTCATGTTCATGCAGCTCTGGGACCTGCTGCCCAACTTCATCGACGAATGGGTGGTCTCGCGCGATGTCGCGCCGTACTTCGCCTGGGTGAATCACAGCTACGTCCTGGCCAATGGCTACGTCAAGCCCGAGGTCCTCATCAACATCGACTCCGCCGCCATCATCGCCTTGATGATCCCCATCTCGTGGATGACAGGCAAGCTGCACCCCATGGTGGCCCTGATCGGGGGCATGGTGGTCTCGGTCGTGGCCTTCGTGGGCGCCGGGGCCAGCGCGGCGGGCTGGGTCGTGGCGCTGGCCATCTTCGTCTTCGCCATCGGCGAGATGATGTGCAGCCCCAAGTTCTCCGAATACATCGGTCTCACCGCGCCTCCGGACAAGAAGGCGCTCTATATGGGCTACTCCAACATCCCCTTCGCCGTGGGCTGGGGTCTGGGCAACCTCATCTCCGGCTATCTCTACGAGAGCCTGGGCAGCAAGATCAATTTCGCCCGGCGGTATCTCGTGGAGACCGCGGGCTGGGGCGCCGCGCAGGTCAAGGACCTGCCGTCGGAGAAGATCATGGACACCATGGCCGCCACCCTCAACGGCGGCCGGGGCGGCACGGTCGAGGACGCCACCCGCCTGCTGTGGCGGATGCATCACCCCTGGCTGGTCTGGGTCATCCTGGGCGGGGTGGGTCTGGCGGCCACCGGGGCCATGATCGGCTATTACCTGCGGACCAAGGACCGCGGCATTTCTTCGGCCGCGGCGCCGGGCCCCGCGGCCCTGGAGCCCGCCCACTGAGCCGGGCGGCGGACAGGATGCCGGAGACTCTTCCCACCGTATCGGCGGTCATCAACAACCGCAACTATGGGAGATTCTTGGGCCATGCCATCGAGAGCGTCCTGGCCCAGCGCTATCCCTCCGGGCGCATCGAACTGGTCGTGGTGGACGACGGCTCCACCGACGGCTCCCGGCGCGTCATCGAGTCCTTCGCCGGCCGCGTCAAGCCCGTCTATCAGGAGCGCGGCGGCCAGGCCGCGGCCATCAACGCCGGCGTCCGGGCCGCCACGGGCGAGATCGTCTGCCTGCTCGACTCCGACGACTGGTGGCGGGAGGATAAGGTCTCGCGCGTGGTGGAGCGGTTCCGCGGCGAGCCCGACCTGGGGATGGTGCAGCACTGGTGCCTGGAGGTCGACTCGGCGCTGCGGCCCGTGCCGGGGCGGGTCCCGGAGGCGCCCCCGGTCTACCGGCTGGAGGACTTCCTCAAGGGCCGGACCTACTTCACCGGCACCACGGGCCTGAGCTTCCGGCGGGAGATCCTGCGCTCGGTCGGGCCCATCCCCGCGGGACTCGACTTCTGCGCGGATGAATACCTCTACACCCACGCCGTCTTCTTCGCTCCGGTCGGCACCATCCTCTCGCTTCTGGCCTGGCGCCGCGTGCACGGCTCCAACCTCTACGCCGGGCTCTACCGCGACCCGGAGCGGCTGGCCGAGCGCCGGCGGGTGCGCGCCATCCTCGATTCGGAGTTGGACCGGCTCCTGCGCTCCCGGGGCTTGGCCTTCGCCGAGGGCGAGGCCCGGCGCCGACGGGCCGAGGCCCTGCAGGAGGAGCTCTTCCTGCGCCGCTATCGCGGCCAATGGGCGCTGGCGTTCGCCGTCTGGGGGGAGCTGGGCCGGACCCTCGGCGGAGGCTACCGCTGGTTCAAGCAGGCGACGCTCCTCCTGGCCCTGGCGGCGCCGGTCCTGTATTTCGGGGCGCTCGGCCTCTACGCCCGGTGCCAGGCCCTGGTCGGCATGCGGCGGAGGATCCTGAAAGAGGGGTGAGGGTCCGGCCGGGACGGACTAGGCGCGGTGGGGTCCGAGCAGGGGGGCGATGAGCTCCTCGACCTGCCGGAACTCCCGGCCCTGCAGGGCCGGCCCGTGGCGCAGCTCGAGGGCGGCGCGGCGCAGGACCCGCCCCAGGCGCAGGAGCGGCGCCGGGAGCCGCGCCAGGGCCCCCACCCCGAGCCCGAGCCAGCCGCCTACGGGATTCTCACACAGGAACTGCCGGGCCTGCGCGGGCTGGCCGGACTTGATCAGGAAGAGGGCCGCGTCGGCGGCGAGCCGGTCGCGGTAAACCCGCACCGTGGTCTCGTCCGCGCCGCCGGACCGCAGAGAGAGGAGGGCGTCGCTGAAGGCTTGCCGGTAGGCGTGGGTGATCTGCGACGCGTGCAGGGTGCGCACGGCGAGCGGCCGGGGGATGACGGCGACGCGATAGCCCGCGGCGAGCATGCGGCTGTAAAGCTCGGTGTCGTCGAGCAGCTTGACGTCGGCGCGGTAGAGGCCGACCCGGTCGAAGGCCTCGCGCACGATCGCCAGGTTGGTCGTCACATAGGGCAGCCGGCTTTCGCCCACGGCGTAATAGCCCGGCACGCGCCCCTCCGGGATGGCGCGGCCCTCGGCGAAGAGCCGGCCCACGATGCGGCCGTGGCGCAGCTCGTAGGCGTTGGAGAATATGAAGCCCGCGTCGGGCGCGCGGTCGATCGTCCGCTGGAACTCGGCGAGACGATCCGGCAGCCAGAGGTCATCCGAATCCAGGAACGTGATATAGCGGCCGCGGGCGTTGCGGATGGCGAAGTTCCGGGATTGTGGGACGCCCCGGTTCTCCGCGAAGCGCTGGAAATGGAACTTCGGGAGGTGGGCGTACTCCGCGAAGACCCGAGGCGTGTCATCGTCCGAGTGGTTGTCGAGGACGAAGCACTCGTAGTCCGTCCAGGTCTGCCAGAGCACGCTCTCGATCGCCGAGCGCAGCATGGCCGCGCGGTTGTACGATGGCAGGACAATGCTGAAGAGCGGGTCGCTCATGGCCATGCTGCTATTCTAGATAACGGGCGGGCCTTGCGCAACCGGCGCAATCTGGTACAATAGCGATCTATGGCTGCCGCTGGATTCTGGCAGGGCCGCCGGGTCCTGGTCACGGGGGGGACGGGATTCCTCGGGACTTGGCTGGTCAAGGCGCTCTTGGGGCGCGGCGCGGCCGTCACCGTCTTCGCCTGGCACCGCGATCCCGAGCTGGTCTTCTTCCAGGAGCGGCTCAACGAGCGGACGGCCTTCGTGCCCGGCGACATCACCGACCAGGCGCTCATCGAGCGCATCCTCAACGAGAAAGGCATCGAGACGGTCTTCCATCTCGCGGCCCAGACCATCGTGGGCACGGCCAACCGCGGTCCGCTCTCCACCTTCGAAACCAACGTGCGCGGCACGTGGTCTTTGCTCGAAGCCTGCCGGCGCCTGCCCGGCGTCGGCCGCATCATCGTGGCTTCTACGGATAAGGCCTACGGCGAGCACCGGCGCCTGCCCTACCGCGAGGACACGCCGCTCCAGGGCGCGTATCCCTACGACGTCTCCAAGAGCTGCGCCGACCTGATCGCCCGCAGCTATTTCGCGACCTACCGCCTGCCGGTCTGCGTGACGCGCATGGGCAACCTCTACGGCGGGGGCGACCTCAACGGCAGCCGGATCGTTCCCGGCACCATCCGCTCCGTCCTGAGCGGCGAGCGGCCCGTCATCCGCAGCGACGGCCGCTATCTGCGCGACTACGTCTACATCGAGGACGCGGTCCTCGCCTACCTGCGGCTGGCCCAGTTCGCGGACCGTCCCGGGGTGGCGGGGGAGGCCTTCAACTTCAGCGCCGGGAAGCCCGTCAGCGTGCTCGCTCTGGTGCGGATGATCCTGGGGCTGATGGGGCGCCGCGACCTCAAGCCCCGCGTCCTGGGCGAGGCCTCCCATGAGATCCTGCGCCAGCATCTGGACGCCGGCAAGGCGCGGCAGCGGCTGGGCTGGAAGCCGACCCTCTCCCTGGCTCAGGGGCTGCGGCGCACGATCGCCTGGTACGCCGATGATCTCGCTCGGCCCGGCCGTCCTTAGACCCGCCAGGGGGCCTGGCCGCCGTCCCAGAGCTCGTTGAGCCGCAGATTGTCCTTGTAGGTGTCCATGCAGTTCCAGAAGCCGCGGAAGGGGTAGGCGACCAGCTCGCGGGCGCGCGTGAGGCGCGCGAACGGCCCTTGCTCGAGGACCTCGTCGCCTCGGATGTAGGAGAGCATCCGGCGCTGGAACACGAAGAAGCCGCCATTGACCCACTTCTCGCTCGGCGGCTTCTCCACATAGGCGGTCACTCGGCGGCCGGGGCCGAGCTCGGCGACGCCGAACTGGATCGGGGGCTTGACGCAGGTCATCGTGGCGGCGCGGCCGTGCCGCAGATGATAGGCGAGCAGGCCGCGCGGGTCGATGTCGGAGAGGCCGTCTCCGTAGGTGGCGAAGAAGTCGGCGGAGCGGATATGCGGGGCCGCGCGCTTGAGGCGGCCGGCCGTGTTGGTGTCGACGCCGGTGTCGACGCAGTCGACCCGCCAGCCGCGCGCCTCGCGCGGCGGCCGCGCCCAGAAGCGCCGGATCTGTCCGCCCCGATAGCCCAGGCAGAGCACGAAGTCCGAAAAGCCGCGGCTCGCGTAGAGCCTCATGATGTGCAGCAGGATGGGGACGCCGCCGATGGGCACGAGGGCCTTGGGGATCTCGCGCTTGCCCTCACGCAGGCGCGTGCCCCGTCCACCGCAGAGGATGACGACCGGCACCGGCGGATTCACCAGGGAAGCATACCATTTCTTAAAAAATCAGCGACAGCGGGAGCCCGGCGGCGCGGCGGAGGCCGGCGCCCCGCGGGAGGGGCGGGCCGATCCTAGCTCTTGGGGGGCGCGCCTGCGGCCGGCGTCGTGGACACGGCCGGCGGCCGTGCGGCGGGCGCCGCCGCCGGGCGGGCGCTGGCGGGCGCCGGCGCCGGGGGCGCGGGGCGGGGCCGCAGTTCCGGCGGCACGGCCCGGTTGCCTCGGACCTCGCCCGTGCGCAGTTTCCAGAAGGTCGGGCGGTTGGCGAGCGCGCGCGCGTAGAGTTCCTCTCCGGCCTCGGTCAGGAGGCCGCTGCCCCGGTCGAAGAGCGGCCGGCCGTCGAGGTTCGTGAGCCAGTACGCCCACTTGGTCTCGACCTCCTTGGACTCGAAGTACAGCAGCGCTTCCTGGGACTCGATGGCGATGTACTTCTCGTAGCCCAGGCGGGTCAGCCGCAGGCGGGTCGAGCTCGCGCCGGCCGGATGGTCGCGCAGCACGAGGCCTTTCGAGGACACGAAATGCCGCCGCAGCAGCCCCAGGGCGCCGGCGGCCTCGGCTTGGCTCATGCGCCGCAGCAGCGCCAGGTCCTCCGGGCTCCATTGGTTCATGTCCGCGCCCAGGATGCCCCTCTGCCACAGATCCTGCAGGGTCTCCTGCCTCTGGTCCCGGGCCGAGGACTGCGCGAGATTCTCGACGGGGGCGCGGTGGTCGTCCGGCCCCGAGGCCGGCCCGGCGGCCGCGGCCGGGCCCGCGGCGAGGATCAGGGCGGCGCCGAGACCGAGGATCATCGCCGCGGCGTCCGTCAGCCCTGCCCCGAGCGCACGCGCGGCAGGACGACTCCCACCTGGGCCTGGTACTTGCCCTGGCGGTCGGCGTAGCTGGTCTCGCAGGGCTCGTCGCCCTCGAAGAACAGGAGCTGCGCGATGCCCTCGCCCGAATACACCTTGGCGGGCAGCGGCGTGGTGTTGGAGATCTCGATGGTCAGGTGCCCGGTCCAGCAGGGCTCCAGGGGCGTGACGTTGACGATGATGCCGCAGCGGGCGAAGGTGCTCTTGCCCAGGCAGACGGCCAGGACCTGGCGCGGGATGGCGAAGGTCTCCACGGAGCGCGCCAGGGCGAAGGAGTTAGGCGGGATGACGCAGTGCGGCCCGCGGTAGTCCACGAAGGACTTGGGGTCGAAGGCCTTGGGGTCCACGATGGCCCCGAAGACGTTGGTGAAGATCTTGTACTCGTCGGCGAGCCGGATGTCGTAGCCGTAGGACGAGAGGCCGTAAGAGATGCGGCCCTGTCCGTCGACGCGTTCGACGAAGGGGTCGATCATCTTATGCTCCAGACACATCCGGCGAATCCATTTGTCTGATTTCAGCATGGCGTCTCCTTACGAATCGGGGGACACGATACTAAATTTCAGACCCCGGCGGTCTGGATTCAGAGCCCGTGGCAGTAGAGCCAGGCCTTGCCGGCCAGGACCGCCTTGCGCCAGGGGGGCAGGCTGTGGCGGTGGAAGAGGACCCGGAAGTCGTCCCGCCGGATGTCCTCCAGTAGGGCCTCGTAGATATGGGCCATGACCTCGGCCGGCAGGAGAGCCGGCCGGTCGCGGAAATCCACCAGGCTGCGGGCCCGTTGGTAGTAGGTCTGGGCCCGGCGGTAGAGGGCTTGCATGAGACGGTCGAAGGCCGCGTTGTGCTCGCGCCGCAGCAGGGCCTCGGCGCTGTAGCCGGCCTCCGTCATGTCGCTGGCCGGGATGTAGACGCGGCCGAGCTCGAGGTCGGCGCCCACGTCGCGGATGATGTTGGTGAGCTGGAAGGCGTAGCCGAAGAGCGTCGCGAACTCGCGCATGCGCTCGGCCGGGGTGGCCCGGTAGCCGAAGATCTCCACGGCCAGGCGCCCCGCGGAGGAGGCCACGCCGCGCATGTAGCTCTCCAGCTCCTCGGGGGTCTGGTAGCGCGCGCCGTCGAGGTCCATGGCGCAGCCCCGGATCATCTCGAGGAACCCGTCTTTGGGGAGGCGGTAGGTCCGCACGTGGGGCAGCAGGCGGACGGCCACGGGATGGGTGGGCGAGCCCGAGTAGAGGCGGTCCACCTCCTCCCTCCAGAACGCCAGATCCCGCCGCGCCTCGTCCTTGGTCGCCGCTCCGGAATCGACGATGTCGTCGATGAGCCGGCAATAGGCGTAGACCGCGGAGAGCGCCTCGCGCTTGGCCCGGGGCAGGAACAGGAAGCCCAGGAAGAAATTGGATTTTCTTTCAGCGCTCACGGCGAGGGGAGGGTGTCGGCGGTCATGGCTTGAGGACGGCGCGCAGGATCAGCGGCAGCCAGTCCCAGCGCGAGAGCCGGGGCCGGTGCGTGATCGTGTCGAAGCCCCGCTTGCGGATGCGGCGCAGGGTCTCGCGCCCCCCGTACCAGGCCAGGCGCACCTGCCAGGCCAAGAGGCGCGGCAGCTTGTCCGGTAGGGGCCGGGCCTGTTCGAAGAGGGCGCGCGTACGGTTGATCTCGAACTTCATCAGCTCCCGGAACTTCTCGTTGCACACGCCCATGCGTAGGTCCGCCTCGGTGTAGCCGAAGGCCTGGGAATCCTCTTCGGGGATGTAGATGCGGTCGCGCTTGAGGTCCAGGGCCAGGTCGCGCCAGAAGCGGGTCATGAGCAGGCCCGAGCAGAGTGCGTCGGAGTAGCGCAGCACCGACTCCTCGCGGTGGCCGTGCATCATAAAAAGGAGGCGTCCGAGCGGGTCGGCCGCGCGGCGGCAGAGTCCCAGGAGCTCGTCGTAGGTCCGGTAGCGGCTCTGCGTCGTGTCCTGCAGGCAGGCCGAGATGACGTCGTCGCAAAGGGCGGCGGGCAGGGAGAACTCCTGGAGCGTGCGCCCCAGGGCCGCGAAAACCGGATGCTCCGGGGGGCGGCTGCCCAGCTCCCGGAGCTGGCGGCGCCAGTCCTCCAGACGCTGGCGCCGCGCGCCCGCGTGCGCCGGGTCCTCCGTCATGTCCTGGGCGATGCGGGCGAAGGCATAAAGGGCCGCGATGTGCGGCCGCAGGCGCCGGGGGGCGCAGCGCCGCACCAGGTCGAAGCCGCGGCGTTCGGAGGCCAGGCGCAGGCAGAAGGCCTGGGCCTCGTCCGGGTCGGAGGGGTCGGCCAGCCGCGCCGCGTAGGCATCGAGGGCGTTCATTTCTTGCCCATCCCGATGCGGGTGCGGCGGTCGCCCATGAGGCGCGGCAGCGGCCGGCGCGTCGCCTCCGTCCATTCGAACTCGAAATCGCCGCAGCGCACCCGGTCGCCTTCCCGGGCGCCGAGGCGTTTGAGGGCCTTGTCCACGCCGATGCGCTTCAGGGCCGTCTGGAACCGCTCCACCGCCTCGGGGAGGCTCGCCTCCAGCATGGCCGCGGCCCGCAGCACGAAGCGGCCCGTGAGCTCGAAACGCCCCCCGCCCAAAGGCCGAGCCCGGAAGCCGACGTCCATGCGCAGGGCGCGGCTGCCGGCCTGGGCGTTGGGCGCGGTCGCGGGCCCCGGGGGCAGCCGCGAGAGCTCCCGGATGACGCGGTCCAGGAGGGCCGCGATGCCTTCGCCGGTGGCGGCGGATATGCCGAAGGTCCGGCGCGGGTAGCGGGCCTTGACTTGGCGCAGAACCTCCGGGCCGCCGGGCAGGTCGAGCTTGTTGACGGCCAGCAGGCGCGGCTTGGCCGCGAGCTTGGGAGAGAAGGACTTGAGCTCGTGCTCGATGTCCTTGATGCCGGGCACGGGGCCGCGGCCGCCGAAGCCCTCGGGGTCGATGAGGTGCACCAGGACGCGCGTGCGCTCGATGTGCCGGAGGAATTCCGTGCCCAGGCCCTTGCCGGAGTGGGCGCCCTCGATGAGGCCCGGGATGTCGGCGGCCACGAAGCTCGTGGACTTGTATTCGACGACGCCCAGGTTCGGGGTCAAAGTGGTGAAGGGGTAGGCGGCCACCTTGGGCCGGGCGTTGGAGATGCGCGCCAGGAAGCTCGACTTGCCGGCGTTGGGAAAGCCCACCAGGCCCACGTCGGCCAGGAGCTTGAGCTCGGTCGTGATCTCGACCGCCTCCCCCGGCTCGCCGCGCTCGCAAAGCCGCGGGGTGATCACCCGGCGGCTCTTGAAGGAGAGGTTGCCGCGGCCGCCCCGGCCGCCATCCGCGACCAGGACCCTTTGCCCCGGCTCCAGAAGATCGGCCAGCAGGAGCCCGTCGCGGTAGACCATGGTGCCCGCGGGCACGGAGACGACCGTTTCCGCCGCGGATTCCCCGGTCTTGCCCTTGCCCTTGCCGGCGCAGCCGTCGTTGCCGCGGATGTGCGGCCTGCGGGCGAGCTCTAAAAGCGTGGTCAGGCGGGGGGAGGCTTCGAGGTAGACGGAGCCGCCGCGGCCGCCGTCGCCGCCATCAGGCCACTCGAAGGCGACGATGCCGGCTGCCTTGGCGAAGAGCGTGTCGTCCTTGCCGAGGCCCACGTTGCGGCCGGGGAGGAACTTGGTGCCGCGCTGGCGCACGAGTACCGCGCCCGCGAGCACGCGCTGGCCGCCGTAGCGCTTGACGCCGAGGCGCTGGCCGTTGCTGTCGCGCCCGTTGCTGGAAGAACCCTGAGCTTTTGTGTGTGCCATGTTAGTTGATGGAAATGGTCTTGATGCGGATATCGGTGTAGCTCTGGCGATGGCCCTTGGTCTTCCGGTAGGCCTTCTTGCTCCGCCGTTTGAAGACGATGATCTTGGGGCCGCGGGTCTGCTTGACCACTTCGGCCGTGACCTCAGCCGCGCGGGAGGTCGCGGGCTCCTTGCCCTCCGCGGCGTCGCCCGCCGCCCAGAGCGCCTTGAATGTCAGCTCTTTGCCGGCTTCCACCTCGAGCTTCTCCACGCGGATGGTCTCGCCGGGAGCCACCCAGAACTGCCTGCCGCCTGTTTCTATTATAGCGTACATAACGAAGAAAGGATATCAAATCGGCGGGTTCCCTATCAATAGCGATTTTGATACCATCCGGAGAAGCCCTATGCAACGCCCGCGCTTCTTAAAGGACATCGGCCGCAACGTCGTCTTCATGGGGGTGGTCAGCGGCCTGACCGACGTCTCCTCCGAGATGCTCTATCCCGTGCTGCCGCTCTTCCTGACCGGGGTCCTGCACGCGCCCATGACCGCGGTGGGATTGGTCGAGGGCTTGGCCGAGGCCGCGGCCAGCCTGTTCAAGGCCGCGGGCGGCTGGTGGTCCGACCGCGCGCGTCGCCGCAAACCGTTCGTGCTATGGGGCTACGGCCTCTCCGCTTTGAGCAAGCCCCTGTTGGCCCTGGCCGCGGCCTGGCCCTTCGTGCTCTTCTGCCGGTTCCTCGACCGGACGGGCAAGGGCCTGCGCACCTCGGCGCGTGACGCGCTCCTGACCGCCTCGGCCGAGCCCGCGCACTGGGGCAAGGCTTTCGGTCTTCACCGCGCCATGGACACGGCCGGCGCGGTCGTCGGGCCGCTGGTGACCGTCGCGCTCATGTCGGTCTGGGGCCTCGGCTATCGGCCGATCTTCCTTATCGCCGCGGTGCCGGCCGTCCTGGGCGTGTTGGTGCTGGCGGCCTTCGTGGAAGAGCGCCCGGCTCAGCCGGCCCCGGCGGCGCCGGCCCCGGCGGGCGCTCCGGCGGCCCCGCTCAGTCCGGAGTTCAAGAGGCTCCTGATCATTTACGGCATATTCGCCCTGGGAAACAGCAGCGACGCCTTCCTCTTGCTCAAGGCCGTGCAGGGGGGCTTGAGCCCGAGCCGGATGGTTTTGGCTTATGTCCTCTACAACGCGGTCTACGCTTTGACCGCAACCCCCGCCGGCGCGCTGGCGGACCGCATCGGCCGTACGCGCGCCGTGGCCGTGGGGTTGGCGGTCTTCGCCGCGACCTACCTTGGCTTCGCGCGGGCCGCGGGGCCGGGTTGGTATTGGATGCTCTTCGCGGTCTACGGCTTCTACGGCGCCTTGACCGAAGGTTCGTTGAAAGCCGCGGTGGCGCAGCACTGCGGCCCGGAGAACCGCGCCACGGCCATGGGAGTCTTTCAAGGAGTCACCGGCGGGCTGGCCTTGGCGGCCAGCCTCATCGCGGGCTGGCTGTGGAGCCATGTCTCGCCTCAGGCGCCGTTCTTCCTGGGCGCGGCCGGCGCGGCGGCCGCCGCCGCGTTGCTGGCGTTCCATCGGCCCCGCCTCCGGAAGATTTGACATCCCGGGGCCGGCATGTTAAAGTGAAGTCGCCGTCAACGTGCGATCGCGCCGCAAGGAGGGACCGCGTTGAAGAACAAGCCCGCGCCCGACGCTCACTACGCTCCGCGCAAGCACCCCAGGATGGAGGTCGGCGAGAACCAGTACAAGGTCATCAAGGATAAGTACCTGCGCGATACCCCGTCCTTGGAGGCTTGGCTCGACGGGGTGGCGCACAACATCTCCCTGGCCGAGATATTGCTGCATCCCGACGCCGAGGGTTGGGGCGTCTTTACGGGCGTGCGCAGCTCCGCCTCTCCTGTGGGCGGGCCGGCCGGGGCCCGGCCCGCGCGCATGGTCCTGTTCCATGAAGGCTTGGCCGAGCTCGGCCAGCGCGAGGCGAATTTCTCCCGGCTGCTCAAGAACCTGGAAGCCGCCTATGCCGCGGTCCCGGAGGCGCGCAAGCTGGCCGACCTCTGGCGCGACCGCTATTACGAGATGCTCGCGCGTTGGGATTTTCTGCCCAATTCCCCGACTTTGATGAACGCGGGGCGGGAGCTCCAGCAGCTTTCCGCCTGCTACGTGCTGCCCGTGCCCGATTCCATGGAGGCCATCACCAAGGCGCTCTCCGCGCAGTCGCTGATCCAGAAATCCGGCGGCGGGACGGGCTTCGCCTTCAGCCGGCTGCGGCCCAAGGGGGACATCGTCAAGAAGACCCAGGGGGTGGCCTCGGGCGCCATCTCCTTCATGCAACTGTTCGACAAGCTGACCGAGGTGGTCAAGCAGGGCGGCGCGCGCCGGGGCGCCAACATGGGCATCCTGCATTACACCCACCCTGAGATCCGGGAGTTCATTACGATGAAGTCCCAGTCCGCGGTGATGGAGAACTTCAACGTCTCGGTCGCCGTGGACGCGAAGTTCATGAAGGCCGTGGCCGCGGACGCCGAATACGACCTCATCAATCCGCGCACCCAGGAGAAGGCGGGCCGGGTGCGGGCCAAGGAGGTATTCGACCTGATGGTGGACTGCGCCTGGAAATCCGGTGACCCGGGTTTCATCGTTCTGGACCGCATCAACGAATCCGGCTCCAACCCCACCCCCGCCGTGGGCCAGATCGAGGCCACCAACCCCTGCGGCGAGCAGCCGCTCTTGCCCTGGGAGCCCTGCAACCTGGGCTCCTTGAACCTCGCCAATTTCGTCGAGGGCGAGGCCATGTCCGGAACCTTCAACTACAAGCGCCTGGCCGCCGCGGTGGAGCTGGCGCTGCGCTTCCTCGACGACGTCATCGAGGTCAACAACTACCCCATGCCCGAGATCGAGCGCATGGCCAAGAGCAACCGCCGCGTGGGCCTGGGCGTGATGGGCTTCGCTGAGGCCCTCGTGAAGCTGGGCATCCCCTTCGATTCTCCGGCCTCGCTGGAGTTCGCGACCAAGCTCATGCGCTACATCAACGACACCGCCCTGGCGGCGTCCGAGACCTTGGCCCGGTCGCGGGGCGTCTTCCCCAATTGGCGCGACTCCGTCTACGACCCGGACTCGGTCCACTTCCGGGGCGAGAGGCGCACGCCGCGCCATTGCGCCCGCACCACCATCGCGCCCACCGGCACCATCGCCATCGCCGCGGGCCTGCAGGGCAGCGGCATCGAGCCCTTCTTCGCCATCGCCTACACGCGCTACAACGCCAAGGCCCTGGAAGCCATCAAGAAGGGCGAGGCCCCGGAGGAGAAGGACGTGTTCTTCGAGGTCAACCCCCTGTTCAAGGAGGTGGCGCGCCAGCGCGGCTTCTTCGGCCTCAAGGAAAAGGACCTTTGGAACCGCATCAGCGAGAACCACAAGGCGGTGCGCGGCATCGCGGAGATCCCGGCCGAGATCCAGCGCCTCTTCCCGACCGCTCACGACGTCTCCGTGGACTTCCACGTGCAGATCCAGGCGGCTTTCCAGAAGCACACGGACAACGGGGTTTCCAAGACCATCAACCTGCCCGCCGGCGCCACGGTAGGCGACGTGCGCAACGCCTACACCTTGGCCTACGAAGCGGGCTGCAAGGGCATCACCATCTATCGCGACGGCTCCAAGGCCCAGCAGGTCCTGAACCTGGCCTCGGCGCCGACCAAGTCCCGGCGCCGCGACCCGGAGACCGCCTTCGGCGCCTCCTCCGAGTACTATCAGATCAAGACCGGCTATGGCCCCCTGCACATCCACATCAACTACGATGAAAGGGGCCCCTACCAGGTCTTCACGAACATCCCGCCCTTGGGCACGGAGATATCGGCCTTGACCTCTTTGGTGGGCATACTCCTGTCCAAGTATTTCGCGGAAGGGGGAGACCCGCTCCGGGTGCTCAAGCACTTGAACTCGGTCAAGGGCGACAAGCCCATCGGCTTCGGGGAGAACCGCATCAATTCGGTGGCCCACGCCATCTCGGTCGCTTTGCGCCAGCACCTCAAGAAGACCGGCTGGCTCACTGAGGGCGAGGACGCGGCGCGCAAGAGCCAGCTTGAATTCCTGGCGTTGCCCAAGGCCGAGTACTGCCCGAAGTGCTACTCATCCAACGTCTCCTACGAATCGGGCTGCTCCGGACCGACCTGCCACGACTGCGGGTTTTCCGAATGCTCCTGAGAGCGTTAACAGTTTTTGCTAAAATTTCTCGGTGAATAAACGCCGGGGGCGCTTCGTCGTTCTGGAGGGCCCTGACAAGTGCGGCAAATCCACCCAGGCCGGATTGTTGGCCCGGCACCTGCGCCGGCTGGGCGTCTCCTTCCTGCATACCCGCGAGCCGGGCGGGACCAAGCTGGCCGAAGCCATCCGCGGCGTCCTGCTCGACTGCAAATTCCCGGTGGACCCCCTGGCCGAGCTCTTCCTTTATGAGGCCTCCCGCGCCCAGCACACGCGCGAGAAGATCCTGCCGGCCCTGCAACGAGGAACCTGGGTGCTTTGCGAACGCTACAGCCTGGCCACCTTGGCCTACCAGGGCTATGCGCGGCGCCTGCCTTTGCCCATGGTCCGCACCTTGGACCGCATCGCCACCGGCGGCTTGCGGCCGGACTTGACGGTGGTGCTCGACATCCCGGAATCCGAGTTCGCGGGCCGCGACCGTTCCCGCAAGCTGGACCGGCTGGAGCGCGAGTCCCGGCGCTTCCGGCGGCTGGTGCGCGAGGGCTACCGGCGCCTGGCCCGCAAGGAGCCTCGTTGCGTCCTGCTTGACGGCGGCCAGGGCCTGGCGCAGGTCCACCAGGAGATCGCGCGGCTCGTGGAGCGCCTGCGGCCATGACCTTCGGCGCAGTCAGGGCCCAGGAGCGGGCGGGCAAGGTGCTCTCTGGCATGCTCGAGACGGGCCGCATCCCGGCGGCCATGATCTTCTCCGGCCCGGAAGGTACCGGCAAGACTCTACTTGCCATCGAATTTGCCAAGGCCCTGCTCTGCCAGAAGCGCGGGCAGGGCCCCGCCTGCGGCCAATGCCGCGATTGCCAGGCCGTGGACAAGCGTATCCACACGGACCTGACCGTGGTCAACGCCCATTACCAGGCCGCGCTCCTGGAAGCCGAGCCGGCCAAGCAGAAGACCTTGCGCGTGGACACCATCCGGCGTCTGCGCAAGGACATGGAGATGCGCTCGCTGACGGGCGGCTGGAAGGTCGCCATCATGGAGGACGCGCACACCTTGGAGCTGGAATCGGCCAACGCCCTGCTCAAAATCATCGAGGAGCCCAACCCCCAGACCCTCTGGATACTGGTGACCTCCCAGCGCGACCGCCTGCCGCGCACCGTCTTGTCCCGCTGTTTCAGCGTGTCCTGCGCTCCCCTGCCCGCGGCGGTCGTGGCCGCCATCCTGCGGGAGCAGGGCGTGGCCCCGCAACGCGCCGCGGCCGCGGCGGAGCTCTGCGAGGGCTCGGCCGGGCGGGCCCTGGAGTTGGCCGCCGGGGATTATCCCGAATCCCTCACGGCGGGCCCGCTGGCTCCCTTCGAAGCCGCTGACGGCCTGCCGCGCGAGGCCTACCTGGCCCGCGCCGAGGTTGAGGCCGCGCTTTTCGCTTTGTCCCAGGACATCCGGCTCAAGCACCTGCGCGGCGCGCGCACTTTCGCCCAGGTCGAGCGGCCCTTGCGCGAACTCCTGCGCCTGCGCCAGGCCCTGCGCTGCAACGCGGACCCCAAGGTCGTGCTGACGTTGGCCGGCCTGGCGGCCGAACAAGCCGCGGCAAATTCATGAAAAAATACTACCTGACGACTCCGCTCTATTACGTCAATGCCCAGCCCCACATCGGCCACGCCTACACCACGGTGGCGGCCGACGTCCTGGCGCGCTTCTGGCGCTCCAGCGGCCGGCCCGTGCACCTGCTGACCGGCACGGACGAGCACGGCTCCAAGATCGAGGACGCGGCGGCCGAGGCCGGCCTGGGGGTCAAGGAGTTCGCGGACCGCAACTCCGCCGCCTTCCGCGAGTTGTGGTCCCACCTGGACATCCGCTACGACGACTTCATCCGCACCACCGAGCCGCGCCACGAGAGCCGGGTGCAGGAATGCTTCGCGCGGCTGATCGAGTCGGGCGACGCCTACAAAGGCCGCTATCGCGGCTACTACTGCGTCTCGGACGAGACCTACTGGACCGAGACCGACGCGCCGCCGGACGAGAAGGGCCGGCGGCTGTGCCCCAACCCCGAGTGCCGCAAGCCGCTGCAGCAGGTCGAGGAAGAGAGCTACTTCTTCCGTCTCTCCAAGTTCCAGGAGCCTCTGCTGCGGCATTACCGGGAGAACCCCTGCTTCCTGCTGCCCGCCCAGCGCGCCAACGAGATCCTGCGCTTCGTGGAGGGGGGCTTGCAGGATACGGCCATCTCCCGGACCAAGGTCAAATGGGGCATCCCCGTGCCGGGAGACCCGGAGCACACCATCTACGTCTGGTTCGACGCGCTCCTGAACTACATCACCGCGCCGCAGAGCGGCGGCGCCTTTGCCGACTGCTGGCCGGCGGACGTGCACATCGTGGGCAAGGAGATCTACCGCTTCCACGCCGTGACCTGGCCGGCCATGCTGCTGGCCTTGGGCCTGCCCCTGCCCAAGAGCGTGTTCGCCCACGGCTGGTGGACGGTGGAGGGCCAGAAGATGTCCAAGTCGCGGGGCAACTTCGTAGACCCCCGCGAGGTCACGCGCGAGTATGGCGTGGACGCCTTGCGCTATTTCCTGCTGCGCGAGATGCCTTTCGGCAACGACGGCGACTTTTCCCTGGATGCCCTGCGCAAGCGCTACAACGCGGAGCTGGCCAACGACCTGGGCAACCTGGTCAGCCGCGTGGAGCAGATGGTGGACAGCTACCTGGGCGGCGCCATGCCGGGCCGCGCCGAGGACGGCGCGCCGTCCTTGGCCAAGGAGTTCGCGGCCAAGGGCCCGCAACTGGCGGCCCGCATGGAGGCGCTGGATTTCTGCGGCGCGCTGGGCCTCATCTGGGAATGCATCGGCCGGCTCAACACGCACATCAACGAGAAGACGCCTTGGAAGCTGGTCAAGACCGACCCGGAGGCGACCCGGGAGGTCCTCTTCGACCTGGTGCGCGGCCTGCGCATCGTGGCCGGCTGGATAGAGCCTTTCATGCCCCA
>Ga0118677_10003588_pt1 | contig 29140 bp, 28 predicted proteins | sample AliMusrvi5mmetaG_FD_86154 | JGI IMG/M metagenome (GOLD analysis project Ga0118677, IMG submission 86154) | reverse complement strand
GGACTACGCCTCCCCCTCCCGCACCCCGACCAGCAGTCCGGGTTGACGACTTGAAAAAACCGATCCCGGATCACCTGATTCCTCTGTTTGACCGGGCAAGTGAAGTGCAGGCGTTACTTGGCCAGATTTCGAGCATCAAGGGGGTACTGAAACGGGCACAGGAATCCGATGACCCGCTCTTTGGTGATTGCCACTTCCAGGCGGCGGAAGCCGCTTTGCAGACGGCCTACACCGAAATCAAGGCCACAAAGCCATTTGCGGTCTGCCCATGGTGTCACGGGACATTGTCAGAAAGTTGCCGGGGGTGCGGACAACGGGGAGTAATCGGGGAATTCCGATGGAATCAGAGCGTGCCGGCGGAGTTGAAAAAATGAAGTTACGGCCCTATCAGCATGAATCCGTCCGCCGCGTGGAGGCGGAATGGCAGACGCACCGCTCCACCCTGCTTGTCCTGCCGACGGGTTGCGGCAAAACGGTGGTGTTCTCCGAAATCATCCGGCGCGCCTTCCCTCGACGGGCGCTTGTGCTTGCGCACCGGGAAGAACTGGTTTTCCAGGCGCGCGAAAAGGTTCGCACCATGACCGGCTGGCGGGTGGATGTGGAGATGGGTGAAGCACGGGCAGAAATGGCCTGCATGTTCGGCGGGCCCCGGGTGGTGGTGTCCACCATCCAGACTCAATCATCCGGCGGCGACGGGGGCGGTCGGATGAGCCGGTTCGATCCGCGGCTTTTCGGCGTGGTGGTAATTGATGAGGCGCACCATGCGCCGGCATCGAGTTACCGGAAGGTTCTCGACTGGTACGGCACCAACCCTGACTTGCGGATTCTGGGCGTAACAGCAACACCGGACCGGGCGGATGAGGAGGCCTTGGGCCAAGTATTCGAGTCCGTGTCCTTTGATTACGAGGTATTGGACGCCATTCAGGATGGCTGGCTGGTCCCGATTGAGCAACAGATGGTGCATGTTGAAGGGCTCGACTTCTCCTCATGCCGGACAACGTCCGGCGACTTGAACGGCGCCGACCTGGCCAAGGTGATGGAGTATGAAATGAACCTGCACCGGGTGGTGGCGCCGTCTATCGAAATCGCCGGGAACCGGCGGACACTGGTCTTCTGCTCCTCTGTGGATCATGCCGAGCGGGTCTGTGAGATGTTCAACCGGCACCGGGATGGCATGGCCGCCTGGGTGTGCGGAAAAACCGATAAGGAGGAGCGGCGGAAGATCCTCTCAGATTTCAGCACCGGCCGGGTACAGGTGGTTTGCAACTGCGGCGTATTGACTGAAGGGTTCGACAACCCCGGTGTCGAGGTCGTCATCATGGCGCGGCCAACCAAGAGCCGCGCCCTGTATGCGCAAATGGCGGGACGCGGCACGCGCCCGGCGGATGAGATCGCCCACGAGCTCAATGACCATGAATCACCCGAAGCGCGCCGGGCATTGATAGAGGCGTCATGCAAGCCCTCGTGTCTAATCGTGGACTTTGTGGGCAACAGCGGGCGGCACAAGTTGATGACGTCCGCGGACATCCTGGGCGGAAATGTGAGTGATCATGCCCGAGAAATGGCGGTAGCCAAGGCACATGAGGGGAAGCCGATACGCATGAATGAGGCCCTGCGTGAGGCGGAGGATGAGATCGAGGCTGAAAAGCAGCGGGCGGCAGCACGCCGGGCATCCCTGACCGCCAAGGCAAAGTTTACAGCCCAGACCGTAGACCCGTTCGACGTGTTCCAGGTCCACCCGGTGGGCGAACGTGGATGGGATAAAGGGAAGCGGTTGAGCGACAAGCAGGCCGCTATTCTCCGGAAACAAGGAATTGAGCCGGATGACATGCCCTACGGGCAGGCCCGGCAGATCCTCAATGAACTGTTCCGGCGTTGGGATGCGGGACTCTGCACCTTCGGCCAGGCGAAGATCCTGCGCAAACGCGGCCTGCCCGCCAATGTTACCCGTGAAGAGGCGGCCCACCTGATTGACGGCATTGCTGAGCGTGAAGGCTGGAAGAAAATGGCGGTGGCATGAAAAACGGATGGATTCGGGTATCCAGGGCACAACCGTGTCCCGTGTGCAAAAAATTCGATTGGTGCGGCGTGTCGGCGGAGACCGGCGCCGTGTGCTGCATGAGGATACAATCCGACCGGCCAACCGGGAACGGCGGTTGGTTGCATGGGGAGCCGGACTGCGCCAGTCCTCCGCCCCGCCCATGCGTGGCAAAGGGCTATGAGCCTCGGGAGTTCAATGCCGCCTTATGGTGGCGGACAACCCGCAAAGTATTGAACCTTGAAGCTCTTGACGTCTGGGCCGAGCGGCTTTCCATCCCATCATCATTCCTGATGTTCATGGGCGCAACGACAGCCTGCAGCATGTTGTGTTTCCCCATGCGTGATGGAATGGGGAAAATCTGCGGCATTCGCACTAGGAATCCGAATGGCGGGAAACGGTCCATCACAGGATCACGGGCGGGCGTCTTCATTCCCGGTGTGCATGACGCCAATCGCGAAACGGTTATTTGCGAGGGACCCACTGACGCGGCCGCCGCCATGGCGCTCGGGTTTGAGCCCATTGGCAGGCCTTCCTGCACCGGCTCCGAACGTCAGGTGGTGGATACATGCCGGCGTTGGGGAATCGAGCGCGTGACACTCTGCGCCGATGCGGACGGGCCGGGGATTGCCGGGGCAAAGAAAATGGGCGATGTGCTGCAGGTCGCAAAGATCGTCGTCCGGATGGTGACACCCTGCGGCCACAAGGATTTGAGGGATTGGTTCAAGGCCGGGGCCACACGCGACATGGTTGACGCGCAATGGTCCCAGGCGGAATGGAGGGGATAAATGCCAGCAGGTTTTTGGATTCCGTGGGAATGCGGATTGACGAAGAAGCGAGAGATTCTCCTGATTGCCAGGCAATTGGGGGTCGCGCCGCGCGAAGCGGCGGCATGTTGCATGGAGGTGTGGGAGTGGGCGCAATCGCAGTCCGTGGATGGCGTTGTAGCAGGCCTCACCGCCCAGGATGTTTCAGGCGCCACCGGGATACCGGGCGCGGGCGAAGCCATGCTCATTGCCGGGTGGATCCTGGAGTCGGAAGGCGGCATCCAGTTTCCGAACTGGGAGCGGTTCAACGCGCGGAGCGCGAAAGCCCGGCTGATGGCGGCAGAGCGGAAACGACGTGAGCGTGACAGTGTCACACGGATGTCACGCATGGAGCGTGACGAAAATGCGACATGTCACGCGCATAAGAGGACAAGAGATTAGTCAAGGGGGGCGTAAGGCGTGAGATGTGAGATGTCAGAAGTGAGATGTGTGCATAGGGGGAACTATGGGAGTTAAGATTGAAGACCTCCCTCCCCGGCTGCAGGAGCAGGTGCGGGCGCAGTTGGCGGGAGCAGCACAGAATCCAGTATCCAGAATTCAGGAGCCAGAATTCAAGAAGCATGAAAGTGTGACGATTGGGGCACGGCACCGGGAGCCGAACAAGACCGAGCTCGAATATCAGCGCCACCACCTTCGGGGAATGGATGCCCGATACGAAGCCCTGACGTTCAGGATGGCGAACGGTCACCGCTACACCCCTGACTGGGTGGTCTTCACCGCCACGGGGAAGATCGAATGCCATGAAGTCAAAGGTGGCTACGCCTTGGGCAGCGAGCAACGGGCACGCCTCGCCTTTGATCAGGCAAAGGTGGAGTTCCCCTGGATCGTCTGGGTGTGGGCAAGAAAGTCAGATGGCGGTTTTCAGAAGACAGTATTCAGAACGGAGTGATCCATGGAATGCCATAAATGCCCTTTTCGGGAAAAACTTGAGGCAGGCGTGTACGCGCAGGTGGCGTATGACGAGACACCCTGCGCAAAATGTGAATTGAATGAATACTCGGATCGAACGATCGAGTATGTCCAAGAGAGAGAATCCAGAATTCAGAATCCACCCTCCTACGCCGAGGCTTCCGCCTCCGATGCTACGGCGGACAAGACGGCGGGCATGGAATCCAGAATGGGAGATGGCGGATCCCGGACTGCAGACATCAGTCACCTGCCTGAGGAAGAGGTGCTGCCGATCTCGGTGTTGAATGAGGTTGTGGTCCGGTTGCTGAGCATGCCCCCGGATAGCGCGATCTACTACTCCCTCGGGAGTTACTACCCGATGAACGGGGTCGGGAATATTGATGCCAATCCGCTTTTCGTGGATGAAGCCAACGGGGATTACCGGTTGCGCCCGAACTCACCCTGTATCAATGCCGGCACGAACGGTGCCTGGACTGCCGGGGCCGTTGACTTCGACGGCCAGCGGCGAATCTATCCAGCCGGGGGACAGGTGGACATGGGTGCCTTTGAGTTCACGGGTGATGCCCAGTCCTTTCACAAGGGCGATGCCGTGCTGACGGCGGGGCAGGCACTTGGGCTGGGGACAGTCGGGAAATTCATGATCCTGAACGGGACGCAGTTGGTTTTCGTGGCCGGAACGGTAACGAACGTTTTGGATCCGGATGTGGGGAGGCCGTGAGGGAGTCACCATGAAGCGCAACATTCTTACAATCTTGGGAGTATTGATGGCGGCTGGCGTGGCCTACGCGGTGCCCTGGGCACAAACTTATCCGTTAAACGGCGTAACGGTCGCCGTGACCAACCAGCAGGCAAACAGCGTGTGGATGCCGGAGGTGGTCTTGTGGAAGTTCAAGGCGGCCACCAATGCCGTTTTGACGGTTTCCCGGGTGAGCCAGGGAAACACCTACCTAATCGGCAGTCTCACGGTCACGAATGCCAGTACGGTCGTCTGGATCCCAGAGGCGGACTTCCCGTTTGAATATGGTGATGCCCTGCAAATGACCAGCACGGTCACCAATGGGCAGATCCAAATCATCAGGAAAGGGAACTGAGATGAAATATGCGGCATTGATTTTTGGCGGACTGATTCTCGCCTCGATTCTTTGTTTTGCGGAAGCTGGTAAGAAACCCAGGCGGGAACATTGGGTCATTGATGGAGCGCCCGCAGAGTGGACGGGCGATACATTGGCCTCACGTGACGTGACGAACCATTATTGCTGGATCCCGGCCGACTTTCTCTATACCTGCCCGAAAGAGACACTGATCAATTCGAACGGCCAGGCTGTTTTCACAAAGCATGACAAAACCCGAACCGACTTTGCTGGGCCGATCTCAAGCCCGACGCCTCAGGGCTATACCTCGAACATGACTTTCCGGTGGTATACCTACCACACATCAACCGGCACTTATGCCATGGCCTGCCGGTGGCGTGCGGGTGGTCTGAAGGCATGGACATGTGCCACGAGCGGATTATTCCAAGCCGGTACCAGCCTCACCAATCTTTCGACGGCCGCCCTCACGGCATATGTCCCCGCTCCAGACGATTGTCTGATCGACATGGAATACTGGGTGATTCCCACAAACGCGCCAGGCGGGGGCACTGCGGGCGGCATCGGATTTGTCAGGGGAATGAGGTTTGAGTACGAGGCACGGTTTTAGGAGGTCATGAGCATGATTGGAAAAATTGAAGCGATAGTGGCAGGCGGCGCGGCGTTGGGGGCGACGACGGCGGCCGCCTTGCCTGATTCAGAAAGTCTCGATGCTATTGGGAGATGGCCGCTGGTGGCCGTGCTCGGGGCGGTCTGTTGTTTCTGCGTGTGGATCATCTACTGCCAGGGGTGCCAGTTCGGGAAGCGGCTGGACAAGTTATCCGACGCCATCCTGAAACTGGCGACCAACCTGAAAGAGCGGCCGTGCATCCGACATAAGGAGAATGACTGAAGAGAAGGATGAAGGCTGAGTTATGAATGCTGAAAGAAAGGCGTGCGGCTGTTCAGGGAAGCGGAAAGGCGGCCAGGAAGCCGCTGGCGGGGCGATCGGGGCCGGACTGGACCGTGCGACCGAGTACCACCGCATTATCGAATCCTTTGACGTTCTGAGCGTGCCGCGCGATATCCAGGCACTTGTCAGGGAAGCCTTGGAATGCAAAAGCTGGGATTGGTTCGAGAAGTGCGACGGCTGCACCTGTGTTTCCGAGATGTACTGGCCGACGAAGTACTTTCCGCCGTGCTTACGGCATGACTTCGATTGGCAGACTGGCCATGGGGGATGGGAAGCGAATGCCCGGTTTTATCGGATTCAAAAAGCCTACAGAATGTCGACCCTACAGGCCGGAACAAGATTTATCGGCGTCACAGCGGCTTGGTATGCCTGGTTCAAATGGTGGCGATAAAATCAAGAGCGCTGCGCGACGCTCTGAAATACTCATATTTTTATAAGCACGCGTCCGAGATGATGCCCAAATACCCTGCCAAATGTTTGGTAAAATGTTTGGCAAATAATTTACAGTTTTGCCAAACATTTCAGAGCGTCACGCCGGAGACAATAAAAAACCGCAACATTGATTATAGCCTTTGTTTATAGGGTCTCTAAGCAATACTGCGAGATGGAAAAGTGGTCGGGGCGGCGGGATTTGAACCCGCGACCTTTTGGTCCCGAACCAAACGCGCTACCAGTCTGCGCTACACCCCGAAACGAGAGATGACGATATTATGATTTGAAGAAATCCCCGGGAAGGACCGTTTCTCCAGACCTCGTCAAAAAGAGGGGCAACTCTATCAATGCCCATTCCGCACGTCAAGGAAATGCAATCGGCTATGCGCAGACGGGGCAGCAGGGATTACGTGCGAGCGCCACTTCCCGGAAGTGCAGGGTAAGGGCATTGAAAACCAAAAGCCGGTTGGTGAGCAACTCTCCCATGGAAAGCAGATACTTGATGGCTTCCAGAGCCTGAATGGCGCCGATCACACCGGGGACCGGCCCCATGGGGCCTGATGGCACCCCGGCCGGGGGCGGAACATCCCCAAAGACACAACGGTAGCAGGCGGTCTGACCCGGCAGAACCGTCATCACCTGCCCCTGGAAAGCCAGAATGCCGGCATGGATATAAGGCTTGTGATATTTGTGACAGGCTTCGGCAATGGCGAATTTTGAAGCGAAATTATCCGTGGCGTCCAGCACCACCTGATAATCCCGCATCAGGGCGCCTGCGTTCTCCGGCTGAAACCGGACCTGATGAGGCACCACTGTAATATCAGGGTTTAACGCCATCAACTTGCGAGAGGCAGACTCCACCTTGGGCACATGGATATCCGGCGTCGAATGCAGAATCTGTCGTTGCAAATTACTCAGGTCAACAACGTCGGAATCCACCAGCCCGATTTTCCCGACTCCGGCGGCAACCAGATACAGCGCCGCAGGCGACCCCAATCCCCCAGCCCCAATGACCAGTACCGCCGAGGAAAGGAGAGTTTGCTGTCCTTCAAGTCCAACCTGGGGCAGGGTCAAATGCCGGGCATAGCGGGCTTCCTGATTTATATTCAAGGCCATAACGCCACCCCTATCAGGGGGTTTTCCCTGCCTTGGCATCGTCAGACTGGGATTTCTTTGCCAATTTCAATGCATCCGCAGCCTTCTGATCCCGCAATTGCTTTTGGACAACAAGATGGTTCTTGGTAAGCGTCGTTTCTTCAGGCATCCCTTCTTCCCGAAGAATATTTTTAGCGTTGGCAAGACCGACTGTCACAAAAATGATAGTCTCGGTTTGTGTATGCTTTTTATGAGTATAGGTAAACAGGTATTTACCGATGAGCGGGATATCCCCCAGCAAAGGCACCTTCATCACGTTGTCGCGGTCATCGGTTTCCGTCAACCCTCCGATAGCCGCCGTCTTGCCGCTCTCCAAACTGAAGACTGTTTTGATTTTCTTGGTGGCCTCAATCGGATACTTGGTTCCATCCGGAGCATTCAAATCACTGACATACCGGCTCAAGGTGGGCGAGATACGCACCGAAATATTACTCTGATTATTGATTGTCGGGGTAACCTCCAGCGACACTCCGAATTCAAAGTAGGGTTTGGTCGTGTCCAAGGCATAGGTTGTCGTATTAGCCTGTCCCTGCTGTCCAGGCGTCACCGTTCCGCGGATATTCGGCTGATTCTGACCAATATGAATGGTGGCCGTTTCCTGGTTCGCCACAATGATTTTGGGATTGGAAACAATCGTAATCCCGTTAATTTGCTGGAGGGCGCTCAATACCAACCGGAAATCATCCGCACTCAGGACGGCGGTACGGACATCGGTAAGCGTCTGGTCCCTATTTCGCACCAGTCCACGGGTGTTATTCAGTGTTTTATCGATGCTGTCAGAGGTCGTCCTTTTATTGTTAAGATCGGTCGTGCTGGCCAACCCATCCTTGGTGCTGTCCGCCAGGGTCGATCCGTTCCCCGTCGTGAGGATATCACTACTTGCCCGCGAATCCGTTTGATCACTGGAGGCATGATTCCCATTGACCTTGGTTCGCGAATCATTAATTGTCTGGGAAAGGGTCCCCACCCCGATTCCGTATCCTCCGGGATTCCCGCCAACCCCCCCGAGGACCTGCCAGTTCACACCCAAATCCTTGATTGCCTCATCGGTCAGTTCCAGTATTTTGGCCTCGATATAGACCTGCTGTCGCGGAACATCCAACTCCTTAACAACCTTGATGATCGAACTGAGGTCAGCGGCCGTCGCACGGACTAAAATCGCGTTCGCCGTCGAAAACGCAGAAATAGTCCCGCTTTTGCCCAACATCGGGCTGATCACCGCGACCACATTGGAAACCTGGGCGTATTCGAGAAAAATGGGCTGGGCAACCATGGCTTCAACCCCGGGGACTTTCGTCATGACGCTGTAAATCCCCGATCCCGGCACTTTCTCCGCCACCATCAGGTTATACATATCAAGAATGGAATCCAGCGCAGGCTTCCACTCCACATCCTGAAGATTAACGGTCACCTTACCCTGCAGATTGGTTGAAGAGGAAATGATATTGGCCCCCGATATCCGCGTAAACAGGCGCACCACATCCTGTAAAGGCACATCGTCCAAGGAGATTGATATCAGATTCTGTTTTTCTGAAGATCCAGGAAAAAACGCCACCGGCATGAGTTCCGATGACGTATCCGTGGACACCACCACATTGGATCCCCCACCCGCGCCGGACTCCTTCTTCACAGCGTCAACCGCACCGGCTGAGACACTACCGGAAGCCGCCCCGTTCGTCCCCGCGTCTGACAGACCTCCGACGGGAGTCCCCGCTGGCACTTCCTGAGAAACAACCACGGCCTGACCCGGCGCCACAACCGCCTCCCCGGCGGGAGCCGCTATCGGCGCGGAGACCATATCGGACAATGTTACAAATTCAGCGTCCGGGGTAGAGACCGAAACTTGCGGCCCGAAAGTGGCAGCACCACACATCCCGCAGGACACCCAAACCAAGCAAACAAACGCCATCAATCTCTTCATAGTTCAACCTTTTCTCTTAATAGGCAATGATGCGGTAATACCGATTCGTAATTCCAAACACCGTAGAGTCTGTACAATTCGTCATCATATTGAACCCTGCGACAGCCGAATAGCCGGGCAGATTTGACCACACTGTACTGGGCGACAGGATATTGGCAAATTGCACGGCATAATTCCAATTCAGCCGGGCAAACCACGTCAGGGTGTAACTCGTGTTGGTTCCCGTGGAGGTCATCACAGTGAGTTGCGTGAACCCATTCGTAGCCGCCGCCGGATCAATCTGAACCATGAGAATACGACTATTGAACGTATCCGCAATGTACAGATAGCCGCGCGGATCCCATTCCACATCACCTGGCTGATTCAAAACATTACTCCCCACCAGCGTCGTCCATGTCGTTCCGCTCATATCTGAATAGGCGACCCGACTGTCAAAAGAACATGCCACGTAAAGATTGGTTCGCCCGATCGACATTCCGCCCGGAGACCGGAGGTTTCCCAGCGTAGAACCCTGCCCGCCTAGCAGGACAATAAATTGACCGTTTTTGGTAAATTTTTGCACCCGGCTCTGACCGTTGGACTGGACTCCATCATCAGAAACATAGAGATTGTCCGCACTATCAACAAGCAGCCCTTGAGGATACTGAACGTGTCCGGCGGCTATTCCATTCGTGACAAAGATCGACCACACCCCTGCCGTAGTAAACTTTTGAACACGATTATTCCATGTGTCGGCAACGTAGAGGGTCAATGACGAATCCACCGCCACATCGGCAGGGGAATTAAACTGCCCCAGTGCTGAACCCGAGATCAGCGTATTTGAGCCAACGGCCACCCATTGCCCATTGGTCGCAATCCGTTTTTGAATGCGGTGGTTACTCTGGTCGGCCACATAAAGATTCCCAAGTTTATCCACGGCCACACCACTCGGCTTTTTGAACTGTCCCAGGCTCGTTCCAAATTTACCCCACACGGTCCACTGTTGAGTCAAAGCGTCCAACATTTGAACCCGGTCATTAAAGGTATCTGCTACAAACAAGCGATGCAGCGCATCGGAGCCCAACCCCCAAGGGAGATAAAAATCCCCCGCGTTCGTTGAGAACGTCCCCCCGAAAACATCGGCCTTGAAATAGATGCCGGAGAGTTCTGTGACCTGCTGATTGGTCACGACAGCTGTTTGACTCCCTGGCGCCAACCAACCATCACCAATCGGTTTAAAATCAACGGTATAAGATCCTGCAGACAAGGGCAGCAACGTGCCACTGTTGGTCCAATTCCCTCCGGATATCCGCCATTGAGCCCCTGTGGTGATCGCTTCAGCAGGCAGCAGATCCACGGCCAACCCGGTCACTTGAGAATACAACCCCGTTACTGTAACCAGAACCTGATCGCCAGGCGAGACACTGATATTTGCAGGAGTAATCCAGAGGGGCAAGTCCGAGAACTGGATCACGTGCGGCCCCAAAGCCAACCCGCCGATCACCGCACCACTGTTCGTCCAAGCCCCCCCATCAACCCGCCACCGAGCTCCCGCTGCCACGGCGGGGGGCGGGGCAATAATCGCGGAAATATTCGCCCTCACACGCGAATAGGCGCGGAGTAACTCAAGAGTCACTCCGGGGCTTAAGTTTGTGCTCTCTGTTGCGGGCTCGACATAGCCAGCTACCGGCCGGTAGGAGAGGGTTACTGGACCAGCATCCAGATTAGATACCACCATCCCATTCGTCATCCAGGCCCCATCACCAACCTTCCATGCCGCTTGCGGTGGTGTCGTCAATGGATCGGTATCAAACCGGACAATCAAAGCCGATTTTTCAACATAAAAGCGAGTAAAGGTGGTCGCCACACCGTTCGTTAAACTGATGATTTCCGAAGGAGGTTGAGTCCATCCGGGAACGCCTTTATACAGCACTGAGTGGGCACCGGGCACAAGTCCCTGAAGGCTGGAGCCACTGTCCTGCCAGGTGCTACCATCCAAGGACCATTGTGCACCGCCCAGAAGCGCCTCATCCGGCTGCAAGAGAATACGCAACGAAGGAGGCGGGATAATGGCGCCCGGCAGAAGACTTGACACATTCCCGTGCTTGACAGCGGCATGGCGCCACTGCTGGTTCCAATCACTATCATAAACAAAGTCCTGAAACCCGTGGGGTTGGTGGAATTCACTCCAAGGAAATAGGTTGGGATTAGCCTCCCCATCGTCAAACCTGAAGTAATTAACCAAACCATTGGTATCGGAGGATGCAATGACCCGATTGGTGTTGGCCTGAATCTGTGTTGCGGTTCTCGCAAAATTCCAGAGCCGCACTTCATCAATGGCGCCACCAAATCCCTCACCCATTCGCACAAAGGTTTCGCCTCCTCGTCCGCTGATGGGCGGATCTAGATTGAAGGTGTTGTTAGTGGCCACCGCCCCGCCGTTGATATAAAGGGTCAAAGTCGCCCTTGACCGGTTATAGCTGGCCGCCAAGTGAGTCCACACAGACGGCAGAACCGTCCCTGCCCTGACGATATATTGCTTGCCATCCGTCATCACATAGCCCGCATACGCTCTGAGCCCACCCACCCCATTCGACTCAAGGCCCATGACAAAGTTGACCGCCTGGGTCCCCCCTGCCAAATTCTCCACTACCCGCCGGAGAACAATCCCTGCCCCGACCGTGACATTGGAAGGCATTACCCATGACTCAAGAGTCCAATCGCGCAACCGGTGATTGAGGTTGACCGGAATTTCCAAATAATCCGCTTTGTTTCCAGCCAAGATAACCGCCCGTGAAATTGCCGGATCCACCGCACTGATAGGACTGGTTCCCATGCTTTGTTCTTCGCCATCAGAAAAGCCGTCATCATCTGTGTCCACCATATCCGGACGACTTCCCAGTAATTGCTCAGTGATATTGACTACCCCGTCGCCATCCCGATCCTCCTGCGAATCCAGTACCCCATTGCCGTCCGTATCTGCATCACGGGGATTGGTCCCTGCCCAATACTCGTAAATATTGATCAAGCCATCGCCATCCGGATCCCCTTTGGCGCCATTTGGGCCATCCTTTGCCCCCGGAGAGGACTCTCCGCGAGTTCCATCATCCAAAGGATCCAACCCGTGAATTATTTCCCAACCATCGGGCAAGCCATCACCATCCGTATCATCGGCCCCACGTTGATCCACACCATAAACTTTCGCGGCGTCATTGGTCACAAACAGGAATGAATTCGTTGGTAAGGCATATCCCCGGTCTCCAAACCGGAACTCCTCGGACGTCGCCCCCAACAATCCATTCTTGGCACGACGGGCAAAATCCTCAGCCGAACTCCCGCCATCGTCAAACCGGTAATACGCGAGCAGAGCGTTCCGTGAAAAATCCCCGCTATGATCCTTGTCATTCCACAACACATTGGCTACCAGGCTTCCAGAGAGGCCTTCGACCAAATTGGAACCCTGCAACAACAGCGTGTCTCTGGCGGAGTTATAGAGGCCATCCCCATTATCAATCCAGTAACTCCCCTGCTTCGTGTACACCGAATTTAACGGCACCCCGAGTTCCCCATCAAATAGCGAGCCACCATTCACAATCGCGACATCATTGTGGGAATAATACTCGGCCGTCTCCTGGTTTATCCAGACATCATCCCCATTCACCGGAGGCACGAGTTGGTGGGCATACTCAATGATCTGGCTCGACGTCCTGGCCACTCCCCAAATTCGCACCTCATCCAACACAAGTTGATTGACAAACGAGCCATTAGGCGATTCCGCCAACATCAAGCGATTGGTGGCTGGCAGCATTTCAACGGAATAGGATTCGCTTAGTTGCCGGGAAGCCATCGAGAGCACCCCATCGACATACAGTCCCAGGCTATTGTTCTTGTGATCCCAGACTGCCGCCAAATGGATCCAGCGGTTCGTCGGCAGAACGTTCGCCGTGACCGTCACCAGCTGGGCTTGGCTGTTTTCCGATACCAGAGCAGGCGCATTGTTTGACAAGGATAGACGATAGACCAGGCCATTGATCGTCTGGAAGTTGAAGAGATTACCCGTAAGGTTGGTGCCCAAGAGTTTTACCTGACATTCCAACGTCCAATTCCGCCGCTGCAAATCCCTGCGCCAACCGGCAGATGAAGCACTTGGTTCTGGTTCCGGGTCCGGGATGGCGATTCCATTTGAGCTGATAATCAAGGCTGACCGAGAGATAAACGGGTCGCAAGAATCCACGGGGCTGGAAGGGGAAGGGTTGCCAAAAGCGATTTCCGCAGCATCAGGAATTCCGTCATCATCAGAATCGGCGCCCCCATCCATGCCCAAACTCGTCGTTGGCAGAGCACTACCCAAGGTTTCCACTCGACTAATCCCCGTTCCTGTCCTAGGAAGGCCCATTTCCCGTTCTGAAGCCTCGGTAATCGCCGTGACGTTGGCGTCAATCCAGCGCCACTGATAAGTAGAATCAGGCCGCCAATTATACTGGTTGGGATTGGTCTCATCCCCCGTACCATTGATATAGCGGCGAGTGGTGGATCGATTTCCATCCGGCCCCTCGAATTCACGCATATTACTCAAACTGTCATGATCCGGATCCCCTTTGGCGCCATTCGGCCCATCTTTCTTTCCGGGAGCAGACTCGCCAATAGACCCATCATCCCTGGGATTCAGGCCGAACTGCACTTCCCAGCCATCGGGCAGACCATCCGCATCGGTGTCATGTCCCGGCGGAATATTTTCATCAACGTAAGTATATCCCGTGCCTTCAGTGGGATCCGTCCATTCATGATTTCGCAACAAGAACCGGTTGGTCGTTGCGGGAATCGCGCGATTCATCACCAGATTCAGATTCAGTTCCTGTCCACCACAGGTCTGCATCGTACAAAGCCGGTAAGTTTTACCCTGAAACAGGTAAGTATTTTGGACAAACGGGGCTCGTGATCCGCCCCAATTCCACAGCCAACCATTTGTAGTAGATTGACGAAGCTGGGCGAGCAGGCACTGTTCACGGAAATTACTAAGCCCATCCTGATCCGAATCCTCCCGTGCGATGGACGTATCAACCAACATCCCCTGCGAAGGCACAGACGACATCGCCCCATTTCGGGGATCGATCCGATTGGCGGGATCATACCAGGCCGCTTCAAAGCTATCGAGCAGCATGTCGAAATCAGTATCGATATCGATAGGATTAAGGTCATCAGAAACAGGGGCCTGTGGGTTCAATTTCCCCTTTCTCACGCCGCCCACCATTCTATCCATCACCATGCGTGGGTAGCCATCCACCCCGCAGTATTCCTGCCAGTCTGAAAGGCCATCCCCGTCAAAATCATTGGTGGCATTGGCCACCACAGGATTCATACCCATCAGGACTTCAGGGTCAAAATAGCGGCATTCCCACCCATCATCCATCCCGTCGCGATCTGTATCCCAATCGTTCGGATTCAGAAAATCGAAACCATATCCTGCGGTGGAAAGATCATATTCCTCTTGATTGCTCAACCCATCGCCATCGGGATCATCATTTGCGCCGAAGGCAAGCGGTTCGGCAGCATTTCTGAACCAGTGAACCTCCCACCAATCCGGCAGGCCATCCTTATCACTGTCATCCGAGACGATAATATTCACCTTATCCACCGAATTGCTGCCCACACTCACAGTAGCCTTCCCGAACGGCTCGCCGAGATCCAACTCAATGCCGGGATCCCCATTTACCCAGGCAATGATCGTGTAGGTGCCGGCGGCCAAAGTATCCCCCAGGCTAAACGAATAAGGGCCGGACGATAGCGGCAATGAGCCGCTGGCAATCGATTGCAGATCCAAAGTCAATCCGTCTGAAGATTGCAAGGCCACCAGAATATTCCCGTTGCCGGAGCCATCACCGGGAGGCGGTCCCAGACGGTTTTCCCATTGCGATGCGTTATTGATGGTCCCTGCTATACTTTGAGCGGAGGCAGAACATGCCCATCCGAGCCCCAGCAACAAGGCCAACCCGCCTGCCAACCCCTTTCGCAGCAGGTAAAGTTTTGTATCCACATTGTCACGCATGATATTCTCCTACAGGCTCACAACCTACAGACTAAACAACTCGTTTCCTTACGGCTGTTTAATCACCACATTGGCGGTTGCGCCCAGACTATCGGTCACCGTTACGCCATTATCCCCGGCATTTGCACGCTGATAAAGAACCGTGGTTCCCGTCATCCCATTGGGCAAAATACCTCTTGATGTAAATACTACGGCCCAGGTGTAGGGCCCAGTCCCCCCCGATGCCGTCAAAACAGCCATCCCATTATTCACATCCAACTGGCTCGGCGAGGCACTCACACTTAGCGGCGTGGCAGGGGTGACGCCAGAAGACCCGCTAATGCTGGCAATCGCGGCCTGCCCATTACGGTCATAGGCAATCACATCATTTACGCCCACCGCCGTCACAGTGTAAACGCCCTGGTCACCGTTGCCGGAAACCGAACCCTTGGAGGAATCAGACACATCCCAGGTATAAGGACCAGTCCCGCCATTAAACTTAAATACCGCTCGCTCCCCCACCGTACTCAACGTGGCCGAGGAGGGCGTCAGCGTCGCCACGGAGGACCCGCCATTACGGGGATCGGACACATAGGGGTGACTTTTAAAAAAGGCATCCAACTCGCCGTTGTCCCCGCTTCCGCCACTATTGTCACACCCCGCCGGAATCAAAAGGGCCAATAAGGCGACACTCACAGCACTCAACCAGAATTTTATTTTTTGCATTTCGCGGACTCCTTGCCTAACAGTCTAAAAGCCTTCAGCCTAAATACCCTTTACCCTTTTAATCTCCTCTGACGTCTAATTTCCGCAACGAGACCCCCTCTTCGCTAATCCCGGCGACGCGCCAACGATAGACATAACCGTCATACTTGACGGTGACCACATCTCCTGCTTCAACCAGTTTTCCCGCTACCATGGCCAGATATTTAAGCGTCTTGGAATTCTTGTCATGAATCAGGCTGATCCCCCTGATATCCATTTTTCTCCGAGCCTCATCCCACGCCGGGTTCCGCGTGGATTCAGGGCTTGCGACAACAGGTATTGACGTTTTGCCTGTCCCCTTCTCCTTAATTTTGGGTTCTTTCTTGGGAACGTACCCCACCGGCCAAAAGGGATCCCTCTGCTTGGGGGTATCAAGGCCACCCGCCCCCTGCAGCCCATCAGCCGGGAGTGTCACCTCAGCCCCCTGCCCCACGGGAAGCGTCATTCCAAGAGGAGGTTCCGGACTCATCACGGGCACTTGGGCCTCCCCCGCCGCGATCAGAAAGAAGCCGGAGATGCCCCCTACCAACAAAATCATCAAGGGAAGCCTGCTCATCGCCCCCCTTTTTTGAGAATTTCTTCATTTTCAATCAACCATTCCATCCGGACGCTCATCCGCTGCTCCTCGGGTTTGTCGGGCTGTCCTGATATTACCATATCGGTGGTGCAGAAAAACGGGTTCCGATTTTCCATTTGCATGATGAATCGGGCGAGATCCTGAAAAGAACCGGTTGCACTGACTTGGACCGAAAAGAGTCTATACCCTTTCAGGGAGGTATCCTTGGCCTTAACGGGAATATCCCCCACCCCGATTTCGCGGGTCTCCTCAATCCAGACCCCGGCAACCTTGGCGGCCGACTCAATTTGCTCACTCACCCCGACCAGGTAGGATCCCAGAATGGGCCGGAAGACATTTTCAATTTTAATCTTTTCAATCTGGGCCGTAACAGAGTCAAAATCCGCCTGTATGCCCGGGGCATAATCCAGTTCCCGTCTCGCTTTTTTCAGTTTTTCCTGCCGTTCGACCAGTGTGGTTTCAAATTTGCGTTTCGAATCCAGCAAAGGCAGCAAGCCCCATTGAATAACTACATAAAGGACCACGATCGACACCACCCCGATGAAGGAAAAAAACACGATCCTGTCTTTTTTTGAATCCGGAAGCTTCATTCGATTAGCCTCGGGGAGTATTTACAAACAATTTCAAATATCCGGTCCGTTTTCACGACCGGATCCTGCCGGAATGCCCCTGGCGGCAGCACTGCTGACTCCACAAACTGACTAAATGGATTCGTTTTGAATCCAGCTTGAAATTGCACCACATTCCCCTCCGATCCGGCAGCTCCGGTACGTCCGGAAAACTTAGCCTCAAACACCCGGGCAGGAATATTATTCGATACAACCATCACCGTATGGCTCATATGGATTTCTGTCAACTGGATGACCTCCGGCACGATGTGCGACAGGCTGTCAAGTTGTACGCCCCAGGCAATCCGGGCATCCCGCCACCCTTGTAATGCCTTCAGCGTCGCCGCCCGATCCAACAGGTCGCTCCGCACACGGAGCGCCGTCTTATATTTCGGGTCCGTGTATTTCCATTCCTCATCCAGGGCGTCCACCTGGCGCGTGATGGCCCGATATTCAAGGGAAAACATGAAAATCAAAAATATGACAAGAAACAGTACGGCTCCAATCGCCACCCGCACCATGAGCCACAACGAAACCGGACTGGCACTGCGTTTTTCGTTTTCGTATAGTAAATTGATATGCATCACTCAACCTGCCTTTAACATAGCAAGCGCCGCGCCAAGCGCCGCCGAAAAGCGTGATTCCTGCCCCTTGAATTGATCAGGCATAGCCCCCGGCTGCATCGCAAGCCCTTCAAAAGGGTCCAATTTGATCGGTATCAGTCCTGTCGCCGTCTCCATTTCCTTCATCCACAGGGACATTCCCACCCCCCCCCCACAGACATGAAGCTTCCCGATATGAGCGCTCTCCCGACGTTCGACAAAATCCCATGAAATGATCAATTGCTGCAGAAATCCCTCCATGGCCTGATGAACCACCTTGGAGACGTCAAAAGAACCGTCATTCAGAATCCCCAGCGCCACATCCGCATCAACCCCGAGACTATCCTGCAGTTTCTTCAGGATATTGGCGGTCCCAAAGTCAAATTTGCGCACTAGCGACAAGGATTTTTTGCTTAAAAAGGCGACCAAGGTTGCCGAAGCACCAACATCCACCAACACCGAGCAATCCGCCGGAGACTCGCCGGCAAACGCACGATAATAAGCCGTCAGGCTTGCCAACCCGGAGAGTTCAAGAGAACAAGGGGCGGGACTGCCCAGAGGAAATAATTGACAGAGTTTTTGGGCGACCCCATCAGGAAGGGCGGAAGCCAACACCCGGACCTCGGTGCGATTTTCAGAAATAACCTCGTATCCGAGTCGATAAATCTCACTTCCCAACCCCATTAACTCATTCACATGCTCATTGTTGGTCTTCCCGGTGTGCGCAGGGAACGTCAACAATTTAACAATCCCTCCCCCCTTTGAAACAGCCATCGCCACATAGCGCGCCTTCAGGGCTTTGGGGATTTGAATCGGAACGACTGGCTCCTGCTCCGATTCCGGCGGGGAAATCACCGGGAGAATATCAACGGCAACAACGGTCGGCACTCCGTGGACCTGCTTCAGACGCACCGCCTTGGTACCTGAGGATCCGATATCCAACCCCAAAATATCAGAATAATTACGCCGGAAAACCGTGATGATGTCAGATAGTTTTCGCATAGCTTAAAACCAGCCCAGACTGAAAAAATCACTCTCCGATTTCATGGGCTTAATAAAAGCAGAAGATCCCCTCCGCCGCAAGCTTCGGTTCTAGGGACAACTGCGAACGCAACGGAACCCGAGAGAAGAATCGGTAAAGGAGGGCCTCTCAGCCCGTTCCCGCGCAGAACATCGAAGATTATAGCCATCCCCATAGGCAACAGACCCGTTGATAAAATCCCCCCCACGCGTCGCCCGACTGGTACTGTTGGTTGGGCCAGTAGGGTCAATAAAACTGTTATATCTATCCCACCAATCCCAGCACCATTCACTTACATTGCCCGCCATATCATACAGGCCGTATCCATTGGCAGGGAAAGAGGCAACCGCAGTCGTGCCTGTTCCGGAATAATTTGCATTGGTTGCATCAAGGTAGGCGGAATCGTTTGTCGGCCCTGGACTGGGCCAGGGATAATAATTCTGCACCAAGCCCCCGCGCGCCGATTTCTCCCATTCGGCCTCGGTGGGCAAGCGATACCCGATATGATCCCAAGCCACATGCGCCTTCCCCAAATCAAGAGTCCCGACCTTGTAAATGACCGTTTTTGTGTCGTCGGTGAAATAGACCGGCGCATACCCCTCCTTTTCGGATCGGGCGTTGCACCATTTAATGCAGTCATACCAGGAAACTCCAGCCACAGGAAAATTCGTGTCTGTCCCGACCGCTGTTTCATCAAAAACATAGCCATTCGTGGCAGCCCAACTCACCACGTCATCCCACAATCCTTTCGAAACTTCCGTCTTGTCCATGTAACAAGCCCTGACCCAAATCAGGTGTTCGGGATAATCCCCACGATTCCCGTCGCTATTATCTCCCATGAGAAAAACCCCTTCGGGGACCAAAATCATGGAGTTATTTGGCGGGAAAGGGGATTCAGTAATGGGAACTTGTTCGGCCATATTAAGGTTCGTGACATCTCCATCCACGACCACCGCCCAGAGACCAGTACTGCTATTCCCCAACTCGGAGGTGGCCTCAATCTTAAACCGTCCATAAGGCACCGCATTACTCCACACGAGATGATTTCCGCCGGCCAACCCGATAATCGCCGTATTCGTCGTTGTAACAAGACGATAAAACATTTTGTCGGCGGTGGCAGAAAAGACCGGTGGAACAAAGCCCGTAAACACGATGAGAAAGGCGATCACGCAAGACTTCATTTTATCGCTCCATGTTGAAACCCCGTATTACCATCCCGCCTGTTGCCAGGTGATAACCTTCCATTCCAATTCCTCCATGCCATATACGCGGGTCATCCCCGGAGGCGCAGAATGGCGCAATATATTGTCATAAGCCCAGGTACGAACGGGAGCGCCATAATAGGAGGGAGGCGATATCCAGGCGTTGGTGGCGATGCGGCTGTTCCACAAATCAATAATAGACCCATTATAGGTTGCTATTTTATTCCCAGTAGACCAATCCTCCAAAAAGCGCAGGACGTTTTCGAGGCCACCGTTGTAGTCGGCTGATGAGTTGCCCTTTTTGGTGTTCGTATTGCCGGTCATAATGACCGTATTGAAAGTGGTGGCCCCAGCCACCCGCCCAGTGAGGGAATAACCCGAACTCACGGCATCCTGCCAATTGGTAGACAACAGAGTAACAGCATCGCCCCCCACCATGCAGGGCAGGTTATTGGTCGAAAACCGGTTGGTGGTATTGTAATTTCCCTCAATATAGATCGGTTTGTCAGAAATAACGGTCAAGCCCCGGGCAAGCCGAACATTCTTGCCGTTCCGCAACCGCACGGCGGGTAACCCGTTGCCAAAAACTTTGTTGGTGGCAAACGTGACGTACACCACATTGGTACGCCAGGGTGTATTGGTGGTGGTGACACCGTTAATGCCATCACTATTGATGTCATACATTAAATTGGTGATTACAGACGTCAAACGGTCAACATAAATATCAATAGGCGTGACGTTGGTTTTTTCGCGGGCATCGTAAAACGTGTTGGTATAAACAAATGAGTTGGTCCCAAAGGCACCAACCGTAGGCCCGAGATTGAAAAACCCGGGCGTGTTGGTGGTTAAAACATAGCTGTCCATGTTGGTTCTGGTAAACGCAGGATATTTCGAATTGTTGTAATTCGTCGTTGTGGCAGACAAAACCGCATTCGTGAAATAAGCATTGGTCGAAACCAGGTTGTTATATTGGTCCCAAGCATAGACAGTCGTGTTGGAGACGAGAATTTTCAGGCAGGCACGAAGGGCAAAACGTTCTTCCTCCGTGTCACTCAGCACGGCATTCGTGTAGATGTAATAGGGCTTGGTAGCGGCCAAAGTCTGATTCGTCGTCATGGGGCGCTGAATGATGGTGTAAGGGACATCGGAGACATTGATGGGGGGGCGAAGTTCCGGAACTCCATGTGCACCTGAAAGAACGCGCCCATCCCATCGGGTTAAAGCTGTCCCCATCCAAAGCGCATAGTCACTGTCTACATAGATGGCCCCCATTTTCATGGCCACATTTGCCCCTGCCTGGTTTTTGATGGTCACCGACGACGCCCAGGTATTCGTGTTATCCTTCCGATGGGCATAAATATTCCCATGGGAGGTCACCCGGTCATTCAGCGCCAGAGTCCCTCCCAGATATAGGTCGTGGTTACCATGGACAGGCCCCGTGAAGGTCATGACGTTACCGGGATTGATTTCCAGATCGTCCTGATAAAAAACACCAAACCGGATCAAATAGACCCCGAGCAGCTGAACTCTTTTTTGCAATACAGCACTGATACCAGTATTAGGATTTCTAGCTCCCGCAGTAATGGTGAAAAACTGATAGTCCCCATCCGCACCCCGACAGGCCGAACCGTTCGTAATGACCCCGGTCAAAACATCTGAATCCACTGAAATCTTAAACGCCGACTGACCGTTGGTTCTCGTCAGGAGGTAACCATCCAGTTGATTGGTAAAGGTGATCCCATTGACAAGATTCTGGAGGTAATTGGTTTGACAAGGATACATGGGCTGGTTGGCCATCACTTCCGCCAATCGAATAGTCCCATATTCAAGCGCGGCATCAGCAACCGCGCGGGCCTTCCGGTAATCAATGGTCAGTCGCGTTTGATAGGCGCTGTTTATGGTGTACGATACATAGGCCGCACATAAAACCGCAGCGGTAAAGGAAATGATCAGCGCAACACCGAGAATCGCCCCGGATTTCCCTTCCGCCTTCTTCACATCTTCGTGCATCTGTTTATTCCTGTTCATTTCTGCCCTCTACGGCCCGATCCATCGCTGTTTATAAATTATACCACCATTGCAAATTCCGCGGTGTGGCGGAAAACTGAAGTACAAACCCCTGGTATCCGGTCTTCAGTATGCCCGCTCCCGGCGTGTTCGTGGCATCCCCCACATGCATGCTTACCCCCACCGTGGCGGGAGAGATGTTGAGCATTTTAAAAATGGGAGTCGAACCATCAATCGGAGAAACACAATTACAGATGGTTTGCTCATTACCACTTGCAGAAGTATCAGGATCGTAAATGATATAATTGTTGGTTACAGTTGCCGGATTATTGTCTGCATCAACATACGTCAAACTCCCTTGAATCAACCTGTCGGCAGCAGGGTAGGCAAGAATCAGCACGGTAGGAGACTGAACACTACAAGCCCGGCTTTCCTCGATAATTTTAATGATCTTCCCCTGCGCCTTCCGTGCCATATCATTAAAGTTAACCTGTCGGTTACCTGAATAAGTTATCTTATTCACCATGACCAAGACGGTAAAAATGGCTGCCGAGACCAAAAGGGAAAGCGACGTGGCGATCATGACTTCCAGCAAAGTATATCCCGCAGTTGGAAGGTGTGTTTTCATTTCAGATATATGTATCCAGTCGACATTTCAAGCTCCTGCCGCCCCCGATAATCCCATGCAACGGCAACCGTCACCTGCTTCCGCGGTGGATTGGACAACTCCACAATATCATTCGTAATAAACCGGGTACACATCAGTGGAACCCTCGCCGTTCCCCCCAGATGAGTCAGCAACATATTGGTGGACGGGAAATTGCCGACCGCCACCATCCCATAGTTCGCTCCCCGCATTTGCTCAATGGTCTCCCGGCAAAGACTGTAGGCGGCATAATGTTGAGCCGTTGCATAGCCCAAGCGAGACCCTTGCGAAAGTGAGCCCAACACCGTTGCCACCACCAACGCAACCAACGTCATGGCAATCACCACCTCCACTATAGTGAACCCATTAGGCTTATTCCTGATAAATTTCTTCACAATACCTCCCACCTGTCAAAATAAGCATAATATGCGCCAGTCATTCTTAATTCCTCTTAATCAGGCACATCTCATGCTTATTCCGTTTAATTACATGAATCAATTCGTTCACGCTGGATGTGAATTATCAAAAACGAGAATTTATCTCAATGATGGACACTCAATGATGGAATGCTTGCCACACTTTGAGCGTCAGGTTATCATGTCATCCAATCGAACATATTCTAAGGGAAATGCCATGACCATGGAACACTCCGGCAGGAAACTTTCAAACGTAAAGCTGACACGTAGATTCCACTTCCGTCATATGGGGCTTTGGATTCTGCTTACCACCAGCCTGGTCCTCGTGGTGAACCTCCTGCTCTTTCTCCTGGCAGAAGAACACTGGCGTAGTCTCTATACGCTAGACACCCGTTTTCAGGATGAGTACACCATGCAACGCCAGATGATGGCCATGGCGCTTGGAGTTGCGACCCTCCTCTTCTCCGCAGCCATTGTGGCCTTGGCAAAAATCACCTCGCATCGTATTGCCGGCCCCTACATCAAACTGCAACGCGTCTTCGAATCCGTACGTGACGGCAACCTGGACCAGAATCTGAGTTTCCGCAAATATGACCATCTGGAGGAATTGGCCACCGCGTTCAACCAGATGATGGTTGAGGTGCGCGCCAAGACCAACAAAGAGGAACCGCCCCGTTGAACGCCCCCTCGCTTAAGATCAAGAGTTTGAATAAAAGTCGCGAAGGGTTTACTCTGACAGAGGTCCTTGTGGCTCTGGGCTTGATCGTGGTGACCATCTCCCTGTTCATGAATTCTTTCGTAAAAGCCCGGGAATCGGCCATGCTGGCCGATGATCGAATGAAGGCCGTCAACTTCACCCGGATGAATCTCGAGACATTGCTGACGAACACCTATGTCAATCTCCCTGTTACCAATCGGCCCAATTGGCTGACAAACTCCAGCATCTCCGCCGGCACCACCTCCCTCTTCTTCTGCGGTTATTCGATCATCACCGGCCAATATGTGAATTCCCGGCAAATCCGCATGACCAACACCTGGACCAGTGCCCGCTCGCGAAAGACCAATGCCGTGACCATCGCCACCTCCGTCTGCAGCGGGTTTCAATACTGATGAAGACTCAGCCGATATTATCCGCCTTATGGGCTCTATATCCTCCAGGTGGATGCCGGCGTCCCTGCCGGCATCTCACCGCGCCGGGGACGGCGCGGTCCACCTTAGTGGATGGCGAGACCATAAAGCGGCGGCTGGGTTTCACAATGGTTGAGATCATGGTCACTGCGGCAATCTCAAGTTCCGTACTCATCGCCATCCTGAGCGTCTACATCTCCTGCATCCAGTCCTGGCACCGGACAACGCTTTCCATCGGCGTCACCCGGGAGGCCTCCCACTGTCTGGACCAGATGGTTTACGGCGTCGGCACAGGACAGGGTCTGCGGGCCTCCTATGCTATAACGAATTTGGGATCCGCCACAAACTGGGTGCTCCTGAGCAGCAACTATTCCGGGGTCGCTTGGTATAATTACAATCCCACCCAAACTACCGTCACTTATTCAAACGCTACAAAAAGCCTGATTATCGGCACGAACATTATCGCCTCCACCGCGACAGCCACCGTGAATACCGTAAATATCGCCCTCACCGTGCGAAAGTTTGACGGCCGTTATTCCGAGAGCAACACCGTACGGACCTTTGTTAAAATACGGGCACCCATGACAAAGTGAATCTTATGCTGCGAACAGATCATAAAGACAACAAAAGAGGGTATATCCTGGTCACGGTCATGATCTTTACCGCCTGCGCGGCACTTCTGGTGTTCGGACTCATGAACCAGAGCATGAGCTGGATGAAAGTCGCGGCCAGCAAGGAAGCCCTTGAGGAGGCGCTATTCGTTGCCGATGGGGGCTGCAATCTCTGTCTCGCCTACATTATGGCCGGCAACTCAGTTCCTGCCACCATCTCCGGCTCCATCGGGGAAGGCACCTTCACCGCCCGGGTCACCCTCATGAGTGGCTCATCCGTCTTGAATTATTCTCTCTGCTCCACCGGCATCGTGCGCGGGGTCCGCCGGATTGTGACCATGGACTACGTCCATTCACAAAGTTGGGCCGAATATGCTATGTGGTACAACCAGTCTGGGACAATTAACTTCACGACAGGCGATCGGTTTAAGGGGAAGGTTCACTGTAATTCCCCGATCTACATCTCATCGGGGGGAGCGCCCATCTTTGAGCAACTGCTCACATCGGCCAGTCCTACCTGGGGTTCGGGCCCAGCGAGTGCCGTCTTCAGCAACGGGTATCAACTCGGGGTCGCGGTGCAGACGATGGCAGCCATCAATTTCACCAATACCGCCTCTACCCAGGATTGCCTGCGGCTTCAGGCCAGTCTGATCCTCACCGGAGCGACAAGGATCGGCATGTCGGGCACCAATTTTTACATCACCAATACAAAACGCAACTGGACAAATTACAATTACGGCGCCGCCTATCCATCAGCTCTGACGGATGGCGTGATGTATGTGGTCTCCTCGGGCACCTCAACCGGAGATATCACCATCGCAGGCACCCTGGATGGACGAGTGACCCTGGTGGCTGAAGGAAACATCAATATCACCAACCATCTCCGCTATACCGTCAATCCTACCAATGCCCCCTCCAATGATGCCTTGGGGTTGATCTCACGGCAGGACATCATTGTCAAAACCAACTGCCCGAGTAACCTGGACCTTTACGCCCATATGATTGCCGAAGGCGGCCTGACTACTTCAACTAATGACGGGATGTTCACGGTGGAAAACTATTCCACCCGCCCGGCGTCGGGAACCTTGAATGTTTACGGCGGGCTGGTTCAAAACTATCGTGGGGCTGTCGGTTTCCTCTCAGGTACAACCATCGTTAACGGTTATGGGAAAAACTACATTTTCGACACGCGGTTCACAACCAATCCCCCCCCCCATTATCCCGTCGTGGGTGACAAATACTACTGGGGAGGCTGGAGGGATTCACCATGAGTCCATCGATTATTGTGGAGAAGAAAAGACCCGCTAGCAAAAACGGAGAAGGACTCACTAGCCGGGATTGGTTATGGGTGGGGCTGGCTATACTAAGTGCCTGGCTCCTGTTGACAGGACTGCATCGGCTTTTCAATACGCAACCTGCACTGCCCACTCAGCCCGCTCCGCTGACCGCTGAGCCCCCGAAGGAAGATCTCTCCCCGCCCCCCGAGCCTCCCCCTCCGATGCCTGCACAACGTACATTCCTGATGCATAGCGAAGCCGTTCGTGAAACAGTCAAAAGCCTGCGTGAACACGCCCGGGAATGTCCAAATGCACCCGATGTTCTTACCGAAGAACAAATCAAAGCCATTGAACAACAGGGCCACTTGATCCTCTGAGCAAAATATGGTTAAATACCATCCAAGGAGGGAGCCAAAATGAGCAAATATATTGTCGTTATCGCCGATGCGCAACGCGCACGGTTTTTTACTGTAAAAGATTCGCTTGTCCCTGAGGTCGAGTCCAGTCCACGTCTGGTGGAAGAGCAGGACTTACTCAACACCGAAAGTACCCCAAAGGGTGCCAAATCGAGGGGAACCCCCGCCAGTGGCCGCACTTATAGCGGTTCAGGTGGCTCATATGCATTTGACGATCATCGCGGAAAACATGTGCAGGATGGACTCAGGCGGTTCTCAGGCATCGTGGTGAAGGAGGCACTCAAACAAGCCCGGAAAGCAAGCGCCCACACCCTGATTGTCGCCGCAGGACGAAAAACACTGGGCATCATCCGTGATACCCTGGCAAACATCAAATTAAAGGGATTCGTCATCCTCGAGTGTGATCTTGATTTGACCGGCGAAACCACGGCCAAGATTCACGCGCTGCTCGCCAAGCACAAACTGATCCCCGCCATGAAGAAGCCGTCGCAACGGGTGAGGAAATAACGGATTAGAATGAGCCTCCGAGCAGCAGGCTCATAATAAAGCGGGAGAGGGGATAGATAATTCCATCCAACGCGCCAAGCCAGAGAAGGCCAAACAGGATAAACATCCCGTAGCGCTCAATGCTCAGGTATTCTTCCGCCCAGCGCCCCGGCAGGAGCCCGTACAATACACGCGATCCATCCAACGGGGGAATGGGGATAAGATTGAATACAGCCAGAGTGACATTCGTTAGACAGAAGAATAGCAGGAACTTACACGTCGTCAGCGCCAGGGGCGTCGCAAACAGGGCCACCCCGTGAAACAATAGCCCGCCAATCAGGGCGAGCGAAAGATTGGTCAACGGTCCTGCCGCCGCCGTAATCATGACCCCTCGCTTATAATTCCTGAAATTATAGGGATTGATCGGAACCGGCTTGGCCCACCCCAATAATACCGGACTATGACTAATGACCAGAATCAGCGGCAAAAGGATGGATCCGAACAGGTCAATGTGGGCAATAGGGTTGAGCGTCAGCCGATTGGAATACGCCGCCGTAGGATCACCCAGCCTATAGGCCGCATACCCATGCGCCACCTCATGCAGAATGATCGAGAACACCAGCGATACGATCAAAAATACAGTTGTTTCAATATCCATAATGCCCGCCACTATACACAAAGATACGGTAATGTAAAATAGCCGTTCTTCATCCTCAACTTCATTTCGCCTCACTCCAAATCCATCTTGTCTCCCATCTTTTCCGTGGCATACTACGGTTATGACAGGAAGAATGACGTCTTTCAGGCTGCGCCTCGGGATTGTTCTGGTCTCAAGTCTTTTCACCCTGTATGTCGGCGCCGTAATCATCATGCCAACCAACAGTCCCCCAGGCGGCCTGTTACCCTCTCAAATCCCCCAAATCATGGTCATGTCATTTGACGACTCGATTTCCTCCGCCTCATGGGATTGTGTCCAAGGGGTTCTGACCAACCACTTTAATCCGAACGGAAATCCCATCAAGGCCACCTTCTTTGTTTCGCTCGACGGTAAAGTTGACTATTACCTGATCCATAACCTCTACGCCGCCGGAAACGAGATCGCAATACATACCATGAGCCACACCACTGACACCAATAGCACGGCCGCCACATTTCGCAGCGAAATCGTGGGATGCCGAAAAGCCATTTCAGATCTCGCCCAAATCCCACGGGATGAGATCGTCGGCTTTCGTGCTCCATACCTTCTGCCGAATGACAATGCCTTCCGAATCCTCCAGGAAAGAGACTTCCTCTACGACTCCTCTTTCCCGGAGGATGCCAACCGCCTGAGTCGTTCCAACTCCGCCATGATCTGGCCCTATACCCTGCAAGACGGTCTGTTTCAAAATGCCGTTTCCAATCGGATGCCGGCCAGTCCCTATTATCCGGATCTATTCGAAATCCCACTCTGGTGTCTTTTCAGCCCCAGTCAGACCGTGGTCACCGCCATGGATCCACCGGACTCCTACACCAGTAATCAGGTTGCGGCGCTGTGGAAAAGCAATTTTCTCGCACATTATCAGGGCAACCGGGCACCAATGAGTTTGGCTCTTCACGGGGTGTCCACCAATCACTGGCTGTCCTCCCCACCGGATGCTGAGTGGCGACGTGACGCCCTCAACGACTTTATTGAATGGGCTCTGGCCTTCTCCAATGTCTATTTCATCACCTACCACGACATGCTGAATTTCATGCAAGCCCCGGTCACAAGCGTCCAAGCGCCTACCTCGGCCCTCTTTCTCACCCCGATTCGCGTGGCTTGGACCAACCCGCAACCTTGTACATATCCGAGCGGGAACACCCGGGTATGCGGTTCCTGCCCCCCCGCCTGGCCCACAGTTTCAAATGTTTTCTACCAGCTGACGCCCCTGTCGGGAGGCTCTGTCAGTTTCCAGATTCGATCTCAGGATGTCGCCTACACCTATGCCCAATTCACTCTTACCAACAACACCGCAGCAACCGTTTATGATTGGGCGTTCAGCTTCGGCTTGTCCACCGGCACCGTCACACAGC
>Ga0118677_10003586_pt1 | contig 29144 bp, 32 predicted proteins | sample AliMusrvi5mmetaG_FD_86154 | JGI IMG/M metagenome (GOLD analysis project Ga0118677, IMG submission 86154) | reverse complement strand
TCGCTTCTGGATTCTGGCTACAGAATTCTGACTCCTGTTTTTCCGTCTGCCGTCTGACCCCTGAACCCCGGCCCCTAACCCCAGCCTTCTTCCCAATTATCCCTTTGCATATTAAAAACAGCCATTATATAAAGATCATGCTGTTTTTGCGTTACGCTGAAACACTGCTGCAAGGGGGTTCTTCGGCATGTCTTTTCATATTTCATTACATCGATTTCATTGTGGCTGTGCTCAGGCCGCTGGCTGTGCTTTGTGCACCGGTTTGCGTCGCAGTGCTGATGCCAGTTACTTCATGACGAATAAAAAGGAGAGTGGGCGGGTAATTTAATCGGTGGCTGTTGTACCCGATTATTTGTGCAGAAATTTTAAGCCTTGTATGGTTTGGCCTGACAACCAAAATCGGGGGCGATTAATGAGGGGTGTTGAGCAGTATATCCACGCATTCTCGAAGCTGAATGTAAATCGTTCAGGCGAACATGTCAGCCCGCACAAGCCGGTCATGCTGCTGACCATACTGGCCCTGGCCGAGGCCGGACAGCTTAAAGAAAATAAAATCTATTACACCCAGGCCCTGCACGAACATTTTTAAATCATTTTTCCAGACCGTTGCCCAGCCTGGCGATGCGCCGCGTGCGGCGGACTGGTAGCAAGGCTCATCGAAGCGGAATAATAACATTCACAGGATGGGCAGCAATCAATGGCTGCCCCGGATAAATCCACGGCGCAACTTCAGACACTATGAAAAAAGAAACGACAATACAGGGCAATAAGGGCGAAATAGTCCTTTATCGCATGGGGTCCGGCAGAGCGGAAATAAGGGTTCATCTCGAAGCCGATAGCCTCTGGCTGAATCAAAAACAGTTGGCAGAGCTGTTTGATACCGAACGCAGCGTCATTACTAAACATGTGCGAAATATCTTTAAAACCGGCGAACTGAAGGAAAATTCAGTATGTGCAAAATTTGCACATACTGCCGCTGATGGCAAGACGTACAATACAGCTTTTTATAATCTTGATGTAATTATTTCCGTAGGTTATCGCGTAAATTCCATACGCGGCACGCAGTTTCGCATCTGGGCCACCCAGGTGCTAAAAGACCACTTGGTCAAAGGCTACACAGCCAACGAGCGGCGGCTGAAAGAACTTCGGCAATCCTTAAAGATTGTGAGGCAGGTGCTTGACCGCTATGATGTTACCACCGATCAGGCCCGGGCTCTTTTACGTGTTGTAGCTGACTATTCCTACGCCCTTGATCTGCTGGATGATTATGATCATCAGCGCCTTTCCGCTAAACGAATGCGGCGAGGCAAAGCCACTGCAATAACCTACGAAGAAGCCATTGGCATGATTTCGCGCCTGCGGGAGAAATTCGGTAGTTCTGCCCTGTTCGGCAAAGAAAAAGACGGCAGTCTTGCCGGTTCACTGAACGCCGTAATGCAGACATTTGAGGGCAAAGACGTATATCCGGGGCTGGAGGAAAAGGCTGCCCACCTGCTCTATTTTCTCGTGAAAAACCATAGCTTCGTCGACGGCAACAAGCGTATTGCAGCAGCCCTGTTCCTCTGGTTCATGGAAAAGAACAGCCTGTTGTTGCGAGAGGACGGAACAAAACGCATTGCCGATAATGCTTTAGTGGCCATAACGCTGCTTATTGCCGAAAGCAGCCCGAGGGAAAAGGACGTGATCTGCAAAATGGTTGTCAACCTTATCAATGATAGAAATTAAATCTGGCTCGGGCCCGGATCTGAAGTGGCATGTTTCAAAGCTTCTGGACAAGCGCAACCGCGATTATCAGGAGCTTCTTGATCTTAACAAAAAGCTCATCATCCTCCCGAGGGATAAAAAATACTATCCCCGCATGGACGGGCTGGAGTGGCGATTAAGTAAAATTATAAGCTAATTAAAGGTGCTCAATGAACGGACAGGAAAATGTAAAAGTATTGTCCGAGGAATACGGTTGTTTAATTGAAAACTTGACCGATAAATCACCTGAGTCTCTTATAAATGCTTTGGCTAAGCAGGGCGATTGGACCGAGCAGGCCGCCAGCCACTTGTTGCAACTGGTAAATGATTACGGTTCATTTATGCTGCGCAATGCTCTGGCGCTCTCGTTGGCAATGAATGTTGAAGACGGGGAATTAGGGTTTTAATAAACATGCTTCAAGAAAAATATTTTTTTAAACGCGAATACTATTCAGACTCTATTGGCAACTTCTTAACATCTTCCAAAGAAGAGATTGTTGGGAAACTGACTTTGAGCAATGATTTTTCTTTGGAGCAAACTCAACGCGGCGCATGGGTTGAAGAAATAAAAATTCTGCAAAAAGTTTTAGAACCTTATAAGGGTTCAGTCTATTTTGAATATTCTATCCCTCGTATGGGGCAGCGGATAGACGTAGTATTGCTTATTGGGCCTGTGATTTTTGTCCTTGAATTTAAAGTCGGAGAAAAAGAATTCACTTCTTATGCCACTGATCAGGTCTTCGATTATGCTTTAGATTTAAAAAACTTCCATGAATCAAGTCATGAACATTTCATCGCGCCTATCCTCATTGCTACAAATGTAAAACATGTCACTCCTATAGTTGCCTTAACCCCCCAGAACGATAAGCTTTTTATTCCAATCAAAACTAATACCGAGTTGCTCAGAGAAGCTATCAATAAAGCACTAATCTTTGCTGAAGGTTCTGCTATTGACCATGTGCAATGGGAGCATGGCCGCTATTGCCCTACCCCAACAATTATTGAAGCTGCGATGGCGCTTTATAATGGTCATTCAGTAGATGAAATATCTCGCAGTGATGCTAGCGCAATTAACCTAAGCCAAACATCTGAAGCTATTGCCGAAATTATTCGCGCTGCAAAAGAAAAACCATATAAAGTTATTTGTTTTGTAACCGGCGTGCCTGGGGCTGGGAAGACATTAGTGGGGCTCAACATCGCGACAACGCACATTGACAAATCAAACGACCTTTATAGTGTTTTTCTTTCTGGTAATGCCCCGCTTGTAGCAATACTACGGGAAGCTTTAACACGAGATAAAGCCCGGCGTGAAAAAGCAAAAGGCAGGAAGATAACAAAAAAAGAAATAATGAGTGAAATTAAGATGTTCATCCAAAATGTTCATAATTTTCGAGATGATTGCCTTGTTGATGTAAATACACCACCTATAGAGCATGTCGCTTTGTTTGATGAGGCTCAGCGAGCATGGAACCAAGAACAAACAGCTTCATTTATGAGCAGGAAAAAGAATACGCCGAACTTCAATCAATCGGAACCAGAATTTCTCATATCATGTCTTAATCGCCACAGTGACTGGGGCCGTTATAGTGTGTCTTGTTGGCGGTGGACAAGAAATCAATACGGGCGAAGCGGGGATAAGTGAATGGATAGATTCCCTGAATCGTTCTTTTCCAGAGTGGCACGTGCATATTTCACCCCGTCTTTCTGATTCTGAGTATGTTGCAGGTGGGGCAATACAGAGCTTATCTTCTCGAAAAAATGTTTTTGAAAACAAAAGCCTGCATCTTGCAGTTTCAATGCGTTCTTTTCGCGCTGAAAATGTTTCTTTATTTGTAAAGCAATTACTCGATTGCAAACAAGTAGAAGCCAAAGAAACCTTGTCACAGATTAATTCAAAATACCCGATTGTCCTGACGCGTGATCTTGGTAAGGCTAAGGAGTGGCTAAAAAAACAAGCTAGGGGTTCAGAGCGGTATGGCATTGTTGTTTCTTCGCAAGCCCAGCGGCTTAGGCCTTTGGCTATTGATGTCCGTGTGACTACTGAGCCAATTCACTGGTTTTTGGACGGTAAAGAGGATGTTCGTTCATCATACTATCTTGAAGATGTTGCTACAGAATTTGATATTCAGGGATTAGAACTTGATTGGGCTTGTGTAACTTGGGACGCGGATTTTCGCTATACGACATCAGGCTGGCAACATTGTTCATTTGTTGGAACCAAATGGAATAAAATCAAAAAAATGGAACGTCAAATTTATCTCAAAAATGCTTACCGTGTACTTCTGACGCGAGCACGCCAGGGAATGGTAATAGTCGTTCCTGCCGGTGATCCGTCTGATCCGACCCGGGCACCTGAATTTTACGATGGAACTTTTGAGTACTTAAAATCGATTGGCATTGAGAATTGTTAAGCTATATATCTACCCTTCAGCACCAAATAACCGCCTTCATCGTCATATCCGATAATTCGACTTCCCTTATCAAGAGTAACTTCTTCAATTTTATCACCGTAGGGTTTGGCATCCTCGACGTTTTTTGTTACCCAAACTATGCCAGTTGCAGGAATACGTTTTAGCGCACTTAATATAAATTTTGGGATATGATTCTCATTACCCAGCTCATTCTCATACATTACAACATCATATGCTGTTGTGTTCCGACCAAAAGGCAACCCAAAATCCGCACGAAACGCTTTACCTATATAGACTTCAAAATTTTCAAAAATATTATTGGTGATAAATAACAGACGTGGAGTATTTCCAATTTTTTTGAATAAAGGAATTTTTTCTCTATTCGACGGTGCTAAGCCCGTAGTTATTATAGGTTTTCCCTCTGTTATTTCAATTACTGGTACTTCATATAAACCTGCTATTTTAGCAGCAAGTATTCTATGCTGCCCTTCAATACCTTCTGGGCCAATAATTATCGGCGATTTTACCCCTGACAATTTTAACTGCTTTGCGAGTTTATCGACCCTATATTTTTGAATACCCCTTATTTCATCCTCATATCCATCAGGAAGTTTATCAATTAATTCTGATAATGATGCATATCGCGTTGAAATATAAATGTCGTCGTCAGTGTTATTAATAAAATCATCGCTAAGAACTTTATCAATTTCTGATTGTATTAATATTGGGAGAACCTCGTATATAGGTCTATCGATGTACTTCTCCCTAGAGTCGTTCATTGCGCTTCCTTCTCCTACTACTTTCATTGTGCACACATAGGGACAGATAACTTAATCATATGTCAAATTTCGAGGCCTTGGAATCGAATTATCGGAATTATCGGGGACCGTTGTGTTTATTAATAAATCAGCCCAAAACTGAGGCTTTTATATTTACCCAGCAGCATCTTTTTAAACTCTTCCGCAGCCCGCGAAATGTTTTTTCGTGTCAGCACACCGCGCTGGGCCTTGAACTAACAGTTCCAGCTGTTTCAACAGTTTAAGCCGTTCAAACGGTTACCGTGAGGACGAATCGGGGGAAACCCAAGGGGATCGCACAATGATTTTCGGGGAAATTAGTTTCAGCCACTAATTTTATTTATCCCGTGCCTGTGAACGAGTTGATACTGCAAGTTTTTTAGGGGCGTGCCGGACGAGCTTATGACCGGATTTACGTTCAACACGAAGCAGATCATCACAGATGGCCGAAAGGTCGCCTTTAAATTTTCGTGTGTGGGCAAGACGATGTTTGCGCACTTCCTCAACAATTTGATCTTTCATGTTTCGGCCTCCAGTAATTCTTCCGGGGAACAGATTTCCGGACAAATATAGCCTTCTTTTTCCACTATCTGCCGTACTCTCCTGCGAATAAACGGATTGTTTAAGTGCGTAAAACTCCAGGTAACGATAATATCAGCCCCGTTTATGGCTGCCAGTGCAAAATAATCGTGGGCAGCCACTAATTAATTCCTTCCTCACATCGCAGCATTTCCGGCAAGGCGCTCGCGCACCCACATGCGCACAAGCGTTGAAACCCCAAGCCCTTTTTTGTGGGCAACCTCTTTGAGTTCGGTGACGGTCGCTTCATCGAGCCGAAGCGTTACTACTTGTTCCTTTTTAAAGTTCAAGGCTTCCGGTCGAGGCAGAATATCCTTAACGACCCTTCCGGTTCGCATGGGTTCATCAGTGTATTTTATTTTCTTGTGCATAAATTCTCCTTCCTCTTCTCCAGTAGCCTGCGCCTATAATCCTGATTCTGCCTTCCCTCAGGGTGAAACGGACCGTCATGACGGCTTTGTTGACGGTGCCGATACAGAAAAAACGCTCTTCGTCTTCACCATGATCCAGATCCTCAATGATAATGCGGTTAGGGTCGGCAAAAGCATATTGCGCCTCGTAAAACGAAACACCATGCTTCCGCCGGTTGGCGATATCTTTTTTCTCATCCCATTCAAAATCCGGTGCATCCATTTTACAAATGTAATACAAAAGAATACATTTGTCAAGCCCTCGAATCGATTGGCGAATTCAACTTCACAAAAAACCAAAGGGGTCAAATCTTCATTTGTCATATTTGAGAAGAGCTTTAGGGTTCATCCATCAATAAATCAATAACTTTTCTTGAAAGGATTCCGGGCAAGCCTGAATGAAGAATTATAAAAATAGGACAGCAGAAGAGGTTCGTTGTTGACTTTGTTGACTTGCGCCGCGAAGCGGGGAACTGCTGGCTTGAACGGGAAAAGGGAAGGCAGAGGGGTAATCACAAACTGTTTTTTGCAGCAACAAACTCTTCCGGTGTGCAGATTGTTATTTGAGATCCCTTATAATCTTTCTTGTTGCGGGTGATCAGGCAGCCTATTCTGTTTTCAAGAGCGGTGTAGTATTGCACGGCATCCTCAAAATCCGGAAAACCCGAGGCAAGCGCCAGATCGATGATTTTTTCATTCATGGCAGCGACTTTTACGAGCTGCGCCAGCATTTTGAGCGTTTCTACGGCTTTTGGCCGCGAGGTAGATTTGCGAAGAATGTAGAAAAGGTTTGCAAAAATTAGGGGTGATGCATAGGCCTGGAATTCACCCCGCTCGATCATTGAAAACAGCAGCGCCGCAGTGCGATAAAACGGCTCGCTACGCGTCAGCAGGTCAAGAATGACATCTGAATCAAGGTACACCTTATCCATTACCGGTATTTCCGCATGAGGTAATCGGTGTATTCATCACGCATATCTTCGCCCTGCCTTATTTTTAATACTCCCGAGAGTTTTTGTACAAGGGGCGTAGGGGCTTCCCCGCCGGGCTCGTCCCGGGCTATCAGTTTGAAATAATTTTCAATAAGCCGGGAGAGGCTTGTATGCTTTTTACCTGCATACGTTTTTGCCTTTTTTATGATCCTGTCATCCATGGTGAGCGTGAGTTTGGTGTTCATACAGCACCTCCTTTATACGTGTATATTTAAGCATTAAAGCACGTGCAAATCAAGAAGAATCTGAGGTCAATTATCGGGGGCGGTTCTGGTTTCTGAAGTATCCTTCACCGGATCATTGTGCATCACAAAAAAAGAGGGCAGTCGCGATGGTTCGCCACAGCAAAAAAACATTGGCATAGAAAAGTAACCGTAGCGCACTTTGTTGGGCAGCCAGAGGAAATTAGGTTCAGCTGTCCCGAATAAAATTTTGAACCACGGCCAACGGAGCATTAGAGCTCCATGGCCAGGAAGTCACGTTCCCAGAGTGAACGGAACGTATTGCGGGCAACGTCTTCCAGGATGGGGTCCGGTGTGTTTTCGGGCAGAGCATCAGAGCAACGGGCCTTGGCGACAATCTCCCGGATCGAACGATGCCCATTCATGTGCAGCGTCAGGGCCAAAGATGGTTGTTCGAGTTTCATGTGCCAACCGGGCCGGAAAAGGGTGCTGCCATCCAGGCCGCAGCGATAGCGAAAAGACGGTATATAGTTCATCGATGCTTCAGTAGAGAAATCGATCCGGTAGGCGTGCCGTGGGCGCTCAGGGTGACAGGCCATGAAAAAATGGCAGGCATTGCGCGTATTGATCCGCTCCATCACGGACCACTGCCTCTCCCGGGGAAGAGCTGCGATTGCCCGATGAAGCTCGACGCTGCCGGCTGAAGAGGGATAATACGGCGATTTGAGAAACCAGTCCTGGAAGACGAGCCCGGATGAGTCCAGCAGCTCGCGACAGTCCTCGACGGTGTAACTTCGATCACGGCCGTGCAGGAATGTGTCCACCAGACCCGCGTCAAACTGCAGGTCCGGCGCTAGTCTCAGATAGCCCCGGACCGGGTGATCCTTGGGCAGTGCGGCAAGCGTGTCTTTCACCACCAGGAGGGAGGCTTCATCCTGCTTGAGATCAAGATCACGGAAAAGGGCCTGAAGGATCTCCACGCCGGCTCTCCCGTAGCGGGCATACAGCATGAGGGCAGCTACGCCGTCCGCGCGCAAACAGTGTGCAAGTGCTCTCATTCCTTCTTGGGGGTCCGCGAGATGATGAAGTACCCCGGTGCAGATCACCAGGTCGAAGTTCCGGTTGAGAGTGCCTGCTTCTTCGATCGGGAGATGGTGGAGCTCCAGGTTCGACAGTCCGTATCTGTCCTTCAGGAACCGGTGATGATCGAGTGACGGGCCGCTTACGTCCAGGGCAACCACACGGGCGCCCGGATTGGTGTATGCGAACACCGCTGCCTGGTTGGTGCCGCAGCCCGCCACCAGGATGTCCCATTCGCCTGTGCAGGTCCGATCGGGCCAGAACAGGCGATGGGCGTGGCTGGGATCGAACCACTGCCAGTTGTCGACCAGCCATGCCGGCAGATCGAGAATCGGCTCGGGATACCGCCATCGCGCGTACTGGTTGGCGACGACATCGCTGAACGGTTCCCGCAATGTACATCCTCCCCGGAGTTGATGAAAACAGAGCACCTGGTCGATACCCGATCCCGACATCAGCAAACATCACGGGTTCGCGCCCTTCGGCGCGGCCGCCGCAGCTCACCCTGCCTTGATACGGCAGTGCTTTTGACGGGTTGGAGTATAGGGAGGGCTGTTTATGCCTGTCGGCCTCCGGCCGACTCAGCCGTAACGCGACCGGTGCGCAACGAAACAATGTCGTTATGATCCAGAGGTTCCTGGTTTGCGGATCACGTTTGACACGCTCTTGCTGCCTGCTATGTCAAAAGCCGGCTAATAGACACCGCCAAAACCGCCATTACCGCCGGCACCGCCATTACCGCCACATCCTGCCGCCTCGCGATCACCAAGGTCTTCGATGAGCTCTGAATCGGTCGGCTTTTTTGGCAGCACCACATACAACTGCGTATCCGTCTGCTCCACTACCTTCACCTCAACTCCCGGCGGCACAGGGATGCCCTCTTCCTCCAATACCCTGCGGGAGTCCGACAGGAGCCTCTCTTTGAACGATTCATCCGCCCATGCCTTGGCAATGATCTTGTACATTATTTTTGACCGCTCATTCCTTTCGTCTTCCATGTTTGCCCTCCTGGTTGCGCTAAAGATTTCACCTGTTTACCATTCCCCTGCCACATATGCGATTATTAACATCTGTGTGGACATACGTCAATGAGCACCTTTTGAAAACTTCTTTGGCCCCGCATACCGGGCTATTCCATCACTACAGACAGGCCGGCCGGCGCCCATGGTGCGCCCAAGACAATAGCAATGGATCATTGGCTGGCACTTATTCCTTCACAAAGCCCGCCAGATAATCGACATGCCTGCCCTGGTGTTCCGCCAGGCCGGACGGCCTTCTGCACCCCCCGTCGCATCGCCGAACATACCGGCACTCCCGGCATTCCCGCGGCAGAACATCCGGGGAGCAACACGCGTGCAGCTCCGGGCTTTGCCTTACCTCTTCCAGGCTTCCTGCCCCGGAGAGCTCGCAGCCCCCGAAACAGGCGGCCAGGTTTCCCGCGAAGTTTACGTTCAAAGCCACATAGGGGCCACAATCGAGGGCCCTGCCGTGGAACACCCGGGCGCCGAGACTGGTTGGCGTTACTGAGCAGAACGGCGCGGCAAGATACATGCCCCTGGCGTGATCGGGGTAGCGATCCATGAGGTCGGCCATCTCCTGGGCCAGTGCCTGCATGTGGGCGCGTGTCAGGGGCCGGGGGGTGCTGGGGCTGGACTCATAGCGCAGCGGGAGCCACCTCAGCCCCGGCAAGGCCTGGAGCAGTTTGATGAATTCCTCCAGTTTGCCGATGAGCTCCGGGGTCACGACGGTCAGCATGGCGACGTGTCTCCTGCCGGCCGCGAGGGTCCGCTCGATCAGGGAAAGCTTTCTTGCCAGCACCCCGGAGCCGCCCGTCATCTCGTCCAGTCTCTTCGCATCCAGGCACGGGACGCTGACCCTGAGATCATGCACGATCAGATCGTCGTATAACCGCTCGTCGGCCATCGCGTTGGTGTTGAGAATGATCCGGCGCTTTCGCAGATAGGCGTAGTTGCAAAACAGCCTGATGCCGGGGTGCAGGGTCGGTTCGCCGCCCGTGAAGCGTACCGCGGGGATATTGTTTTCCACGGTCCAGTCAATCCAGCGCAGGACATCATCCTCGCCCAGATGACGGCCGGCCCGCCACAGCTTCCCGTCGCCCAGGTAGCAAAAGGAGCAGCGCAGATTGCACGCCTGCGTGATCTCCATTCTCAGTTCAAAGGGGGCAACGGAAAATCCGTGTTCTTTGCTCATGCCGGTACCCAAGTATTTATACGCAGCTGATTCGGCCATGAATCCATGATCCGCCGCTCGCATCGGGCGAATACATCAAACTATCTTATACTCCCTGTGCCGGGCGGCGCAAACCATTTCATAGGCCTTGAACACCATGCCGCCGGCCACCAGGGCAACCGCGATGAAGGTTACGGCGCCCCAGACCGTGAATTGACGATCGGCCATCCATAAATTCATCAGCCGCCAGAAGGGCAGCAGGATGAAGAAAATTGACATGAGGGCGCTCAACACCCCGTAAATAACGAAAATGCGCTTTTCGCGAAGGGGCGGCGGCTCGACAGGGGATGGATTCTTCACGATCCATCCGAGGATGGTTGCCTTAAGATACTCAAAAGACTTCTTCTGCAGGTTGGGGATACCTGTCCAGTCGGCAAGCATATAATAAGCATCCATCCTGATCAGGGGATTGAAGTTCATCACAAGGCCGAAGGCGCTCATAAAGGTCACTAAGATCCAGAGCACGGCCCAGGGGCTTGCCGCCGCGGCGGTTATACCCGCGCACCAGGCCGTCACCCCGAAAACGGCCCAGGAGACCAGCGGTCCGGCCAGGGATACCCGGATCCGCTGTGATTTTTTCGGAAATGTCCATGCCGACGTGGTATCGCAAAAGAAGATGAACATGGCCATATACCACATGATACCCAGTTGTCTGACCTTTCCGCCGAAATGCTTGCACGTCACGCCGTGGGCGCACTCATGAAGGACCATATCCAGCAGCATGAACAGGTAGGCGAGGGCCGCCATGGCAGGAAGTTGCAGAATCATTGCATCAATACGGCGAAATATCCGAACCATGTTGACCCAGTTCATGACCAGGGGAATCAGCCCGGACAATCCGATCATAACCAGGGCGGTTACGCCGAGGGGATGGAACATAAAGCGCGTGTGCCGGTGAACCCAGGCCACCGTCGCATCGGGATGGGGAATGCTGAACACGGGCGCCAGCCAGCGCCGCCAGCGCTCCTTCCCCTTCGCCGCGTCAGCCGTGTTTTCCAGCATGCCGGCGGCCTCCAGCGTCTCATACAGTCGTTTGACATGATCCGGAGAAATCGGCCCCCGTTCGACGGCGTGCTCCAGATAAATGTCTTCCAGGGTGTTCTTCCCGTCCAGGCGGTCGAGGATAAATACATCCGAGGGCGACAGCTTGAGCACCCGCTTCGTGCGGGTGTCATGGATGATGGCGTCTCCGGATTGATGATGACCGGCCGTATCCGTCGGGTGTTCGACCTCCAGATCCGCCCTCAACTTCGGTGTGAGCCCCATGACCCACAATTGCCGCGACTTATGTTCCGCCCGGCAGTATTTCGTCATCACCAGGGAGGCGCGTTTGCCGTCGATACGGAAAAACACCCGGTCCATCGTGCGCTTGATGATATGCAGCCACAATCCTTCGAGCATGACAGCCGCATCGGCGCCGGTGGAGGGCACCTCGTAATTCGGTTCCTGATGGGGATTGAGAGGGACGGAGGAGTCATAAACGAAATGCACCTGCACCACCTGGTCCTTCCAGATGAAGCCCACCTCGAAAGGCATTGCCGCATCCTTTTCATTGCATAAGGCGATGAGCTGTTCCGTCGCCTCCACAATGGCCGCGCTGGTCTGCTCTATGAGCTGGCGCGGAAAGGACCTTGCCTTCAGATAGTCGCGCGCCGCAGCTTCAACCGTATGGACCCAGGGAAACTCAGGCTTGACGCGGATTGCAATATCAAAGTCGTAAAGGGCGGTACCCATCACTGTCGATCTCATGGCTCAATAACAGTTCTTCAGCAATCGTGGTCAGAATAGGTTTTTCCCTTTTCCATAGCCCTGTGTATATCATCAAATGCGTGGACGTGCTACGAGGAAAATGTCAACAGAGATGCTTCCCCCGCTCCTGCGCGACCTTACCCTGTGGAACTGTTCATAGCTGTGAAAATGTTTTTCTGATAAGAAGTCGCTTTGTACTGAGGCAAGTATAAAGGGAATTGGGTAACAATAAGGGGTTCATGAATACATGAATAACTCTTTTCGATAATTCCATGCCAGCCATGTTCATCAAAATCCCGTTGGGGGAAAAAACTGCAGGGGGAGAGACCGGCTGCAGATGCGTTAACGGCAGGCAAAAACCGAGGGGACCTGTTTTCTTTTATATATTTCTTTGCGGTGAGCGGTACGAATTAATGACCGGCCTGCGCCAGTATTTATATTTGACGCATAACGGCGCTCACGTTATAGTTTAAGAAACAAAGTTTCTATAAGCTGTCAGTCATGCAAACATAATGTAAAAAGGAGCAAAGCTATGAGTCTCACGACACTGGTTACCCAGCAGGCACCCGATTTTACAGCCGAAGCGGTTATGCCCGATAATACCTTCGGCGCTATAACTCTTTCAGCGCTAAAAGGGAAATACATACTTCTTCTGTTTTATCCCCTGGACTTCACCTTTGTCTGCCCTTCGGAAATCCTGGCGTTCAATAGAAAACTGGCTGAATTCAAAAGCAAAAACTGCGAGGTCATCGGCGTTTCCGTTGATTCCAAATTCACCCATCTGGCATGGAAGAACACCCCCGTTGAAAAAGGCGGCATCGGCAATATCCAGTACCCGCTTGTGCAGGACCTGAACAAGGCGATTGCACAATCCTACGGCATACTTTTAAATGATTCAGTAGCATTGCGCGGGCTGTATCTGATCGACCCGACCGGCACGGTGCGTCATTGCATAATTAACGACCTGCCGCTGGGCAGAAACGTAGACGAGGCGCTCAGGATGGTTGATGCAGTGCAGTTTTCCGATACGCACGGGGAAGTCTGCCCGGCAAACTGGAAAAAAGGCGATGATGCCATGAAGCCCACCGCAGAAGGCGTCGCCAGCTACCTTGCAAAGCACGGCAAGTAACTCAGGACCGGAAGAATTTTTTTTATGTGTAAATCAACCGTGTGGCATGGGCGCCCGGTTGATTTTTTATTTTAAGGGGCAATTAACGTAGGATGACACATGCGGACACCAATTTCTTATTTGCTGGCCTTGTGCGTTGCATTCATAGCAGGCTGCGGCCTGGGGTATGAACCACCGAGCGTTCCGGTCAAGTGCATCGGCAAAAATTTTTTGGACAGCGACATGAAGGCCTGGCTGAAAAAGGTTTATGCCCAGCCTAAAATTACCACTTTTAACGATCGCACCTACTATGAATTTAAGGGCGAAGGAATCTCCCTTCAATTTAACAAGTCGGATGTTCTGACCACCATTTTCGCCTATACCGACAAAGCGGACGGATTCGGGCCGTATGCGGGCAAATTGCCCTACGGTATCACGCTTCAGCTTACCCGCAGGGAGATCGAAAGCAAGCTCGGCCCTCCGGAGCGATCCGGCGGCGGAACCATCAACTACTGGTCCGACTACACATCCAAAGGTATCGGATTTACCTACAACAGCATGGACGTAAACAACCTGGATGCAAAAAGTTATACCATCAATATCAAAAAACCGTGTGAATTATAGGGGCGATTCAGAGCTTACCGAGAGATTGAGGGGAGATTGAGCGGGTCACATTCACATGTCACATGTTGCTAGCCTGCGCCGTTGCTGCGGTGCGGTACGGCTTAAAAGAAAGGCCCGGAACTATTCGGGCCTTTCTGGTTTCACCATCTTCAACCTGCTATTCCTTCGTCCCGGTGTTCCCGGCTTTTTAAAAAAAACATGCATAACACGGCCCGTGTTTTTCTCATACCCTGCAGCGAACCCGCACCCCGCTAACTCGCCGGGCTTGACATTGATACAGCTAGTGCTGTATTGAAGCATTAGGCACTGGCTGCCGTTACCATACGGCAGGTAACCCACATAAAACAGGGGGCATAATGGCCGCAACTAAAAAGACCGTACAGGGGCTTGAAGCTGAACTTGAAAAATTACAGCGCAGGGTTGAGAAGGTCAAGAGTCGCATTGCCGAAGAACTGGAAAAATCCGGCAAGGTGAATGCGGCGCAGATGAGAAAAAAAATCAATGCTGAAATCGAGTTTATTGCCGATTTTGACCTGATCAAGGCAAAGGCCATCAATATTTCCACTGGCGGCATCAGCTTCGAGACCTCGTCGAATCTGCCGCTTGAAATGCGTTTTCAGCACGAGGGAAAAACTGTCAGCCGCCGGGCTAAAATGATCTGGCTCAAGCAAAAGAAAAGAAGCGGCTATGTTTTTGGCTTGAAATTCATAGGCAAGCATACAACGCCGGGTCTTGGGCTACACAGGATAAAATAGGGGCCACTATTTTTTTGCGCCTACGCTGATGCATTGCCGGATAACCGCTCGCGCACCCACATGTGAGCATCTACAACCGTTTCCTTTTCTATGGCAATTAAAAAGAGCAGGGTGTTATGCCTGCCGTATTAAATCCTATCATCACCCGAGCGCTGGTGGCTTGTTACCTTGAAATCCATCGCGGTATCCCTCGCCGCGCTGCCGCCTCTCCTGATCTCCAGTCTCATCGGCTTGCTTAAGCCATGCGATATGTTCTGCCACGGAGCAAAAATTTACGCCATAGAAGGCATACCCGAGCCCCCGCTCGTAACCGATCCAGTAGGCTGCCCGGCTGGGTTCAAGTTTTTTAAAATTTTTGGCCTTGATGATTTCGCTTTCAAATTCCTTTTTGACCATACGCCTTTACCATTATGAAATTGTAATAATAGGTGACTGTTGTACCAGCTCAATAATTCGGTAACTTTTTGGAGCTTATCAAAAGGCGTTTCATAATTCAATTCCGCCTTAGCCGGCGCAATGATTTGATTCTGTATTAAAAAAAATGGGTTTAGGCGGCCGGCACGGATTAGAGGCCGAAAAGCGTTGCCCACTCAATGACACGCAGGGGCGATATGAGCTTATGGTAGTGGGCGCCCGCATACCGCTGCAGAGAAAAGTCGACCGGGGTCTGAAGCTCGGCGGTCTCGATCATCCAGCGGTCGCCGCTTTTGCAAAAGCTGAAAGGGCATGACAACCAGGCACCGCCCGACGGCGTTCTGTGGCTCACAATAGTAAAAGGCCCATAGGTGACCGTGTGCTTTAATTCGTCAGAGGCGCTTTCATAGCTCCAGGCTGCAAGCGCGCCGTAGCGCCTTGCAAGGCGTTCCTTCATTGCCGTGTCCGTTATCAGAAAAAGCGCCCTTTTGATGATAGAGGCATTCAGCTCGGCACAGTTCAAAACCCCGCCGCCCGCTGGTTCGCCTGCCGCTGCAGCCACGGAATCCCGGGCGCGGAATTTGCACGCCGCATATTCCACGGAAAGGTATGCGTTCCTGGAGGCATCAATGAAACGGCTCCTGCGTTCAAAATAAATGGGTGCGTAAACTTCAGCTCCCCTGCCCGTTTTTTTTACAGATGATTTGTCAAAAATAAAACGGTATTTATTCATCTTTCCGCAATAGAGCCTGGTTGCGGCATGAATCACGTGAGCAGCAAGAGGGGCAACCTGCTTCTGCAATTCCAGAAAATAATCAGCGGTATCATCCCAGGCCGCCAGATACGGCGATAAAAGCGCGCGGGTTTCAAGAACCGACTTTTCAAGAAAAGCCCGGGCGGCACCAGCATCACCGCTTAAAAAACGGCCGTGAGCGCGCATAAAGCAGATCATGGTATGGCACATTACGCCGTGAGCATCTTCAAGGCTTTGTTCGGGTGCAAAATCACCGGGGAGCGCAATGCCGTCGGCAAACTGCATATGATTGATGCCGCGCAGCACAATAACCGGCTTGCCTGCGGCAAGGCCCCGTTCTTTTTTTTCGAGCTGCGCAATGAGCCTTGATTCGCGGGCAATAAAATTGATCCCTGTATAGGCATCACGCTCACCGCCCAGCACCAGCGCCGGCGCAGCATAATCGGCAAGTGATGCATGCTGCAGGCGGGAGGTCGTGGGGTAGCTTGCCAGAAGAATGAGTCCGGCAAGCCCCATGCCGTGTACGTGTTTTGGCGCCATGATGCCGCCGAATGAATGGCCGGCCAGAAACACCCGTTGCGCGGCATCGGCATACCCCATGTCCGCAAGCAGCCTGACGGCAATCAATATTCTGCTTTTGCACTGGAGGGGGTTGGGGAAATTTTTATAAAAACGTGCAGCCACAACCAGAAGCTCCCCCCGGGTTTCAGCCACCAGCCTTTCACACAGGCCGGCATACCGCTCGGGCGCTACTTTGGCGCCGGGGAACAAAACGAGCGCCGCCACAGGCCTGCCGGCGCGAAACAGAATTGCGTCACCGATATCTTCAGCACTGACAGCGGGCTGGCCGGCAGATTGCATTGTCACAAAAGCACCTGTTTCCCAATTGAGTTGCAGCGCGTTTACATATTTCGAAACACAGATATAGGAACCCGGACGTAAACATAAACTAATTATATCACGCATGCTTGTCAATTTTTTTAAAAATGGGCTGCTCCGGAGAAAACAGGGCCAGCCTCAATACGGTTCGGTACTTTAATTGCAAGTACGCAATCAGGCAATAAAATGAAAAATGGGGTCAAGTCTGCAATTGGCTTTTATGCTGAAATTTTATACAAGAGCAAATGGGGCCGGCTGTTTGTGGGGTACTGCAAAATTTTTTTTATGGTAGAGACAGGGCCATGCTGCACTGATAAGACCTTGACACCGGGCCCTGAAAATGCATATAATAGTCTGAATCGGGGCGTAGCGCAGTCTGGTAGCGCACTTGAATGGGGTTCAAGTGGTCGCTGGTTCAAATCCAGTCGCCCCGACCATTTCTTTTTTTACTACCACCGTGCAGGTATATGCATGCCATGATCGGTGATTCACCACAGCCTGAAACGACCAGCCCGTCATTTTCGAAGTTTTTTTTCATCGTTTTTTTTCTTGCCGCCGTCTGTGCGGTTTCCTCCTGCGCGCTTTTCAAATCAGCCGGTTTTGACGGCCTGTCTCCCGAGGACCGGGCCTTCTATGAAAAATATTCTAAAAAGTTCGGAATCCGCTTTACCGGTACGGAAAATAAAAATTTAATCCTGGCCGTTGATGAATGGATGGGGGCGCCCTACCGGCTGGGCGGATGTTTAAAAAATGGGGTCGATTGCTCCTGCTTCGTGCAGATGATTTATGCCCAGGTATACGGCATAGCGCTGAAACGTTCGTCCTGTGACATGTTCGGGGATGTGCGTCCGATTGCCGCGCGCGACCTGCGGGAAGGCGACCTGCTGTTTCTCAAAAAACCCGGCGGGAAAATTTCGCATGTGGGAATTTATCTCAAGCAGGGAAAATTCGTCCATGTCTCCACTGCCCGCGGGGTCATAATAAGCAGCATGCAGGAGGCGTGCTACCGGAAAAACTTTTACGCCGGCGGCCGCGCGCTTGATTTTTTGCCAGGCATTACCAGCCGGTAGAAGTCTCTCCAGCCGGTTATCCTGCGCGCCCCCTAAAGTCAAAGATTGACTTTAGGGGGCGGTTCTGTAAAGTACCCGTCAGGGCAGTATATCCAAATTTTTATCTGCGAAAAAACCCTTGAGAAAAGGTCCCGGCAATGATGTGCGGAGTATCAAAATCTGTGTACCTGTGTATCTGCATCGCTGCTTTCTGTCTGACACTTGGTTGCGCCGTCAGTCAGCCCGCCCAGCAGACTGCCGGCGTAACGCCGGAAAAGCCCGTTTTGCGCGTGGGCGTGTGCGCCAATGCCCCGCCCCTGATTTTCAAGAAGGCCGGCGACTATGCCGGCATCGAGGCCGAGCTTGCCAAAGGTCTTGCCGCCGAGCTCGGCATGGGCCTGCGGTTTGTCGACTGCCCGTGGAACGACCTGATACCGGAACTGCTCGGCGGTAAATTCGACATCATCATGTCGGGCATGACCATCACCAAAGAGCGCACGGTGCGCATTGCGTTCACGGAGCCGTATCTCATGTCAGGGCAGAAATGCCTTGTGCGCAATGAAAAGAAGAGCAAATTCACCACGGCCGGTACCCTGCAATATACAACGATGCGGGTGGGGGCTGAACAGGGCACGACCGGCGATTTTCTCGTGCAGCGAGAGTTGAAGCTGGCTAAAAAAGAGACGTTCTCCAGCTCGGAAAAGGGCGCGAAGGCGCTTATGGCGGGCAAAATCGATGTGTTCGTCGGCGATGCGCCGAGCATCTGGTGGCTTGCCTCGACCTATGAGTCAAAAGGGCTCACAACGCCCCCGTTTTTTCTCACGGAAGAATACAGCGCCTGGGCCATTCGCAAAGATAACCCGCAGCTTATGAACGGCGCGAACCGTTTTCTTGATGGCTGGAAGAAAAACGGACGGCTCAAGGAGCTGCTGCAGCGCTGGATGCCCAATGCGTTTTAGTAGTCTGTCACATTAGAAGGTAGGAGTTGGGCCCCCCCTAACCCCTCCTGACCAGAAGGGGCACTGAAATGCGGCTGTTAAAACTGAGGCCGAGCTTCAAAGACTCCTCCCCTGGACAGGGGTGAGGCCGGGTGGGGTGGATACAAAATTAAATGTGACAGCCTACTACTGTGTAAAATTTTTTCCTTCTAAATCCCAAACCGGTAATCCGAAATCCAACATAAGCGGTGGCCCCCCGCCGCTTGCTACTGCAGCAAATACTCCCACAAGGGGCCTTTTTTATTTTTAGCTCTCATTTTTTCCATGATCCCCGACAGGTCTTCATCGGGGAATATCCATGTTTTGCCCGTCTGTCGCGCCTTTTCTTTTAATGTGCCGATATCAGCAGCGCCGGCAATATAATATACGGGTTCCAAAAGACTATCCTCTGCGCATATTTTATTCTCGGCAACGGCAAGCTCCCGGAGCCTCGTGCCGGGATAGATCCGCATGCCGATGAACGGAAAAAATACGGTGCGCCCGAGCTTCTGTGAGTTTTCAAATGTTTCGTTCAGGGAGTCCGCGGTTTCACCATAGCCGCACAGTATCAGAAAGTTGGCAAAATCGATCTTCAGGTGGCTGCAGAGCTTTGCTGCTTCCTGGATATGGGCGAAGGTAAAGGGTTTGCCGTACTGCTGCAGGGTGGCGTCGGACAGGGATTCCGTGCCGAACTCGATATGGGTGAGCCCGGCGCGCTTGAGCAGCTGCAGGAGCTTTTCGCTGAGATCGATGAAATTAAAATACGCGCCCCATTTCAGGTTCATTTTTCTGGCGATGATTTTTTCGGCCAGCTCAACGTTGTAGTCATTGCAGATATTGAAAACCGAATCGGTGAAAAATACATAATCAATATGTCTGTTGAAGCACAGATCCGCCAGGGCATCGACGATTTTGTCCGGGTTCAGGGTGCGAACGCCAGCACCCTCGATAAGCGGATAGGTGCAGTAGATGCAGCGGTAGGGGCATCCGCGCTTGGTCTGTATGTTGAGCATGCCCCCCTGCCGCCAATAGTAGTCCGCCAGCCGGCCGTCAAAACAGACGTTTACATCGCCGGCATGCTGCGACCGGCTGTTCACGCAGGTTGCAGCACCGTCCGCATACACCAGGCCTTCAATGCCGCGATAGCCGGCATGGTCCTCCAGCGCCCGCACAAGGGCGCACAGGCTTTCCTCGCCTTCGCCCCGGATGGCAAAGTCGGGCTTCAAATATTCAAACAGCGCCTGCGGATAAATCGAGTACCCCGGCCCGCCGATGATGATCCTCCCGGAGCAGCTGCTGCGGGTGCCGTCGATGAGGCGTTTGTACTGGCCGAGAAAGCTTTCCTTGCTGCAGCTGTTTATATCATCGATATTGCGGATTGAGATGCCGACATAGTCGGGCTGGTAGCGCTGCAAATACTCTGTGAAGGTCTCATAAGCATCAACCAGAACGTCAAACACCTGAATGTCGTGTTCGGGCAGCAGCTGCTTCAGGCGGGCCGTAAGATAGGCGATTCCGACCGGGTACACCGGGTAGGGCGCCCTGTGCTGATTGGCTGAAACAAGCAGTATTTTTTTCATATGCCCCGGTATACTAATCATGGGTTCACAGTTGGCACCTTCAGCCCGGATTATTCATGAGCATTTAAAATTAATAGGCCAGGGCATGCGGGAAAGCCAAGGCAAACACAACAAAGAACAGTGAGCCAAGCAACACGGCAGACCTGCAAAATTAAGCTGTGAGCACCCCGCGGGTTACAATCTGTTTTCGCCTTGTCAGTTCGAGCTGCCTGCACAGAGAAATCTTACAACGCTCGCAGGCCTTAGCGGCAGGGCCTCGCAGTTGTTGTTTTTGCCCGGGCTTTCCCGCATGCCCTGGCTTTGATTGTGTATCTCATGAATAATCCGGGCTAGGCTTGCGCGCACGCGCCGTCCCGCTCGACAATATAGCCGCCCATGACCAGCATATCAAGCTCTGACGCGGCAAAGGTTTTGATAGCATCGGCCGGGCTGCACACAATCGGCTCATGCCGGTTAAAGCTTGTATTTATAACCACGGCAAAGCCGGTCAGCCGCTCAAATTCCAGAAGCAGCTCATATAATGCAGGGTTCCATTCAGGCCGCAGAACCTGCACCCGCGACGAGCCGTCGACATGGGTGATGCCCGGCAGGCGCGACCGATAGGCTTTTTTTACCGTGACCGTGAGCAGCATGCAGTAGGCGCTTTCGGGAATGGGGGAGGCAATATCAAAATATTTCAAGGCTGCCTGCGCTGTCACGACTGGAGCAAAGGGCTGAAAATATTCCCGCTTCTTTATCCGGCTATTTAGATAATCCTGAATATGCCCGTCAAGAGGACTGGCTAAAATTGAACGGCCGCCCAGTGCCCGCGGCCCCGACTCGATCCGGCCCTGCAGCCATCCGATCACCTTGCCCCCGGCAAGAGCGCGGGCGGCGATCACCCCGGGGTTGCCGACTCGGCTATAGGATATCTTTTTTTCACGCAGCGCCGCGGCTATCTCTTCATCGGTATAGTCCGGCCCGAGAAAGGGGGAAAAAGGCTGCGCGCCGGGAACATATTTTTCATTTCCCGAGGCAAAGGCAGCATAGAGGGCCGCTCCTATTGCCCCTCCTGTATCGGAAGTGAACGGCGGGACAAAGTATTTTTCATAGCACCCGGAACGCTCAACAGCCGCGTTGATAGCGCAGTTCAGGAAAAGACCGCCGGCCAGACAGAGCTCGCTGTTGCCGGTGGCCTGTGACGCAGCCTTGACAAGCGCAAGCACTGCCTCGGTCACCCGTTTTTGCAGGCTCGCCGCCAGATCCATATGCTCCTGCGTGAGTGCTTCTCCGGGTTTTCGCGGCAGGCCAAGCTCCGGATCAAGCGTGCCGCTGGCGAGCTTCCACCAGGCAAGGTATTTTTTATCAACCCTGTATCTGCCGTCGGGGCGAAGCTGCAGCACCCGTTTAAAAAGCTCCCGGCGGGTATCCCTCCCGAGTGATGCCAGGGCCATGGTTTTGCCCTCCTGAAAAAGCTCAAAGCCCAGATATCTCGTCATGTTCAGGTATATGATTCCCAGCGAGTCAAGGGCGCTCACCCACCAGCGCCGCCTGATTGTATGCCCCTGCGCCTGCAGGCAGGTAGTGGCGCAAAACTCGCCAAAGCCGTCAATCACCAGAATATCAGCGTTTGCAAAAGAAGAAAGATAATACGCCGAGGCGCTGTGGGCCAGGTGATGATCGACCCACAGCACTTTTCCGCGAAATCCCGTGCCGATCTGTTTCCTGACCGCCGCCCGCAATAAAAAAGATGCCAGGATCGTTTTAAAATGTTTCGGCGGCCGATTGTATTTGAGCATTTTAAAATAAACCGGCGGGGAGACACACAAAAACTTCAGGCACTCTGAAACCAGCGCCTTCAGGGGGTTCCAGTTGAAGGCGATACTATCAATATCGCGGATCGTCAGATCGCCTGCCTGCAGGACATACTCTATTGCCCGCTGCGGGAAAACCTGTGTATGCTTTACTCTGTTCAGGCGTTCTTCTTCAACATTGGCAATGACCCTGCCGTCCTTTATCAGGCAGGCGGCGGAATCATGCACGTAACAGGTTATGCCGAGGATATTCAAGGGTCTGTTTCCCTAACAGTATTTAGCAGCTCAGAAGCCCGGTTATTTTCCAATTTTTTGATTGTAGCGCGGACAGCGCTGCGATGTCAAAGCAATCGAGCTTTTCTTCAGAGCAATCTCTCTTGACCGGGTATCTCCGGAAGTGTATCTTTGGCGCGACTGCCGGCTTAAAGGCCTGTACCGGGAGGATGACATTTTTCGCCCATGATGTTTATGAACGTACTCCACAAAGCATGCCTGGTTTTTTTATGCGCCCAGCTTGCCGGCTGCGCTGCTTCACAGGGTTTGACTTTTCCGTCCGCCCCGCTTGACCGCACGCCGCGGGAACTGCGCTATGATATGAGCGGCAACGGGAAAGCGGACTTTGCGCTGCTAACCGGCGCGGACAACCGGACAGACGTGCTTGCCTACGACACCAATGAAGACGGCCGCTATGAGCGCACCTACCGCCTGAGCGATTACGGGCCGCAGCAAGTGCCGCATCTCATAATCCTGCTCGATTCAATCCCCTACCAGTGCCTGCTTGATTTTTACCGCGAGGGCCATTTCAGCTGGTTCCCCCCGCCGCAAAAGGTGATCGCGCCCTTCCCCACAATCAGCTCCGTCATCTTTAATGAAATTCTCCACGGGCCGCCGCTGCGGGGGACAAACAATTATTTTTATGACCAGAGCATAAACGGCATTTCCAATCCTTTCTGGGAGCATCTCCGTGGCAAAAAAGAACCCTGGCAGCGCTATCTTCATTATGACGCTTCCTATATGACGGAGGGCCTGGGGTTCGTGAAAACGCGCGCGGTGTTCCGTGAGGAGGTGGCGCACATAAAGCAGGTGCTTGACGCAAGCCCTGACCGCACAACAATCGTGTATGTGGTCAGCGCTTCAGGCATGGCCTGCAGATATGGCCGGCAGGGGATACGGGAGTGCCTTCAGGAAGTGGAGCGCCTGTGCCTGCAGCTCTTATGGGAGCGGCAGGGCGCACTAAAGATTTCCCTGACCGCAGACCACGGTCACAATCTTACGGCTTCGCAGTTTGTTTCCATCTCGGACATTTTAAACGCTGCCGGGTTTGCGGTGAAAGAAAAAATAGAAGCCGACAGCGATGTCGTTATCGACACCGAAGGCCTGGTTGCCTTTGCGGGGCTTCACACCCGGCGGCCCGCCGCGGTTGCCGCCGAGCTGCTGCGGCACCAGTTCGTGGAGCTTGCCTTTTATCAGGAGGGCGACCGCGTGCTTGTCCGCGATGCCCAAGGCTCTGCCGCCATCGAGATGCGCAGGGGCAAGCTTCGCTACCTTCCCCTTGACCGCGATGTGCTCTCCTACCGGCCCGTGACTGCAGCGCTCGTGAAGTCCGGCACGGCTGATCCCGAGGGCTTTGCTGCGCCCGATGACTGGTTCAGGGAAACCGTCGATCATGCATGGCCGGATGCCCCCCCCAGAATCTGGGATGCTTTTCACGGCCTTGTCATGTGCCCGTCGGATGTGATGGTGACCCTCAGGGATGGGTATATGAGCGGCCTGCCGCTGTTCAGGGCATTTATCGATATGCAGTCATCCCATGGAGGGCTCAACCAGCAAAACAGCGCCACCTTCCTTTTGACGATGACCGGCAGGGCAACCTGCCCGCTGCGGAGCCGCGACATTCTCAAAACAATCGAGCCGGACTACCTGCCTGCGGTGCGCACGGGAAGATAAGAATCCGCCACATCCCGGGCAAAAGGTTTTCGGCCAGACACGAGTGGGCCTTCACATACGAAAATTTTCCGTTGCAGGCCTCCTTCCTTTATTGCCAATACATGTGAATTAGACGTATAAAGTCAGATGAAAAAATAAAATTTCAGCGTCATTCCTGCTTGTCCGGAATCCTTACACTGCGGTGGAAAAGATTCCGGACAAGGAATGACATGAATGACCTTGTTTAAGATACATTATATCTCCTTCTGAAAAATCAAAGGTAAAGCCCCACAAGCTAATAAAAAATTAAAGATGCGGACTTCTTTTCTTCCCCGCCTTCGCAAAATAAACCTTGCTTTAGTTGTAATACGTGTCATAGTTAATACTGAACGATGTGCAGTACCTGATTGCAGCTAAAAATACTTGGAACCAAACCGCACCGACAAACAGTTCGTGCGGTTTTTTTTATGGGATTTTAGAACAATTGGACTGCCAGCCGGCGCCGTCACCGACGGGCTGGCGCAACCATAAAAGGCTCCCTGACGGAGCCACACACAAAGGAGTAGCAGTATGAACGAAGGAACAGTAAAATGGTTTAACGATTCCAAGGGTTTCGGCTTTATCGCGTATGATGGCGGCAAGGATGTTTTTGTCCACCATTCAGCCATTTCAGCCACAGGCTTCAAAAGCCTGAGCGAGGGCGACCGGGTGAAGTTCGACATTGTCGACGGCGCCAAGGGACCTGCAGCGGCCAATGTAGTCGTGCTGTAAGACCAGCTAAGCAGCAATCTAAAAGCCCCGCAGTACGCGGGGCTTTTTTTATTATCTAAACTGAGCGATTTAGTGAACCGCCAGGCAAGGGGTTGGCTTTGATTTTACCTCATAAATAATCCGGGTTAGCTCTTCCCCACGAATGCAACTTAGCATTAGCCCCTCATCGACAGTTCTTCAAAGGCCCCCTTTTCGGCAGAATTGACATTAACTCCTGAGAGTGCTATTGAGCCCCATTATTCATCATGACGCAATGAGCTTCTTTGATTTCTAAAGCCTGCACCGAAGCGGCGTAGCTTATGAGCAGGAAATACGGAGCAGCGAACTTTAAAAACGATATATTGAACGGTTCTAAGCTATGACTTCCCGGGAAACCCTCGCGGCTTTACAGCATAAATATGCCCTGCTTGAAGAGGAGGCCGCGCGGCTTCGCGAAGAAAACCTGCAACTCCGCGATGCGCGCCGCTCACAAAAGCAGCTCGAATATCTTATCGAAACGTCTTTCGATCCGATGTGGATAAGCGATGAAGACGGAACAATTAAAACAGTTAACCGTGCCTTTCTGGAGCTTGTCGGCTGTTTTTCGGTGGATGAGGTGTTCGGAAAACACATCTGGGATTTTTCCGTGGTTGAGGAAGGGGTGTATGCGTCGACCTCGGGAGAGCAGGTCGTTATCGACTGGGCGTACTTTGAAAGTCTGACCGAGCATGCCGCAGCCCTGATCGATCAGGGAAAATGCTCAAACTGGAAGTTTTATTTCTATAATAAAACGAGCGGCAAGGTTGTACCGGCGACACAGAATATTGTTTTTTTGTATGGCGACCAGGGTCAGCCCATGGGCTCTTTCGGCATCATTCACGATCTGACCGGGATTCGTACGGCCGAACACCGCATCGAACGGGCGCGCGGGTTTTTGGAAAATGTTTTTGATACGGTAGGGGACGGCCTGCTGGTGACCGACACCACCGGCACAATCATTCTGGCCAACAGATGCTTTGCCGGCATGCTCGGCCATGCTGACGAGGATCTCAAAGGCAGGTTCATCTACGAATTGTTGCCGCCCCGGGACGAAACTGAGATGAAAGTTCCCCGGGTGATTGAAATACTGCTTGAGGAAGGAACTTTAAGGGGCTATGAAACCGCTTACAAGAGCAGGGACGGCTCGACCGTTGAGGTTGAGCTCAATATGACCTGCCTCAGGAAAGATGATGGAACATTAAACGGCATTGTCAGTTCGATTCGCGACATAACCGAGCGCAGGCTGGCAGAGGCAGCCCTCAGAGACAGCGAGGAAAAGTACCGGTCCCTCGTGGAAAACCTGACCATTGGTGTTTTTAGAAGCAAAATCGATAAGCAGGGCACTATTATCCATGCAAACCCGGGGCTGGCAAAAATGGCCGGCTTTGCTTCGGCTGAGGCAATGCTCGGGGCCTCCATCACTGCTTTCTACGAGAACCCCGATGATAGAAGCGCGGTTTTGCATGAAATCATCACGCAGGGCGGCCTCCGGGGCAGGGAAATTCTTTTCAGGAAACCAAATGGCGACGTCAGGTGGGGATCCATCAGCGTTACTCTGCTGCATGACAAGGATGGCATGCCAGTGTGCCTTGATGGCGTCATAGAGGACATTACCGAACGCAAACAGGCGGCTGAGTTTCTCCAGAGATCCCATGAAAAGCTCGAAGCAATGGTGCGGGAGCGCACTGTTGAACTTCAAGAGGCAAATACGGCGCTGCGCATACTTTTGCGAACCCGGCAGGATGATGCAGCGCGCATGGAAGAGACCATGCTTTTTAATATACAGAAGCTTGTGGCCCCCTCTATCGAAAAGCTGAAGACTCTTGGCCCTTCAAACCGCGCGCGCGCCTGTCTGGATGTCATTTCCGAGACTGTTTCACATATTGCAGAGCCCTTATTAAGGGGAAAATCACCGTTCCTGCTGAACCTCACAGCGTCGGAACTTCAGATTGTGAATCTGATTAAGCAGCGGAAGTCCACCAGGGCGATTGCCACTCTTACCGGTCTTTCGCCCCGGACCATTGACCGACACAGAGATAATATCCGCAAGAAACTGGGCCTGAGCAATTCAAAAGTAAATCTTACTACCTACCTTCTGTCGCTGCCTTAAGGGCAAAAGTGGCTGCGTTTCCGTACTTTTCCCCCTTTTTCAATTTTCAACCCCATACGCACCTGAAATAATTTAAGCTATTTAATACCCATTTTTTATGGGCATTAAATAGCGTTTTTTACAGCATTGCTTAAGGGCTTTTTTGAGAGTGCAAAGCAGTTAGTTTCGTTCAGGATTTAAAAATATATTTTTCTAAATAGATTAACCGGGCGGTCCACAGAGGATAGACCCACAGCAAAGGAGGCAGCGGAAAAAAACGTCGTTTTTACTGTAGGTGCAAAAATGGGGGGAAAACCATTTTTTTATTTAACTACTTTTAAACCGAGAAAAAAGGGAGTTAGCATGAAAAAGCTTACAAGATGTGCCGCAGTAACGGCGATAATGAGTCTTGCAATGGTTTTCGCTTTGAGCAGCGTCAGCCAGGCAGCAACCAGCTATATGGATAAAACAACTTCCGCCGGGCAGTATCGCATCTACTATAACAGCACGCTGTCGGCCAGCTGCGAAGCCATTGTGCTGGGCGTCGGAACCGCCATGTCGCGCGACAGCTATGATAATCTTGCATCTGCCGTTGCAGCCTATGGCTATGTTGTCGTCATTATGGATCATCAGCCCGGCAGCATGACCAAAACCGGCGAATCCCAGTACAAAGCCTGTATCGTTGAACTCCAGAGCAATCTTCTGACCTGGATTTCGGGAAAGGGCTGCACCTCAATAGCCCACTGGATTCTCGGCGGTCATTCCGCGGGCGGCCAGGCAGCCCAGAACACCGTGGCAGACAATCCGGGTATAGCGCAGGCAATATTTTCAATCGACCCCTATGACTGCAGCAGCACGGGCAGCGTGAGCGTACCGGCTCTGTACTGGGGCTTCAATGTAACAACCTGCTTTGTTACCAAAGAGAGCGCTGCTATGGCAGCCTATGACAGTAGCCTCGGCTACCGGGCTTTCTACCGGGTCGCCTCTGTGTACTCCTGGGGCCCCTGCGGCTACTCGCCAAAATATTTCCACTGCAGCTTTACGGATGGCGACTGCCCTGCCTGCACCAACTGCATGACGACGCCGAGCTACTTCTTCACCGATGTCGCAAAGAGCGTGAACAAGTTCATCAACGCCTCTTTCTACGGCACCTTTACAAAGGCCAATGTTGCGGTCAGCACTACGACCCCGACCGTCCTGTTTGTTGGCAGCGAGACTCCCTGAGGCGTCTTGTAAGTGTTTTGAGGTTATTTAGACAACTATCCAGATAGATGCGGCAACAGCACAGGCCCTCACTGCCTGTTAAAACAACAATGTAATCTGTTAAAGGAGGAAAAGAATGAAGAAGGCAATCGCACTGTTTATCCTGGCAGCATGTATGGCATTCACCATGGCTCAAAGCGCGCAAGCAGGCAGTATTGTGTATGCGGCACCGCTTGCCGAAGCAAAGGCAGCCATGAATTCAACCTCTCTTGTGACGGTGTCATCGGTATGGGTAACCTCATGGCTTGATTCATATTATGTCTTCACCCCCAAGACCGTTACCCCGACCAAGGGACTTATCATTTATCCCGGCGCCATGATTGATCCCCGCGCCTATGCGGTAACCGCTCAGGCAGTTGCCCAACAGGGCATACTTGTTGTCATTGTACCCATGCCCTTGAACCTTGCCATCCTGGGCTCAGGCCGCGCCTCTACGCCTATTGCAAAGTTTACCGGTATTAGCACCTGGGTCATCAGCGGTCATTCCCTGGGCGGCGCCATGGCATGCACCTATGCCAAAGGCAATTTAGACAAAATCGACGGCATGGTGCTGTTTGCGGCCTATCCCGACACCTCCGACAGTCTGGCCGCAACCACGCTGCCGGTTCTCTCGATCTGGGCTCAAAATGACGGACTGTCCACCGCTGCCAAGATTGCCCAGTACAAGTACCTGCTGCCGGCAGATACGGATTACTATGAAATCATGGGCGGCATTCACAGCTATTTCGGCTATTATACGCCCAACTCCCTCGGCGACGGCACAGCCACTATTACCCGCGCTGCGCAAACCAGCCAGATCGTAGCGGAAACAGTTGATTTTATAGATTCTCTGTAAAAATAAAATTTTACCAAATATTCTGTTCAAGGGGTTGCCGCTTCGGCAACCCTTTTTTATTGGCTGAGTTGCCGTGGGAAGCAAAAACTATCTGGCTGTCAACGGTCTTTTCAAAC
>Ga0118677_10003584_pt1 | contig 29145 bp, 29 predicted proteins | sample AliMusrvi5mmetaG_FD_86154 | JGI IMG/M metagenome (GOLD analysis project Ga0118677, IMG submission 86154) | reverse complement strand
CTGTTGGAACGCAAATGCCACTCCCTGCCGGAGTCCGCCCGTCAACGCATCGCCGCCGCCCATGCCGAAACCCTGCTGGTGTGGGGCGAGCGAGTCCTTGATGCTAAAAGTCTTGATGAGGTTTGGGGGCATTGAGGCATTCGTCGTTGGCAGCGTAGCCTTCAAAGCCCGAAGGGGCTTTACGCGCCGTCTGCAAAGTTTGAATTCCGGCACGGTGTCCGCAGTTCTGCCATGCTCCAAACGTTGCGATGGGTAAATAACCACGTCGCGCTTCGTGCGGAATCGGCATCATTTTCGTCGGCGGACAAGAGAATTTGCGGTAAATCAATCGAGTCTGACCCTTTTGATTGGGAGGCTGTAAGAAAAACTGCAAACCCTTGCAATGCCTTGCCAAGGTTTCCAGTGGAGGGCAACCCCCTGATTTGCGATCCTGTTGCGGAATCCACCACTGGAATACTCTGAGAGCCTGCCCCATGTTGCCGAAAACCGTTTTGCCCTTTTTTGCTCGGGCCTTGTTTGCAGCCGCTGCGGCGGTGGCGGACGGCGACGGCGAGCGGGCGGCCTTGGCTAGGCTGGTCGGCGAGATCGACCAGTGGGCCCCGTGCGCAGCAGGACGAGACCCAGGCCGGTACGAGCGTCAGCATGGCTATTGCCGTGGTAATGCGGGCCATGCTAGATTTGAAAAAGAAACTTTTTCGGAACTTACCTAGCGCGAATTTTTACACGCTTGGTGCGGGCTTGATTTGTTGTAATTGAATCCTGCATTGCTGCTATGTTAATTTACATTTCCGCAATGTCAGCTTACATAAGCTAACTGCAAGCCGTTATTGGTGCAAAGCAAATCGGTGTTGCAGCACCGAAAGCCCAAACACAGCCTTGCAAACTTGCATGGCATCTATGCATGCCTACAAAAACCAGCGTCCGATAGGAATGATCTTTATGTTGTTAATCTTCAAATTATCAAATGGAGGTTTTTTAATATGGCCCAATTTCCCATGAACCGATGCGGAACTGATCTTCTTGGCGCACGATGTGCTAACCGGGTATCGCGCCCATCCGGATATTTTCCAAAATCCACCCATCAACCTGGACGGAGTGGACACCAAACTAACCGTCTATGCCCAGGTCGATCACGAATGGAACGTCACACTGCTGCGCCCCATGACATGGTTTAACATTTGGCGATCAAGCAATAAAAATTTTCATGATTATATAGTGGGAGAAACAGGCAGTGTCAGAAAGACAGTTAGAAAATAAAGCATTGGTTTATATTTGGTGCTTGGCTGGAATATGCTTGATGGTTGTCATGCTTACCATAAATATACTTGTGCTTGGCGTGGAAGCGGATGCTTCGCAAGAACAGTTTAAGTTACCCGTTTCGCTTGAATCGGCAGGTGACATAGTTCTTGGGTATTTTCTCGTCCAATCAAAAGTTATTTTCAATTTCCTTGAAAATCAGAGCGAACAGTCAAAATTCAAAAACGCAATTTTCATTTGCGTGTGTATCGTGCTGATGGTAATTTTCAGCCTTATGATTCAGGCGATAACAAATAAGAATATATTTTTCTTACCTAATTTAAATATTTGGTTTCAAATGTGCTTAGGCTTCTTTGGGGGAACTTTAGTTGAGATAGTTTATAGATTTTACTCAGAACTAGTTAGTCTCCGCCAACGCAAGGATGAAGAAATTAATTCTGCTCATCAAGATTGCCGTTCCTACATAGCCCAAAAAGATATAATACCGCAATATGTAGTGATTATACTGTGGAATATATCTGTTTTGATTGGGCTAATTATTATCGGCGATGTCAGTTTGTGGCTTATCCAATTAGCCAATGTGAACCAAGATGAACAATTAGTTGATCCTAAGAACGCTTTCCCATTACAAATGGGAACTGTTATGTTAAGTTATTTAATATGTCAGTTTCGATTTATATTGACTTTACGCACAAAGGCTACAAACCCCTATGTTGTTCGGATTATAAATTTTGGAATATTTATGGCATTTATATTGATCGGGCTATTGATCACAGCCTTTTCCATGATATTTATACATTCGGGCGCGATCAAAGCTGGCAGCATAGGTTTGCCGCCGTTCTTCCAAGCTTGGGTGTTTTCGATGTTAGGATTTGTCTTTGGATTAGCGGGAGAAACAATGCCAGACAGATCGACAGAGGAATGAATCCGGGTTTTGCAAAACTCCGCTCGTGTTGAGATGGGGCTGCTCTGCGCCCTGTCTGGGCTTTTATTGAAGTCGTGAACGCTATTATTTTGATGCTTTCGGAAGGACAGGCCCACAATGGCTTTGGTTTGCGGCGAACACACCGAAAGCCGGGTAAGGTTGAAGTTGCTCGGTCAGAATACCCCAATGTCCTTCAACAGGATTGCCGCTCTTAGTGGCTTTCCAAGGCGAGTCAAAAGCCTCAAAAACAGCCGCCAAAGAAATCCACGCATTAGGTCTATCGGGAGATTGCAGAACCGCTCCTTTATCATACCAAACATGCCAGAACTCATATTGCCGTTCTGGCGTATTGCCAGATTCTCCGCCATTTGGCAGGCCGGTTTCCTTCACCAACACGGGTTTTTTTGCAATTTGCGCCAATGCCCGTGCTCGTCCATGCACCCATGCTGCGGCATCGCTTGGCCCTAAATCTCTACGATCAATAGCGGGGTGTATGTTAGGTGCAAGAAAATCGCCAAATAGACGCAGATCGACCGATCCATATCTGCTCATTGGTTCGCTGGTCGCCATGGGTATTTTCATTTCGGTCAATCCAGTATTTGCTAGTTTTGCCTGTGCGACGGTAATATCCGTCAAAGTGTAGCGGTTGTCATTGAGTCCTTCATTGCCCACCACGACAGCAAATGCCAATGTGTGACTATATTGCTTAATTAAATTGACTGTCCCTGTCAATTCCTCATTGGATTTTACATCCCAAATACCTAGCAAGATCCCGCGAAACCCCAAAGACACTGCCTGGGATATGACTATGGGCGTGAAATCTGGATTATAGCGATAAAGAACCAAGCCATCAAAACCTTGGCGCAAGCACATCAAATCGGATTGTATCCGTTCGGCTAATTGATTCTTTGGCAAGCGTAAGTCATCTGGATTGAGATTGCTGGGATTGTAGGCAATCATCGCGGGCCTTGGCTTGGCTTGAAGCAGGTATTCAAAAAAAGCGGACTGCTTTGCTACCGTCTCCGAGGCTAGCAAGCCTAATGACCAGAGAAAGAATCCAATTCCGCATAACAATGCGGAAAATGTGCGAATAAAATTATTCATTATTTGCTGGATCAATTTAGAGGAGGAATAGTAGGGCATTTTTTGTTAGAGAAATAAATCTCGTCCAAATATATCGTCGCTTCTCGTCTGCCTTTATTATAGCTGGCTTTATAATAAAGCGCGAAAGGAGAAATTACTCTCTTTAACACTTGTGGGAGACCGTCAGTGTTTTGGTTAACGGTTCGATCTGTAAGGTCGCAGCAATATGTATTCCACTTAGAAGAAGATAGAGAGATCAGAGAACAGTTAAATCTGGATTTTGCCGAATCCCCATAAGGTTCATTTCCATAAATAGCGGAATTTATTTCGATTTTTTCACCGTCTCTATCACCCCTTACAGAATAATACAGTGAAATCGCCCAGTCTAAGTTATAGGCTATATTGCTTGGCCCCTTTTCCTTGCTGCCATCATAGTCAGCAAAACTAGCAACCGCTATGCCACAAAAGTCCGTATCCTCTGGCAAATTAAAATGAATCTTTATAAAGTCATTACCGCCTGCAGCCGGAATTGAAGGATTAATATCATCTGGTGCTACCTCGAACTGAGTATTTATTGCTTTGGTATTACCACACTCTTTTGGCATATAGTTTGTCCATTCTCCATTTTTTTTGTAGTCGCCTTGAGAAACAAGATCATGATAAACATACCATCGACGGTCTCCCCTTCCTCCACCGCCTAAAACGCCGGAAATCGTTTGCACCGTATTCTGCGGTGATGTTTCGATGATTGCCTGTTCGGGTGCTGAAACAGGCTCTTTCAGAGGACTAACTTTATCAGCGCTTTCTGATTGCAACTCCATGGCTTTTTGACGATAGTATTCACCCGTTTCATAATCGAGACGACCAAAAGCCAATTGGCTCAACTGATGGGCGGCAGCCTTGGCAGCATTAGGATTTTTCATACCCTGGGTAAGCAATCGCTTAAAAAGTTTTTCGGCCTCAGCAGTGTCGCCTTTATCCAAAGCCTGTTGAGCTTGCTTGACTTGTTCTATTGGTAACATCTCATGCTGGAATTCGCCAAGAGTTTTCTCCGCTTTGGCAAGTTTGAATTTATAATCCTCCAAGGAACTTTGGATATTACTCAATTTACGCTGTATATCATTGAGTTGTTTTTGCAAAAAGAATATTCTTTCTTTATCCGCTGCGTTAGCTTGGCTTAGCTCGTTGCGAACTTCTAGCTCTTTTCTCTTTAGGCGAGCTTCATATTGGTCAAGTGAAATTCCAATTATGACAGTACCGGAAGCGATTATAGCGTTTCCTGCTTCGCCTGCCTCGACATAATTATTACCACTTATATTGTTGTTGATAGTAGCTCTGCCGGGAATCAGCACAGCAATAAAAACGGCAACTGCAACTATAACAAGTACGCCTATCAACAATGCGGGAGATATTTGATTTCTTGATAGCGGTAGCCGACGCTCGACATTTTTCATGTTCATTACCCCCATAGCTAAAGATAAAGTCAGATGCGCAAGCACCTACCAATGCAGGCATTTGCGCCGACTCATCATTGAAAATATATCTCGTCCAAATAAAAGCTCACGCTATTCCTGTTTCCATTGTAACTCTTCGCCACCGTCACAACGAAAGGCGTTATAACATGTCCGAGAAACAATTTTCTATCTGCAGGATCGACTTTTATGTCACAGACTTTTTGTTCCCAATTTCTAGATAGTTTCACAATTCCACAGTCAATCGGCAGTGGTGCAGAATCTGCGAAACCCTCTGCGCCAGATTCTCCGGTAATCGCAAATTTAACCTCTATGACTTCCCCGCCGTTCTCACCCCTCACAGAATAAATCAGCTTGGTGTATTGTTGAAGATCAAAAAAAGGAATGTATTTGGCTGTGCTGCCATCTTTGTCTTTGTCTGGCTTTTTGCCCCAATAATTTGCTTTGCTGGTTACTACCAATCCACACCAGCCAGGGTCATTGGGTATGTTAAATGCTAATTTCACTGCGCTCGTTCCTGATGCCGATGCTGGTGTAGTATTATTCATTTCGATCTCGGTTTGTGTGGCACATTGTTCTGGCATCACATTCGTCCAAAAGCCATGCCCAGCATAATTGCCGCTTGCGCCAAAATCATGGTAGACATACCATTTTCCAGCATTTTCCTTAGGAGCAGAAAATGCTTCTGGCGCAGATAAGAAGATGGCAGAGGCAGCTAATAACATATTTATCACTAATAAGTTGCGCATGGTATTCTCCTAGCTATAGGGTTGAAAATAAACTTAGAAAAGGGTTTGTGACTTTAATCTTGCATATTAGGAAAAAGCAGAGGAAGTAGCTCCTACTCATGCTTGTGTATATTTTGCTATCTGTGATTTAACCGCCTTTTCCCAGGTATTAAAACAAAACCTTCAGCTTTCATGATGTTTGTTGATGTAATATTCGCCAATGGTTTCGTTTAGTAGCTTCGCATATAGTATCACAAAGCAGGGCGGAACCACCCTAGATTTTAGCTGCCCATCAGTGACAGAGTAAAAGCAGCCCTCATGATAGCCCGCGTAGGGCGCAATAGCTGCTTCATCGCGTATTGCGCCGGATGTTAAACCTTGCCATTCGGCGCAATACGCTAAAGCTATTTAGCCCTTAGATATGGCTCTATCGTTTGCCCTCGCGGATTCCACCAGGAATCTTTGCATAGTTTTCAACACGGGTGAGCAAATCGTAAATATTGGCATGTCGCTTTGGGTCGTAAAGCTGATACCAAATCAGTATTTGCGTGTCTATCAGGAGTTTCATCCCATGTATTCCTGCAAATCCTCTAGCGGGTTGTTGAAGTCGTCAGGGAGTTTATAGGTTTTCCCTTGCGATGCCCCGAGTTTTAACAGGCTTCCGGGCTGGCGTGACGGGGCGGGCTTTGGTTTCTCCTCCATCAATATGACGACTACAGACATATTTTGTGTAGTCGGCGGAGGTTCTTCAAAAATCACTTGGCCGTTTATCAGTGTGCCTTTGATTGCGGTGTACATGGGTAGGGTTCTCCGTTCGATATTTCATAAGCGCGGGGCGCGTAGCTTGTTTATATAGGCTTCCACGTCGGCCATGTCCATGCGGTCATGCCACATCCCAAACAGCAAATTTTCTTCTGTCTCCAACCCGGAGGTTTCTTCCTCAATCCGCACGGTGACGTGGGCATTCTCAGGAGCTGGCAACTTTGCCCGCCAAGCAGCGGGGAGTTCGCTAATTTTTACATGCTCAATAACAACGGCATTCATGATGTTCTCCATTCGAGAGGTTCACGTCTCTGCTCGGTATTTCAATCCTCGCTGGCTTGCAAGCAGGGAAAATACGTGATTAATATAGCATGAAATCAAACCGACCCGATGCCGATGGATTGTTGAAGTCCACCCCGTATACCGGCGGCGAGGCCGACGGTCGGCCGTTCGGTTACGATTTCAGTGCAGTAGGTTGGACAACTGCACTATCGTTGCCCAACGAACCGGGCCGGATTTTATAACCTTTAGTTTAATTCATTAAGGGAAAACTCCATGCAAGCCATGCGGCTTTATCATTGCCCGACACAAGCGTAAGCTAGTAGTATCAAAGAATCCCGCATTCACAGCACAGCATTCGTTCAGTACAAGAGTATTAGCCATGATAACAACCGTCACTCCAAGCCATACCATTCCAATACCCGATGACATTAGCCGCCAGTTTGGCATCCAGCCGGGTTGGCGGCTTGACTGGTCGCCCATTGAAGGCCGGGATGAAATTCTGGTTCGCGTCATTCCAGGACGCGGGGAATTAGCCCGGCGGCTGCTCGGGGCTGGGCAACGGTTCTCGCCAGAACGGGACAGCATCGCTGAACTGATAGCCGAACGCGAAGCCGAGAATTAGGCCAGATGCTTTATTTGTTCGATACTTCCGCGCTACTCGCTCATTACCGCCGCGAAGCGGGTTGGCAACAAGTGCAAGCGATTTTCGACGATGCGGCGGCAGATATTTTGCTGGCGAGTGTGACGCTAACCGAGTTTGCCAGACGCTTACGGGAGCTTGGGGCGAGTGATGCTGAAGCTCGCCAAACTGCCGAGGCTTACCGGCTGCTCGTAAATGACGTGGTGGCAATTGATGAACGGCTGGCCTTCGCCGCTTTCGACTTGGCCCGTGCCACGCCCAAGCGTTTGCCGTTGGCCGATTCACTGATTGCCGCCGCTGCCAGTGAACGCGGCGCATGCTTGGTTCATCGCGATGAGCATATGCGCCATATCCCCGAAAACTTGCTTAGGCAACTGATGCTTTCGGCTGAAACCTAATAGTAAAAAAAAAGCTACACCCGCGAAGCCCACGACGAGCGACACGCAGTGCCGTAGGTCGAGTTGATACCAAATCAATATTTGCGTGTCTATCAGGAGTTTCATCCCATATATTCCTGCAAATCCTCCAGCGGGTTGTTGAAATCGTCCGGGAGTTTATAGGTTTTCCCTTGCGATGCCCCGAGCTTTAACAGGCTTCCGGGCTGGCGTGACGGGGCGGGCTTTGGTTTTTCCTCCATCAATATGACAACCACAGACATATTTTGTGTAGTCGGCGGAGGTTCTTCAAAAATCACTTGACCGTTTATCAGTGTGCCTTTGATTGCGGTGTACATGGGTAGGGTTCTCCGTTCGATATTTCAGAAGCGCGGGGCGCGTAGCTTGTTTATATAGGCTCCCATGTCGGCCATGTCCTCGCGGTCATGCCACATCCCAAACAGCAAATTTTCTTCTGTCTCCAACCCGGAGGTTTCTTGCTCAATACGCACGGTGACGTGAGCATTCTCAGGTGCGGGCAACTTTGCCCGCCAAGCAGCGGGGAGTTCGCTAATTTTTACAAGCTCAATAATAACGGCATTCATGATGTTCTCCATTCGAACATTTAGAAAGCCATTCCATGTTCTGACCGGTAAGTGCGGACGACGGCTAAAAATGCGAGAAAATCGTAAGCTGCATGAATGGTGATGGGGGTCAACAAATTGCGGGAGCCACCGATATCCAAGGCGAAGCCAAGGTAAACGCCGGTCAGACCGGCCAATAGGGCGTAAAGGGGGGTAATCGAATGGGCCGAGGCGAATAATAGATTGCTCAGAATAATTCCAGCGGCCCAACCCCAATGGGTTTCAAACAGTGGTTGCAGCAGGCCGCGGAACAAGGTTTCTTCGGTTATGCCGGCCAGTACGCCCAAATAAAGCAATTCACTCCAATGGCATTTTTCCAGCAGTGGCCCCATCTTATCAATGAGAAAGCGTTTGATGGTTCGGAGTTCGCCATAGGGCAGGTGGTAGGAGACAAGAAAATAAAGATATAAAGGGACGGTTCCCGCTAAACCCCAGAGCAACGCCTGCGGTTGTAGCCTAAGGTTCGCCAAGGGATCGATATCCGCTAGCCAGCCGATAGCATAAGCGGCTATTACTAGGCTGCCTTCGAAATAAGTGGCGACCCTTAAAAAAGTTGTCCGGTTAAATGATTGAAAAATGGGGTCGGGCATTGCGATTTCGGGAGGGTAAGGTTTTGCACGGTTTAAATGTCCGTTTCGCCAAGCCAGCCTTCACTTGGCAACGAGCCGTCCAACCTCAGGCTCAAATGCTTGGGGGTTCCCTCGCTACCGCAACGGCGGGCCAAAGCGAACAAGAACACGTCCATTGCCGCGTGGTGGGGAAAAACAAAACGTGTACACAAGCGAAGCAGTGGGTTGTATACCTTGTCTTTTTCGATGATAGTGAGGATTGTCCCCCCGTTATCTTCCTCGAACGTGTACTCCCAAGCGCCGAAGATGGGAAGTTTCGTTCCAACCAAACGGGTGACCAGCCGGCGTTTCGGCTCGATCCCGGCAATTTGAAGATGGACTTTTATTTTCGGGGCGCAGTACTCATACCAACTGGGTTGTCCGTCAATGATCGGGCCTGCTTCAACACGCGACAGTCCGGGCCGCCAATTGGGGTAGTCGGTGAAATTCGTTACAACTTCCCACACCTCATCAACCGAGGCATCGAAGCGTTGACAACTGGCAGCGACGTGGGTCTTGGGCAGACGCGACCCGGCTAGCGCGGCTAGGCCTAGAAGGGCGGCGGTTAAAGCTAAAATATCCAGCATTGTCATGATGTTAAACCCAGTCCTTGAAAGGGTGCCGGGCTAGACAGGTGTTGTAGTAGCGCACGTCATGGGTGACTTCTTCCCCTATCCAGTTGGGTTTGTCAAATTCCTCGTCGGCATGCCCTAACTCAATTTCAGCCACGACCAAACCGGCATTATCGCCTTCAAATTCATCTATTTCCCATACATGCCGCCCCACGCTGACATAATGCCGCACTTTCTCTATCACCGAGTCGACGCTTAGCGTGTCTAGCATCCTATGGGCGTCAGCCAAGGGAATTTCGTATTCAAATTCTTGCCGTTGCGCCCCGATGGTGACCCCTTTTATGTTAATCCAGGCTCGATCCAAGCTCGTGCGCACCCTGACTGAACAGTGGGTCTCGTTGTTGAGATAGCCTTGGCGCAACCGTTCGCTATCATGGGCAAGAATACGCCACGCATCGCCGCTCAATAAGAATTTCCGTTCGATTTCCAAGCCCATCGTTAGCTTTGTGCCTTTATTTGAATCTTTCTCAATCATGCGCTCCGATTGCCCAATCTTCCCAATAGGGCGTGGGATGGAAGCGTTCATGCAGAAAATCCACAAAGGTTCTGACTTTGGCGGAAAGATGCTTGCGATGAGGATAAACGGCGTGGATTTCCATGGGGGCCGGGACATAGTCCTTCAATACCGCTTGCAATCGGCCTTTGCGCAAATCCTGACCGGCCATGTAAGTGGGCAGCAGGGCCAGCCCAAGCCCATTGATGGCTGCCATGCGAATCGCATCGGCGACATTAGCTTCCATGGTGCCGGTGACCTTAATAACCGTAACCTTGCCGCTTTCCGGTTCGCTGAACTGCCATTGGTCGCGTGGAGGCAGGCTAGAGTTGGTCAGGCAGTTGTGCTTTTTCAGGTCCTCAGGGGTTGAAGGTGTGCCGTGCCTTTTGAAATAGTTGGGCGAACCACAGACTACGCGCCCCGAGCTTCCCAGTTTACGGGCGATCAGGCTGGAGTCGTGCAAGTCGTCCAAATGGATGGCTAGGTCGAAACCCTCCTCTATAAGGTCTACATAGCCTGCTTGCAAAATCAATTCCACATTTACATCGGGGAATATCTCGTGGTAGGCGGCAATGGCGGGCGCTAAGTGATAAGCGCCGAAAAACGGTGCGGAATTGACCTTTAATTTTCCCCTCGGTTCGGTTTGCAGTCGGGTGACCGCCAATTCTGTTTCCTCGATATCGTCTAGAATTTGCAAGCATCGTTCCAAATAGACTGCGCCCACCTCGGTTAGGCTTAAGTTGCGCGTGGTGCGATTAAGCAAACGGATGCCAAGGCTGTTTTCTAGCTGCATGACATGCTTGGTCGCCATGGCTCTGGAAAGCCCTAATTCTTTGGCGGCAGATGCGAAACTGCCCGCCTTCGCGACTTTGGTGAACACGACCATACTGGTAAGTTTGTCCATATCGACAGCCCCTCAACTGTTTAGGTTATGGAAACAATACGTAAATTATATATGTATTGTATATGATTCCTTGGTTTTATGTAGTCTTCCTTGAAAAACTTTGTAAAACTTATGCTACAGGATACGCAACATTTCATGAATTACAACCCGCTTCGAAATCGGTGTGTTTAACGGTAACGGGCTTTCACTCTTAGGCAAGCAGTGTTAGACTGAAATATCAAAGAATTTCGCTAGGTTTAAGTTGTTGCAATGCTTTGACCAAACGGAATCTAAATCTTTACCTGACATCATAGGAGACTTTCGATGACTCATGTACTTCCCCCCTTGCCCTACGAAAAAAACGCACTGGAGCCACATATTAGCGCGGAGACGCTGGAGTTTCATTACGGCAAGCACCACCAGACTTATGTCACCAACTTGAACAACCTGATTGCCGGCACCGAATTTGAAAATCTGTCCTTGGACGAGATCGTGAAAAAAGCCACAGGTGGCATTTTCAACAACGCTGCCCAAGTTTGGAATCACACTTTTTATTGGCATAGCTTGTCTCCCAACGGTGGGGGAGAGCCAACCGGCGCATTGGCCGATGCAATCATCAAGACATTTGGCTCGTTCGAAAAATTCAAGGAAGATTTCTCCAAGACTGCGATCACCACTTTTGGGTCGGGTTGGGCATGGCTGGTAAAAAATGCCGATGGCAGCCTTGCTTTGGTCAGCACTTCCAATGCAGCCACCCCCCTGACAGCCGGACAAACCCCGTTGCTGACCATTGACGTATGGGAGCACGCATACTATGTAGACTACCGCAACCTGCGGCCCAAATACGTGGAAGCGTTTTGGAGTTTGGTAAACTGGGATTTTGCCACCAACAATTTCGCCGCCTAAGCCACAATCTTTAGCAACCGTTCACTCCCTTGGGAGTGTGGGTGTCTCGCTCGCTGGAATGGCGGTTGATTTGTCCGTGTAGCTTAGGACAAGGCAAGGGCGAGTGAGCTGACACAAACTTTTTGCCCAAAACGAACCCCGCCACCACCAATGGTAGCGGGGTTTTTATTGCCAATCAATTCAGAAATTCAATATTTTATTTTATATCTATCTATAATATCACCCGCTGAAGTAATCGGTTTGCAAAAATTCTACAATCAGGAGAATGACAATGAAAAATGCCATCAAGAAAGCTGTTTTTCCGGTGGCGGGGATGGGGACCCGATTCCTGCCCGCGACCAAGGCCAACCCCAAGGAAATGCTCCCTGTGGTGGACAAGCCGCTGATCCAATACGCGGTGGAAGAAGCTTTGGCCGCTGGCATCGAAGTCCTCGTGTTCATAACCGGCAGTAATAAGCGGGCCATTGAAGACCATTTCGACAAAGCTTACGAACTGGAAAATGAACTGGAACTGCGCGGTAAAACGGAAACGCTTAAGCTTATCCAGAACATCATACCGCCCCATGTGACCTGTGTGCATATAAGGCAGGCTGAGGCTTTGGGCTTGGGCCACGCGGTAGGGCGCGCCAAGGCGGTCATCGGCGATGAAGCTTTTGCTGTTATTTTGGCGGACGACTTGATTGATGACCAGGCCAGTGGTTGTTTGAGCCAAATGGTGCAGGTCTTCAAGGAATGGCAATGTTCCGTACTCGGTGTCGAGCGCATTGACCCAACCGAGACCCAAAGCTATGGTATCGTCCGTTCCAACTCCATCGGCAACAACCTAGGCCGGGTTGAGGAAATAGTTGAAAAGCCCAAACCTGAAAAAGCGCCTTCCAATCTTGCAGTAGTCGGCCGCTACATCTTAACGCCCAAAATATTTGACAAATTGGATCTAGTGACTCCGGGTGCGGGGGGGGAAATCCAATTGACCGACGCCATTGCCCTGTTGTTGAAGGAGCAGGCCGTGTTGTCCTACGAATTCAGTGGCAAGCGCTATGACTGCGGGTCAAAATTGGGCTATTTGATCGCAACCGTGGAGCAAGGATTGCAGCACGAAGAGTTGAAGGAAGAATTTAAGGCGTATCTTCAAGGTTTGATTCTTGAATAAGATTTCAGGGCGATTTTTTTGACTAAGTGGCCGCTGGTGTTGTGCGCAGTGGTAGGCGGCAATTCCTACTAGGCGGTAACGTTACGTCGTTGCGTGAGACAAAAATCTTCGCCCATTGGATGACATGCCGCATTGAGAAAGGCAAAAGAAGGTCTCACGCAACAGCGCAATGTAAAAGCGCAAATGATGGGCAATGGGCAGATTGACTGTCAATAGTGAGTAAGCAATTCCTGCCACAGTGCCACGCTAAACAGGCCTATCGTCGTGCTGAGGACGACAATCATGGAGTAGAAAGCGGTGTCTAGCCGGTAGCGGTCGCAAAAAACCACGCCTAACATCATACTGGGCATTCCCGCTTCCATGACAAGGGCCGCTAGTTTGTCGCCGGAAAACCCTAGCCTAGCCCCAAGCATGACACCGAAAAAAGGGACGGCGGCCAGTCTAAATGCGGCCACTAGGATGGATAATGGGATATTGCGCCGGTTCAGGGAATTCCAATTCAATCCCATTCCAAGCGCGAGCAGCATGAGCGGAATGACCGCCGCGGCGAGTTTATCTAGCATCGCCCCAAGCCAGAAGGGTAGGGGGATGCCATTTAAATTAAGCGTCACTGCAAGCACGGCAGCGATTAAGGGTGGGTTTGCCAGTAGCGAACGCAAAATGGAGTTAAGGCCTTGTTTGTCCCCCTCGCCATAATGGCGGCCAATGGCCGCTCCCATGACTAACACTAATGGCATAGCGGCGAAAAGGTCGATTTGTATGACCAGGGAGCGCGTCCATGGCCCAAAAGCCTGCTCTAGCACCGGTAGGCCCAAATAAGTGACATTAGGGAAGGCCGTTGCCAATATCGCGGCCCCTAGCAGGGGTTGCCTTATAGTGTAGAATCTTGAAACCAGCCACATCATGGCTGCGCCTAAAGCGATAATGCCGATGCCAAACAGAGAAATTTTCAGCGCCTCTAAGCCAATTTCGGAACGCCACAGCACCGACAGAACCAAGGTGGGCAACAATAGGTTGAATACCACTGTGGCGAGCACTCGCCGGGTAAGTTCGGCATCCAGCCCACTTGGCTTTATAATGCCCCAAGCGATCCCGAACAAAATCGGCAAACCCATTTGCGCTAGAAGCGAAGCCATTTTTTCCCCATAAGGTTGTCAGAAGGCTTGATTGTATCAAGCACAGTGGCGATTAAGGGGCAAACCACTGACAACGGAGCTAACATGAACAATTTACTTTCTACAAAACCCATTCCTGACCGCGAGCGATTGATCATGGCTTTGGATGTCCCCAGCGTCGAAGAGGCCAAAACCATAGTCGGAGAAATAGGCGATAGCATTAGCTTCTACAAAGTAGGCTTGGAATTGTTCATGTCAGGCGGGTATTTTGAACTTATCAAATGGTTAAATGAAAAAGGCAAGAAGGTATTCGTTGATTTGAAGTTTTTCGATGTGCCAGAAACCGTGGCCCGTGCCGTGCGGGCGCTTAATGGTAAGGGGATCGAATTTGCCACGGTGCATGGCAATGATGCCATCATGAAGGCTGCGGCACGCGAAAAGGGCACGGTGAAAATTTTGGCGGTAACCGTATTGACCAGCCTGGACCGTGGCGATCTCGACGACCTTGGGTTTGACTGCGATGTCGAAAAGCTGGTTGTTTCCCGCGCCCGGCGCGCTTTAGCCCTAGGCTGCGACGGGGTGATATCGTCGGGTTTGGAGGTGTCTGTTTTAAGAAAGGAAATCGACAACAAATTGCTGGTCATTTCCCCCGGTATTCGCCCGGTGGAAAACCGTCAAGAAGACGACCAGAAGCGGGTAGTTACGGTTAGTCAAGCGTTTTTAAACGGTACGGACTACATCGTGGTTGGACGCCCCATTCGCGATGCGCTGGACCGCAGAGAGTCCGCCGAACGGGTGCAACGCCAAATTGCGGAAGTGTTTGGATGAGAATTGATGCATTGCCACACAGTCTGTTATTCTTATCGCCCATATGCATAACCTAGACATTGCTTTCAGCACACCCCTCGGGGCTTTTTTGATGGGCCTAATTAGCGCTTTGCACTGCCTAGGCATGTGCGGCTCGATCATTGGCACGTTGACCTTAAGCTTGCGCAAGGAGATACGCGAGAATAAGGCACTGTTGGTTACCTTTGTGTTTTGTTACAACTTTGGCCGGATTACAAGCTACACCGTGGCGGGCTTCCTTGCCGGTTTGGTCCACAACCTGCTAATGATGCCTTTGGGCGAGGCCGTGGGCCACCGCATCTTGCAAATTGTCTCGGCGTTGATCATGGCAGGGGCCGGCCTTCATATTGCGGGTTGGTTCCCCCGTTTTGCTTATATCGAGAAAAGTGGGGTGTTGTTGTGGAAAGCCATTGAACCTTATGGACGGCGATTAATTCCAGTGCAATCCAGGTTTCATGCTTTCGTGTTCGGTATGATTTGGGGGTGGTTGCCTTGCGGCCTAGTCTATGCCGCCGTCGGTCTGGCGACTACGGCAGGCAATGAATATCGCGGGGCATTGACAATGTTGGCTTTTGGCGTTGGCACCTTGCCGGCCGTGGTTGGCGTGGGAGTTGCGACTAGCTTGATGGTGCGTTTGTCAAACATGAAAAAGTTTCGGCAACTTGCAGGTGTTTCGCTGATACTGCTCGCTTTGCTGGCAGCTTTTCCATGGATCAATCCTGGTGTGTTGCACCAGATGCACGAGATGCATGCCAATTTTTGAAAAAATATGCTAAAATTGTGGATAAGTGGTGGATGCCAAACAGCGTCATTAGGGGACAAAAGCAATTCCTTATTCCGCAATTTATAAAATAAAGCTGGCGTAGCTCAGTCGGTAGAGCAGCTGATTTGTAATCAGCCGGTCGGGGGTTCAAATCCTCTCGCCAGCTCCATAAAATCAAAGGCTTGCAAGTGACAAACTAGCAAGCCTTTTTTCATGGTAGACCTATGGTAGACCTTTGGGGGAAATCGGTAGGCTTTCCCTGCCCACCTTGGGCTATTTCCACCCCCAAAAAAAGCCCATGAAGATGGTCTTTTCCTTGTTCAGCGCAAGCCAACGGAAAAAAAACCGCTTAGAACAGATGAGCTTTGACATAAATGATCGGAATGCCAAGCTACAAGACCTTTTACCCGTAGTAGGTTGGAAAATTTGCTCAATACTGCCCCAAGTGTTCAACCCTGAATGCTTGATCTCGTTCAACACGGTTTGTCTTTGCGATATACCGGGCAATCCAAAATTGTCCGTTTGCCTTCTGCGTCAGGAGAAGCGGAGAACCATAAATTTTGTGTTCCGCCCGCGCCTTCTCCCGTGTGTCGTCATTGTCTAAAATGAAATCCCCCTTGATTTCCGCCAACATCAAACCGCCGCCTTTTATTCGGTCTTTTACAGCAATGATGAAATCCGGGAAGTAGCGTTCACCACCGGGCAGAACAAGTGCAACTGACCATGGTTTACGCGGCTCGTTTCGATGCCACCACACCACGGTTCCAGATGTGTCGGCATCTAGCAGTTCGGCAAATTTACGTTCCGGCTCATTCATGTCTTGCGGCATCACACCATAGATACTTAGCCGTGACAATAAGGCCCCTTGAAGCATTTCAACTGAAGGGGGCAACGAAGCGGTTTTAATGACTTCCCTACAACTCGCCAAACTAGCCCTTTCTGCATCCTTTAACAAATGAGGATAAGTGGCTAAAATCAGATAAAGTGCTTGCCGTAACTCGTTTTCCAAAAGTGCCTGTCCGCCCTCAATATTGTATTCAAGCCGCAAACGCTCTAGCAATACCGTTTCGGCCTCTCGTGGGTTGATGGCTTTGGCATCAAATAAAACCCTTTGCGCTTGGAGTGCCAGCTTCCTCTTGGAAAGCTTGCCCTGTATGCTGTCTACTTTTTCCTCATGTTTGCCGAAAATATCCTCGATAGTTTTACGGGTGATTTTGACGGTTTTTCGCAAGCCAGCCGCCAAAACCTCCGGTTCAAGTCTATAAGCTCCGATTTTCTTCAGCAATTCATCGGTGGATGAAGGTAAATACTCGGTTTGAAATTGAGTTGGGACATTCTCCTTCAATTTGTACAAAGTGTTGCCGGGTTGAGGTTTGGTCGGTGTTTGAGAATCGGAGGGTTTCGGTGTTAGGGGAAGTTGCCCCCAAAACAAATCAAAGCCAGGCAGGGCTTGATTTTCTGCTTGATGAATATCCGAAACCTCTGATATGGGTTTGCCTTCATCGGTTAATGGCTTCCAAGGCGGTGGATTATAAGGGTAAGACAACAGAGACATTTGCCCATTTTGCGAAAATTGAACTTGGGCTTCTCCGGCGACACGAACCACAAGGGCATTGTCAGAAATGGCCGACAGTTTGGTTTGAATGGTATTGATCTTATCGCCCGCTTTGATTAACCCGCTTTGGCTCTGATAATCGGCCAAAAACACATAGCCAAAGCGCAAAGGTTCCGGCAAGGTTTGATTCAACGCGAGTGGCTGCAACTTGCGATGCACCCGCAGAATGCGCCCAACAACTTGGATGCCAAAATCAACATCACTAGCCCCGCGCAAGGATACGACGGTAAACGCCCTAGGCGCATCGAAGCCCATGGCCACCGCCATTTTGAAGAGCAACACTTCCTTGCTCTCGTCCAATGCCACTACTAGCAAATCGTCGGTGGGTTCGTCGGCGGTATAGGAGGCTATTGCACCATTGGGTACTCCCAAGGCTTCCAGCTTGGCTCTCGCTTCCTCAATGGCGTTAGCTCCATCTTTCCCTTTATTGGCGACTTGCACCAGCATCAACGGCGTGAGGTTCACCCCGATTGAGACTAATTGCGCCTTGATCGCCTGATGGGTTTGCCAGCCTTCGGCGAGTGCCGTGCCGGGAATGTCGGCCAAGGCTTTATGGTCGTCTGAGGCAAGATAGGCGATGGACTTCACACCCGGTTTGATGAGTCCCGCGTCAACAGCATCTTTGCGAGACACCGGAAAACGGTGTAATTCGCCCATGCCCGCCGCCTTCTTGAATTTTTCAATGTCGGCATCGTCTGGCGTGGCGGTAATCAACAAGGTGAAATCCGGTTTCATCGTCTCACGGTAAAAACGCATGGCCTCGGTCTCATGGGTGAAACCGTGGTGGGCCTCGTCCACGACTACGCCAATGCGAAACCCGGCTTGCCGCAATTCCACAATGAATTGATCCAGCGATAGTGACAAATCCCCATTCTTGCGCAAGCGTCGGCTGTCGGCGTTCCGTGCCGCCACGGATGCCCATGTGGTCACAAACACGTCCCCGCTTTTGGTTGAATAGGCGATGCGCTCACAGGCCAAATCGCGGACGCGCAAGCCGGTGAAATCGGCCTTAAGCGAACCTTTGGCTTGCTCAACCAGATTGGCGAAGGGAGTAAACCACAACCAGACTATTTTGGCGTTGTGGCGATGGTCAGGCCGGGAGAAAGTCTCGGCAATCAAACCGGCCATCAAGGTCTTGCCTGCCCCTGTAGGGGCTTCCAGCAACACGTTACCGTTGAAGGCAGTGGCAGTGCGCTGGCTATCCTCGTCTTGCACCTGCTGTAGCTGGCTTTCGGTATGGCGGAAGATATACAACACTTGGTTGACGGCTTCTTTTTGATACTGTTTGGGGATAATGACGCTCATGCCTGCACTAACCCCCCTGCCAGTTCCGTATACAGTGGAAAAGTGGCATCCAAGCTCACCAAGCGACTATCAGTTTCGATGGCCGTGGCGATAATGAAACGGTCTGCCGGGTCGCGGTGATGGATGGGCAACCAAGCCGCACGGCTGGCGATGGATTCTGTCATGGGTTCAACATCAACCCCCGCCTCATGCAAGGCGATTTGTAACCAGTCTTCCCAAGTGGCCCGTAATTCCACACGCCCACCGCGCACTAGCCATGCGGCTTCCCAAACCGATACGGCGGACACGGAAACCGCTTCTGCTTCTTCAATCAAATCCACTAAAGCGGTCGGCAACGGCCCACTACCCACATTGAGCCAGCGTAGCCACACATGCGTATCCAGCAAAATCATTTCAGAACATCCCATTCGGGTTCAGGAATCGCCGGTTCCACCAAGTTATCCTCAACATTGACCACGCGCATCATCCCGGCCAACTCTGGCGGCGGGCGGCGGCGTTTGCGGGTAGGCTCAGGGGTGGCGGTTTTAGCCTCTTCAACCACGGTGACGATCACCTTCAACGGGGTTTCCTTTGGCGCATCATTGAGCCAGCGTAACTGGCCGTGGTCGTAAATCGCCTCATAGCTACGCAGCATAATCGCCTCCAAAACGGTTGATTAAAAAGGCGGGGATTTGCTCGACGGTGATGCTTTCATTGGGCAAATATTGGCGCAGCCAGCCCGGTTGCCAACTGTACACCACGACAATGCCATTCCCTCCCGCCAAATCCAGTAATTGCCCTAGGATTTCTTCGTTGACCTTGGTGCAATACGCCAACTTGCCATCGGGCAGTTCAGCGGTTTGCATCTCCGAACCCGTAGCGTAAGGCTGCAAGGTTTCGGTGTGGATTAGTTGCAAGGCTATCCACACTTGTTCATGTTCAATGCGGCTTAACACCGCTTCGGCAGGAATGCGGCGGGTGCGCAGATAGGCGAAGCCTGTCCTGAGCGTAGTCGAAGGGTCGCCGCTTAAGCCTTCTATGGCCTCTCCTTTTTTGTTGGTGTAACCCCGCATGACGCGCCGTACCCGCTCGGCGCAGACATCGCGGCAAAGGTTCTTACCGGGTTCGGCATCCGTGACTTCGGTGTTGGATACCAAGATGAAGCGGCGGTTGCCCCCGTCTTCGGCATTCAATTTCATGACCGCATGGGCGGTCGTGCCGGAACCGGCGAAGAAATCCACAACCAAATCATTGGGTTTTGTGGCTATGCGGAGTATGCGCTCAATCAAGCGGACGGGTTTTGGAGTATCGAAAGCGGTTTGAGTGCCAAATATATCTTGAATTTCTTTGCGGGCTTCGTCAGTATGCCCTACTTCTTCATGCGGCCACCAAGTCCAAGGAACAACACCTTCAACTTCTGAAAGGTAACGGATAATTCGAGGGGTTCCATTTCCATCTTTCCCAAAATAAATGCGGCCTTGATCGAATAACTTTAAGTATTGTGGCTCAACTGTAGACCAGCATCTTCCTTCCGGTGGTGTATGCCTTTTTCCATTAGGGGCAACAATTTCATACATTTGATTTAGTCTAAATCCTTGCGCAGACATTGGAATATCGCGCCAGCGCCCATGGACTGGATCAATATTTTTGTAAACTGAAATTTGTTTCTCTGTGAGGGAAATTTTATTTCGTCTTACTTTGAACAATACCGGATTTATAGCAAAAATTAGTAGATATTCGTGTGCATCCCCAATCGCACCTCGATTTTCCCGTGAATATCGCTTTTGCCACACACAAGTTGCCACATGATTATCTTCCCCCAGCACCCGATTCATCAACGCCCCTAGATTGAAAACCTCATTGTCATCTATCGACACAAAAATAACGCCATCTTCTGCCAGCAACTCTTTAGCCACAACCAAGCGCCGGTACATGAATTCCAGCCACTTGGAATGCTTATACACATCGTCCTTGTCAATGAAGCGGTCGTTGTAGATGAAATCCCGGTTGCCGGTGTTGTAGGGCGGGTCAATGTAGATGCACTTCACCTTGCCCGCATGGGTCATGCGCAAAAAGCGCAAGGCATCAAAATTGTCGCCTTCGATGATGAGATTGCGGAAAGTTGGTGGAGACGAATTTCTCTGCTCTTGGTCGCTTGGGTTTTGGGCGGATAAATCAGAGGGGCAGGACAATTCTGGGATGAAATCCAAGGCGACAAAATCATCATTCACGGCCTTGTCGTGTTCGATCTCGTCGCGTTCCCACACCAGACCGAATTTCGGCTTGCGGTCGCGCTCGCGCAACAGCCTTAACAGTTGATCTTTGGTGTAGTCATCGTAATTGTCAGCCATGAGGAGCTTCTGGCGTGTCCTTAGTGTGGTTGCTGAAAGCGAAATAAGTTGGAGGTTTCCCGCTAATCATACCTGATTCACCCCCCGGATTTCACTTTGTTATGCTTGCCATGTCTTCCGTAGAGCGAATTGAAGTCTGGTCAACCCATTAAGCTACGAGGGAGACCCGTTTACCGCCATGCCACCTATCAGAATCCTTGCCACAACGCCAAGCAAAGTATCAGCTTCATTTAGTCATCGGCTGATTCCGTCCAGCCCTCCGTCACGAATAGCCAAGGCTGTTCAAGTTCGGAGTATTCGATTTCGGATAAATCCAATGTGCAGCAAAGGGCTTCATTTACTGGCCTATCCAGCTTAGGCCAAATTGTTGAATATAACACCCAAAATAGGCCAGAGTCACCGCCAAAATAATCGGAGAGTGAACTTCTTAACTCCCACCTAGCCTCTTCGGTCAAAGCGCATAATGCCAGTTCAGGAAGACGTTCAATATCACCCTCCGCTTCTTCGAGAAGCTCATCAATATCAGATGATTGGGATATATTTGAATAACGACAACCGAGATAAAACTTGTCTATATCAAGCAAATCAATCGCCGTGCTTGCCTCAAAGTGGTTATATCCGTTACCGCTTGCCGCTTCAAAACCATGTAACCATTCGCAGAGGGTAGCGGCTATGATGGCATTGTGATTTCTTTGCATGTCATTATCATAGATTCCAAAATCCGTCACTGCCTCGGTGAGAATCTGTAACCATGTCTCGGCTTTGGCTGAATGGCTATATGGGAGAATCTGAGAAAAGGCTGAAACTGGAATTCCCCATTCATCATCATCAAAGTCTTCTGCTTCAATTCCCGTCCACCAAAATTCTAACTCGCCGTATTCCTTGGGAAATTTTGGAAGTGCGCCGGGATGGTGTGTTCTGAGCCAAGCGGAGATTTCATCGCTTGCCGCTTCTTGAATGCACTCCCATTCAGGATGGTTGGGACTTTCTTCATCTTCGCAAGGATAGAAGGCAATATGGACATTGCTGAAACCAAACGACTTAAGGGCTTTGCTTGTCTCTTGTTCTTCGTAATTTCCGACAAACACGAACAAAAAAGCATCAGAATGGCCTTCGTGCTGCCTTACCATTGCCCGATTTGCCGTGCGTAGAAGTAAAATCTCTCTGGCTGAATTTTCTTCGGGTGGAAACCCGCCTCCACCCCATACAGAAGCAATCACATAGCGAAGTGTCATATTGTTGTCTCTTGCAATGGTTTACCCACTGGATTTTAGTGCGTTGGTTGGGGGCCGAGTTGTTCGGGATCACATGCCGCAAGTTATCCATACCCTCCATGCATTTTGCTCTCATCATTCGGCAATTTCCGCCCGTATGTTGGGCATAAAAAAAAATTCCCAAATTCGCACTTTTGGGCAATTTCCGCTCCTGAATTGCTTATGCCCGCTATCTCAAATCAGCACATTTCCGATACTTCCGCCAAACTTGCCTATATGAGACGAATGTTGCCCTACATTCCCTACACAACCTACACAACCCGCGTCAGCCGTGGCTTGCGGCGGTGTAGGATGATTGGCGAGTGTAGGTTTATCCTACACTCAAGCCTATTTTCGGCTATATTGGGTCGCCAATGCCTGGGGATTGCTGTCTATTCGTGGCTTGCCATCCTGCCCGGTTGAGGTGCTTCTGCCAGCGTCCAAGCCGAAGCCGTGGCGGATTTCGTCACCAAGCTCGGCATACCCCCCCCTACCTCAAATCAGTGTTTTTTTGCGCTGTCCGCGATGGGATGGCGCAAAGGTCGAACAAACCCCCTTCAAGTTTCTTGACCGCCTCACGAATTTCCCCTACCCGCCAATAACTTCCCCCACACATTCTGGTTGGTCTGGGCATTCGTTTTTTTTCGATAAGCTCATAGAATTTTGTATGCCCCATGCCGCAAAATTGGAGTATTGACGGCAACCGGCTCCACTCCGAGTCATCTTCGGGCAAAGGCTGGACGCTTGGTTTCGTCCGTTTCGGGCTAGAAACGTATCGTCTGGGCATTTTAATCCTCCGGGGAAGTTCGCAGGGGTGATTAGATTTGTGAATTATCCGCCATCCTGCTGCGTTTCCGCACAAAACGATACCCCCCCCCTCAAATTGCGGTTTTTTTCAGTTTTCCGGGCGCTTGCTGTTAAAACGCCAAGTCATCATCAAAGCTTTCCGCTAAGGAGTGCGTCGTCATGGTTTGTTTACCTTGTAATGTTGGCAATGATGGGCATCGGTAGACCAACGGCGGTAAGGCCCGCACGATGCCGGGGAAGGGACTTGCGCCAAGCAGTCGGTGAGTGCCGGGTGATGGGTTGGTGTGGCCTGTTGGCAGTCGATACAGTGAATCAAGGGCCGTAAGCCTACAACTCCCGGCTTCGCAGCCCGCCGTGCCGCCAGTTCAGCCGGATTCGGTTGCGGGTTCATGCGAGTTAGCCATTCGGCATGTGCCGGCGAGTTGGCCTTGACGATCAGCTTTCTGCCCAACGGCGTGAAGACTTCGACAAAAAGCCCCGCCACGCCGGATGGTGCATGGTCGGTGGTTGGTCTCCGCTTATCGGGTTGCTCCGTGGTGTCGGGCAGTGTGGGCGGTTCGTTGGCGGTTTCTTGAGCCAGTAGCTTGAGCAATTCCGGCTTGTATTCGCTCAACAATGCCTTTTGGCTAAGGGTGATGCCCGCTATGGATTCCACGATTAGCCGGTCTCCTAGGGCGGAAACGGTCAAGCCTTCCTGTTTGAGTTCAGCCAGCAACTCGGTAGCATCCATCAGATTTCATCCCGGTGTGGCGGGTTTTGCGGGGTTGCTGTCGCATAGGGGTTATCCATGTCCGGCCTTATTCGGATGCCTTCAAACACATAGCCACTGCCAGCACGTTTGCTGTGTGCAGGGATTTTCAGCGTGGTTAGCATGTCATCCACGGTAGTGCGGAAGCGGTTCCGGCTCATTGGAGTTCGCTTCGACTGATGGCAAAATCGCAAATAATTCGGATAAAGCTTGCAATCCGCATCGGCAAAGCTGACTTTGCCATGGTCGCGGCTCTCGTCATTCGCCCCTAATGGTGTCTTTGCGTTGGGGTCAGGAATCAAATTATCCCGTATCCACTCAACGACTGGGTTTTGATCGGTCAAGGATTCCAATGCAGCGTCAACCGCCGCTTTGGGTGGATGTCCGAATAAGTCTTCCACCTGTTGGGAAGTCATTTCCAATGCCCATTGGATAATCGCCGGGGTTTCAGCCAGCAAAGCCGCCTCACCTTGGCTTTGCCGAAACGTAGCCTTTTCTTCGACGCTGTATCGCCGGTTGAACTTCACCACTAGCAGCCGTCGTTCAAGACCGCTCGTATAATCATTGGTCGCCAGTTGCTCATTGCTGGCAATGACTACCATGCCACCGTATACAAAAGTGCCGCGTTGCTGTTGATGCTTTTCTTCATAGGGGATTTGGTCTTGCCCGGTGATGGCCTTCAATTTGTCGATGGAACCGGTATAGCGGCCCGCATCGGTGATAGTCGCTAGGCGCTTCCCGTACAGTTTTGCGGACTCGAAGCGGTTGGTCTCCAAGTTGCGCAAATCCGTGACTGTGCAATTGCCTTGGCCTAACATCTCTGTCAACACGCGGAGGAATGTCCCTTTGCCGGTTCCACCCGGCCCTAGAAGCATCAAAAACTTTTGCAAGTCGGCCCGCCCGGTTAGACAGGCATTGATGAAAGCCCTCAGAAACTTAACCAATTCCGAATTTCCACCTACTGCATCAAATAACCACACCTTGAATCTTGGGCAGTCGGCCTGCTTGACAAAGGGATGGGGGATAACCCATGTATCAGCATTTTCTTGGGTCAAAGGCTCCAGTTGCCCTGTGGCCATGTCGTAAAGGCCATTGGTGAACGGCAACTTGCCCGGTTGGGCTTGGGGCAGGGGGAGCATGTCGGCTTTTTTCACAATGCCAGTCACGCCACTTAAATAATTCTTCTTGAAACCCACCTCGCCCGCGCCAACGGTTAGGATGGCGGAAATGTCGGGGGTTACTTCGGCCTCGGTGATGGTTTGCCAGTGTGTCATGTCGAAACGATGCCACACGCCCACTTGGTTGTTGAAACGGAGTTTTCCCCGAAGCAACAGGGCAACCTTGTTAGCCGCTATCGACTCAGCTACCAGTTCTACCCTTTTGCTTTTCTCGTCAAACATCAACAAACCGTCTTTGACAGCATCATATGCAGCCAATCGGTTTGTATAGGATTCGTGTAGTCCTGTGTAGGTTAAGTGTAGATTGCAACTTTCTGTAAATAATTGATCTGATTTGGAAAGTGTAGGTTGTGTAGGAAATGTAGGGTCTGTACAACTTTCACAACGCGAGAGTGGTTCTGCATTTTCCGGCACATCTGCCTGATATTCTTGGTATTGTTTGCGGGATTTCGGTGCGCGAGAAGTGTTTGCATTGTGGGCAGGGCGGGCAGTCGCGGCGGGTTTTGCTTGGCCCTTGGCCGTCTTGGGCGGTTTGGCATTGCGCGAGCCGTGCTTGTCGCGGGCAGGGGTGGCGGCGGTCGCCACGTCCGGCGCGAAATCGAACTCATAAGGTTCGTGGGGTGGCGGAAATTGCGCGAAGTATTCTGGGTCAAACGGCGGGGGTTCGGGTGGCGGTTGGATGTGCCTGATTACCGGTGGCTCGGCTACTTCGTGAAGAAAAAACTTCTGGCCGCCGTGTGCGTTGGAGTTAATGACGGGTTTATTCTCCCGCGTGTTCGCGTAGAATTTCGCCGTGGTGCGCCCGTATTCCGGCCCTTCCAGCGGGTCGGCCAGGGTTTGGCCCTCGAAACGGGCAGGATTCGCCAAAACGTCTTTGACGGTCGCAAAACCCAGTTGGGCAAATTCAAGGGGAAAGTCGGCATACAGGTCGAAACTGCCGCCATCCTTGGCAATCCGTGAAATTTGCGCCCGTGCGGTTTTTTCCGGCACACCCTGCTGAATCATGTCAGCCACCTTGCTCTTCGCCCATGCCGCCCGTTTCGCTTGGCGGTCGGGTTTGCGGGCTTGCTTGGCCTGTTCTACCAATGCCTTGAGTTGGGCTTGTTCCGCTTCAGTCAAATCTGGCAGGGATTGGGTGTCCAGATATATGCCATCAAAATACGCTGGTTTCGGCGTTTTGAATGCCAGTCCTTCTCCGACAACCGGGCTACCCACAAAGTCCAGCCTCTCGCCGTCGAAAACAGCAGCGTCGATCATCGAGCGCACCAAACAACTCCCCGCCACTGATAGCGCAATGAAACCATGCCCTGACAGCCACAAGCGATTGAACAACACCTTCCCAAAGCGCGGGATGTCGCTCGCATTGGTCACAGCGAAATACAGATGAAAGCCCCGCCCCGGCTTGGCTGTTTCTCCCTTCTTGTAGACTCCCGCCGAGAGTGATCCTCGCACCCAACACGCGGCCTCGGCAAATGGTGGATGAATATCGGCCAATATCGTCTGCAACTCGCCGGGTGTCAGCGTCGGCCCGTCTGGGTGCGGGTCGTGGTCTATCATCAGGATGCCCGGTTCAACCCGGTAGTCGAAAAATTCACGGGTTCGCGCCAAAATCTTCTTTTCCGGGTCGGCCTTGGTTGCCGTTGCGATTTTGACAACCTCGCCGTATTTCGCGTTGTCGTGCAAGCCATAGCAGAAGGCCACATTCGGCCCAGCCCGGTCTAAGCATTCGTCGAACTTGTGATAGTCAACAGACTGCCGCCGCGCCCTGCCGGTGGTCATCTGTGCGGCTGGTATTTTAGAAATGGCTCCGTCTTCCGCCAATGCGAAGCGTTTGGATAGCGGTTCCGGCGATTGAAAAACGGTGAAACTGACTTTGTTCATGGTAAGATCGACGAGGTACTTTTTGAATTCGCCCCTGCCGTGCCGTTGCTGCGGTCGGCGGGGGTTCATGTCCGTCCTGAATTCAACTCTTCTTCCTATGGATAGCGGCCTGATCTATTGCGCTGGTGCTGGATAGGGTCAGTTTGCTGGCAAGGTGCGCCTCCACGTCTTTTTTTACATAGAACACCTTTCCTCCAAAAATCTGCACCCTTCCGTTTCGGTCGGCTTTTGATGTGCCGCCTTCACGAATGAACGGGATACCGCCGCCGCTCCATCGGTCTCTCTGTAGTTTTGCCAAGCTGCACAATAAAACAGCGGCAAGCATCTGTTCATTGATGCTGGCATTGTCGGGAAGTAGATTGTATTCCGCCAAAAGTTCGGCGCGGGAAGGCTTCGGCGGAGTAATTCGCTTGCGCCGTAGTGTGGGTTGGTTTTGTGTTGCGTTCATCGCAATGTTTAGCCCTTAATATGGATTGTTCAAACTTTGCGAAGAAGCTTATTCGAGAAAAACCGGCTTGTGAAACCGCCTAGCCGGTTAAGCGCACACGCCTAGCCGGTTAACCGTGTGCCTTTTTCTAGTTTCAATCTCCATCCTTGGATTGTTTGCAACCGATCAAGTCCAGTTTCATCCAACATGGCAATATCAAATGCAGTTACATTCTCGTATAGCTGTTTATTAGTTTGCCACTTATCCCAAAATTCCTGAACAGTAGCTCTTTCTTTGTTCTTTCGTCTTCCTTTCCTTGGCTTGCTGGCAAATGATTTTTGAATATCTGAATACCTAAGCCCTCTGCTTTCTGATTGCCCCGAAGCAAAGCCTTCAAATCCGCTCACGCCCAGATATTGGGCTTGCGGTATCTCCGATTGCGGGGTTGTTTCGGTATCAGATTCTTTGCGTTTCCTAAATTTTGGGTTTGACCGGGAATGTTTAGAAGGGGTATGCACTTGGTTTGACGATTTTGTCTCTTCTTCCCGATACCAAGCCAAAAAATCGGCGGGGTGTTGAAATAATAATCGGCGTTTAAATTCCGTCTCGGTGATTTTTACAGCCGTTTTCAATGGGGAGTTGTCGAATTGCCGGTCACAATCCATGCTTTGGTGTTTGTGCTTGAGCCAATCATGAAAGTATTGGCATTGATCGTGAAAATGGGCTTTGTATTCAGGCCCATGATACGGGTCATTGAAAAACTCAAGCAATTGATCGGAAATTTCTTGATATAACTCCTGCTTATCCCCCGATGATTCCGTGATTTTACCAATAAGGTATTGATTAAAGTCCAGAAGGGTTTGCTTGTGCCATGCTTCATATGCGGTATTGAATTCGGGGTTATCGGCTGATGAGAATGCCCACCCTGCGCCATTCGGAAGCGGTGTTGCAGTGTCCAATGCCACGTCAACAATACCCTTGAACGGGTTCATTCCTGCCATGTCGCGCAAACGCCTTAAAAGATGGTGCGCTTGATTCGCTTCCTTGGTCTGGCCTTGGTCATCATGCGCTTGTTTGCTTTTTTCCAAGTATCCCTTAAGAAGCAATAGCCTATTTAGGCCCGGAATGTTGGGTTTCTCGTCAAGATGGCGGATAACTCCCTTTGCCACATCTGATTCTACGGTTCCGGTCTTTTCCGCTGTGTGGCTTTCCGCAAGGGAACTTTTAAAATTGGCAATCAACAGTGAGCTTCTTGAATCAATGATTTTGCCTGTTGACTGGTCGGCCTGTGGTTCTTCCGGCTGGATAAAACCCGCAGCCTTTTCCAGTTCCTCTGCGGCGATGACTAGCCTCATTTCCTTCAAAGGTTTCGAGCCATATGAAGCCCGAAATAGATCATTTGTGTGAATGGCATCAAATCGCAGTATGGAAGCGTAGTAGGTATCACCGTCAACAGGCGGTAACAATACTCGTCTAATGTTGATATTCGATGGGTAGCCTTCACAACGCAAAAGATCATCCACCAAGAGACGCACAGGGCCGGTGTAATGCCGTCTACCTAACGTGGTAATGGCCTTGTCGCCGATTATCTTGAACGGTTCAATTAGCCAACCCATCGCATCTGCATGAATGCAGATTTTCCCTGTCGCACCAAGGCGGATTAAGTAGGCAGCTTCACATTTTAGATTTTTCGCCGCCTTTTCCAGCGGGTAATATTCAGGTTCGGACATATCAACGCCCTTTCTCGCGTCCGTCCTTTCATGGGGATGCCAAGCCAGCCGGTGAAAGGTTCCGGCGTTCGGGAGCTACCCTAGGCTTGGCAATTGGATTGTAACTTATCCGGCGTAAAGCCCGCGCCGGTCGGGGTTAGGTCAAGCCGCTTTTCTGTCTTCGGTTTGCGCCGGGTACATGCCTTCCTTTTGCGCGTCTAGGATGGTCATCTCCACCAAGTCGCCGTCTGCCGCATAGGCCATGTTGACATTCCAACCGTGGGAGACCTCCCGCGCTATGGGCTTGTCGTTGAAGCGCATGTAGATGA
>Ga0118677_10003583_pt1 | contig 29151 bp, 28 predicted proteins | sample AliMusrvi5mmetaG_FD_86154 | JGI IMG/M metagenome (GOLD analysis project Ga0118677, IMG submission 86154) | reverse complement strand
GCGTTGCACTAAGTGGGAACGACACCCCTCACCCCCGCCCTCTCCCCGTGAGGGGAGAGGGGGCAGCTCCTCTTTGCGCAACGGGTGGCAGTTATCCGGAAATGCTTCGTGCAAAATGAGGCGGCGGGGGTCGGGGTGGCCTTCGGGGTTGAGTCCCATAAACGCGCGGATCTTGAGTTCGAAGTTGCCGGCTTCGCGGATGAATGGGGAGAGCGACGGGAACGATTCGGTGTTGGTAAGTTCGAGGTACGGAATGACGAATTGGTCGGAGCCTTTGACGCCGAAAATGTACCATACTTTGAAGCAGCGGTTTTCGGCGCGCTCGTCGGTGGCGGTGATTGCTTTGAACGAGAGGCGCGGGTCGGCGTACATTGTGCGCACAATGTCGATGACGTGCTCCGCGGAGACTTTCACGAGCGCGCTGCCGTTTTGAAAGTCGGCGATGTGTCCTTGCGGCACGAATGTTTTGAGTTGATCGTTGTGCATAAAATGTTATTACAGTGTGGCCGAAGCGGTGGTGAGTAATACTGCGAGCGTGGCGGGCATATGGATACTCAGTACCGCGAGAATGAGCAGCAGTGTTGCGGGTGCGACGAGCAGCCAGCGATCTGATTCGATGTTCGGTACAACGTTCGCCGGCGGTTCGCCGAACAGCATATTGGTTGTGTGGCGCAGGAAGCCGATGAAGATGACGGCGAAGGCGAGCAAAGCGATGGCGACCGCATACGGATGCGCGTCGCTGCCGGTGAATAGTATTGCGAGTTTCGTGAAGAAGATGCCGAACGGTGGGAGTCCGGAGATTGCGAGAATGCCCGCAAAGAAAAGAATGCCGGTGACCGGAAGCGTCGTGAGGACGCCGCGAACCTGTGCGATTTTGGTGGAGCTGTAGGTGAGGAAAATGTTGCCCGCCGAGAGGAAGAGGAGCGACTTGGTGAGCGAGTGATAGATCATATGGAGCAACGCCGCCAGCGATGCCGCGCCGCCGAAGCCGAAGCCGAGCGCCATAATGCCCATATTTTCGATGCTGGAATACGCGAGCATACGCTTGTAATTTTTCTGAATGAGAATCATTCCGGCGGCGATGATGATGGAGAGAAGTCCGAGCACGATGAGTATGTGTTGCGAGAAGTTTGCACCAACGACGGTGTCGGTGATTGTTTTGAATCGCAATACGGCAATGAGTGCGATGTTGAGGAGTACACCGGACAGCATGGCGCTGATGGGTACCGGCGCTTTACTGTGTGCGTCGGGCAGCCAAGTGTGCATCGGCGCAAGACCGACTTTAGTGCCGTAACCGATAAGCATAAATACAAATGCGAGGCGCGCGATGTCGGGGTTAAGAAGAGAGGCGTGTGTGAGGAGTGTCTGCCAGGTGATGAAGTTTTCTCCGCTGAGTGAGGCGGCGGAGAGATACAGCAGCGTGCCGAAAAAGCCGAGTAGGAGGCCGAGCGAGTTGATGAGCAGATATTTCCACGCGGCTTCGGTGGACGACGGCTTGTGATAAAAGCTGACGAGGAAGGCGCTGGAGAGGGTGGTCGCTTCGATGGCGAGCCACATCATAATGGGATTTGCCGCGGCGCACGCGAAGAGCATTGCGGCGAGGAAGAGATTGAGCAAGACGAAATACTGGCGCACGCGGCGCGGCCCGATGATATGTTTGTTGACTTCGTTGTGCAGGTAACCGATGGAGTAGGAAATGGCGGCGAGTCCGACGACGGAGGTGATAAGTATGCCGAGCATACCGAGCGCGTCAATCGCAAAGAAGGAAGATAATGTCACGGTGCCTGAAAAGGCGACACGCGATGCGAGGAATAGTGTTGCGATAGTCGAGATGGCTGCGGCAGCAAGAGACGCATACTTCACCAGGTGTAGTCGTGAGGAGAAAAGACTGATAATAGAGGCAAGTGCCGGCGCGCCGATGAGAATAGAAAGCGTAATCATATAATTATTCGGTTAGGTGTTTCATTGAGCCGGTGTCGAGGGTGCCGAATTGTTCGTACGCGAGCGAGGCGAGGAGGGTGGCGATGATGACCCAGAGGGCGATGTCGAACATAATGCCGATCTGGAGCATAGCGGATTGTTCGAGGCCGGCGAAGAGTGCGAAGGCGACGATGCTATTTTCGATAGAAAGTAGGCCGATCATTTGTGAGATACCGCCCTGGCGATTGGTCACAAAGAAGCAGGAGATGAAGAATGCGGCGAGGGCGAGTGAAGTCTCTGCAGTGTGTGCCGGCGCGATCGCAGTGAGTGGTGCGAATGCGTGGAGGCTTGGCAGAATAACCAGAACAGCAACGACGATCGCGGTGAGTGGGAGTCCGAGGTATGTGCGTGCGGAGAACGTGATACGGTGTTTACGAATGAGCCGTTCGAAGAAGTTTGGGGCGAGCATTACTTTGACAATGAAGGCGAAGACGGCGACCGCGAGGATGATGGCGGAGTGATCCGCGATGGCACCGTGGGCAAGCAGGAGTGCGACGGCGGTTGATTGCAGTGCGTACAAAAATACGAGCGCAGCATTTTTACGCGTACCGTGCATGCAGACGGTGGCGAAGAAAAGTATGGTGACGAGGAGGTAGGGAAGAGAGAGGAACATATATTATAGGGTGAAGATAATGGCAACGCAGCTGGCGATGAAGGAAAGGAGCAGGAGGTCGGGCAGGCGGAAGAGGCGGAGTTTGGCGACGGTTGACTCGAGGAAGGCGATCGCGAAGCAGAAGAAAAATGCTTTGACGAACAAGAGTCCGAGGGAGAGGGCGATCGTGCGTGCGGTGAGTGTTGCCGCGACGCCCCACGGGAAGAAGAGGTTGGCGCCGAGGACGATGAAGATGAAAAGCTTGTTCGCCGCCGCCCACTCCATCAGGCCGAGGCGCTTGCCGGAGTACTCAATGAGCATCGCTTCGTGCACCATCGTGAGCTCGAGGTGGGTCGCCGGATTGTCGAACGGATAACGTGCGTTCTCGACGAGCAATGCGACGAAGAAACCGAAGAATGCGAGCGCGGCGGTGAGGAGCGCCGGGTGGGTGAGTGCGAGCAGCGCGTGCGGGATTGAGATGAGATCGGTGGTGCCGGCGATGCGCGCGACGGCGAAGAGCGAGAGCAACAGGCCCGCTTCCGCGAGCGACGCGAGCGTCATTTCGCGACTGGCGCCGAAGCCGCCGAACGGTCCGCCGACGTCGATGCCGCCAAGCGCGAGGAAGAACGTACCGAGCGCGAGCGTGTAGAGAACCGCGAGCAGGTCGCTCGTGCCGAGATGTGGGATGAACGTGCCGAGCAGCGGAATCGAAACCGCGACGACGAGCGTGGTGGCGAAGACGATGAACGGCGCGGCGCGGAAGATGAAGGTGGCGTCGGTGCTGACGACTTCGTCTTTATGGAATAGTTTATTGAGGTCGCGATACGGTTGGAAAATGCTTGCGCCGATGCGGTTTTGCATCACGGCTTTTGTCTTGCGAATGATACCGATGCACAGCGGCGAGAGTGCCGGGACGAGCACTGCTTGCGCGATGATGAGAAGGGTGGAGGTAATCATAAAATTATATGAGCGTCATACACAAGATGCCGATAAGGGCGAGGAAGGTGTAGAGGAAGTAAGCGTTGATGTTGCCGCTTTGAATTTGTTTGATGAGCTCGGAGACTTTGAGTGTCAGTGCGGCGGCCGGCTGGTAGAGATATTCGCGGAAGATGTCGGTCACGGAAAACTCGGCGGTGCGGGAGATGGGAGCGTACGTGTTGCCTTCGGCGTAGGTTGCGGCGACGTGGAGCTGCGGGCGCAGCACGCGTTTGAATATCATGATAATCGTGCGCGAGAAGCCGGTTGCCGTGAGTTCCATACGAGGCGTGAGCGGCGCGCCGCAATCCCAGGTTCGGCCGAGGACGACGCGCTGGCGACGATAGACGCCGTAGGTGCTCGCGACGAAGGTGATGAAAAGCGCGATGGCAATGAGTGCGAACAGTGCGACGCCGGAGACCGAAGCGAAACCGTGTTGTACGGAGAGTGCGGCAGTGTGAGCGACCAGTGCCGGCGCGTCGACCGGCGCGAAGAAGGAAGCACTGATCGTTTGCAGAATGCCGGCGACTTTGCCGGAGAAGATGCCGAGCGCGAGTGTGGAGAGCGCGAGTGTGCCCATACCGACCTGCATAAAGAAGCCGGATTCCTTTGCGTGCTCGGCGTGCGGACTGCGCGGGCGGGCGAGGAAGGTGACACCGAAGGCTTTAACAAAGCACGCGAGCGCGAGGCCGCCGGTGAGTGCGAGTGCGCCCGCGGCGAGTAAGAATGCGCTGACCGTGAGCGACGAGACGCCGCTATTGATGCCCGCGAAGAGTGACTGGAACGTGAGCCATTCGCTGAAGAAACCGTTGAACGGCGGGAGTGCGGAAATTGCCATCGAGCCGACGAGGAAGAAAAGCGCGGTCTGCGGCATACGGTGCGCGAGGCCGCCGTACTCCTCGATATTGTCGGTGTGCGTTTTGGAAATGACGGAGCCGGCGCCGAGGAAGAGGAGCGATTTAAAGGTGGCGTGGTTGATCGTATGGAAGAGGGACGCGGCGAGTGCGAGTGCGGCGAGTGCCGGCATTGAGAGGGAAGAGAACATAAGCGCCGAGCCGAGGCCGAGCAGAATGATACCGATGTTTTCGATGCTGTGATACGCGAGCAGGCGCTTGAGGTTGTGTTCGGTGAGTGCGTATAAGACGCCAAGCACTGAGGAGATCGCGCCGACCGCGAGTACGACGACGCCCCACCATAGCGGCGGCATCGGGAAGAAATCGACGAGCACGCGGATGAGCATATAGATGCCGGTCTTGATCATCACTCCGGACATAAGCGCCGATACGTGAGACGGCGCCGCCGGATGCGCGTCGGGGAGCCAAATATGCAGCGGCACGATACCGGACTTTATGCCGAAGCCAATGAGTGCCGCGAAGAAAATGACGCCTTGCCAGAGTGTCGGGATTTGGAACGCCGTCGCGCGCATTGCGTCGAAATCAAACGAACCGGTGAAGTGGTAGAGGAGAATGAATGCGCCGGCGACGAAGATGGTGCCGAGCTGCATCATCGCGAAATACTGCAAGCCTGCTTGCGTGTTCTTTTTCTCCGCGCGATCGTAGATGACGAGGAAGTACGAGGTGAGCGACATCAATTCCCACACCATCAAAAAGACGATGGCGTTGGACGCGGTAACGACGAGCAGCATACTCGCGATGAAAAGATTGTAGAAGAATCCGAGCGCGCCGATCGAGTAACGGCCGTAAAAATGTTTGACGTATTCCAACGCATAGACGGACGCGAGGAGTGCGATTGAGGAGATGAGGAGTATGAAAAGTGCCGAGAGATTGTCTATGGAAAAATCGAGTGCGGGAAGCGGCGAGAGGATGGGCGTGGTGGAGTAGGAGAGCGTTTGATTGCCGGCAAGCGCCGCGGCGCCGAGCGCAATACCCCAGAGTGAGCCGATGATCGCAAAGAGGTTACCCCACCAATTGGCGGCGGCATCGGACCTACTCAAAAGCAATGCGCCAATCGCGCCCGTCGCAAAGATTGCGAACAAAGAAACAAACCCTGTTTGAGAAAGGATGAAAGTGGTCATAGGTTATTTGGCGGCGTTGCGACCTTTGGGGGTGTTGCCCCCTCTCCCCTCACGGGGAGAGGGTTGGGGTGAGGGGTGAACGCCCGGGTTCCCGCCGTTCTTCTCCTCTACCGCCCCCAAAATTCTCAACAAATGACAAATCATATCCTTCGGCGACGGCGGGTCTCCTGGGATATTGAAATCTACCGGAATAACCGACGACACGCCGCCTTCGATGGCATACGAACCTTTGAAGATCCCGCCGTCGATCGCATCATCGCCGACCGCCACAATGATCTTCGGATCGGGCGTGGTCTCGTATGCCCGAATCAGCGCCGCGCGAGAATTGCGGGAAACCGGCCCGGTGACCATCAACATATCCGCGTGCTTGGTTGACGCCACGAAATGCACGCCGAATCGTTCCACGTCGTAATACGCATTCCCCAGCGCAATACATTCCTGCTCGGCGGCGTTGTCGGAACCCACGTCCACCTGACGAATCGCCAGCGAACCGCGGAAAAGCTTCTGAATCTTTTTCTCTAACTGCGCCCCGACCGCCTGTAGCTCGGTATCAGTGTCGATAAAAGCCGCGGTAGGGATGACCGTGTTCGGCGTACGAGCTATTTTTGCCAGCAGCGAAAACATAAAATACGGAAGGCGACGCGCCCCCTAAAAACAAGGTACCAGTATACCACCTTTTCTGTATGGTTGCAAAATTGACACCCTATATCTTTTATGAGTAACTGTACGACAGAACGTTCGTTGAAAGGTTCTTGTTGAGGAGGGGATTCTATGGATATCGCTGAAGCCGCAAGCATCGCTGATTTTGTGATGGAGCTGAACCGGGATAGGAGCGCGGCATATATGGCCGCAGAAAGCCGCGAGGCGCGAAAGGAGTACGAAGAGAAGCATTCGACCTTAGTGTTGGTGTTCCAGTGTATGGATGGGAGAGTTGATCTAAGTCAGATAACTGGTGTGCCTCCGAGTTCGTTGATGTCGTTCAAAAATATTGGCGGCGTATTCGATCTTGGATGGGGCTTGCTGGGGCGCATCGTCATCGACAGAATGAACAGCGCCATCAGTCATAATCGCAAAGTGTTGATCTTGGCGACATACCATTACGCCAAAGGCCATTCCGGTCGCGGTTGTGCGGGACATAATCACGACACCGATGCAGCCTATCGTGCCGCGTGCCGGGTGCGGATCCAGTGCGCCCATCTGTTTCCGGGCGATGACGTATATGCCGTGACGGCCGGAATCGAGACAGATGGCGATGAGCTGCAGCTCCATTCCTGTAATGACGATGTGCGTCTTGATGTCGGTGCGCTGGCGAATAGTTCGGAAACGGATATTGCGCACAAGCTCAAGGATCTCTATCCGGATATGGGCCCAGCGTTGCGCCGGGATCTGTTGCCGTTGGTGCTCGGTAATCGGCAACATATGCAATCGATGCAAGGCCGTGTTCGGGAGGATGGCGCGCTGGTGCATCGGGAGTCGATTGTGGCGGTGGGTACCGGATACGATTGGCTGCAGATGCCGAACAAGGCGATCATCATTGGGCCCTACGCCGTGCGGTGGCAGATGGCGGTGGTGATCGCCGGGCGTATCGCGCTCAAGAATCTGCAGGAGGGGCGTATTCCGGCGGACAAGGGCGTACTACTGATGATCAGCGCTCCGTTTCGTATTGTGGGCGTCGCGGGCGTGGAGCGGCGTTTTGCGGAAGAGCGGACGCGCGTGCTGGTGGAGGAAAGTCTGGATATATTGCAAAAGCAGTTGCCGGAACTGACTCCGTATCTGTCGGTGCTTACGACGGTGCTGGATCGGGAAACGTGGCTCCTGCGCGAGCTTAATCGCATCCCAGCGCTCGCCATTGACTAGCGATTCTTTGTTTGTTTTCGCCGCCTCGTTCTCTTCGGAGAGTGGGGCGGTTTTTCTTTTTGTTTGCGAGTATACTATGGGAATGTCCGAGCAATCTTTTTCTGTGCAGTATCGGCGACTTAATGACGAGCAGCGGCGGGCGGTGGATACGATTGAGGGGCCGGTGATGGTTATTGCGGGGCCGGGGACGGGGAAGACGCAGATTCTGACGCTGCGCATTGCGAATATTTTGAAGCAGACTGATACGCCGCCGGATGCGATTCTTGCGCTTCCATTCACTGAGTCCGCCGCCGCCGGTATGCGGCGGCGCCTGATTGAGATCATCGGCAGTGCGGCGTACCGCGTGCGGCTGCATACATTCCACGGCTATGCGAACAATGTCATCGAGCGATTTCCGGATGCGTTCCCGCGCATTGTTGGCGCGCGCGCGGTGTCGGATGTGGAGCGCGTGATGTTGATGCAGGAAATCATCGCCGAGACGCCGCTGGAATTGCTGCGGCCGTTCGGCGATCCGACGCACTATGTGCAGCCGTCGCTCCAGAAAATTTCAGAACTTAAGCGCGAGAATTTGTTGCCGGATGATTATGCGAAACTCTGCGATGAGCGAGAAGCACAGTTCGCCGGTATTGAAGATTTGTATCATACGAAAGGCGCGCATAAAGGCTCGATGAAAGGTATGTATGCGGTGCGGGCGAAACGGCTCGCGCGCGATCGCGAGCTTGTTGCCGTGTATCGGGCGTATGAAGCGTCGCTCGCGAAGCGCCGGCTGTACGATTATGAAGATATGATCGTGGAAGTCGTGCGCGCGCTGGAGCGCGATCGTGACGTGCTGCTGCCGCTCCAGGAAGAGGCGCAATACATTCTCGCCGACGAACATCAGGACGCGAACGCCTCGCAGAACCGTTTGCTGGAACTGCTCGCCGGCTTTCATCAACAGCCAAACCTCTTCGTGGTGGGTGACGAGAAACAGGCGATCTATCGGTTCCAAGGTGCATCGCTCGCGAACTTCGCCGGTTTTTTGAAAGCGTATCCGGATGCGCAAGTTATCGCGTTGCAGAACAATTACCGCTCGACGCAGGAGATATTAGACAGCGCGCATACGTTGATGCAGCACGCGCCGGTCATCGAAGGTATTACGCGGCCGAAGTTGCTGAGCGCGGGTTCTGCAGCTGCCCCCTCGCCCCTTCAGGGGGAGAGGGTTGGGGTGAGGGGTGGCGACGGTCCCTCCGTCCGCGCTGCCCTCCTCCCGACTCCCGCCGACGAGCGTGCATTCGTGGCGGAAGAAATAAAAACGCTGCTCGGTGAAGGGGTGGAGCCGGCGGATGTGGCGGTGTTGTGCCGAACGAATCGCGATACAGAAGCAATAGCGGAAGTGCTCGCTCGCCGCGGCGTGCCGATGGTGGTCGCGTCCAATCGCGACGCGTTCTCTGACTACTCGATCCGACAATTTATTTCTTTGCTCGCTGCCGTTGCGAATTACGGCGACGATTCCAGCTTGGTGCCCGCGATGCACTCGCCGTTTTTGCGTTTACACCCGCTGGATGTTGCGAGGTTTTTAGCAAAGGCACCACGAGCGTTCGCCACCCCTCACCCCACCCCTCTCCCCCTGAGGGGCGAGGGGGCAGCTCAAAACCCCACAGACCTAAAACAAACCCTCGCTGACCTCAAGCTCCTCGCCCCTCAGGGGGAGAGGATGCCCGGAGGGCAGGTGAGGGGTGGCGAAGAAACCCCCGCCGGCCTCTGGGAAACCCTCTCCGACGAAACTCTCCTCAAAAAACTTAACATACGCGACGCCGCCACATTCGCGTCCCTCGCAAAAAAGTTCACTCGATGGGTGAGTGTATCGCACGACGACGGCCTGCTCGCGGTGCTCGAAGCCGCCGCTGAAGAATCCGGACTCGTCTCGCACCTGCTGGCGAAAGATGCGCCGGAAGAACGTGTCGCGGCGCTCCAGGCATTGTTCGACGAAGCCCGCGCCCTGCAGGAATCCGACCGCCGCGCCGGACTGCAGGAATTTCTCGACCGTCTCGATGTGCTCCAAGAACACCGCATTGCGCTCTCGTCCTCACGCGCGCACGCCTCGCGCCCCGGCGTTCGCGTTATGACCGCGCACCGCGCGAAGGGCTTGGAATTCCCGTACGTCTACGTGCTGCATTGCAACGACGGACAGTGGGGAAACCGCACCTCGCGCAATCTTTTTTCACCGTTGTTCGTCGCGCCGACTGCCGCCGCCGAACACGATCAGGATGATGAACGTCGCCTCTTCTACGTCGCCCTCACGCGCGCGAAACTCGCCGTATGTATGACGCTTGCAGGGGAAAGTGAGACTGGCCGCGCGCTGCTCCCGTCGCAATTCCTCGAAGAGATGACCGGGTACGTCACGCACACGCAGCAGCTCCCGCAAGCCACCGGCCTCCTCGCGCCGCGCGTCGAATCGCCCCGCCGCAATCTGCTGGACAAGACGCTCGTCCAAGAACTCTTCACCGCGCAAGGACTTTCCGTCACCGCGCTCAACAACTACCTCACCTGTCCCTGGAATTATTTTTACCGCAACCTCATTCGCATTCCCGAAGCCCCAAGTCGCAGCGGCGCATACGGCACCGCGATCCACGAAGCGCTCCGGCATTTTTACGACCGATACAAAGAAGGGGAGACGATCGGCGTGCCGGAATTGCTGCGCGTATTCGACGCCGCACTCGAACGAAGTCCGTTGCGTGCCGAGGACATCGCCGACGCACGCCGCAAAGGCCACAAAGCGCTCCCGGTCTTTTACGAACAGCGTTGCAAAGATGCCGAACTGCCGCCGCAACTCATCAATGAACTCCCGATCTCCGCGCTTCTGCCGATGAGCATTGAGGGTCTGACTCATGTCCGCGTTCGCGGCGTCCTCGATCGCGTCGAGTGCGACGACTCCGGCAATGCGACTGTCTTCGACTACAAGACCGGCAAGCGAAAAACGCGCGGCGCGATCGAAGGAAAAGAAATTGAAAACGCCGACGGCACAAAAATTTCCCCCGAGAGCGACGCGTCAGTCTGGGGCGACTATAAACGCCAGCTCGTCTTCTATCAAATCCTCCTCGGCCTTTTCGACAACGCCAAATGGCAGATGCGCCGCGGCATCATCGACTTCGTCGAACCCGACGAGAAGACGGGCGAATGTGCCCGCGAAATCTTCGAATTCCCCAAAAACGACGAACGCCTCCTTCTTGCTCTCATCACCAAAATCGCCAAAGAAATCTGGAACCTCTCCTTCGCCGACTCAAAATGCGAAGACGCCGAGTGTCGGTATTGCGCCCTGCGCCAGGCGTTGGGATAAGAAGAACCGGCATATCCGCGTGCGGATATGCCGGTTCTGTTGCGGATCAAATCGCCGCAACGGCCTTTGACGGATCTACTCTTCTCCAACTTCTTTCCACCCGTCTTTGGCGGCGAGGACCGGTAAGTTCTTGGGGTGCACAACAACCTCAAGGGTGAGTGTATCATCCTGGGGGTTGTAGATCGGCGGGCAAAGAGCAGTCCCATCGTCGCACATTGCATAATTCACCTGCCCTATCACCCCATTCTCGAGCACGAGCTTAACGCCGTGGGGAGGAATGGATGAGAGGGGCAGTTTAAACTCTTTGTACAGACGGCGATGGTGTAGGTTACCATATTGGGCTTTTTCGCACGCAATGATCGTCGTTTTCATGTCTGGTCTCCCTGGTTGAGACAAGTTGGGGGGTTCACCTGGGAGCCATTATACCGTACTTTGCCATGTAAGTCAAATTACTGCGCAGCTGCGGCGCTGGGGGTTGAACTTGCTTCGGTCTGTAATATTTGGTCGATGGCGGCGCGGATGGAGGCGTAGGGTTGGTTGCCTTCGAGTTGGAGTACGGGGACGTCGTGGAAGAGGAAGACGATGTGCGGGGTACCTTGGGCGCCGGTGGCGAGGCCGTCTTTGTACATTTGTTCAACCGCTGCTTTGTGGGTGCCGGCGTCCATACATGCTTTGAGCTTTTGTCCGTCGAGGCCGGCTTGCTGTGCGAGTGTCGGCAGCTGCGTCATATCGAAAGAACCGTCGTCGCCCGTCGCTCCATATATCAGATTGGTGAACTTGAAAAATGCCGGGCTGCCGCTTTGATCTACAGCGCATTCCGCTGCTGCCGCTTCGGGTGCGGCGTTTTCGTGGATCGGTTCGAGCGGAAAGTTACGGTAGACCCACGCGACTTTGCCGGACGCGCCGTAGAATTGCATCACCTCGCGCATCGTCTCATCGAAATGTTTGCAGTACGGACATTCGAGATCGGAGTATTCCACCACCTTGAGCGCCGCTTGTGGGTTGCCCATAATGTGATCCGCGACGGTAACCGGCAACACCTTCGCGCCGCCCGGGAGGACGCTGTTGCTCTCACCCCCGCTGCGACTCACCAGAAAAATACCGGTGGCAATAAGTACGCCGGCGACCACGATGCTAATAGGAAGAAGATAATTGTTTTTCATAAAGAAGAAAATATGATTGTTAAAAACTGAGGTGGTGTGCCCCTTCTCCCCTCACGGGGAGAAGGTTGGGATGAGGGGTGAAGATATAAGTGTGCAGGTACTTCCGGCTTCACCCCTCACCTCAATCCTCTCCCCGTGAGGGGAGAGGAGGCGACCCCCTCAACTCCCCTCATTTTACCACATCACCACGGCAATGTGTGCGTGATGGCGGCGATGGGTTGGGTGGGTTTGCGCCAGTGGCCGACGGCGAGTTTGATGTCGCGGACGCCGTCGTAATCCTTGTACTTGAGCGACTTGTTCGTGAGCGCGTACTCATACACATCGCGGGTGATGCGGACGTCCTCGATGCAATAGTCGCGCACTTTTTCGTACTCGCCGTTCTTCCACCATTGCACGCCTTGTAAGCCGCTGCCGGTTTTGTGGCGGCCGAGCGTGGCTTCGGCGATGTTGTCCAGGCGCAGGCGGCGGCCGAGCACGTTCTGTACTTCTTTTAGTAAGTCGATGCTGCGGATCTTCGTGAGGTCGCCGGCGTAATATTTGTTGAGCACCGGGAGGTCGAAGTGCTCGGTGTTGTAGCCGATGATCGCGTCGGCGCTCTCAAGAATCGGCCAGAGCTTCGGCAGCTCGTCCATATAGAAACTCGAAAATTCGCCGGTGGAAGAATCGTGGATGCACGCGACGGTCAATACCTGCGCGAGCACATCGAACTTCCCGTTGGTCATATTGCCAAGAGTTTCAATATCGATGGTTATCTCGCGAAGTTTTTTTGCCATAATAATTAAGGTGGAGCACCACATAGGCGAGACCTATGTATGTACATAGGTCTCGCCTATGTGGTGCGGCTATTGCGTGAAGAACCCGGAGAGGTCGGCGAGGGAGAAACTCACTTCTTCGCCGCTGGCGAGATCGCGGACGGCGAACTTATCTTGGGCGAGCTCGTCGGCGCCGACGACGATGCAGTAGGGGATCTTTTGTTTGTTGGCGGAGCGAAGCTGGTCGCTGAGTTTCTTTTCACCGAAGTCGATCGCAGTGTTGATGCCGGAGCCGCGCAGAACGGCGGCGATGTCGGCGGCGGCGCGAGCTACGGCGCGGTCTTCCGGCGTGGCAATCGCGACGTACACACGTGCGGGCGGGACGTATGCGGGAATGAGTCCGCGGGTTTCGAGGAAGTCGCGCGCGGTCACGTCGCCCATACCGAAGCCGATTGCGGGAATTTTCTCGTCGCCGAACAGCGAGAGGAGATTGTCGTAGCGACCGCCGCCGAAGAGTGCGCGGCGATTCTCGGGATTCGTATCGAATACTTCAAATACGACGCCGGTGTAATAGTCGAAACCGCGAACAATCGCCGGGTCGAACTGCGCGTTAGTGATGCCGAGTTCACAGAGGCGCGCGAGCAGGTCGTTCATATTCGCGTCGGGCTCCAGTGCGATGTCCAACGATTCGCCGACGATGCGCTCCACGTTTTCATCGAACTCCGCGGCGGGCATCTTGTCTTTCCGGTCCAGCAGCATACGTGTAGCCGTGCGCTGTTCCGGCGAAAGTTCGTATCGCTCAAAAAGATTTTCCAGCAAGCGGCGGTCGCTGATCCTGATGATGAAGTCGTCCGGCGAGGCGCCCATCTCCAGCATCACCGCGTGCGCGACGGCGATTATTTCCGCGTCGGCGCCCGGTGCGCGCGTGCCGAACATATCGACGTTGAACTGCCAGTGTTCTCGCAGTCGGCCACGCTGCGGGCGCTCGTAGCGGAAGACGTTGGGAATGGAATACCAGCGCAAGGGGAATGCCAGCTCTCGTCGGCGCGCTGCCACCATACGCGCGACCGTCGGCGTCATCTCCGGGCGCAGCGTCACTTCGCGGTCGCCGCGATCGGTGAAAGTGTACGTCTGCTCATTGACCATCTCCGCATTCTCCGCGCCCTTCCCGCGATACAACTCCGACGGCTCCAGCACCGACGCGTTGTACTCCGCATACCCAAAGCGCTCCACTGCGCGCCGCATCGCCGCGAACATATATTTCTGCACCGCCTCATCCTCCGGATAAAAGTCGCGCACGCCCTTATACGCCTCCGTCGAAAGTTTCCGTTTTTCGTCCATATACGCTATATTTTAACAGAAAGGCGGGCGACGGGCTACTGGAAAATTCTCGCTACCCCTCACCCCAGCCCTCTCCCTGGAAAAGGAGAGGGGGCAGCTGCAAAACCATCGCTGACCTCAAGCTCCTCTCCCATTCCAGGGAGAGGATGCCCGGCAGGGCAGGTGAGGGGCAGCGAAATGCGCGGCACATACTTTCTTACTATGAACACTCAACTCGGCGGACATATCCTCAATCTGTATAAAAATCTCGGCGAGACGCCGCGGGAGCGGTTGGAGCGTTTGCGCGCGCAGAAACCGCAGTATCAATATGAAGTGCTCTCGTACGCCGGCCGGCTCGATCCGATGGCGGAAGGCGTGCTCGTGTGTCTCGTCGGTGCGGAAAATTCCCGGCACAATGCGTACCTCGATATGCCGAAAGAATACACGCTCGACGTGCTCTTCGGTTTTGCCACTGACTCGTACGACGTGCTCGGGAAAGTAATCCAGCAGGGGAGCGACGCGACCATCTGCCGCCGCGTCGTCCTGCCCGCGCTCAACGAATTCCGCGGCGACCGTTCGCAAGAATATCCGCCGTTCTCGTCCAAACCCGTCGGCGGCGTGCCGCTCTTTGAACTCGCGAAAAAAGGCCTGCTCGGCACGGGTGCCCTCCCGCGTCGCAACGTCACCATCCATCAGATCGACCTGCTCAATATGTACCGCATCAAAGAAACGCAGCTGCTCTCGTACATCGAAACCGGCATCGCCAAAGTGCACGGCGATTTTCGCCAGGAAGAAATCATCGCCGGCTGGAAGCGCCACCTTCGCGCCGACGGCCAACGCAGCTTCGCCTGCGCCACCATAAACATCGAATGCTCCTCCGGCACCTACGCAAGAAGTATCGCCCAAAATCTAGGCACTCAACTCGGCGTCCCCGCCCTCGCGCTGCACATTCTCCGCACAAAAGTAGGCGAGCACGAAATAGGGAAGTCGTTGAAATAAATTCTCATTGACCTTTCTATAGAAATACGTTTTACTGCCTCGCAGTAGTAATGGAGATGTTCCGTGGATTGGTTCATCTCTTGTCTAGGTAAGGAGGGGGAAATGTCAGCGGGAAATAATAGGTGGTGGGAATCGTCGCGGGACGATGGGGAGCAAGATGCTCTTGATGGAAAGAAGGCGAGACCGCCGGATTTTTGTTTTACAGAGTATCGTTCTGATGCAGAGTTGGCGCACGATATGAAAGAGTATCGTGCTGGTTATGAAAGCGGTCAGCTTCGGCGGATGGCTGAAAACAGTGAGAGAATCGCCGAAGCGCAAGAAGCGATGCGGCAAATGGCTGAAGAAAGGAACAGTGTCGCGGAGTCGCCGTCTTCTTCGTCATATGGTTGGAGTTCTCCTAGTTGCGCAAGCGACTCGGGTCAGGTGGAGAATAAAAAAGATGGGGATAGCGAAACGGCAGCAGTATCCTCCGCAGATGATGTTGTTGGCGCAGTGTTCCTTGTAATCTTCGTAGTTCTTGCGGTGTTGGTCTGTCGTGCGAAAACGGACGACGTCGTGCAGATGGGTAATCCACAAGGGAATCCGATATATCAAAGGGAGTGCATGCCAAGGCAATATTTGTTCGATTTTGATAGGTGCCAGCTCTCCTTTGGTAAGTTGAAATGTGAACATACTTGTGCTTGCTCATCTCCGCGAACACTAGTGGTGGATTATCAGAAGTGTGTAACTTTTTCCAATGGTTCCGACAGTGTGTCCGGATGTCAGTTCTTCTGTCAGTAAGCGATGAGTTCAAAAAACCAATGCGCCGCCTGCCTTTCTGGGTATGGTGGCGCTTTTGTTTTAATAAGATATATTTGACGACCGGGTAATTGTTTGTGCTTGACAAATGCGATGCTGTTGTGATAGGCTTTTGTGCAGATGTCCGAGGGTGTCGTTGTGACAGCCTTGCGCATAGAAAATACAACTACGAGGAAGGTGTCAGATGAACAAGAAGTTGAAAGGTTTCGCGCGGCTGCTTTTGGCCGCGTTCCTCGCGTCCATTGCCGTCCCGGCATTGGCGCAATCGGCGGGTTCCGCCGCGGGCACTTCGCCGACCGACCGAAAGGTCGAGGCACTTGTCGCCTGCGAGAATTTCGTGGGACAGTTCGAGCAAATGGCGGAAGGGCAAGCGATGCTTCCCGACTTCGTGACGGGCACCTGCTTGCCGGCTCTGGCCGGTAAGCCGTACGGTGTTCTGAAGAAGGCGTGTTCCGACAAGGATCTCGATCTGCTCCCCGGTCTCGTGATCCTGTTGAAGCCCGGTGCCCCCGGCAAGTGCCAGGTCTACTACCCGAAAGTGCTCCCGCCGCCTCCGGCCGCTTCCATCGCTCCGCCGGAGCGGATGCAGGACTTTTCGGCTGTGCTGCCTCCGTCTCCGTCACGCAACGGCTCGGCCGGGAACGGTCAGGCTCGTCATCGTGCTCCAGCGCGTATGAGCTGCACGCGTCCGATGCAGAATGGCGGCGCGGAACCTCCACGTCCTGCGCTTCTGCCGCCCACCGCGGCCTGGTTCGACCGCCAGTGGTGCTGGTAACATCTGCAACTCAAACAGAAGTGGAGAAATCCCGATGAGTTCGTCCAAATTCCTCTCGCTGCTCGCCGTGCTGGCTCTTGCTGCGTGCGCCAGTCCCAACGCCTCCGCCCCGCCTCCCGCGTGGGCCGGGCTGCCGCCAGGCTCCGTCTATGGCTGCCTTGCCAACGGCGAGGTGTCCTTCGTCAATACCGGCACCTGCTGGGTCGATGTGCCAGGGCTCGCTGGCTCCTACACCTACACCGCGAGGCGGTGAGGTGTTCGGCTTCCGGCGAAGTGTCGCAAGACGCTTCGCCGGAGCGCCGCCGCTTCAAGTTTTGTTCTTTCGTTTGTGTCGAACTACTCCGCATAATCTCAATCCACCCGGATTCCGATTGTGCGGCACTATGATCCGCATAAACACCGAAAAAACGTTGCCACAAAAGGCTTTTTGGTGGTTTCAATGTTTAAACCAGTTTAGGGCTTGACAAATAGGATATTGCCGTGATACAATAGAAAATAGATGAAGCGAGCGCCTACGGGACGAACTCGCATCAAAACGCAACAGACTTACCCTGGAGGGTGTTATGGCAACTGCAACATCAGGTGCTCCGGCGACAGCCACACCGAAGACGACGTCGCGCTCAAAGAAGACATCGTGGGGTTGGTGGATTGGCGGCGGTATTGCCGCTCTCCTCCTCCTGATTTTTCTTGTCGCACTCTTTTCGGGGAGCGGCAAGCGGGCGGATTTCTCCGAACAAGCCAAGCTGGCCTGTTCGGAAATGACGTCGGAAGCGGGCTTCGGTCTGGTTCCCGACGTGTCCACCGGCGACTGTCGAACAGTCACGGTGAACGGTCCGAAACGGGCTCATTCCACCAAGCGGTGCGGCCTGGGCGCTCTTCCTTCGCAGGGAGAGGCGCTGGTGCCGAGTGGTACTGGCGGTTGCGACATCTACTTGATTGTCGCGGAGCTCAGCTACTGTCGCAATATGGTCGCGGATTCCGGTTTCGGTCTCGTGCCGTCGCCGACTGGTGATCGTTGCGAGATGGTGCCGGTATCCGGACTGGTTGGACATTCGCCTCGGCTGTGCGGAGAATCGCTCCCGCCCGCCGGAACCGCGTATGTGCAATCGGTCGGCGGCGGCTGCGACTTCTATGGGGTTGTAAATTCTCGTGCTGCGCAACCGCAAGTTGTCGACACGGGGATGGTTCAATCTCGGCAGACGGTGTCTAATCTGCCGAGCTGCCACTTCCATAGTCGCGCGGAAGCCGTACAAGCCTGCGAGGCGGTACACGGGCAGTGGCTTCAGGGTACGGGAAACACGGGGCACTGCTCCGTGAATAATTGCCGGTAAGTCGGCACACAAGAAACTTTGTTCGGGTTCATTGCGGGCGATGGTCATTTTTCCATCGCCCCCACTATAACCCACGCAATTCAATTAAAAATACCGTGTGGGGATGCATCATTAATACAAACACTATGCAAAAAACTTTTCAGAACAAAAATACGAGTACGACCGCCGCACGCTTGGCGTTTCTCGCGGTGTCTGTGGTGATGATCGCATCCGCTTCTATGGTTCGAGCTGACGACGGTGCGTACAACACGTACGACACCGGTAGTGATAACACGTACGACACCGGTTCAAGTAATACGTACGGTAGTGGTGCCTATAACACTTATGACACGGGCGCATATAACACCTATGGTTCCGGGGCATACAATACGTATGGCGCTGGTGCTTATAATACCTACGACACCGGAGCGTATAATACGTACAACACTTCTGGTGCATACAACACGTACGATACTACGGGCGCCAATAATACGTATGGCACCAGCGGTTCCAGTCCCTACTACGCCTCCAACGGCTACGTTACCAGCGGCGGGTCTTCTGGCTCCGGTGGTTCGTTCTACTATCCTGGGTTTTCTGGGGGTGGGTATGCTACGAGTGGGGGGTATTCTTCGGCGCCGGTTACCTTCGTGTATCCGGCTTGGGGGACTAGTACGCAGACGGTTTCTAGTGGTGGGGGGAGTTCGGCGGCGGTTACTTTTAATTATCCTTCTTGGGGGACGGCTACGCAGTATGCGTCCAGTGGCGGCGGGTTTAGCTCGGGCAGCGTTTCCTATTATTCCGGGTATGCGGCGCCGACGTGCTGGCTTTCGACTTCTCCGCAATACATCAATCCGGGGCAGAGTGCGACGATTAATTGGACGAGCAACAATGCTTCCAGCGGATACATTCCGGGCGTTGGCACGGTGTACGGTAACGGGCAGAGTGTGGTGGCGCCGTCGCAGACGACGCAGTATACCGCGACCTTCACCGGTCCCGGCGGCTCGACGAATTGTTACGGTACGGTGGTCGTGAATGCGGGATTGGTGACGTCGGCGATCGCGCTGCGCGCCGGTTCGGTGACGCTCTCGCAAGTGCCGTATACCGGTCTTGATCTCGGGCCTATCGGCACGATTCTGTATTGGCTCGGTCTGGTGCTTTTGTGCGCGCTGCTTGCGTATCTCATCGCGGTGCGACAAGTGCAGAATGTGTTGTTGGGTTGGTTGGCGGTGAAGATGTTTGGAGATCAAACCATCCCAACGCACCCGGCGTATGCGATGGCGGAGGAGGCGGCACAGGAAGAGGCTCCGGCGACATATGTTCGCCCGGCAACGCTCGCGCAGAAGCAAGCATCCGACTACGTCGACCCGTTTTTGTTGCGACAGATTTTCCCGGCGGGGAATTAAAACCATCCGCCACCCCTCACCTCAATCCTCTCCCCCTGAGGGGAGAGGAGGCAGCTCAAAACCATTGCTGTTTTTACAAACCTCGCCCAGCCTCAAGCTCCTCGCCCCTCAGGGGGAGAGGATGCCCGGAGGGCAGGTGAGGGGTGGCGGCAAGCAAAGGGTGAGGCTTTGCGAACTCCATAAGGGTTCCCGACAGGGCAGGTGAGGGGTGGCGGAGTGCGCTATACTTCGGTATATGTCATCTGAAGAGATTACGGCGCCGCCCTCTGCCTGGACTCGCTTTTGGGGCTCTATTGGGCCGGGGTTTATAACCGGGGCGGCGGACGATGATCCGTCGGGGATTGCTACGTATTCGCAGAATGGCTCTATGTTCGGGTACGGGTTGGTGTGGATGGCACCGTATGTGTATCCGTTTATGGTGGCGGTGCAGGAGTTGTGCGGGCGCATTGGGATGGTGACGGGGCGCGGTATTTCAAATATAATGCGGACGAATTATCCGCGCGCGGTGCTCGTCGGTGCGGTGTCTCTGCTGGTGATTGCGAATGTGGTGAACATCGGCGCAGATCTCTCCGCGATGACTGCCTCCGTGCAGCTGCTCGTGCCGTCGCTGCCGTTTGTGCCGCTGATGTTCGGCATCACTGCCGGCATCGTGCTCTTGGAAATTCTCGTGCCGTATCCGCAGTATGCGCGCCTGCTGAAATACGCGGCGCTCTCGCTGCTGGCGTACGTGGCGACGGTGTTCGTGGTACATTCGCACTGGGGCGGTATTCTGCACGCGCTGGTGCTGCCGCATATGGAATGGTCGCACGAGTACATCATCGCCGTGACGGCATTTCTCGGCACGACTATCTCGCCGTATCTTTTTTTCTGGCAGGCCGATGAAGAGGTGGAGGAAGAAGTGTCGGGCGGAAAAATTGCTGACGCTAACACCACAACGCCGACGGTTTCTCGTGCCGATATTTCCCGTATGCGTACCGACACGGCGCTCGGTATGTTTTTTTCGCAAGTCATTACGGTGTGCATTATCGTGTCGGTTGCTGCGACGCTCGGCGTGCACGGTATCACGCAGATTAACACCGCCGCCGATGCCGCGCAGGCACTTCGTCCGCTCGCGGGTGACTTTGCGTATCTGCTGTTTGCGCTCGGCATTATCGGCACGGGTTTGCTCGCGATACCGGTGCTTGCCGGATCGGTTGGCTATGCGGTGGCGGAAGCGTTTGGGTGGGAAGTCGGACTGGGGAAACGCTTCGGGCAGGCGCGCGGCTTCTATCTTATTATTGCGCTCGTCACCGCACTTGGGTTGTTAGTGAATTTCATTCATATTTCGCCGATGCTGATGCTCTATTATTCCGCGGTCGTGAACGGCGTCCTCGCGCCGCCGCTGATGGTTATTTTGTTGCTCATTGGGAATAATAAAAAGATTATGGGTGCGCACACGAATTCGTGGATTTCGAATGCGGCACTGATTAGTATTACGACGGTGATGGCAGCGGTCGCGGTGGGGTTGTTGTTGTAAGAGAGCGTGCGTATGATGAATATATGAAAGAGACTGCGGTAAAAACGGAGCACCAGAGCGTGATGGTGGCGGAGGTGCTGGAGCTTTTGGCGCTCAAGGACGGCGAGGTGGTGCTGGATGCGACGGCGGGCGCAGGCGGGCATTCGGAGGCGATGCTGAATGCGGCCAATGTGCGAGTGATTGCGCTGGATGCGGACTCGTCGGCGGTGCTGCGCGTCGGCTCAAGGTTGACGCCGTTTGGTGATCGTGCGGAAGTGCTGGAGGGAAATTTTAGCGATGCGAAACAGTTATTGGAACGGGTCGGCGTTTCAAAAATCGACAAAGCACTCTTCGATCTCGGCTGGAATCGTGGACAGCTTTTTTCCGGGCGCGGTTTTAGTTTGCTGCAAAGCGATCCGTTGCTGATGAGTTACGGTACGACGCCCGCCTCCGGCGCCACCGCCCGCGAGATCGTGAATGAGTGGAGTGAGACAACGCTCGCGGATATTTTTTACGGCTACGGCGAAGAGCGATATGCGCGGCGCATTGCCCGCGAGATCGTCGCGACGCGCGAGACGATGCCGATCGAGACCACATCGCAGCTCGTGGATATTATTTCCCGCGCGGTGCCGGCGGTGTATCGCCGCGGTCGGCTGCATTTCGCCACGCGTACGTTTCAGGCATTGCGCATAGCGGTCAATGACGAGCTCGGCGTGATTGATCGCGGCGTGCGCAGCGTATGGAGTATACTTTCTGAAGGCGGCCGTATCGTCGTTATTACGTTCCATAGTATTGAAGATCGTGCCGTCAAACGCCTGTTCGCCGAGTTCGTCAAAAGCGGGGAAGGTGTGCTCGTGACAAAGAAGCCGATTCCCGCAAGTCGCGCGGAAAGTCTGGTAAATCCGTCGGCACGAAGCGCGAAGGTGCGATGTGTGGAGAAGGTTGCCTTGGGGGAGCTGCCTCCTCGCCCCTCACGGGGAGAGGGTTGGGGTGAGGGGTGTTGCTCGAACCCTGTCTAATCTTTAAACGTATGCACACCCGCGCCATCCTTCTTGAATTTTATTGCAAACTCATCGCCGCGTTTTCGGTGTTGGTGTTTGTGCTGAGTTCATTCGTGTATGTGACGTTCTTGCTGCTGGCGGTCGGGCACACGGAAGCGCGTGCGCAGGCGGAATCGGACATAAAAGAAATGAGCAGCGAGCTGGGCGGTATTCAAGCGCAGTATATTGCGGCGACGCAGACCGTCACACCGGAGCGTGCCGCCGTGCTCGGTTTTGTTCAACCGGAATCCTCCGCCGTCACCTACATAGACACCGCCGTGCGCAACTTTTCGCTGACGGCTCCCCCTATTTCAAATGCCGCAACCTCACCACAATAAACGAAAGCCCGTCGGGCAATTTACGTTCAGGACGCGCTTCATTGCGGTCGGTTTTTCTTTGTTGGCGATTATTTGTCTCGGGCGTTTGTATCAATTGCAAATCTTGCGTGCCGACGATTACACGGCGCGTGCCGACCGGGAGTTCGCCGCACCGACCGACACGTTGTTTGAGCGCGGCGATATCTATTTCACCACAAAAGACGGTGTACTGGTCGCCGCCGCTACGACACAAAAAGGCACGAAGCTCGCGATCGAACCGCCGAAAGTGACCGACCCCGCCCGGCTCTACGACGCCGTGAACGCGCTCGTGCCGTTTGATAAAGATACGTTTCTGGGGAAAATTACCAAGCCCGGCATCCGGTATGTGGATATGGCGGATCATCTTTCCACGACCACCGGCGCGGCGCTGCAGGCGATTGGCGCGACACAGAAATTGCCGGGCGTGAGTGTGCTCCAAAGCACCTGGCGCTACTATCCCGCGCAGACGCTCGCCGCGCAAACCGTCGGCTTCATCGGTTACGACGGCGATCAGATGAATGGCCGTAATGGTCTCGAGCGCTTCTACGAAAAAAATCTGCTGCGCACCGACACCAGTCCGTACGAAAATTTCTTCGTGCAATTATTTTCCGGTGCCGAGCGCATTGCTGCCGGCGAGAATGAGGGCGACATCGTCACGACCATCGAGCCGACCGTACAGGCGGAGCTTGATCGCACGCTCGCCGAGTACGACGCGCAGTGGCATCCGAAAGCGGTCGCGGGCATCATTATGGATCCGAACACCGGCGCGATTTACGCCATCTCGCAATTTCCGACCTTCAACTTGAACGATTTTTCGGGAGAGAAAGATTCCGGCGTATTCACCAATGCGCTCGCGCAGCGCTCATATGAAATGGGTTCGATCATCAAACCGCTCACGATGGCGGCGGGCATCGACACCGGCGTCATCACCGCGACCACGACGTATAACGACAAGGGTTGCATTACGGTGAACACCGCGCACGTGTGCAATTTCGATCACAAAGCCCGCGGCGTTATCCCGATGCAAGTCATTCTCAGTCAATCGCTCAATGTTGGCGTGTCATTTATTGCCGACCGGCTCGGGCAGGAGAAGTTCCGCAGCTATTTTCTCGGACGCTATCATTTCGGCGACAAGACCGGCGTCGACTTGCCGAGTGAAGCGTCGGGTCAGGTTGCGAGTCTCCAAAATCCGCGCCAGCTGTATTACGATGAGGCGGCGTTCGGTCAGGGTATCGCAATGACGCCGCTACAGACTATTCGCGGACTGGCGGTGCTCGCCAGCGGCGGCCATCTCGTGACGCCGCACGTAGCGACCGCGATACGTTCAACAATGGGTACAATGAAGCCGATTGATTGGAAAAAGGGTGATCAAGTGCTGGCGACTTCGACGGTGAACACGGTGGACTCAATGCTTATTCACGTCGTTGATAATGACCTGATGAAGGGTATCTACAAGAACGACCACTACACCGTCGGCGCCAAAACCGGCACCGCCCAAATCGCCGCGCCCGAAGGAGGCTATCTCGCCGACACGTATCTTCATAGCTTCTTCGGCTTTTTCCCCGCAACCCCCGGCAACGCCCGCTTCATCATCTTCCTCTACGCCCTCCAGCCCCAGGGCGCCGAATACGCCTCCCAAACCTGGGCCGCCTATTTCCACAACCTAACCCTCTTCCTCATAAACTATTACAACGTGCCGCCGGATAGGTAGAATAGTAGGGGAGAACGTAGTAAAGTAGAAGAAGTACAAACAGAGAGAGCTGCCCCCTCGCCCCTCAGGGGGAGAGGGTTGGGGTGAGGGGTGTCGGGTGCACCTCCTCCATACGCCAATCAAGAATTATTATGCGACTCCTCCTCACCTCCTGCGGTTTGCCTGCCCGATTTCCCCGCGTGCGCGAGGCATTTTTGGCGCTGATAAAAAAGTCGGTCGGCGAGATACGGGTCGCATTCATTCCGACCGCTTCGGACGTGGAAACTGATAGGACTTTTTCGCAGATTGATCGCAAAGAGTTGGAGGAGGTTGGTGTACGTGGCGAACATATCCACGATCTCTTTCTCGACCACGCAATCACTCTCGAAGACTTGCGCCAGTACGATGTGGTCTATGTCGACGGCGGGAACACTTTTTATCTACTACAAAAAGTTCGCGAGAGCGGATTCGATGCGGCGATTGCGGCGTATCTGCGTGAAGATGCGGGTGTGTATGTGGGCACCAGTGCGGGCACTTGTCTTGCCGGCCCCGATATTGGTTTCTTGGATCCGTGGGATGATAAGACAAAAGCAGAGCTCTCCGATACTCGCGGCCTCGCAGTAGTTCCGGTCGCGTACAGCCCGCATTATGTCGACGAAGAGGCCGCATTACTTCAATCCTGTCGCGAAAAAGTTTCGCATCCGATCGAGCCGCTGCGAGACGGGGAAGCGGTGATGATAGATAGTTCACGTACCACGATGATACAATAACCCTATGAAACAACTCTTCAAAAAAATCGTCACGAAAATACTCATCATCGAGGCGCGGATGGTGCTCAAGAAGTATCGGCCGAGCATTATCGCGGTCACCGGGAGCATCGGGAAAACGTCCACGAAAGACGCGATCTATGCGGTACTCGCGGAGCGTTCGTTCGTGCGCAAGAGCGACAAGAGTTTCAACAGCGACCTCGGCGTACCTCTCACGATTCTCGGCTGCCCGAACGCGTGGAATGATCCGCTGCGCTGGCTCTCCAATATGTTCGACGGGCTCCTGCTCATCCTCTTCAAGTCCGAGTACCCTGACTGGCTCGTGCTTGAAGTCGGCGCCGACCGCCCTGGCGACATCCGCTCGATGGCAGAGTGGCTGCCGGTGGATATTGCCGTCATCACGCACATTCCGGAAGTGCCGGTGCACGTGGAATATTTTTCGTCGCCGGAGGAAGTGGTCGAGGAAAAGGCGGCGCTCATCAAAGTGCTCAAACCGTCCGGAACGCTCGTACTCTACGCCGACGATTCGCGCGTGCTCGCGCTGGCGGAACGTGCCAAAGAGTCGCGCGTCATCACGTACGGATTTGCAGAAGGTGCGGATGTACGCGGTTCGTCTGCGGAAATCGCCTATGCCGACCCCGCCACGCACCCGAGCTGCACGCCCATCGGTATGCGCGCCCACGTGACGATAAAAGATGTGGACGGCACGGAGCAATCGCAGCTATTTGTAGACGGCACGCTCGGGCCGCAGGCGGTGATTCCGTTTCTTGCCGCCGCCGCGGTTGGTGTTGCGGTTGGGACGACGCTGGCGGATGCCGTGGCGTCATTTCAAAAACATCATGAGGCACCGCGCGGTCGGGTACGGGTGTTGCAGGGGATGCGCGGCAGTATCATCATCGACGATACCTACAATGCTTCGCCCGCGCCGGTTATCGCTGCACTTGAAACACTCCGCGAACTCCGCGTGCGCGGGAAGAAAATCGTGGTGCTCGGCGATATGATGGAACTCGGAAAATATTCCGCCATTGCGCATCGCAAAGTCGGCGCGCTCGCCGCCGAGGTCGCCGCTGAACTCTTCACCGTCGGCATCCGTATGCGCGACGCCGCCCAAGCCGCGCTCGATGCCGGTATGTCCGACGACAATATCTTCCAATTCGAACGCGCCGAGCAAGTAGGTGCCGAACTGGCCCGCCGCCTCAACGACGGCGACTGCGTCCTCCTAAAAGGCTCCCAATCCATCCGCCTAGAACGCGCCATCGCCCTCATCCTAAAAAACCCCCTCGAAGCCGAGCACCTCCTAGTCCGCCAGGAGGAGGAGTGGCTGGGGCGGTAGCGCGGAGTTGCCCCTTCTCCCCTCACGGGGAGAAGGTTGGGATGAGGGGTGAAGCCCAAGGATTATGCAAATCCCCACCTTCTTCGCCTACCCAAACCTTCACCCCTCACCTCAATCCTCTCCCCGTGAGGGGAGAGGAGGCAGCTCCTTGAGGTTTTTGCGCATAAAATTCCATTTTTCCATTTTCTATTGTATAGTGTCCCCATACGGCCCTATCGTCTAACGGTTAGGACAGCGCCCTTTCACGGCGTAAATCGGGGTTCGATTCCCCGTGGGGTCAACGATTACGAAAAAGAGCTGCCCGCTAGGGCGGCCTTTTTCGTTCGTTGACCCCAAGCAGAGTGCCTGCGCACTCTGTGGCGGGGAATCGAACAGCGGAACGATGTTTCGTCAGCAGGCGAAACCGTGAGCTGGTGCCCAGACAAAAAATTTTGACGAAAATTTTTTAGTCGCGGGAGATTCCCCGTGGGGTCAACGATTACGAAAAAGAGCTGCCCCAATAGGGTGGCCTTTTTCGTTGACCCGGAATTGATGATGGATTAAAAAAGCCCCCGCCGAAGCGGGGGTTGGTGAGCAAGTCCTATTACGGTTTGTCGAGCGCTGCCCGAAGGGAGTCGAGCGCGGCGTGTTCGTCCGGGTTGAGGACGAGGCCGCCGACGATTGCGCGGGTGAAGGCTTGAGACAGGAGTTCAATCTGTCGCCGGTCTTTCTGTCTCTGTTTTTCCAGATACGCGGTTACGACCCTGGATTCGAACTCAATCACGTCACGAGTCGTATTCAGTAGTGTGCGGATGCCGGACAGTCGTTTTTGTTGACTGGGCAGCGTGTACGCCGCCGATAATGTTTTGAGGTCCGTCGTTAACACATTGAACCTTGCCTGCGTCTCATTTAGAAAGACATCGCGGTCGTATGCGGCGGCGATGTCTTCGGGCGGATGGGCGCGTGAGTAATGCGGGAGTCTGCCCTCGCTCATTGCTCGATCCGTCTCTGTCTGAATGCGTTCCCAGAGTTCTTGCGCCTTGGCGCGGCATTCGGTATCGGATTGCCGTTGTTGTTCCGCGCTAACCCATTTTTTCAAGAACGAGATTTCCAGCATAGCCCAGCTTATCGCGCCGGTCGCCGAGCGATGCCAACTCCGGAACTCCTCGATGGTCGCGAAGGTCTGTGGATTAGCGTATTTCAGCTGCATATCGACTTCGCCGACCGTGATGGCAAGTTCCTCGAGCGCATCTTCGGCGTCCTCGATGCTCTGGGGAGGGTTGTGTTTGTCGTAACGGGTTTCGTCGTTGCGAATTCTGGTCATTGTCTTTCCCTCGCTGAGACTGATTCAATTGAGGATGTGTCTGCATCCGATTTAGATATATCATATTATGTTGCCTTTGTCCACATTTCCGATCCGGTGGTACTATGGATGCGTACGGTTTTATGAAAAAAATCATCTTTATTCAAGGGATTCATAATGACGGGCTGATGGATCGGCTGATGTTGGAGTCTCTGGAGGGGATGGGGTTTGAGGTGGTGTATTTTCCGCTGTTCTATACGTTGTACGAGCCGGAGAAACAGCGGTGGCTTATCGAGCAGATCAATGATTTTTTGGGAGGGATTGAAGAGCGTGTCATCGTACTGGGGCATTCGTTCGGCGGGATACTGACGTACTCGCTGCGGGATGATTTGTATGTGAAGATCGAGAAGATCGTCACGGTCGCGTCGCCGCATCGCGTACGGCTCGGGTGGTTCAAAGAGATTCTCGCGAAGCTGCCGTATAAGAAAGACGTGAAGGTTGATGAACAAATCTCGTATGGCCTACTGTTCGACAAAACCGTCCCGTTCATATTCACAAAATATCACCAGTCCGACCGACATCATATCTTGCCCGCCACGCACAATGAAGTATTGACCAGTCGATCACTGATTCGGAAGTTGTTGTAATGATATGAAAACCAATGAGGTAGAGAATATTGCAAAAATGATCGAAGCCGGGGAAGCGGTACTATTGGACGTGCGCGGGGAAGCGGAATATGCGGGGGGTCACGCAATGAGTGCGGAGCATTTTGATGTGGGGCGGTTGGGTGCGGGGGAGTTGCCGGTGATTCCGAAACAAATGCCGATATATGTATATTGCCGATCCGGTGGTCGCGCGGGTATGGCGAAAGGTTTCTTGGAGGAGGCTGGATTTTCGCAGGTGCAAAGCATCGGCGGCCTGACGGATTGGGTCGCGGGTGGAGGTTCGGTGGAGGAGTGAGGGGAATGAAAAGGAGCTTGCATCACTCCGGTATGTTTGACGACGCAGGCGGTAAGGATATACAATGTATATACATGACTACGACCGTTCAAAAGTGGGGGAATAGTTTGGCGGTGCGGTTGCCGCGCGCCGTCGTCGACGACCGGTCTTTGCGTGAGGGATCTGTGGTGTCGGTGCGCTCCGAAAACGGGCGTATCGTGATGCGGGAAGTTACGGTGCGCCCGACATCGGTAAAGCTCAGCGACCTGCTTGCTAAGATATCTGTTAAGAATAGTCATGCCGAAGTGTCGTGGGGAAGTCGTAACGGAAAGGAATTATGGTAGCAACAGCAACCCGCGCATATGTGCCGGATCGCGGCGATGTGGTACGTGTCGATTTGGATCCGGCGCGCGGGCATGAACAGACGAAGTGGCGTCCGGCGTTGGTATTGTCGCCGAAAGTGTATAACCGAAAGACAAGTATGATGCTCGTGTGCCCCGTAACGTCGCAGAAGAAAGGGTATCCGTTCGAGGTCCCCGTCTCGATGGCACAGGTGGAGGGAGTAGTGCTTGCCGATCAAGTCCGTGCGCTTGATTGGAGCGTTCGCGGCGTGCAATATATCGGACGCGCCGACGGTGCCGTCCTGGCAGAAGTGCAAGCAAAACTGACGGCACTCATCGAAGGATAAAAGGGCTTGGTAAAACAGGCTTACCAATGATAAAGAGGTCTGCCCCTCTCCTCTCTTTCTATGAGGGGAGAGGGGCAGACTATTTGTGCATAACGCGGCTTTACTATACACCCCTGGGGGGTATATAGTATTTGTATGCATACGGATAAAAGTGTTGGGACGGGGAAGGTGGTGCGGCGGTTGAAGATTATACCATCCCTAACAAACCCTTCCACATTGTTCCAATATCCAATCATAGCCCAGTAGCCGCTTCATTCCCTCAAGATCGTCGGTCAATGCATTCAGC
>Ga0118677_10003581_pt1 | contig 29167 bp, 26 predicted proteins | sample AliMusrvi5mmetaG_FD_86154 | JGI IMG/M metagenome (GOLD analysis project Ga0118677, IMG submission 86154) | reverse complement strand
GATTGCGCCATCCGGGAGCTTCGAAAAGATGCGCGTCGGGTTCCATCAGCACATTGGCATACCCCAGGCTGCCGCCGCCGACTCCGCTGCCATGCAACACCATCATCCCGTTCAACAGGCTGATTTCCAGGATGCCGAAACAGCGCAGCGCCGGCAACCACAGGTACTTCCAGACGATCCAATTGGTGCGCGCAAAGTCGTGATCGTGATAACGCTTGCCGCGTTCCAGCACGAGCACGCTGTAGCCCTTTTGCGCCAGCCTCATCGCGGAAACGCTCCCGCCGAAACCGGAACCAATGACGACAAAATCGACAAAATCAACCGCCGGGTCTGTGGATGGGGTCATGTCGGATCTTCAGGCAGTTCTGTGACGGCGGCTGTTGAGTCGGTTGCACTCTCAATCTCCACGGTAGCGATTTCTGGCTCGCTCTCGATCTCGCTCTTGAACTCGATCCCACCCTCGCTCTCAACCTCAAGTTCAGTCTTGATCTCGATATCGACTGATGGATCCATTGCAGTCTCAACGCCCTTGCCGGAAACTAGGGGTTGGGGTTGACCGCTTGGTCTGATCACGGCGCGCGCAAAAATCAGGTACCCGGTGTGGGCGATCATGCGGTCGCGCGGGCGCAGGCGATCCGGCACGGGTTTGTAGCCGCGCAACAGGATCTCCTCGACTTCGATCATTCCAAACGCCATTTCACCCATGGCTTCCATCCCGCGCAAGATATCCTGAATCTGGTTGGTCGTGGGGACGAGAGAGCCGAAGAAACCGCCGTTCTTGAGCACCGCGCGAGCCTGCGCGAGCACCGTCTGCGGAGCGGGAAGGTCGACGAAAATTGCGTCCACAGGCTCGTCCACCTGCAACCCCTGCGTGGCATCCCCCAGGATAAACGTCACATTTTGCGCCAGTCCCACCCGCGTCATGTTGCGTTTGGTCAGTGCGATAAAGTCCTCGCGAATTTCCTGGCTGTACACCATCCCGTGTGGCGCGACAGCCGTCGCGAGCGCAAGCGTCAACCCGCCGCTGCCGCAGCCGGTTTCAAGCACGCGCGTGCCGGGCTTGATATCCAGGCGCATCAGAATGTACGCGCTGTCTTTGGGGAAGATGATCTGCGAACTGCGCTTGATATGGCGAATAAGATCGGCGGTGCCTGGCGGGATGACGAGATAGGGATGCCCGAGCGATGAATGGATGATCGAGCCCCATTCGCGCCCGATCATCGCGTCATACAGGATGAAGCCGTGATGTGTCTCGAACTTTTTACCGGCCTGTGTGATGATCACGTGTTCCTTGCCGGCGTTGTCGATGACTAACGCAGTGTCACCGTTACTGATGGGTTTATTGGTCATTGACGCTCCAGAAGACTTCGGATACGGGCGGCTACCATTTCAATGGCCACTTCGTTGTGACCGCCCACTGGGATTATCACGTCGGCGTAACGTTTACTGGGTTCCACAAATTCCATGTGCATCGGGCGCACTGTCGTCAGGTATTGCTTGATGACGGAGTCGAATGTTCGCCCGCGTTCCTGCATGTCGCGTTGCAACCGGCGGATCAAACGCAGATCCGCGTCCGTGTCAACAAAGATCTTGATGTCGAACAGCTTGCGCAGTTCGGGTTCGGAGAGGATCAATATCCCCTCAACCAGAATGATCGGCGCCGGCTCGACGTGGGTTGTCTGCGATGTGCGCAAATGGATGGTGAAGTCGTAGACCGGGATATCCACGGCCTGTCCATTCACCAACTGCTTAATATGTTTGATCATCAGGGATGTTTCAAGCGAGTCCGGATGATCGTAGTTGGTGCGGCGTCGCTCCTCAAGCGATAGCTGGCTCTGATGTTTGTAATACGCATCGTGCGGCACGTAGGCGATATGTTCCTGGCCAATCAGTTGCAGGATGTTGTGGGCGACCGTTGTTTTGCCGGACCCGGTGCCTCCTGCGACGCTGAAAATGACTGGGCGCATCGTGAGTGTCTGTGTGTGTGTGGTCAATGTTTGCCCGCGTTCAATACGGTGTTCAGATCCTTGTCGCCCCGACCGCTCAAGTTGACCAGCAGGATCGCGTCCTTCGACATTTCGGGCGCGCGGCGCATCGCCTCCGCCACAGCATGCGATGATTCGAGCGCAGGGATGATGCCCTCATACTGGCACAAGGTGTGGAAGGCGTGCAATGTCGCGTCATCTGTCGCGCTGGTGTACTCGACGCGCCCGCTTTCGCGCAGATAGACATGCTCCGGCCCAACACCGGCGTAGTCCAGTCCCGCCGAGATGGAGTGCGTCTCGGCGATCTGCCCATCGTCGTTCTGCAGCACGTATGTCTTCATACCCTGAAAAACGCCAACACGCGCATGAGGCAGATTCGCATCTGAGACGCCAGCGCCGGCACTTGGTGTGGCTTCGGCAAAACGCGCCGCGTGCTTGCCAGTCTCAATGCCATAACCGCCCGCCTCGACGCCGACCAGTTTGACGGGGTCGTTTAGAAACGCCTGGAATATCCCGATCGCGTTGCTGCCGCCGCCGACGCAGGCGATGATCTCATCGGGCAGTCGCCCGGCCTGGGTCAGTATCTGCTCGCGCGCCTCACGCCCGATGACGCTCTGAAAGTCGCGACAGATGAGCGGATAGGGGTGTGGGCCAAGTGCGCTGCCGATGATGTAATACGTGTCCTGCACATTCGCGACCCAGTCCCGGATCGCCTCGTTCACCGCGTCCTTGAGCGTCTTTGAGCCGGTCTCCACGCCGCGCACCTCGGCGCCAAGCAGGCGCATGCGAAAGACGTTTGGCTCCTGTCGCGCCATATCGACAGTGCCCATATACACGACGCATTTGAGCCCTAGCAAGGCGCAGGCAGTGGCGGTTGCGACGCCATGCTGTCCGGCGCCCGTCTCGGCAATGATTCTCTGTTTGCCCATGCGCTTCGCGAGCAACGCCTGCCCCAGCGCATTATTGATCTTGTGCGCGCCGGTATGAGCCAGGTCCTCACGCTTCAGATAAATTTGAGCGCCGCCCAGATGTTCGCTCAACCGTTTTGCGTGCGACAGCGGCGTCGGCCGGCCGACATACGTGGCAAGCAGATGATCGAACTCGGCGCGGAAGCCTGGGTCATCACGCAGTTCCTCGTAGGCATCGATCAGGTCATCGAGCGCCGGCATCAGTGTTTCCGGCACATAACGCCCGCCAGATATGCCGAACTTGCCGTCTTGATCCGGCAGAATGATTTCGGTTTCAGGTGCTTCAGCTTGGTTTGGCATCGTAGGTCTATCTTACCTTTGAAAGTGCGTTCTAACCGTCAAGCGCTACTGGCATCGGCCTGGCGCACCGCCGAGATGAAGCGCTTGATCTTGTCATGATCCTTTTTGCCGGGCGCCGCCTCGACGCCGCTCGCGACATCGACGCCCCAGGGGCGCGCGCTGAGCACGGCGGCAGCCACGTTCTCTGGCGTTAATCCGCCGGCAAGCAGTAGCCGGCATTGCCGGGCGACGATCGACGCGACAGAGTCGTCAGCGCGCAAGCCGCTGCCGCCGTATAGGGTGGGGTGGTCTGCATCGAGCAGCAGGTCTGGATGCAGCGGTATCGGGTCGGGAATGGGTTTGACTCGCAAGTAGAGCCGCGCCTGATCGACCGATCGAACAACCTTATAGGCGCGGCCGGCCAGGGCTGTTAAATCGCTCACGGGTTCGTCGCCGCTCAATTGAGCCATGTCAAGCCCGCTCTGATCCAGGATGTCAACGATCAAGGGTGGCGGCATGTTGACAAAGACGCCAACGGTTGTCACCCTGGCTTGGGCGCTGCCCAGTCCAGCAAGGATCGCGCGCGCGGACGCCGGCGCGACATAGCGCGGGCTCTTCGGGAAGAAGATGAACCCAAGCATGTCCGCACCCGCAGTCAGAGCGCACTGTGCGTCATCCAGGTTGGTCAGACCGCAGATTTTGATAGTGGTCATAGTTCGGCGGGTTCAAGAGAACCCAGTCCTGTGATCTTCAAATCGCGCGGGTATTCGAGCACGAACGTAAAGGGTATCTCGCGTTTCGCCGCCGGCGCCAGGTCAAATTCCCACTTCAACAGGCCTTTTTCTGTCTGCTCCGCCGGCCTGGGCTGTATGTCCTGTACTTTAACCTTGATGTCCGGTGAAAGAGACACGGGGATCTGATCGCTGACGACGAGGTGCGCCTGTGTGGCAAGATTGTTCGTCAGTTTCAACTTATAGCCAATGGTGACGCGCTGGGTGTTGCCAACAATCGTCTTGGTGGTCGCGCGCTCCGTCAACTCACGTTCCACCTTGATGCGATCCTCAATGCCGAGTTGGGTTTCGAATTCTTCGTTCGGGGCGATAGTGCGCGGCAGGCGCATGGCGCCGACATACTCTGCGCCGTGAAACACCTGGGCTTTGCCCGGAAGCAGCATCAATGACGAGGTGTTTACGATGCGAGCGCGCAAATAAGCTTCCGTCGCCGCCTTGGGCACGACGACGTAATCGAGGGTTGCCGCTAGCGTTACCGTTGTCACCATCGTCTTGTGCGGCGTCCCGTCAGACGCTATTGCAACAGGGCGCGCGACGCGATAAGTGACCGCCGCGCCAGAAGTTTCGACGACAGCTTCCTCGAATTCCATCTCGGGCAACTCAACCACAGAGTATGCATGGGCATCCTGAGGCGTGAACGCACCCGGTTGCATAGGCGCCGGCGCCGCAACAGACATCGCGCTTCGAAGCATGGCGCGAGGCGGCGGCGGCGGCAAGGGGATATATTTATCCACATACCACGGCGCTAGCTTGGGAAGTGTCATTCGCATTGCGGGTCGCGCAGTAGAGAGAGATAACTCGACGGCAGGCCAGTCTTCTCCGCTCTCCTGTGTCACCTCTGCCAGATAGGTTAACGTCACCTGGTTGTCCACAAGCCGCGCATCATAAAGGGGCGCCCACGAACAATCGCTGACGGCGTAGACTACTTCAAGCTCAATATCAGCTTCGGCAGTTGCTTCCACAGCCACCTCGACATCGTGCCATGTGGTTGATGTTGTGGCGCCCGCTTGGTCAAGGCGGTTCTTCGCTGCTTCGATCTCCCTGGCAAGTTCGCGCTTTTGCACTGCAATCGCCCTGCGGCGCTCATAAACGGCGTTGAGTTCATCCGTTAAGTACTGCGCAATAGGCTTAAACGAGTCGATACTTGTCTTGCCAGTGGCGAGCGTCTTGGCAAACCGAGCGCCGCTGCTGTCTCGCAGTGATTCGAGCAGCTTTATTCGATCACATTCGGCGGTGTCGTGATCATTCAGTGCGGCCTCTTTATCTTGAAGGTCGAGAAGTTGCTTTTCCAGCGTTTTGGCATCCACATCCGGGGTTTCACTTACATAGCGAATGACCAGATCGACGCCCAGGATTCGGATGCCAACGCCGCGACCCGTCGCGCGAATCGATTCCGGGTCCAGGGTGTTTGGTATGTTGGGGATCACCAGTGTGTGTTCGCCGGCAGATAGATGGATGTTGCCGCGTCGCGTGATGCGACCACGGTCGATGAAGACGGTTACGGCGACGATTGGGGCTTCAAGATTTAAGGTTGTCATCGTACTCCTCCAACATTCGATAGATCGCGAACCTGTGCCGCGATATTACCTGAGGTAATAATCGATTCTCCGACCAGGATTGCGCGCGCGCCCATTGCGGCCACTTGCAACACGTGGGCGGGCGTAAAAATACCGCTCTCAGATACCAGCACCGCTTGACCAGCGACGAGTTGCGCACAGCGCCCGGTTGTCTGAATATCCGTGACGAAGGTGTGCAGGTTGCGGTTGTTGACGCCGATCACGCGCGCGCCTATTTTCAACGCGCGTTCCGTTTCAACTACGTCGTGAACTTCTACTAGCGGCGTGAGCGTCAGATCGCAGGCAAGCGTATACAGATCAACGAGCTGTGCGTCGTCCAGAGCGGCCACGATCAACAACGCCGCGTCGGCCCCGGCTGCGCGCGCCTCGTACAACTGGTATGGGTCGATGATGAAATCCTTGCGCAGCACCGGAACTCCCACCGCATTCTTGATCTGAACCAGATAGTCGAGTGCGCCCTGGAAAAACCGCTCGTCGGTGAGCACGCTGATGGCAGCGGCTCCGTTGGCTTCATAGGTTTGCGCCAGTTCAACCGGGTGAAACTCGCCCTTAACCAGCAGCCCCTTCGACGGAGAGGCGCGTTTTACCTCCGCAATCAATGCGACGCGCCCGTCAGTCCGCTGTAATGCGCGCGCGAAGTCGGTGGTTTTACGGCTGGTGGATTCGGCCAGACGGCGCATTTCGTCCGGGTGGGTTGACTGCTTGCGCAACGGCAGTTCGTTGGCGCGCTTGTGCTCAAGGATTGTGTCGAGAATCGAGTGACTGGTAGTGCTGGTCATGCCTGCTTGAATTGTAATAGTAAGCGAACGGACAGGCGCCAGTCAAGCGCGCATAGCTTTGCACTCATATGCGCGTGATAAGATTCGTGGCATTCTATGGCAGAGCAGCATCTCATCGGGGTCCTATCAGACACCCATATTCCACATCGACTTAAACAAATGCCTCAGCGTGTTTATGATTTGTTGCAAGGATGCGACATCATCCTGCACGCCGGCGATTTGGAAGACACACTCATTCTGGATCAACTGCGCCAGATCGCGCCTGTCTATGCCGTGCGCGGCAATGTGCACTGGCAGTCCAGCATGGGCACGCACGATCAGGATCTGCCGTCAATGGTGACGGTTCCGATCGGCGGGCATGTGATCTTCATGACGCATGGGCACATCAACTTCGCGTTGACGATGATCGATAAAGTGATCCACTTCAGCACGCAGCCGACGCTTGACGCCGTCAACCGGAGCATCATCATGCGGCTGGCGCGGATCAAACCTCCGGACGCTGACATCGTGATCTTCGGCCATACCCATAAACCATGCGCAGAGCACGTCGACGGCGTGCTCTATTTCAACCCGGGCGCAGTCTGTAATACCTACAGACCGAAGGCCGAGCCATCCATCGGCCGCTTGCGGCTGACGTCTGAGGGTCAAATTAAGCCTGAATGGTTTACGCTGAGCTAACCCGCGGAATTCTGTCCTGAAGGATTCAAGGCAATAGTGAGCACACATGATTCCAATCCGACTTGAACTAAAGAACTTTATGGCGTATCGCGATCCTCCGCCATTGGAGCTTGGCGGGTTGCATGTGGTATGCCTGACCGGTGAAAATGGCGCCGGCAAGAGCACGCTGCTTGATGCAATCACGTGGGCGTTGTGGGGACAGGCGCGGGCTAAACGCGATGATGAACTGATCAGCCAGACCGAATCCGAGATGCGGGTAGGCCTGATATTCAAGGAGGGCGCCAATACTTACCAGGTCGTGCGCTCGCGCAAGCTGGGCAAGGCGTCGAGCCGCACAAAGGCGGCCACATCTACCGGGTCACTTGAGCTGCTGGTTGAGGACAAAGGCACATGGCGCACGCTCAGTGAAACAAAGCAATCGGACACTCAGGCCAAGATCATTGCAGTGCTCAATCTCACCTATGACACCTTTGTGAACTCCGCCTTTCTGAAGCAAGGCAGGGCGGACGAGTTCACGCTCAAGACGCCGGCAGAACGGAAGGCGCTGCTGGTGGAGATCCTCAGCCTTGACAAATGGGTTGGGTATGAGGACAAGGTGAAACAGCAGCAGGTGGAAGTGGAGCGCGCCGAGGCATTGCTCCAGATGGAGCTGAAGCAGGCTGATGACGAGATTGCGCGATTGCCTGTCTACCAGCGCGATTTGGTCACCGCACAGACTGCGGCGACTGAAGCATCCGTTGCGCTTCAAGCGGCTGACGCTGAGATAGCCGAGATAGACCGACAGCGCGAACGCGTGCGCGCGTTGCGCGGGCAGCGCACTCAGGCTGAGGAACGATTGAAGGCGGTCCGAGCCGAAGTTGATGGGCTGAACGTAGAACGCGCCAGGCATCAGGCCGCGCTGGCACTGTACCAGTCCGCCATTGATCAGCGGGCAGAGATTGAACGGGGTCATGCGGCGCTCCTGGACGCGGTTAAGTCTGACAATGCGCTGAATCGTAAATTGACCAGCCTGGTTGAATTGAATGCGCGCAAAACTGGAGCGGAAACCCAGATAGCGGATGCGCGCCGGCGACTGGAGAGCGAGCGCGATGCTGCGCGCCGGCAGCTGTCCGAACTGCAACGACAGTCGGACGCCGTCAACATGACTGAGCAACTGGCGCTATTGAATGACCAGAAAAATACGCTGGTTGAGAAGCAAAAGACGCGCGACGAAGCGGCGCAGACGCTTATCGAGTCGCGCGAGCAATTGGCGGAACTGAAGGCGCAAAACGATGGGCTCAAGCTGAAAATGAAGGAGCTCAAAACGCGCATCGACGCGCTCTCAAGCGTCGGCGCCATCTGCCCGACCTGTGGTCGAGAACTCGCCGAGCAGGATCGCGAGCGCATTCTTGCAGAGTGGAAGGCACTGGGGCGTGAATCAGGCGATAAGTACCGGGCAAGCGAGGAACTCAGTAAAACGCTGGCCGCAACACGCAGCACGCTGGAAGTGCAGATCAGTGCGGCGGACAAAGCCCTGGTGAAACTGCCCGCGTTGCAGCGCGAGATTACCGCAATGGAAGAGCGGATAGCGCGTTCCAAAGAGGCGGCGGTCAAGATACCGGAATCGCGCGATGACCTGCAGCGCGTGGATGCGATTCTGACGGCGGACGGTTACGCGCAGGATGCGCGGGTGGCGCTTGCAGCGGTCACGCATGAGTTAACGGAATTAGGATATGACGCGGTTGCGCACCGCCGGCTGCGCGATGTGGAAATGCCCAGGCTGCTGGTATTTGTTGATCGCAAAATTCAACTGGACCGGGCTGCGCTGGGTATTGAATCGGAGCACCACGCGCTTGAAGCGCTTAACCTGCGTGAGGCAGCCGTGGCAGATCGGCAGGGGAAAGAGGAAGGGGCGCTGGCGCAACTCAAGGTAGACATCGCGGCCTGCGAAATAGTGTTGCAACGCGCCCCCCAGGTTGAGGCGCTGGCAAACCGCGTCCGAAACGATTTCTTTGCGGCGCAACGCAAGGTGGGCGAGGCCAATCAGCGCGTTCAGTCGTGCAGGATGCTTGAGGATAAACGTGAGCGCTTGTGGGCCGAGATCGATGGCTTGCTCAAGCGGAAGACAGTGCTTGCCGAGTTGCGCACGGCTTTCAGCAAGAATGGCGTGCCCGCCATGATTATTGAGGCGATTCTGCCTGAACTCGAAAACACGTCGCGGGAATTGCTCAGCAAGATGACCAATGGCCGCATGAACGTCCGTTTCGAGACACAACGGCAGACGTTGAAAGGCGACGTGAGCGAAACACTCGACTTGCGTATTTCCGATGAACTGGGCGAGCGACCCTACGAGATGTTCAGCGGCGGTGAGGCATTCCGCATTAACTTCGCAGTCCGCGTTGCATTGAGCAAGCTGCTAGCCAATCGCGCCAACGCGCGGTTGCAGACGCTTTTCGTCGATGAGGGATTCGGGACGCAGGACGCGGCCGGTCGCGAGCGCCTGGTCGAGGCGATACGATCCATACAGGATGACTTTGAGCTGATCATGGTCATCACCCACATCGATGAACTGAAGGATGCCTTCCCGGCCCGAATCGACATTACCAAGTCGATCGAAGGCGGCAGCAGGGCGCGTGTGACGTGAGGGTCGCCGAGCCGAGGTGGGATTTGGTATAGTGTCAAATTGATCCGCGCAGCACGCGGGTCAGGAGAGGAAGATATGAAAGCCTTGGTTGTGCGCACGGGCGGGTTCGCCGGGATACAGATGACGACGACGGTAGACACCGCTGCCTTGAGCCCGGAAGATGTCTTGCAGTTTCAACAGTTGATTAAAAGCAGCGGGTTCTTCAGCCTGCCCGCGACGATCACGGCGTCGAAGGCTCAGCCTGACCGCTTTCAGTACCAGGTCACGATTGAAGATGGCGGTAAATCTCACACGGTGACTGTCAGTGAATCCTCACTCCCGAGTAGCGTCAAACCTCTGCTGGACTTTGTCAATCGGAACGCCAAACGCACCTCATAAACCAAACACCCCGCATCAGGCGGGGTGTTTGGTTATTACGTTGTTCGGCAAGCAGTGGTTAGACTTTTGCCAGCTTGATAATGCGTCCGCCGACAATCCACTCGACAACGTAAATGTTGCCGGCAGGATCAGCCGCGATGCCGTGCGGGCTGTTAAACAAACCGGGGTGAATCAGGTCCTTGGGCAGGTTGGGCCAACCCTTCACCTTGACGACGTCTTCCTGCGCGCCGAGGTGGCAGACCAGTTTGTCGTTGCCGTCCAGGATGGTGATTCGCGCATACAACTCTGGAACAAGCAGGAACTCGCCAAGGGTGACAAAGCCGTCGGGGCTGGTCAATATCTCTGACCCGAAGGCGCGCTTGTACACCCCTTCAACGTCGTATACCTGCACGCGGTGATTGCTGCGATCCGCCACGTACAGTTCCGGCTCGGACTTGCGCGTGTCTACCCAGATCCCATGTGGGCAGCTGAAGGCGCCGGTTTTGCCTTCCTCGCCGTTGATGCTATTCAAGTACTTTCCGGTCTTGTCATAGCGGTGAATGTAGTTGGAACCATAGCCGTCAGTCACCCAGATATCGCCATTGCCCCCATGCCGCTCCTCGTTCACGGCTGCCCAGGTTGGCGTGTAGTTTGCCTTCTGGTATACCGGATGATCGGGGCGTTCCAGGTTCAACACTGTCTGACCGTCAAGCGTGGTTTTTACGACCTCCCGCGAGTTCTGATCGGTCAACCACAGGTACTCCGTGTCGCCTTCTTTCACCAGGGTCATACCGTGCGCCCCGGCAAAGCGATCTCCCCATGAACTGATCTGTTTGCCGTCTTTGTCGAATGTAACTACACCCGGGTTCGCCTGGTTGAACACCATCACGTTGCCGGCGTCAGTCACAACTATACCGTGTGTGCGCCCATTCTCCCGTCCGCTGGCCGTATCAGGAATACGCGCCCAATCCTCAATCCATTCGTACGTCAATTCATTACTACCAACACGCATCTCAAGCCTCCAATTTCATAACGTTCATCACGAAAGTCAATTCTGTTCTTCAACACGACCGATTGTCCCATCAATTATAACCCGGTAGGTCTTCAGCTTCAAGGATTTGATGCCGCGCGCGACACTCCCATCCTTCACGTCAAAGCACCAGCCATGCAGCGGGCATGTGACCTGGGTCCCAGTGAGCTCACCACCGTCACTCAGCGGCCAGCCAGTGTGCGGGCAACTATCCTGTGTCGCATAAAACACGCCGTCGGCGTTGTAGACCGCCACACGTTCGCCGTCGACCAGCACAAGCGCGATCTGGCTTGCGCCGATCTCACTGAGGTGAAACTCATTCTCGTCTAACTGTCCTGAAGGATTCAAAGCCATGTCATGCCGTCAGGCTATTTCCGTGAGGCTTCGCGCATCGCCTTCGCGAGAAGCGAGTACGCCTCACCCCAGGCGACCTTGACTTCGGGAGTGAAGTCGGGCCCGATCACCTGCCCCAGCGACCACATCAGGGCGGCGCCGAAGATGTTGAAATAGCCCGCTTGTACGCCGTATCCCTGGTGACGCTTCCCCAGTTCTGCGACGGCTTCTGCCATTCTGGCCGGGTTATCGATGTTCTGTATCGCCAGTCCAATGGCTATAAAGAGCATTTCACCCTGACGCTTTATATCACCCTTGAACAGCGGTTTTAACGATGGGTCCATCTCAAAGAGGCGCAGGTACATGATTTCGCCGGCCTCCTGTGCGATAGGGCCCACGCTCTTTTCAAAGGTCTTCTGCACAAGTTCTATTTGTTTTACATCCATAATGGTGTGCGTGATTTTAGCACTGCGTGACCTGGAAGCCAGGCCTGATCAACAGGTCTGGCTTCCAGACATGGGGTCAGTATTTGATATCCACCTGTTTGCGATTCCGCGCAGATTCGAGAATTGCGTCACAAACCACCGCATTCTTGTAGCCGTCCTCAAAGTCGGGCGCGTGCGGCGTCACCGGCTTGTTGTTGACGACGGCATCCAGGAAGTGCTCCAGCTCGTGCACGAATGTGTGCTCCCAGCCGATGAAGTGTCCCTGCGGCCACCAGTTGCTCCAGAACGGATGATACGACTCGGAGACGAGCACTTTTGTGAAGCCCATCGTATCCTTGTTCGTGGCGCCGTGCTTCCAGAACACTTCCAGTTCATTCATCGCCTCAAGGTCAAAGCGGATGCTGCCGTGTTCGGCGTTAATCTCGAAGGTGTTGAAGTTCTTGCGCCCCGGGCAGAAGCGCGACGCCTCAAGCGTGCCGACGGCGCCGCCTTCATACTCGATGATTGCCTGGAAGGCGTCGTCGACAGTGACTTTCTCGAGTTTGCCGTCGGCGCCCTTGCGCTCAGGGATGAACGTCTCGGTGCGCGCCATCAGGCTCTTGGGCTCGCCAACCAGATACCGTCCCAGGTCAAGGATATGCGAGCCGAGGTCGCCAATCGTGCCGCTGCCGGCAACGGAGGCGTCCAGCCGCCAGACCATCGGGAAATCCGGGTCGGCGATCCACTCTTGCAGGTACGCGGCGCGGAAGTGATAGATCTGCCCAAGCTTGCCCTGGTCGATCAGGTTTTTAACCAACCGTATCGCTGGCACGAAACGGTAGTTAAACGCCACCTGGTGCTTGATGCCAGCCTTGACGGCTTCGTCCCACATTTCCTTGCACTCTGCCGCATTTCGCCCCAGTGGTTTTTCTGAGATGATGTGCTTTCCGGCTCTTGCCGCAGCAATGTTTGGCTCGACGTGCATGTTATTCGGGCCGCAGTTGTCAAACACCTGCACCTCCGGATCATCGAGCATCTGACGCCAGTCGGTGTACGCCTTCGCAAAACCGTAGCGCTTTGCCGCTTCGGTCACGGCATCCTGATTGCGGCCGGCAATCGCGACCAGTTTAGGGATCGCCGCCGGGGGATACATCATGTAAGGGATTTTCTTGTAGCCGTTGACATGCGCCTTGCCCATGAAGGCATAGCCCAGCATGCCAACCCCAACCTCAGGCGCTGTGCCAGTCGCTTTGGGTCCGGCCATTGTCACAAAACCAACTTGTGGATCACTCATTGCAGTAGCTCCTGTTGACAATCACTTCTTTTCAAAGGCGGCGTCAAATGCCACATAGCTTGGTTTGAAGTCACTGCGCTTTACGAACGCTGCTGCCTCGGTTGCGCCGTGCTCACGATCCATGCCGCTATCTTCCCACTCGACGGAGAGCGGCCCCTGGTAGCCAATCTCGTTTAACGCGCGGATGATCTCTTCGAAGCGGATATTGCCATGCCCAAGCGAGCGGAAGTCCCAGAATCGGCGCGCATCGCCGAAGGTAATATGTCCCCCAAACACGCCGGCCTCTGTGGGGGTGCTCGACCAGCCCACGTCCTTCATGTGCACGTGGTAAATCCGATCGCGGAATTTGCGGATGAAACCGACGTAATCCACGCCCTGGTAACCAAAGTGCGAGGGATCGTAGTTGAAGCCAAAGGCGGCGCGATGATTGAGCGCCTGCAGCGCGCGTTCGGCTGAGGCAATGTCGAAGGCAATTTCGGTCGGGTGGACTTCAAGCGCGAAGCGAACGCCGACCTCATCGAACACATCGAGAATCGGGTTCCAGCGGTCAGCGAATTCCTTGTATCCCGCATTAATCATTTCATTAGACACGGCTGGGAAGGAGTAGACATATCGCCAGATGCTGGAGCCGGTGAAACCGGGGACGACTTTTACGCCAAGCGCCTTTGCGGCGCGCGCGGTGTTGGCTACTTCTTCAGCCGCCCGGCGATTAACGCCTTCTGGTTTGCCATCGCCCCATACATGCGGCGGCAGTATCCCCTTGTGCCGTTCATCAATAATGTCGCATACTGCCTGACCAGCCAGGTGGTTGCTGATTGCGTAGCACTGCAGGCCGTATTTGTTGAGAATGTCCCAGCGTGATTTGACATAGCCATCTTCGCTGAGCGCGCGGGTGACATCAAAATGGTCGCCCCAACAGGCCAGTTCGAGACCATCATAACCAAACGACTTTGCTTTTTCTGCAAGAGTTTCGAGCGGAAGATCTGCCCATTGTCCTGTGAAGAGCGTCACGGGTCTAGCCATCGTTTTTACTCCTTAAACTTATCCTGGTTTATTGACGGAAATAAGTGTGCGTGCAAGAGTTTGCGGACTCCCCCTATTTATAACTCAACTAGCTGAGACTGTACAATCGATCTGATGCGCACTCTTGGAACAATGATCGTCCCTGCGCGGGTCAACGAACTTAGTCGCGTGCTGCACGATATCAGCATTGATGATATGTCGCAACTCGATCCAACCATCGCAGTGGGGATGGATCGACCCTTGGGGCGTGAACTGCTGGCGGCCAGACTCCCTCTGGCTGAATCGGTTTTTGTGTGTCTGTACAACCTGGAACCCGCTGGTTTAATCGTTTTGCATCGCTCAGGCGTTGCGGCGCAACTCCGCGCGCTCGCGGTGTCGCCTGATATGCGCCGCAAAGGCCTGGCGCGCACGCTGCTGGTTGAGGCCGAAGAACGCGCCCTCGGCCGCAAGCTGGAATGGCTATGGATGCGTTTTTCATCGGGCAATCACGCAGCCACGGTGTGTGCGCGATCCTTTGGGTTCAGGCGTTATAACCCGCAGTGCCTGTGTCGCGCGCATGGCCCGGTGATCCCGGCGAACGGAATACACATAACGCTCGAACCGCTGCATGGCGCTCATGTCGAGCGGATAATCTCGTACTGGCTGGGTGTCGAGGCAACGGACGGCGACGCTTGGGTGCAGCCACTGATCGAGCACGAGCTCGCGCCTTTGGTCATTCCGCAGGAAGGACAAACGTGGCGATTGTTGAGCGACGGCAATGAGATTGGTTGTGCGCACCTCCATGGTGGAACGCGCGAGCGGCCCGGGGTATCTCTGTGGCTCGATCCATCGACATGGAATACACCAGCCGAGTTTGCGTGTTTGCGCGCCGTGTTAAACACGTTGATCGAGCGAACGCCGTCTGTCGAAGTGCGCCTTGGCAGCGCCGGACATCTGCGCGTATCTCTTGAGGCTTATAAGGCGCTGGGGTTTCAGGTTATGCTGGACGAGCGCGTTTTGTTTGTAAAACATCTTGAAACTCTAGAAGGATAACCGCCGTTAAGAGCGCCCCTCCTGTGGTAATGTATACCCGGCAAAAACTATGACTGAGACACAACAAATAATTTACTCCATGGCGCGCGTCGGGCGGGTATACCCACCGAACCGCCAGGTATTGCGTGACATTTCACTGGGCTTTTACTATGGCGCGAAAATCGGCGTGCTGGGTCTGAACGGCGCCGGCAAGAGTTCGTTGCTGCGCATCATGGCGGGCGTTGATAACGACTATATCGGAGAGACCTTCATCTCCAAAGGTTACACGCGCGGGTTGCTCGAACAGGAACCAAAGCTCGACCCGACAAAGACGGTCAGACAAGTCGTCGAAGAAGCCGTCCAGCCGATCGTCGACATGCTGAAGAAGTTTGAGGAAATCAGCAATAAGTTCAGCGACCCGGATGCTGACTTTGACAGTCTGATTGAAGAGCAGGGACATCTGCAGGAACAGCTTGACAAACACGACGCCTGGTCGCTCGACAGCAAGCTTGAATTGGCCATGGAGGCGTTGCGTTGCCCGGCTCCAGACGCATTCGTAAATACCCTGTCCGGCGGCGAGCGCCGTCGTGTGGCATTGTGCCGGTTATTGTTGACTGAGCCGGATATCCTGCTGCTCGACGAGCCCACCAATCACCTTGACGCCGAGTCTGTGGCGTGGCTGGAGCGCCATCTGCGCGAGTATAAGGGCACTGTCATCGCGGTCACGCATGACCGTTATTTCCTTGATAACGTGGCCGGCTGGATTCTTGAACTGGATCGCGGGTTTGGCATACCGTGGAAGGGCAACTACTCTTCGTGGCTGGCGCAAAAGCAGGAACGCTTGCGCGTTGAAGAAAAAGCCGATGATAAGCGCATTAAGACGCTCGCGCGCGAACTGGAGTGGATACAGATGTCGGCCCGCGCGCGACAGGCCAAAGGGAAGGCGCGCATCGTGGCATACGAAAAACTGCTCAGCCAGGAGACCGAGAAACGCCGCGAGGACATGCAGATCTACATCCCGCCAGGGCCGCGCCTGGGGGATATTGTCATCGACTGCAAGGGTTTGGCGAAGGCATATGGCGACAACCTGCTGTATGAGAACCTGAGCCTGTCCATTCCACCCGGCGCGATGGTGGGCATCATCGGGCCGAACGGCGTCGGGAAGACCACACTGCTTAAGATGATCATGGGTGTGGAGAAACCGGAGAAGGGCACAGTTCGCGTGGGTGAGACGGTAAAGCTTGGGTACATTGACCAGAGTCGCGACTCATTGAATGGCGAACGAAATGTCTGGGAAGAGATATCCGGCGGCGAGGACTTCATTACACTCGGAACGCACAAAGTAAACTCGCGCGCCTATGTGGCCGGCTTCAACTTCCTCGGCGCCGATCAGCAAAAGAAGGTAAAGGCGCTGTCAGGTGGTGAGCGAAATCGCGTCCACCTCGCCAAAATGCTGAAGACCGGCGCAAATGTATTGCTTCTTGACGAACCGACAAACGACCTCGATGTCAATACTCTCCGGGCGCTCGAAGAAGCGCTGGATGACTTTGCCGGCTGCGCGTTGATCGTCAGCCACGATCGCTGGTTTCTCGACCGCATCTGCACACACGTTCTCGCGTTTGAAGAGGACGGCGCCATTCTCTGGTACACGGGGAATGTCAGCGACTACGAGGCCGACCGGCGCAAACGACTTGGCACAGCGGCGGATACACCCCACCGGCTGACTCATCGCAAGCTCACCCGCTGATAAATCACGCAGGGCGACCTCATGAGGTCGCCCTGTTCGTTGGCTGCCGGCTACTCGCCGATGTAGTGCTCCAGTTCCTCACGCGTGATGACGCCGAAGTTCGCCTCGGTCTTCACCACGCCCAGGTTGACGAGACACTCGGTGAATAGTTCGCGCGTGCGGTACTCCAGATCCTGCATCCCCATATCGGTCATGATGCGCAGAATGTGCTGACCCTTGCGCACATGCGTGCGTTCGTCCGCTCGTATGTAGTCGCTGATGTGAACGAGCAGATCGTCCCTGCGATCGCGCGCCTTATCCACCAGGTCATTGATCGTTTTCAGCACGCCAACCTCGCCGAATAAGTTAATCTCGGCCATCGCGAAGGCGGGTTCCATCGGGCCGCGGCAAGTGCTGCTCGTCAGGCGGTTGGGCAATTCATATGGATCGTAGCCGAACGACAGCAGTGTTTTGTGACCGATTTCCGTATGACGCGACTCGTCCCAGGTGATGCGCGCCAGGTCATATTCTGCTTGAAAATCCTTAAAGCGGATGTCCCACAGGAAAGTGCCGAACGCTTCAATGGCATCGACTTCATCGCGTTGTGCTCGCACAAAGCGCAATCGGGCATCCTCATACGTTCCGACCTCGTATCGCGCTGCGCCATCCGCGAGGTTATAGTCGCCGGTGTTGCGGAACGTGTCGAAACGGCTGTCGCGGCAGGGCACTGTGCCGCGCGCGTAGGGGTTGCTATCGATGCGCAACGGGTCAGGGCGTCCGGTTTTCGGATCTCCGCCGGCGGCCCCGCCAATGGCTGATAACAATCGAGCCAGATGCCAGCGCCAGCTTTCCAGTCGCGACTCATCGACGCCGCCGTCTATGTAGCTCACAATGGCCTGTTCTGCCCATGCCAGCATCGGCTCATAATCCAGCAGAATCTGCTTGAGCGCGCGAATGGTGGGCGCATCCGTAACCGGACAGGTGTCGTCAATGTGATGGCGATAGGCCAGCGCCAGCGCAGAACCGATTACCTGGTGGATGCCAACGAGCAACTCGGGGGTATCTGCGGCGGAGAGCGCTTCATCCATGAGCGCATCGATCTCAGCGTCGCGGAAATCGTCAATGGTAGCTTTGCGGGTCTCTTGTTCCAGCAACCGATCGCGCAGCTTGCGCGCCGCATCCATATGCCAGAAGATGTGCCGGCCCGTTTCGATCTTCACTTCAAAGTCAGGGATGGTCAATGTCCATGAGCCCAGACCGTGCGCCAGTCGTCGTTCGATATAGAACCATCGCAACAACCGGCGCGCATTTTCTTCAACGCTGAACTTGCCGCCGATCTTGCGCCCATCCCGTGGAAACTTGTAGGGATATGTCGCGCGACGCTCGGCCGCTGCGCTGCGCTGTTCCTGTCGCGATACCGGCTCAATCGTCCGCGTGTCTACCTGCTTCTGCTCTACAACTACCGCCATATTTACCTGCTCCTCATTATTCCAGTAACCCTTAACACAACCGCGCCTAAGTATAAGTGCTATGCTTGCAAAATACCGGTTAGTCCGGTGTGATGGGCAGCAAGCCAGACAAGGACGGCGCAGCCTGCTCGAAACGGCGCATGATTCGCTGCAGACTCGCGGCATCCTTGCCTTCAAAACGCAACGTCATGGCGGCTTCTGTTACCGATAATCGTGCGATGCCCCAGCCATCCGCGAACTCAGCTCGCAGACCATCGCGTGTACTCAAATGCGCTTCACCCGCAAGACTGGTGCGCAGGTCGTCGAGCACCTGTTGCGCCGCCGCATTTTCCATGTGAATTCGGATATCCGGGGTAATCGGGTATGCCTTGATGTCATCGGACAACTGCGCCAGGCTCTTGCCGGTATCTCTCAGGATGCCGGCCATGTAAAGCGATGCGATCAGACCATCATCGCCCTGCAGGAGCCTGAAGAAGTGATGACCGCTGATCTCGCCCGCATACGGCGCGTCGCGTCGCATGAAGGTGGACTTGATGAATGTATGTCCGGAGCGCTCAAGGACAGGTTCACCATGCAGCGCGCGAATCGCATCCGCCACAATCATCGAGCACTTCTGGTCGTAGACAATAGGCGCCGGGCTATCTGCAAGCGCTCGACGGGCGAATAAGACGATGGCGCGGTCGCCCGAAAGCGGCCGGCCAAGCGCGTCCACAAACATGACGCGATCCCCGTCGCCATCGTAGGCGACGCCCAGGTCGGCGTGTTTGTCAACCACGCTCTGGCATAACGCCCCAAGGTTTTCCGCATGGCTGGGATCGGGTGGGTGGTTGGGGAAACGGCCGTCCACGGTGTCATATAGATACGTGACATCAGCGCCGGTTGCCCCCCAGATGTCGCGCGCGACCAGGGCGGCTGCGCCGTTGGCGCAATCGACGACAACGCGCATGCCATCCAGCCGTTGGGTTTGCGTCAGAGCAAAAGCGACGTAAGCAGGTTTAATGTCAATCGAGCGGACGCCGGGAATTTCGCCCATCGGCGCAGCGATCGATGCCAGATAGGATTCGACCGCCGCGAGTTGATCTGGCGCAATGCTCTCCATGATCCGGGCGAGCGCAGTAATGTCTTCGGGTTTGACCGGCAGGCGGGCGAGTGAGATCTTAAATCCGTTGTCGCCAGGCGGGTTGTGCGACGCAGTCACCATGACCGCCGGCGGGATGCCGAGGTGCAGGCGCGCGTAGTACAACGCCGGCGTCGATACGATCCCGATATCGACGACGGCACAGCCGGCATACGAAAGGGCGGCGATCAAGTGGTGTTTGAGTTCAGGCGTTGACAGACGCCCGTCACCGCCGACGATGAATTCTTGACCGCCGCTATGTTGTGCGAGCGCCAGGCCTAACCGGGTCGCGTGTTCATTTGTCAACTCGCTGCCGTAATGGCCGCGAATGTCACAGGCTTTATAGATACTCATTCAAGGGAGTATTGTAGGCGTAAAGCACCCGTGTTGCCGGGTTTTATACGGCCAGCGACATCAGCGCAATGGTGCCGCCGTCGACAAGCAAGGTTTGGCCAACGACAAAGTCGGCATCGTCAGAGGCCAGATAAACACACGCTTTCGCGACATCCAGTGGTTGACCCACCCGTCCGCGCGGCACTCTTTTCCCGCCGGCCAGTGGGTCGTAACCCTCGTACTTGGTGTGGTGGCTCTCCACTTCGATCCAGCCCGGCGCAACGGCGTTGACGCGGATATTCTTGCTCGCCAGTTCAATGCTAACCTCGCGCGTCCACGCGATGATGGCCCCTTTTGTCCCGGCGTACACCGAGTGGCCTGGCATCCCGGCAAACCCATGCACCGATGTGAGATTGACAATGGCGCCCCTGCCAGCCTTAAGCATATGGGTTACGGCGCGCTGGGCGCAGAAGAACTCCCCGCGGATGTTCACGTGGTACAGGGAGTCAAACTGCTCTGGCGTTACATCGAGGAAATCCCACACCTCGGTGATGCCGGCGTTATTGATGAGGATGTCAAGGCCGCCAAGGAAGGCTGCTGCCTCATCAACCAGGCGAAAGCACCCTTTCACTTCACTCAGATCGGCCTGAATGACCGACGCTTTTCCGCCTGCGGCGACGATCTCTGCCAGGGCGCTTTCGGCGCCTTTCTTACTACCCGCATAATGAATAACGACATCGGCGCCCTGGCGCGAGAATTCAAGCGCCACTTCTCGCCCGATGCCTGTGCCGGCGCCCGTGATGAGCGCCCTCTTCCCTGTGAGTTTCTTTAGTTCGTTTGCCATGTCTTCCTTTGCTTATACTGAGATTCTTGAGAAGCACTCCGGCACGCCCTTGACGCCAAGGTTAATGCGAAAAAGACTGCCCGCCAGTGCTCCGTCGGTGGCCTTCTCGTCACCGCCGGCAGTGGTGACGTACATATCTGTGTAGTCTGTTCCGCCGAAGATTACACTGGAAACCTTGCGCGCGGGGAACTGTACCCGTTGCAACTCCTGACCCGTTGGCGAGTAGCGCACCAGACAGCCGCCGTCCCAGCGCGCAGACCACACGTCGCCCCCGGCATCAACCGTCATGCCGTCGGGCAAGCCTTCTGCCTGCGGGTTTTGCGCGAAGATGCGCTGGTTGCTCAACGCCCCGGTCGCCTCGTCGTAATCAAACAAGTAGATGGTATACGCTTCCGAATCGGTGTAGTAGAGGCGCTTATGATCGGGCGTCAACCCCATGCCGTTCGAGCACGATATCCCGTCGAGCACCAGTGTCAGGCTGCGATCCGGATCGAGCCGATATAGCCTGCCTTTGCGCGAGGCGGTAGGCATCGTGCCGCAAAAGACGCGACCGGCCGGATCAGCGAAGACATCATTGAAACGGGTTTCGCGCTCATCCGGTATATCCTCGATGACGGTCGTCAGTTCACCGTTGCGAAGCAACTTGACGGCGCCGCGCGCCATGAACAACAGGAACGCGCCGTCAGCCTGGATCGTGTAGCCGCCAATCGGATCGCCCTTGAAGACCAACCCGTGTTCACCCGTAGCCGGGTTATAGCGAAACAGTCGTCCGTCGTTGATGTCAATCCAGTACACACACTGTTCAAACGGATGCCACATGGGGCCTTCCCCCACAACACAAGCATAATCAGCAATCAACTCAGGTTCCACTTTTACCTCCGACAGAGAATGGTTTTACGAACTTATACATCAGCAGGCTGTCGATGTACAGCCCGCCAACCTTCCCGCCAACCTTAATGTCGCGTTGACAACGCCCCTCAACCTGAAATCCAAACTTCTCATACAACGCGATGGCTCTTTTATTGGTAGCAAACGCCTCAAGCGTGACTTTCTCGATGACCGGATGCGCTGTGGCCCAGTCCAGGAGCATCTTGATCAGCGTCGATCCGACGCCTTTTCCGCGCCAGTCGCGCGAGATGAAAATCGAGAAGATGCCGACGTGCTGTGTGCGCCGGCGGCCGCCGTTCTCGAATTCGAGGAACCCAACAGGGATGCCGCGACCTTCCGCAACGAGCGCCAGGTAACCGGCTGACTGATTATGTTCATCGATATCCGCGCGTTTTATGGGAATCGTCCAGTCGACCTCGTCCACCTCGGCCAGCGTATAGCGCCCCTCGGAAGCCACGGAGCGCATGATTTCCACAAATCCTGCCGCATCACCGCGATTTGGATTGCGGATGACAACAGTGTCGCCATTGTCAAGCAATAGGCGCCTGGGTGTGATTGTGCTCATGGCAGCACCCCGATGGGACGGCTACTCGATCCCCCAGTATGCGTTGATGTCACGCTGGTATTCCTCAATCCGGCAAGCTTCCACATCGCTGACTTTGATCGCCCGGCCAAGCCTGGACGACTCAAGGATTGCCAGCCCCGGCGCAATATCCTTCAGACCCTCGATCCCGCTGGTTTCCGGCTGGCGCGTAGACTCCACCGCCCGGATAAACTCGCCAAGTTCAAGCGCGAAGCTATCGGTGATTCCATCCGGAAATAACCGCGCAATATCGGTTTTGCTCGCTTGCTCCCGGTAGGTTGCGAGGGCGTTTACTGGCGTTTTCCCATCGCGGATCAACATCTCACCTTTGATGCAACCGTGTTCGCCGTAGATAGCGCCGCCCGCTTCAAAGCCGGTGCTCTCACCGTGGCCTGCCCAGGAAAACACGATATTCCCTATGGCGCCTGACTCAAATTGTAACAACGCCATGAACGTGTCGTCCGCATCGCAGTCCGTCTGCGCAACCACTTTGCCGTCGCTGTCGCGCGCAGAACGCACTGGCTCAATCGTTCTGGCGAGCGCGCTTACTTCGGCAATTTCACCGCATTGATACCTCAGCAGGTCGAAAAGATGCGCGCCGATGTCCATCGTCCCACCGCCGCCGGCCTCATTCTTGATGTGGCGCCATGCGGTTCGGGCGACGATGTGATCGGGCGACCAAACATTGCCGATTCCTCCAGAAAGCAACATCTGCACTTTGCCGATTAAACCGGAGTGAATCGCCCAGCCGCGCGCGCGCGTGCTCTCCATGTAGCGCAGGTTCTCGGCGACGCCAAGCGTCAACCCACGCTTTTCGGCCAGCTCGACCAGGCGCATGCCCGCGCGCGCCGTGATGGCAAAGGGCTTTTCCATCATGACATGCACGCCGGCATTCAATGCGGCCATGGCAATCGGGTAGTGCGCTGATACTGCCGAGAGGACAATGATTGCGTCGACGGCGTGGTCGCTCAGCATGTCGCGGTAATCGGTGTAGATACGCGGCGCCGTGGTCTGGAAGTCGCGCACCCAGACATCGCGCACATTCAATGGATCGCCCGGCCAGGCCGACACGTGTGGAAGCGGCGCCGGCCCCTTGTCGCGCTCGATCCAGCGTTCCGCGTTCTCGGCAGTGCGCGACGAAAGCGCAGTAACCTCAAACTGATCCACCCCATGTTCACGCAGGATTTTTAATCCGCGCAGGTGCGCGCCGGTGATGTATCCGCAACTGACAATGCCAAGTCTTAACCGCGATCCAGACATGTCCACACTCCTGTCATTTTTGCCGCCATGCCGCCGGTGATGGCCGGAACCCCAGCGCCTCGCGGGCTTTCTGATTCGAGAATAGCGCCAGGTGCGGCTGTGATTCGAGCAAGTCGCCAAACCGTGTTTCCGTGTGCGGGAAGAGGGAAGAGACGAGATGTGCAGTCGGTGTAGTCGTGTGAGTGTCGTCTGCGCCAATGTTGAAGGACTCGCACATTCCCAGCCTCGTGGAAATGTAGTCGAGCGCGAGCCACACGGCCTGCGCCGCATCATCCAGATCGACGTATGTCCACCAGGACTTCGCCACCTGTTCCGTCACAGGCATATCGGCTATTTGAGCAGGCACACTGGCGCTCCCTCGGGCGCCATCGCGCATCAAGTACGCAAAACGCAGGCTGGCGGCTGATCCGCTAGTGCGTTGAACGAACGCTTGCATGATGTTTTCACCCGCCAGCTTGCTCAGGCTGTAACTGTCTTCGACCTGCGGCGGCGTGTCTTCGTCCACCGGCAGGTAGGGCGGCGCAGCGAAGTCCTTGCGGAAGATATACCCGTAATAGCAGATGCTGGACGCAAAGACGATATGTTTAATGCCCGCAGCTTCACAGGCGAGTGTGACGTTGTAGGCGCCGAGAGCGTTAATCCGGAACACCGTCTCTGCCGGCGCCATGTAGGGATTGCGGAGTGCCGCCAGATGAACCACGGCATCGACGCCGCGCAACGCTGCTGTCAGCCCCGCCAGGTCGCATACATCGGCCTGCCGGTAGTCGATGCCGTCGACAGGCTGTGCCGTTGCATTGATGTCACTGACGTCTTTAACGTCAGTGACATCAATGCAACGCAAGTGATGCTCCGGTCGATGGCGGAGCGCCAGTGCGCCGCCCAGGTCGCCGTTACCGCCCGTGATTGCAACGTTCACGCTGTTGTCTTTCTATCGCCTACATTGGCATCTGATGCTTCACTGACGCCTTTGAGCGAGTTTCCTGCAACTGCACACCAGACTGCCGTTGCTCAAGAATACTCAGCGACAACTCGACAACTTCTGCGGCTTCTTTTGGCGTCATTGTGCCAACCGTCACCATATCCTGCTGTCGAATCGAGTTCCAGACAAAGGTCAACCCCTGCAACGGGCGAATCTGTCCGGCGGCGAAGGGTTTGATCGTCATGACAGGTTTCTGCGAACCATGGATGATGCGGTGCACCCAGTCGACCTCAACCTGCATGAGGAAGCCCATGGCGTTGTAGATCGAGATGTATGTCTCAACGTCAAGGCCGGTTTCGTCGGCATAGACGATGCTCTCCGGCATATGCGTGCTGAGGCCGGGGATCATCCCATGCTGGCGGATCAATGCGCACAATTGATCCATCTTGCGTATTGTGCGGGTAGGGCGGTCAACCATGGCGTCAGTCGTGGACTGGTGCGGCATGCAGAAGGCGGCGCCCAGACGCGCTTCCTTTATGAGAATGGCTTCCACTGCGGCAACATCAAAGCCCTTCTCCGGCGTATCTGGTTGAACAGGGAACCCAGGCGTCGAGATGATGATGGCGCCGGTGCCGGTGCGATCTTCGGCCTCGGCGATAGCGTCGGCCAGCGGCGGGTGCTGTATCTGCCCCATGATGGTGTCAACGCCGGCGCGGAAATAAACCTCGAGGATGTCGGCGATCTTCTTGCGATCGGCGATGTTTTCCTTGATGAAGTCATCCTTGGCGCGGGTTGTGTGGCTCCAGCCGAGGAACCAGTTTGTGCCAATAATCATGCGTGAAAGCGACACACCGCCGACGGTCGTGCGCGGGAATTTGTCCATATTGCTCCTTTCGCGATTGGTAGAGAATAAAGCTTGAGGTTATTGTAACTCTCGAACCTCGAATCTCCAATCGGCATCCCAGGAGTTCCTATTGCAATCCACTTCCCCACCGGCCTGGTGACGATCAAGGAGAAGAAGTCTGAATCACGGATGAATCGGATTACAGGATGATACGGATTACAGAGAGTGCGCATCGCGCAGAATTTGCGGCTGCCGATAACATGGTAGGGTAAGCCGATATCCAGACTTCACTATAATATGACAGATCACCAATCGAAATCGACCTTGTAAATCGCATGGAACAGCAGCAACTTTCGTGGATCACCAATTTCATCTGGGGAATCGCTGATGACATCTTGCGCGATGTCTATGTGCGCGGCAAGTACCGTGATGTCATCCTGCCGATGACTGTCCTGCGGCGGCTGGACGCCGTGCTGGAGGACACGAAGCAACGGGTCATCGAGATGAAGCGCAGGCTTGATGAGACGGGTGTTGAGAACCAGGAGCTGGCGCTGCGAATGGAATCCGGATTGGATTTTTACAATACGGCGCCATTTACATTAAAGGATTTGCGCAACAGAGCCAGTGTGGAGCAGCTCAAAGCCGATTTCACTGCTTACCTTGACGGCTTCTCGCCCAATGTGCAGGACATCCTGAACAGCTTCGAGTTTCGCAACCAGATACCCCGCCTGTTTAAGGGTGGAAAGCTGCATGCGTTGATCGAGAAGTACCTTGACCCGGCCATCAACCTGAGCCCGAAACCGGTCCTGGCGTCCGATGGGACGGTGAAGGCGCCGGGTTTGGATAACCATGCGATGGGAACTATTTTCGAGGAGCTGGTTCGGCGGTTCAACGAAGAGTCGAATGAAGAGGCCGGCGAACACTGGACGCCGCGTGACGCCGTTGAACTGATGGCAATGTTGATCCTCCTGCCCATTGCGGATCAGATCGAATCCGGCACGTATCTGCTGTATGACGGCGCCTGTGGCACTGGCGGCATGGTTACTGTGGGCGAGGAAAAGTTGCTTGATATCGCGAAGCAGCATGGCAAGCAGGTGACCACACACCTGTACGGTCAGGAGATCAATGCCGAAACCTACGCGATCTGCAAGGCAGATTTGCTCCTGAAAGGCGAGGGTGAAGCGGGCGAGCACATCGTGGGCGGGAGTGATTGTTCGACGCTCAGCAACGATAAGTTCAGGCACATGACCTTCGACTTCATGATGTCGAACCCGCCGTATGGCAAGAGCTGGAAAAGTGACCTGGATCTGATGGGCGGCAAAGAGGGTTTTAATGACCCGCGCTTCATCATCAGCCATGCCGGCGATCCCGAATACTCGCTCTTGACGCGCACCAGCGACGGCCAGATGCTGTTCCTGGCCAATATGGTCAGCAAAATGAAGCGCCATACGCCGCTGGGCAGCCGGATCGCCGAGGTGCACAATGGTTCGTCGCTGTTCACCGGCGACGCCGGGCAGGGCGAGAGCAACATCCGGCGCTGGATCATCGAGAATGACTGGCTGGAGGCGATCATCGCGCTGCCGCTTAACATGTTCTACAACACCGGCATCGCGACTTACATCTGGGTGCTGTCCAACCGCAAGCCGGCGCAGCGTTGCGGCAAGGTGCAACTGATCGATGCGACGCAATGGTTTAAGCCGCTGCGCAAGAATCTGGGGCAGAAGAATTGCGAGCTGTCGCCGGATGACATTAAACGTATTTGCGCCGCCTACCTGAACCTGGAGGAAAGCGAGCTGTCGCGGATTTTCCCAAATAAGGCCTTTGGCTATTGGAAGATCAGCGTTGAGCGCCCGCTGCGGTTGAGCGTCCGGTTGACTGTTGAATCACTCGCCTCATTTCGGCGAGCATGCGCTGCTGCCTCCGAAGAACCGCTGGCGAACCTCATCGAAAAAATGGCGGACGCGGACGCGGTCGGCGTAGTCCCGCACATGGACTACAACGCCTTCCTGCGCCAGGTTGAGGAGACAGCGCTACGCGGCGGCGTCAAACTGACCGCCAAACGACTCAAGCTGTTGCAAAGCAGTCTGGCGCAGCGCGACGAATCCGCACTGCCGGTGATTCGCAAGGCGCACAAACTCGGCCAGGTCGACGCCGATCCCCTGCATGGACTATTTAACATTGGCGAACGCGTAGGGGACGACCCGCGTGTCGTCCCGTCTGGCAAACATACCCCAACCGGCGTCGTCGAATACGAACCCGACGCCGACCTGCGCGACACCGAGCAGATTCCGCTGCTGGAGGAGGGCGGTATCGAAGCCTTCTTCCAACGCGAGGTGCTGCCGCACGTGCCGGATGCCTGGATCGACCCCGACGCGACGCGGATCGGGTACGAGATCAACTTCAATCGTTACTTCTACAAACCCGCGCCGATGCGGACGCTGGCGGAGATACGGGCGGATATTGTGGCGTTGGAGCAGGAGACGGAAGGGTTGTTGGGGCAGATCATTGGCGGAGGCATGCGGTGATTGATGATCTCAAACCCTATCCTGTCTACAAAGATTCCGGCGTGTCGTGGCTGGGACAGGTGCCGGTACATTGGGACGTCAAACGCCAACGCAATATCGCAGACATGCGTGTCAGCAATGTCGACAAACTCAGTATTGATGGCGAGATTCCAGTGCGGTTATGCAACTACGTTGATGTTTATAAGAACGATTTCATCACAGACAAAATTCCGTTCATGCGTGCTACGGCATCAACAACAGAAATCGACCGGTTTCGACTCCGACTTGGTGACGTGATTGTTACAAAGGACTCTGAATCATGGGATGACATTGGCGTACCTGCTTTAGTTCGCTACGCAGCACCCGATTTAGTTTGTGGCTACCATCTGGCGGTATTACGCCCACGTGATCAAGTCATTCTTGGCGATTATCTGTTCAGAGCGATTCAGAGCCAGGGTGTTGCAAGCCAGTATTTTGTTGCTGCAAATGGCGTAACAAGATTTGGTTTGTCGCAGGATGCAATCAAGAGCGTCGTTATCCCTGTACCACCTCTTGAAGAACAACGCAAAATTACGCATTACCTCGACTATGCTGACCGGCGCATCAAGCGGTACATCCGCGCCAAGCAGAAGCTGATCAAGCTGTTGGAGGAACAGAAGCAGGCCATCATTCATCAGGCGGTGACGCGCGGGCTTGATCCCAATGTGCGGCTCAAACCGTCGGGCGTGGAATGGGTTGATCAAATACCTGTGGACTGCGAAATATGGAAGATCGGCCAATTCGCTAAGATAGGCAATGGGTCCACTCCATCCCGTGGAGATGCTGGTTACTGGACGGAGAGCGGATATCCGTGGCTGAATAGCTCAAGTGTCAACCAAGGACGCATCACGAACTCAGACCAATTTGTGACAATAAGAGCGTTACGTGAATGTCATTTACCGCGAGTACAGCCGAATAGCGTGCTGGTCGCTATTACAGGTCAGGGAAAGACACGCGGAAAGGCAGCTTTACTCATGTTTGAGGCTACGATCAATCAGCACATAGCTTTTATTTCGCCAGAAACGCGAATAGTCTCACCAGACTTCTTGCAAATGGCTCTTGTCGGATCGTACCAGCGTCTGCGTGCAATGAGCGATGCTTCAGGAAGCACCAAGGGAGCTATTACTTGTGCTGATCTGAAGCATTTTCAAATCCTATTACCTTCACGTGAAGCGCAATTCTATTTTGTAACTGAGGTTAATGCCAGAGTTCGTGATCTGGAGATAGCTGCTGCACATGCAACACGTGAAATTGATCTGATCCGCGAATACCGCACCCGTCTGATCGCCGACGTGGTCACCGGCAAGCGCGACGTGCGCGAGGCGGCGGCACAGTTGCCCGAAGAGGTTGATGCCGTCGAACTTGCCAAAGTGGGGCGTGAGGTCGATGATGACATTGCGGATGTGTTGGATAACGCAGACGCTGTCATTGAGTCCGAGTAGAACCAGAACGATTACCTTTTAAGGATAAGCAACATGATATCACCAG
>Ga0118677_10003580_pt1 | contig 29174 bp, 26 predicted proteins | sample AliMusrvi5mmetaG_FD_86154 | JGI IMG/M metagenome (GOLD analysis project Ga0118677, IMG submission 86154) | reverse complement strand
GTGCTTTCGGAAATGAACGATTTCCTGTCAGATGTCGAAAATACCGGGAAAGCCTTTCTCACATTCACCTTTTTCAACAAGTTCAAAGGTGAATACCTGGCCGGCTGGAAGATCAATGTGATCGACAACAAGCTCAAGGATGATGCTTATTTACCGGATTCACAGGCTGCCAATTCGGAAATTCTCTTTGCCATCGGGGTTGATCCCTGCCTGGTGGGGTCAGGACTTCCCGGGGGAAACCTTGGGGCAGGTAGCGGATCGGACAAACGGGAAGCCTTCTGGCAGCTCAATGCCGAGATGGGCATTTACCGGCAAATCAGTCTTGAACCACTTTATTTCATCCGGGATTTCAATAAATGGTCGCCTGACATCGAGTTTGACTATGTGACTGTTGACACCTCCCAGACCATGCAGGACCATCCAACGAAGATTGATAAACGCATCGACAAGAACATTGCATGATACGACTCATTGATAACCTGTCACAGGTTTTAACCGCTGCTTCCATCAATGTCAGCAACTCGATCGAGAACTGGTTCCCTTACATCGATGAAGCCCAGGAGACCTTCATCAAACCTGTCCTAGGCGATGCTCTGTATGATCAGCTGCAAGGAGTGATGGCCATCGATCCTGTTCCGGTCGATGATGGATCCTCTGAAGCGAAATTGGCGGAATTGCTTGTGATGATCCGCAAACCCCTGGCACTTTATGCATTGTGGCTTGGTGCCGATGAATTCGGAGTGAGCATCTCCTCCCAAGGTATCCAGGTCATTGAAACTCCGACCCATAAAACAGCGCCCCAGTACCGGGTGCAGAACCTCAAGGAGAATTGGATCCGCAGGGCAAATACATCGCTGGACCTTGTTCTAAAATTCCTTGATGAACACAAAGAAGACTACCCCGGATTCGATCCCCAGGATGCCGACCTGTTTATCCGCGGTACCCTTGAGTTCAACAGTGAGGTGGATATACGCGAGAGCAGACGGGTTTTCGTAAGCCTCAAACCTGTCATCCGCTCTGTTGAAAAGAAGTACATACGACCTACACTTTCTGCGGAACTGTTTGATGAGCTTAAAAAAGTCTGGCAATCGGATGAAGCGTTGGCAACAGCACAACTTAATCTCCTTGACCTCATCCGTCCTGCCTTGGCTCATCTAACCATGGCCCGGGCACTGATAGAGATTTCAATTGACGTTCTGGACTGGGGCATTTTCGATACTGCTGGCAACACCTTTGCCAATGTCTCTTCAAAACAAGCATCCAACAAAGAGCGCATCGCCGTCATGGCCGAAGCCAATCAACGGGATGGAGAAGCCGAGTTGAAAGCCCTGCAGCAGTTCCTCGATGAAACCGCCAGCGAAGATGTTTACCCGGCATATTTCCATTCAAGCCGGTACGGCGGCAAAGCGAATGCAATACAGCGCAACGAATTCATAAACAAATCCGATAACTCATTCTTCCTTGCATGAAGCCACTTGATTTTATCCTTCAGGATGTCTTTGACATCATCAAGATCATTGCCATCCCAGTTATTGGTTTTTTCCTGTACCAATTTTATATAGGTGTGACCGCCCTGAAAAAGTCGGTCGATAAGCTCATCATCCAGATGCAATGCCGGGAAACCTACTGTACGGAAAAGCATAAGGAGATCGGCGAACACCTCTGTCGCCACGATGCCGGGATGGATGAAATACGGGTTACCCTAGGCGATCATGGCCAGCGGATTTCAAAAGTTGAAGGTCAATTATCTAAATAAAAAACTATGAAAGAGCGAATTTTTAAGAATTGGAAGACCACCCTGACAGGCATACTGATGCTGGCCGGTGGATTGGCATTGGTTGGAATCGGTAAAGCTACCTTGAGTGAATATGTGGTATTCGCCCCGGTTTGCTTTGCGTTGATTTTTGTCAAGGACCCCTCATTTACCCAAAAGTAACATGGCAAAGATCGAACTGTTTGCCCCCAAGATCCTTCGTTTCGAAGGTGGGTATGTCAATGATCCCAAAGACCGGGGAGGAGCAACGAACATGGGCGTAACCCTGGCCACATGGCGACAGGTTGGCTTTGATAAAGATGGTGATGGTGACATTGACTGCGATGACATCAAACTGCTTTCCAAAACTGATGCAACATCTGTGCTGAAGCTGAACTACTGGAACCGGTGGAAGGCCGATCAGATCATCAACCAGAGTATTGCTGAAATCCTGGTTGATTGGGTATGGGCCAGCGGGAAATGGGGTATCGTCCTGCCGCAGCGCCTTATGAAAGTTCCTGATGATGGCCTTGTGGGTATGGCAACTCTGTTTGCCGTCAACAACGTCAACCAGCGCGGACTTCATGCCGCCATCTTCCAGACAAGGAAGGTATTCATTGACGAACTGGTCAGAACTCATCCGGACCAGGAGAAATTTCATATTGGTTGGATGAACCGATTGAACAATTTTACATTCACAGCATGACAAAATCAATTTTATTGATCCTGCTCTTGGCCGCATTGTTGCCTGGCTGTATTTCCGAGAAAAGATGTTCCGAAAGATATCCTCCGGCCGAAAGGTCTGATGTATATGTTCAGCACGATACAATTACAAGTGTGAAAGATTCCCTGATCCCGATGCCGGCTGACAGCGGCTTAATTAAAGCGCTGCTGGAATGCCGAGATGGTAAAGTTGTTGTCAAAGAGATACTGGAAGCCAGGCCGGGCCATCATGTGGTTCCTTTCATTAACCTTCAGGATAACATCCTGACCACCGGCGTCAGGGTCGACAGCAGCTCGATCTACTTTTCATGGAAAGAAACACATATCCGGGATTCACGGGTGGAGTCCAGGACAATTGAAAAGGCTGTTTACAAAGTTTCAGGATTTCAAAACTTCCTGATCTGGTCGGGCGGGATCGCCTGGGCAGTCCTATTAATCCTGGCCGGGTTTAGCCTGATCCGGTTCTATCTGAAAAGGAAACTACTGCCATGAACCAGGTAGAGATCGATGGAAAAACATATTCAATGCCATCCGATTGGAACGAGTTGACCCGAAAGCAGGTTGTATTTGTCAGTCGTCTGTTTCAGGGACATCTTTGTATGGCGGACTTTAAGCTCAGGGCACTGTTTGATTTCCTTTCGATCAGGCCGAAAATCAAAAAAAGAATTCATCCGGAGGATGCATATTTCCTTTGTGAAAGCCTTGATTTTCTTTTTAAAGAAGTCTCCCTGACCAGGAATCTTCTGCTTGTAATCAGGACCGGTTGGTGGAAGTTTATAGGTCCCTCGGATGCGATGATGAACTGCACCTTTGGGGAATTCACCATGGCTAACTCCATGCTCGATGCGTTCTCGAAAACCAAAGAGCAAAAGTATCTTGATGAAATGGTTGCAGTTCTTTACCGGCCCAGGAAATGGTTCTGGTTTATCCGGAAGGATCTTACAGACAACCAGGATCCCCGGGAAAGGTTTGTCAACCGGTCGCTGAAAAAACGATGTTCCAGAATAGCATCAGTTGATTACGATATCAAGTATTCCGTTTTCCTGTTCTTTTCCGGTGTTCTGAATTCATTACCAGTGTTATATCCTCACGTTTATCAGCAAAAAGGAGATGCCGGCAGCGAAGATAATGGCTGGGCATCGCTTATCATCTCCATGGCCGATGGCAAGACCGATGATAAAAGCCTTGAAACGGTAATGAATTCAAACCTTTACAATGTGATGATCGGGTTAAACAAGAAAGCTAAAGAGTATCACGAGTATATAAGCAAGATCGAATCCTATGACCGACATTAACAGCTATGTTGAGTATTTCCGAACCCTTGCCAGGGAGCACAAGGAAATCAATGATTTCTACATGATGGACATCAACGAGCCGCTGGCAGCCCTGCGGTCAAATATCAAATATCCGGCACTAATCCTGACAAGCCTTTCCGGAAATTTTGAAGCTTCAAACCTGGATAACATCCTCGATTCGATCAATGCAGGGTTCCTGATCGTTGGCCACCTCGATCAGATTGATGATTTTTCCGGTGAGTTATTGGTCCTTGCAAGAATGAAGCAGATAGGGACTGATATCATTGCCAGGATGTTGCATGATTATTTGAAATGCGAACTGCTTACCCTTAAAGCCATTCCGGGGTTCAATATTAATTCCGTGAATTATGAGATGCTTGGGCCGGTGTTTGATAATGATTTTGGGGTGATGTATTCTTTCAAATTGCTGGATTGTCTTGATTTGGAGTTTGATTATGAGAAATGGGATAATTCATAGACAATTTCTTTTTTTTTCCTAAAAAAAAGAGAATGAAAGGATAGGTCTCACATAATAATGTTATTTTTGGAGGATGAAACAGGACGTATTTGATAATGATTTCAAGATAAAATTTGATGGACAACAACATCAGGTTGATGCCCAAATTCTGATTAGCAGTTTGATACACACTACTACAGTTATTCAAGAATTGAATACTTATTTTAATACAGGGAAAAGAATTGAGATTAAAGTAAATGCTTTAGAAAAGGGTAGCTTTTTAATTCATATAGAACTTTTAGAGACTGCACTTGATCATCTGAAAAATCTTCTGACTAAGGACAATCTTTTATTCGCATCTGGAATTATAAGCGGTTTAGTCGGTTTGATTGAAATAAAAAAACATTTAAGAGGTAAAAAACCAAAAGAAATTATAAAAGATGGCGGGACGACAATAATTATTAATGAAAATAACAACGTTCTAAATATCAGTAGTGATATATATATTATTTATGAAACAAACAGTGTTGTCAATGATGCCCTTTCTCAAAATTTTGATGTCTTAGACAATGATCCTGCAATTACTGCCTTTGAAATAACTGACAAGAAGGAAAATCCATATGTTAGAGTAGACAGAGCTGATTTTAAAGATTTATCCTTAAAATCAGAAGAGATAGACGATAATAAGAAGAGTATTATTGAACTAACCCGGTTAAATATTGTTCGATTATCCTTTGAAGAAAATCTCAAATGGGATTTTTATTATAGGGGCAATAAAATTTCAGCAAAAATATCTGATCCGAATTTTTATGAATTAATTGACAAAGGAGAAGCTTTTGCAAAAGGTGATACGTTAGAAGTCGAATTACAAGTCAATCAATTATTTGAAGAAACTGTTAACACTTATATTAACAAATCCTATCAAATTAACAGAATTATCAACCACTATAAAAAATCTGAGCAAAAAAAAATCGACTTTGAAAGTAACAATGAAAGCGTATAGATGCACGGATTAAATCAACGAGATTTGAAAGCGACACTCCTCAATTGTTCAATGTAGTAGAATAAAAATCAAGGCCAGTCATTGACTGGCTTTTTTGTGTCCTTTACAATCCATAGCATTGTGCCTTATTTTGCTCAATGCAAAGTCCCCAAACCAAACTTTCCGAACGTGAAATAGCCCAGGCCTGGGCTAAGATCACCATTATCAAATGGAAAAAGAAGCTCGCCATCAATAAGGTGGGCGATTCCGGCGCACTTCTCCAAAGCTTTCAATACAATGTTCTGGCATCAGCACAAGGAAATGTGCTGAAAATCACCCTGCTTTTTGAGTATTACGGTCGCTTTGTCGAAATGGGCGTCGGCAAAGGTGTTAAGATCGGTGATGTGAAAGAATCTGCTACATCACGCAGACTTTCCGGGAAAATGCTTGGAAATCGGAGGAGACCGAAGAAATGGTACTCCAAAACATTTCATGCCGAAGTGATGAAGCTCAGCGAAATATTTGCCAAAGAGTATGGCCATAGAGGTGTGATCGCTATTACCGAGAACGTATCCGATAAATCAATAGGTAATGGCTAAAAACGAAACTTCCACAGCCACCGTCATTTTTAACGGTGAAAAAGCGAATGCCACTCTCAAGCAATTGGAGGCCGAAGCCAGAAAACTGAATGCTGAACTTCGCCAATTGAATGTGAATTCCAAGGAATTTGGCGAAAAGGAGAGGGAATTTCAGAAAGTGAATGGCAGGCTAAAAGACCTGCGGGGAGAAATAAACCAGACCGGTGGCGCCTTTTCAAAACTTGCCGATCAAGCCAATAAATATCAGCAGGTGCTACAAATGATCACCGTGGGAGTTATCGGGTTCGGCGCTGCCGTGGTCGGAATCATCAAAGGCAACACAAAACTGGAAGATTCGCTTGCAGATATTCGCAAAACATCCAAACTGACAGTCGATGAAGTAAAGAAACTGAATACAAAACTGGGAAAGATCGACACCCGGACTTCCCGGAGCGACCTTCGTGAAATGGTTGTGGTTGCCGGTCAGCTTGGGATTGCTCAGAAAGATGTCCCGCCATTTATCGATTCTTCGGCAAACTCAAAGTCGCTTGGATTATCTTCTGCTGAAGTGATGGGAATTTCTATAAACCTCCAGGAGTTTACAGTTTCCACCGAATGATCAGGAGCAGTAATGACGAAGATCCTGATGAAAATGCTATAGGAATGTCCATCATAATAGTTCGTTACCTTAATTCCCCGTTTCAATTAATCTGTAATACTTTTCAAATATTGATTGGTTGTCTGGATAAAAATTGTGTTATCGTAAAATGATCCAATACACTGATATTTTCATTTAGGAACCGGGAAATATTCCTTGATCCTCTGTTCCAAAACTATGGATTTTTGAGCCCCGAAATATGCAAATCGTGTGCAAATGAAAAAGGGTTTCAAACTGAAATCGTCTGAAACCCTTGTCTTTGTTGGTGGGAGCAACAGGATTCGAACCTGTGACCCTCTGCTTGTAAGGCAGATGCTCTGAACCGGCTGAGCTATGCTCCCTCATTTGAGGGTGCAAAGGTAAAAACATTTTTCAGACATCCTAATATCCTGACAATGATTCTGACGTTAATTTTCTAATTTTGCACCAGCTATTGCACCCGGTTACCTCAACCTTACTATTTATCACCAGCTGTCATGAATGAAAAAGTATGGAACCGGGACTTTACTTTACTCACCCTCTCCAACTTTTTAATGTGTTGCGCCTATTATTCCCTTATTTCAACACTTCCTGTCTATATATCCAGTGAACTTCATGCACCTGAAAGCATGGTTGGCCTTGTTATGGCCAGTTACGTTATAGCCGCGATCCTGATCCGGCCATTTTGTGGATTCTCCCTGGATAAATTCGGCCGGAAATCGATATTCCTGGTATCGCTCCTGATTTATGCCCTCACTTTTAACGGGTACCTCTTTGCAACTTCCATACTGATGATGATCGTTTTCCGTTTTCTGCATGGTTTGACATGGGGATTGACAACAACTTCCAATTCTACAATTGCAGGAGACATTATTCCTGAAGGTAAACGGGGACAAGGCTTCGGGTATTTTGGGGTTTCAACAACCGGAGGGATGGCGCTCGGACCTATGATCGGGACAATTATCTTTCAACATGGTGGCTATACAGCTATGTTCCTGGCTGGTTGCCTCATCAGTTTTGTGAGTATGGGCCTTGCTGCAGCCATCCATTACCCTGCATATTACCAGCCAAAAGCCACTCTTGAATTCAAATGGAAAAACCTGGTTGAAACTAAAACAATCATCCCTTCCATCAATCTATTGATCATCATGCTAACCTACGGCGGACTGATCTCCTTCGTTGCACTTTTCGGCCACAAAATCGGGATAAAGAATCCTTCAGGCTTTTTCCTTATTTATGCGCTTGGAATTATTAGTTCGAGGTTTGCCATCGGAAAGGCACTTGACCGTAATGGCCCCCGCCGGATCATCATCATCTGCCTTTCATTGCTGATCATAGGTTTTCCGCTTCTCGCATTATGTCAAAACCAGTCCGGATTCTATGTGGCAGCCCTGGTCCTTGGATTTGGCAATGGTGTTGTGTTCCCGACATTCCAAACCATGACGAACAACATGGTTCCCTCCTCAAGAAGGGGAGCGGCAAGTTCAACCCTGTTTATTTCAGTAGATATCGGCATGGGCCTCGGAATGATCCTTACAGGAGTTATTTCCCAATTCTTCTCCATTCAGAGTGCTTTCCTTGTATGCTCCGGGATCGCAGCCTCAGGACTCGTCCTCTTCCTGACGTTTACGTTGAATCATTATTCGTCACACAGAAACACTATGTAATTTACGATTTACGATTTACGATTTACGATTTACGATTTACGATTTACGATTTACGATTTACGATTTTCGATTGCGGGATAGAATGATCCGGGTAAATTCAATCACAAAACCCTATTGTAACCATAATCGAAATTCGTAAATCGTGACTCCCGTCATTTCGGATAAAAACCGAAAAGTCTTGCCAGGCTGCGATGAAATTTATGAATTCCTGTGACAGGATCCGTGTGCATCAGGATGCAGGCGCCGGTAACCAGGTTGACCGTGTGGGCTTTTGTCAATTCAATGGCCTCGGGGGTGTCCGACATTTGCTGGATCCAGATATTGTCTATTCCCTTAGACATGGCCTCGGCCACAACATCCCTGGTCTGTTTTTTCGGGGTTATGATCAACAGGTTATGGACATGCAGGGGCAATGAACTTACGCTCCGGAAACAAGGTGTTCCTGCAAGGCTGTCGGTGTTGGGATTGATGGGATAAACTTCAAATCCCTTTTCTTTGAGTTGCTTGAAAACCTGGTGCCCGAATTTTTTGGGATCCCTGGAAACACCTGCAATCGCGATCTTACGTGACGAAAGAAACGCATCAATCGATTTTCTGGTTGCCTTCATGGGTTATTTTTTGAAAATAAAATATACAGCTAAAATTAAAAAGAAAAATCCGATAAAATGATTCACACGAAAAGTCTCTGTCCTGAAAAACAAAATCGTGAATAAGGTAAAAACAAGAAGGGTGATCACCTCCTGGATCACTTTCAGTTCAATCAGGGAGAATGGCCCTCCGAATGCATCATAACCGATCCGGTTGGCAGGCACCTGGAAAAAGTATTCGAACAGGGCGATCCCCCAGCTCAGCAGTACGATGCTGACCAACCCGAGATTCTGAAACCAACTCATCTCCTTGAATTTCAGATGACCATACCATGCCAGGGTCATAAACACATTGGAAAGGATCAACAGCACGATGGTGTAAATTCCACGGACCATGTCAAATCGCTATTTGTAGAATGTTACCAAGATCAACAGAAATATAATTGTCAATGCTCCGGCAAACATCTGCAGAAAACCTGATTCCGTGAGTGATCATACTTTCCCACAAGCTTTCAGGAATTCCCTTTTCATTTCCTTTGCTTTTTAACAATGCATAGATAATCCCCGCGTTGAATGCATCACCTGCACCGATGGTACTTACTACTTGTATTCCGGGTACCTGGTATGAATGAGAATGTCCGTTCCCGATCATTTCAACACACTGGCTGTTCTTTGTGTAAATCAATATTGGACAACCAGCCGCGTTGACATGGTTAAATGCGCGGGTTGCATCGGAAACACCGAAAATATTTCTGAAATCTTCATCCGAACCCCTTACCAGGTCTGCCATTCCGATATTTTCAATGATCCATGGCATCAGGGTGTTCAATTCGCCGAGATGTGCGGTCCTGAAGTTTGGATCATACAGGATAAAGGCCCCGTTGGATTTTGCCATTCGCACGAACTCCATTAATTTAATGCGAATCGGGCCGGTCAGCGCATAAAAGGATCCGAAAAGGACAATGTCTCCGGGTTGTAAGACAGGCAATTGTTGTGAGAGCCGCTCTTCCGGAAAAATCTTGTAAAATGAATAGTCGGCATTTTGCTGGTGATCAAGAAAAGCTAAGGACAATGCGGTCTTTCCATTGGAATACCGGCTGATGTACTCTGTTGAAACGCTGTTTTGCAACAAAAATGAATGAATCAGATCACCGGCATGGTCTTCTCCGAAATCACTGATGAAACCAACCGGTATTCCTGCCCTGCCAAGTGATATAGCCGAATTGAGCATCGACCCGCCGGGTTTTGCCGCAATTGGCAAATTATCCTGAAAAATAATGTCCAGGACACTCTCCCCGATGCAAAAAACACTCCTGGTACCTGCTGCCATTTCAAAAAACATAAAAAATTCCAGGCTCCCTCACCTATGACGTGTCACGTGTCACCCTTATCAATATTCGATTTCCAGGTCAAGTTCCTCCCTGAGTGTTCGCAATACAGGATTTTTAGCTGACATCCGTTCGAATTTTTCTTTATCCGTATAGGGCTTCAGGTTTTTCTGTGTTTCGGCGATGGTGGTTTGCAACTGGAGCTTGAAGTTGTACAGATTTGAGCGTAAAAATTCCATCATCTCCGTTTTGTGCAGTGTGAGTTCATCATCAAGAACTTTGTTGTCGAGTGTGAAGACAATTGTCCATTCTTCCTGAAGAACCGGACGGGAGGTTTTCAGTGTGGAATGGAGGTGCGGTGAATCATTTTTCAACTTGTCGGCAAATTCATCCCAGTAACGGATCAGCTCCGACTGTGTAAACGGGGTGGCAATTTCGTAGCGGGCCAGGTCTTCTTCACTGGTTAATACCTCATTTTCCGTTTTCGGGGAAGGTTTTTTGATGGAGGTTGTGCTTGTAAAATCGTGTTTAATATCCCGCATTTTTACTGTTTCCACCGGTTTTTTAGGGAGTGTTGTCGTAAGAGATTCAGGTGATTCCTGGTGCTTCACGCTTTCTGCAGGATGAATGATGCTGTGGGCCGGGGTTTCTAAACTGGATGTTTTATGCTGTGTATTTTCCCCGCTGACAGGCAATGGTCCCGGACCGGGAATTGACGCAGGTTTCGGTGGGGCAGGCGGCATGTTTATGGTTGCCGGGGTCACCGGCTGCTGCGCCTCCTGACGGATCATCGGGGCGCACATCTGCATGAGCGAAAGTTCAAGATGCAGGCGTTTGTTGTTACTGGTTTTATAATTCAGGTCACAGCGATTGGTCAGGTCGAGCAATGTCAGCAGAAATGAGACCGGACATCGCTGCGATTGCTCTACATAATGGCTGCGGATCGAAGGGGCAGTCTCCAGCAACGCCGCAGTGGCAGCATCCTTGCATACCAGGAGGTTCCTGAGATGGTCACCAAAACCTATGAGGAAATGCTGTCCTTCGAAACCCTTGCCCAGGATGTCGTTAATGGTAAGCAGGGTTCCTGAAATATCACCCTGCAGGATATGGTCGGTGATCTTGAAGAAATATTCATAATCAAGCACATTAAGGTTTTCCAGAACCGTATTGTAGGTCAGGGTGTTCCCGGCAAAACTGACAAGCTGATCGAAAATGGAGAGCGCGTCGCGCATGGCTCCATCCGCTTTTTGTGCGATTACATGCAGCGCATTTTCTTCCGCCGCGATGTGTTCCATTTCAGCGACATGGAGTAGATGCCCGGAAATATCATCTACAGTGATACGTTTGAAATCAAAAATCTGGCACCGTGAAAGGATGGTAGGCAGGATTTTGTGTTTCTCCGTGGTTGCAAGGATGAATTTGGCATAGGCAGGCGGTTCTTCCAGTGTTTTCAGGAAGGCATTGAAAGCGGATGCCGAGAGCATGTGGACTTCATCGATGATATACACCTTGTACCTGCCCATCTGGGGCGGAATGCGCACCTGGTCGACCAGTGTGCGGATATCATCTACCGAATTGTTCGAGGCCCCGTCAAGTTCGTATATGTTAAAAGAGGCATTTTCATTGAAGGAAACGCATGACGGGCAATGATCACAGGCTTCCATAGCCGGAGAAAGGTTCCCGCAGTTAATTGTTTTGGCCAGGATCCGGGCACAGGTTGTTTTTCCGACACCTCGGGGCCCGCAAAAAAGGAAAGCCTGCGCCAACTGATTGTTTTTAATGGCGTTTTGCAACGTGTTGGTAATTGATTTCTGCCCGACAACGGTGTCAAAGGTCTGTGGACGGTATTTCCTTGCCGATACAATAAAATTCTCCATATACGTGTCCGTTTCAATTCCTAAATATCATTCAAAAGTACGAAAGTTTTTGTTTTTTGTGTAATTTGGCTGCAACAAACAACGCTGTACGCATGCTCCTTCTCCTTACCGCCTCCATCTCTAACCGGCTCAGATACATAGCAGATCTGATGTTCTGTAAATTGCTGGGAATCGAAGTCAGGCTAACCATCTCCACGGAGGAATTCGCCGTTTACCAGGGTCCGAAAATTTCATATTCACGTGAACCCATGGCCGAAGGACCATTTATTGAGGCATCCGGGTTGCTTTTTGAGACCAACATCTCTTTCCAGGAGGTGATTCCAACAACCATAGATGGGGTCTCTGTCATTTTCGCATCCGGACATCCGTTATCTGCATTGCCATTCGATCCATTTGCCGCCGCCTTCTACATGGTTACCCGCTACGAGGAATATCATCCCTTTAAGAAGGACACTTTTGGCCGGTTCCCTGCCACGGAAAGCATTGCCTGGAAAGGCGGATTTCTGGATGTTCCGATTGTTCATTTATGGGCTGAAATTCTGAAAAGAATGCTCAGTAAGCATTATCAGGGTTTGAAGTTCCTGCATCCCCGGTACCGTTTTACACCCACCATTGATATTGATCATGCCTGGTGCTACCTGGGGCGACCACTTTCGAGAACCCTGGGTGGTTTTGGCAGGTCAGTCATTCACGGCCGATTTGGGGAGGTTACCGGCAGGTTGAAGGTGCTTGCCGGATGGACGCCTGATCCATATGATAACTATATCTATCTCAATATGGTGCACCGGCCGCATGAGAATTTTCCACTTTTTTTCATTCTTTTTGCCGATTATGGCCGTAACGATAACAATGTTACCGTTACGTCGAAAAATTTCCACAAGTTGCTCATGGAGCTGGATCAGCAAGGCACAGTCGGGATTCACCCATCGTTGTCGTCAAACAAGCACCCGGATAAACTGGAAGATGAATATGAAGGGTTGTGCGAAGTGCTCGACCGGGACGTGACCATCAGCCGCCAGCATTTCCTGAAACTCTCCCTGCCCCGAACCTACCGCAATTTGCTGCACTTTGGCATTACCGATGATTATTCCATGGGATATGCATCCCACACGGGATTCAGAGCAGGAATCGCTGTTCCGTTCGCTTTCTTCGATCTGGCGCGAAATGAAGTGACCCCCCTGGTGATTCACCCCGTTTCCCTGATGGATGTAACGATGATGGATTACCTTCGTCTAAACAAGGTTGAAAGCATGGCAAAAATCGAAAACATGATTCAAACCATCAGATCCGTTCATGGTGAATTTGTCAGTCTGTGGCACAATGAAAGCCTTGGCGACACAGGCCGTTGGAAAGGGTGGAGAGAGGTTTATGAAGAGATGGTCAAGCTGGCTTCATCCTGAACCTTAGAAATGATAACTTATCTCAGGCATACGCAGATTGATAAAAACCTTTGGGACGACTGCATCAGCAGGTCGCTGAACCGCAGGGTTTATGCATTCTCATGGTATCTTGACCTGGTATCCCCCGGATGGGATGCGTTGGTTACCGATAATTACCTGTCTGTCTTTCCGCTGACCTGTCATCGAAAATGGGGCATCAGCTACCTGGCTCAACCCTTTTTTACCCAGCAACTCGGGGTTTTTTCTCCGGAAGCAATTTCAGAAAGCCAGGTTGAGGGTTTTCTCCGGGCCATACCAGGGAGATTCATGTTTGTTGAGATCCAGCTCAATTCGATGAACCGGTTTTCCGGAGGTTCAGGGGAATCAGTAATTCGCGCAAATTTCGAATGTGACCTGGCTTTCAGTTTTGAAGAACTGGCCGGCCGCTATGCCCAGAATACACGAAGGAACATCAGGAAAGCACAGGAATCAGGAATCTGCCTTGTTCAAACCACCGGCGTGGATGAACTCATCAGTTTATTCCGAGAAAATTTCGGAAGAAAGGAGGGAAAACTGAGAGAAGGTCATTATGCAACCCTGAGCCGGCTGATCACGTATTGCCTTGAAAATAAAACGGGCCATATCCTGGGCGTGCAAACAAAGGATGGGGTGCTTACCGCGGGTGCGTTCTTCCTTTTTGATGCGTCACGGGTATATTTTATGTTTGCAGCTTCTGCCCCCGGTGCGCGTGAGAACGGGGCCATGTTCATGCTGATCGACCGGTTTATTGCCGGTCATGCAGGAAGAAATCTTCTCCTTGACTTTGAAGGGGGAAACGATCCTAACCTGGGAAGGTTCTACAGGAGTTTTGGTGCAATTGAAGTACCATATCAGGCAGTACAGATAAACAGGCTTCCAAAAGTCGTTGAAAGTGGGCTTTATTTCATGCGCAAACTCAGAAAACAGAGAAAATTAGCTATTTTTGTGAGAGGTTAACACTAATACTCAAAACCATGGTCAACGTTTTATCTTCCGCTAATTCCATCCTTAATCAATATATCTCTGAACTAAGGGATGCAGATATTCAGAAAGACAGTTTACGGTTCCGGCATAACCTCGAACGTCTGGGGGGCATTTTCGCCTATGAAATCAGCAGGGTGTTGACGTATGAAACGAAGGAAGTGGTGACACAACTGGGTATTGCCAGTGTGCCGATGTTAGTTGAATATCCTGTGCTTGCGACCATTCTCCGAGCGGGATTGCCCTTTCACCAGGGCTTTCTAAACTTTTTTGACCGGTCGGAAAATGCTTTTATTTCGGCCTTTCGCCGGCATCACAAGGATGGAACATTCTCGATCAACATTGAGTATGCATCGGTAACTGAAATCGAGGGCAAGGATGTGATTTTGTGTGACACGATGCTCGCTTCAGGATCGTCGATGGTTCTTGCATACCGGGAACTTGTCACTCACGGGAAACCCCGGCATACGCATATTGTGGCAGTTGTTGCCAATGTGGAGGGACTGGAATATGTGAAAAAGCATATTGCAAAAGATGATGTCACCCTATGGGTCGGGGCTGTTGATGATGAAATGACCGCCCAGTCGTACATCGTTCCCGGGTTGGGAGATGCGGGCGACCTGGCTTACGGAAAAAAACACTAAGGTACTGATATGAAAAACACGCTGGTTCTAGAAAATATAAATATTTCGCTGGTTTCCATCAGGAGCCATCTGCTGCGCACCATCCTCACCATACTGATTATTTCTTTTGGTATCATGGCGCTCGTTGGAATCCTCACCGCAACCGACTCCATCAAATACTACCTCACACAGAATTTTTCCATGATGGGTTCCAACACGCTGACTATCCGCAACCGTTCCATGAACATCCACATGGGTGGCGGAGATCACAAGGAAAAGCGTTACGAGCCCATTACATACAACCAGGCCCAGGAATTTAAAAGCCGTTTTGATTTCCCGGCCCATACTTCCGTATTTACCCGTGCCACCGGGGTGGCAACGGTGAAATATGAAACCAAAAAAACCAACCCGAACATCGGGGTGATTGGCGCTGATGAAAATTACCTGGTCACGTCGGGCGATGAAGTTGAATTTGGCCGGAATTTTACGGCAAATGAGATCTATTACGGGTTCAGTTCTGCCATCCTGGGTGCCGATCTGGTAAAAGATCTTTTTAAAAATAAGGAGGATCCCCTGGGTAAAATAATCTCCATCGGCCCCGGCAAATTTAAAATTATCGGCGTGCTGAAATCCAAAGGTTCCAGCATGGGATTCAGCGGCGACAGAACCTGTTTTATTCCTGTCAGCAATGTGCGGACAAATTTCCCCAGGCCCAACATGTCATTCAATATCAATGTGATGGCCGACAGACCCGAACTGGTTGATGCGGCTACCGGAGAAGCGACGGCCATATTGCGGAACATCCGGAAAGTCCCGGTAGGTCAGGAGGACACCTTCGAAATTACCAAAAGCGATAACATCGCCAAGATGCTGATTGAAAACATTAAATATGTCACCTGGGCAGCTACGATCATCGGGGCGATTACTTTACTCGGGGCGGCAATCGGGTTAATGAATATCATGCTGGTATCCGTCACTGAACGTACCCGTGAAATCGGTATACGCAAGGCCATTGGTGCCACCAAGCGCGTAATCCGCAACCAATTCCTGGTGGAATCGATCGTAATTGGACAACTTGGCGGATTGCTTGGCATCGTGCTTGGCATCCTGGTCGGAAATGTGATGTCCCTGGTGATTGGCAGTGCATTTATTGTACCATGGGCCTGGATCATAACAGGAGTGCTGCTTTGCTTTGCTGTCGCACTGATCAGCGGAATAATCCCGGCACGAAAAGCAGCCAACCTCGATCCGATTGAGTCACTACGCTACGAATAACATAAACCATGGACCTTACCGGGGTTATTGCCATGCTGCGCAAGGAGTTCCCTTATGAACCTACGGAAGGCCAGGAAAAGTTATTGGGTGAACTTGCCGTTTTTCTCACCATTTCATGGAGACAGCAAAACGCTTTGTTTATACTCCGGGGTTACGCGGGAACGGGCAAGACCACGGTAGTTAAAGCCCTTGTGGATGTCCTTCCCCAGATTGGGAAAAAAACCGCACTGCTGGCTCCGACAGGACGTGCCGCCAAAGTTCTGACCAACTATACAAGGAAAGAGGCCAACACGATCCATCGGAAAATATATTTTGCACGCACCAATAAAGAGGGACTTATCGATCTCAAACTCCAGGTAAACTACCACAAGCATACCCTGTTTATTGTTGATGAAGCATCGATGATCCAGCACACCATGTCGGCCGAAGGTGCGTTGTTTTCTACCAGGAACCTCCTTGATGATATCTTTCGGTTTGTTTACAGCGGGGAAAATTGCCGAATGCTGTTTATTGGTGATGCCGCACAGTTGCCACCTGTTGGCCTCGACCACAGCCCGGCACTCGATCATGAATTTCTGAAAAACGCCTATCATCTCGATATCGACACATTTGAATTGACAGAGGTTGTGAGGCAGGCGAAAGAATCGGGGATACTGGTGAATGCCACGCAGTTAAGGCAGCAGATCCAGCATCACAAATTTGAATTTCCGGTCTTTTCCATCGACGGCTACAAGGATATTACCAGGCTGAACGGGCAGGATCTCGAAGATGCACTCAACCATGCCTATTCCGGTTCGCAAAAGGAGAACAATGTCATTATCTGCCGGTCAAATAAACGCGCCAATATATACAACAGGGAGATACGCCGGAGAATTCTCTTCCTCGAAGAGGAGATATCAACGGGCGATTTCCTGATGGTGGTCAAAAACAATTATTACTGGCTGCCGGTTGAATCAACTGCAGGGTTTGTGGCAAACGGCGACATCGTTGAACTGATGCGGATCCGCAACATCGAAGAGATTTACGGATTCAGGTTTGCCGATGTGACCATCCGGTTTCTCGATTACCCTGATGAAAAAGACCTTGATGTTAAAATCATCCTCGACACCCTGATGGCGGAATCAGCAGCCCTGACCCAAACCGATAACAACCGGTTATTCCAGTCTGTCATGGCAGATTACCAGGATATCCCTTCACGACGCGAACGTATGGAGAAGGTCAAAGCCAGCCCTTATTTCAACGCGCTGCAGGTGAAGTTCGCATATGCGCTTACCTGTCACAAAACGCAGGGCGGGCAATGGGATACTGTTTTTATTGACCAGGGATATATCAACGATAAAATGATCAACCCCGAATTCGGACGCTGGCTCTATACAGCAGTTACGCGTGCAACAAAAAAACTTTTCCTGATAAATTTCGAAGATCGGTTTTTTTCGTGACATCACGCATCTAACGTCACACGTCACGTTTCTCGCGTCACGAATTTTACCAGCCCAGCAGTGTGATCCCAACTGTAAACGGGTACACTTCCGGTCCCTGGCCTTTCTGGAACATTTGGGTCAGCGAGTAGGTGCTGAACAGGTTGAGTCGCGACCAGCCAATACGAAAAGCTGCGTCCAATTTGAAGGGGCTGAGGTGATAGGGGGCACGTTCATGAACGGCATAATGTTCCACATCATAGCTGGCGATCTTGTTGCCCTTCGCATCAACCAGGAAATAGGTGCCCTCCTTGTCGTCGTAAACCTGTTTTGTGTATGAGCCGATCCGCACACCTGCAATCACTCCCAGTGATACATGAAAACTGCTCATGCGGCGATAAGGGTTGGTTTGAAATTCAAAAAAGAGCGGCAGGTTGAGGTAGGAGACCACCATCTTGTTCACCTTCATTGATACCGGGTTCCCAAAAGTATCCTGCACCTGGAATGCAACCAGTTTGGCAGAATCCTGGATCATGACATAATTGTCGCTAAAATAGTAGTTGGATGTCTGAAATCCAAGGCCTGTTGTGAATCCGATCTTATTCCTGTACAGGTTCACATTGAGTTCAAAAGGATTGAAGTTCACCGTGAGCGACCTTGCCGTGTTCATATTCATATAGGGATAGGCAGGGTTGAAGTTCATATTGAAATCAGAATTAACGTAGCCGCTGACTGCAAGTTCGAAACCGGCCCAATGACCATTGTATTTCTTATGATTTTTGCAAAACGGGAAATCTGCCATGTTGAAATTATCCATGGCACAGGAAACTTCTGACATCATCGTGCTGTCGCCCATATGCATGCCATGCTTGTGAAACGGGTATTTTTTTTCATCCTGTGCCTGTGAAGTTGCCGATAGTAAAACTAACAGCGAAAATATCATTGCTGCTTTTAAAATAGTTTTCATAAATATGTTTTTTAAGTTTAACAGTTCAGGACACAGGACGAAGGCAATGTTGAAATGTTACAATAGAGGAAAAAAATCAGGAATCAAGTTTAAGCACGGCAAGGAATGCCTTCTGTGGAACTTCAACATTGCCGATCTGACGCATGCGCTTTTTTCCTTTTTTCTGTTTCTCAAGCAGTTTTCTCTTTCTGGTAATGTCACCCCCGTAACATTTTGCTGTAACATCCTTCCTTAGGGCTTTCACTGTTTCCCGTGCAATTACCTTGGCGCCAATGGCAGCCTGGATCGCTACATCGTATTGTTGCCTGGGGATATATTCTTTCAGTTTTTCACAGAAACGACGTCCAAAATCGTAGGCATTGTTTCTGGTGATCAGGGCCGACAAGGCATCTACGATTTCACCGTTGAGCAGGATGTCCAGCTTTACAAGGTCGGCGGTTTGCCATCCCGAAGGATGATAATCGAAGGAGGCATAGCCCTTTGAGATGCTTTTCAATTTGTCGTAAAAATCAAACACTATTTCTCCCAGGGGCAAGTCGACAGTCAACTCAATGCGGTCGGTAGTCAGGTAAACCTGGTTTTTCAACAAACCGCGTTTCCCAATGCACAGGGTCATGATCGGGCCGATGTACTCCGATTTTGTAATGATGTTTGCCGTAATGGTCGGCTCTTCGATTTTGTTGATGTAGTTTGGTTCGGGTAATCCGGATGGATTGTAAACATCCAGCATTTCCCCCTTGGTGGTATAGACTTTATAGGAGACGTTCGGCACGGTTGTGATCACATCCATGTCGAATTCGCGGTCAAGGCGTTCCTGCACGATCTCCATGTGCAACAGCCCGAGAAATCCGCAACGGAAACCAAAACCAAGCGCAGCGGAGGCCTCCGGTTCAAAGGAGAGGGCGGCATCATTTAGCCGGAGCTTTTCGAGCGAATCGCGCAGAACTTCGTAATCATCGGCATCGGTGGGGTATATTCCCGCAAAAACCATCGGCTTTACTCCGAGGAATCCTTCAATAATTTCAGAACAGGGCCTGCCAACATGCGTAATGGTATCACCCACCTGGACTTCCTTGCTGTTTTTTATCCCGGAGATGATGTAGCCAACATCACCGGCATATACCGTGTTACGAATCTCCTGTTTCATGCGCAAAATACCCACTTCATCGGCATGGTAATCCATCCCGGTTGCGACGAATTTTACATGGTCCCCTTTTTTGATGGAACCGTTGAAAATTCTGAAATAGGCGATAACACCCCTGAAGGGGTTGAACAACGAATCAAAGATAAGTGCTTGCAATGGAGCATCGGGATCCCCCTTTGGACAGGGAATCCTGGAGATGATGGCATCGAGTACCTGGTCAATGCCAATTCCTGTTTTGGCGCTGACTGCAAGAATTTCGTCATGGTCGCAACCAAGTAAATCCACGATCTGGTCTTTGACTTCTTCGATCATGGCGGCATCCATGTCAATTTTATTCAAAACAGGAATTATGGTCAGGTTATGATCAATGGCAAGGTAGAGATTTGAAATGGTCTGAGCCTGTATTCCCTGGGTTGCATCTACAACCAGTAGTGCCCCTTCGCAAGCGGCGATGGCCCTTGATACTTCGTAGGAGAAATCGACATGTCCGGGGGTGTCAATCAAATTCAGGACATAATCCTCCCCGTTGTGCGGAAAATTCATCTGAATGGCATGGCTCTTGATCGTAATACCCCGCTCGCGTTCCAGGTCCATATCATCGAGTACCTGCTCCCTGGAATCTCTTTCAGAGACAGTGTCAGTCCATTGCAACAGGCGATCAGCCAGGGTGGATTTCCCGTGATCAATGTGGGCAATAATGCAAAAGTTACGGATGTTTTTCACGGGTGCAAAGATATAAAAACTACCTCAGGATTGTCAATGAACCATGAAGATTTCGCATCACCGTGCCATTCAGGGTGTTTTCATACACGTCGCAAACAAAGAAATAGGTACCGTCACTGCAGGGCTGGTGTGTCTCCTTGTCATTTCCATCCCATTGAATGTCGGGATTACGGGTTTCGAAGACCAGTCTTCCCCAACGGTCAAATATTTTTATATTGACATCACTTACAGATGTGTAACCGGGAAACGGAATGAAGAAATCATTCTTGCCATCATTGTTTGGTGTGAAAATGTTTGGCAGGGTATAAACCGGGCAGAAAGTATAATCGATGCAGATGATGTTGCTCGTGTCGCTGCGGTTTCCAACCGAGTCAATAGCTGAAACCCCGTAACAACCGGCAACCCTGTTGGCCGGTTTGTGTATGTAACTGGTATCGTGTGGATTGCCAATGGAATCAATCAGGACAGGATTCCCTTTCACCGGGGTGTAGTAAATATAATATTTGGCAATGTCCCCGGGACAACTGTCTGCCGGCTTTGTCCAGGACAATACATTTTCCTGTGATTCACAAATTGTTTTGATTGTAAGCAGGGGAGGGCAGGGTGGAACATTATCAAGTGGAACGGAGCAGGTTTCCTGGGAGAAATTAATGATGGGATTTACAAAGCCTGAAGCAGAATAGTTGCCGACACTCTTTATCTTATAACAATAGGTCAGGCCGTTCACAAGCCCTTTGTCATTATATACAGGCACCTTGCAGGATCCAATTGAATCATAAGTATTGCCACCAGGGCCTTTACGGTAAATTACAAACTGATGGTTAGTCCAGGGAACTTCATTGGTCCACCTGAGTTTGACCATTTTATCGGTGGGATAAGCGGTGAGAAAAATAGTGGAGGCAACCTGTGAGGATCCGATGAGGAACCGGTTCCCGGGGGTGACATTGTAAAGGTCAATCCGATATAAAAACCGATATTGCATTGTGTTTAATTGATTGTTTGTCAATGTGGTATCGTTTAGGTTGCTGAGCGAGTCCACGAGTACAAACTGTGTGGGTGCATCTGATCGGGAGCGGGAAACGAGGTACTTATAAGGCCCGGGGATTTGAATGATATCCAGCTCAGTTGGTTTCGACCAGGCAATGTAGGCAGATCCAGTTGTCGCATTGGTTGCAACAATGCTGGCATTGGTAATTACGGCCAGGTCTTTTTTCAATGTGGCACAAGCTTCGTTGGAGGCATAGCTCTCTGCCTTGTCGGGATACCAGGCTACAACCAGGTAGCAATATTTCAATCCACGCATCAGTCCCGCACCTTTGTTATCATCAAGGAAGGTTATTCGTGAAATATCGGTGAACGATGCAATTCTGGAGTATCCAAGATAAGCAGGAACCCCTGTCTCACAGTAACCTGGAATATACCCTGTTGAATCTGCCTTTCGATAGATATAATAACCCGATGCATTTAAACAACTATAATTATCCCAGTGAAGAGTGATTGTATTGCCCACCGGTGTTGTCGTCAGATTTTTGGGCGCTGGTCCGATTACACGGATGTTGATGGATTTGATGGCAACAAGGCTTACAGGTTTAGCATCATCCTTGGCTTTGAAGAGTACCTGGTAAGGGCGGTTTCGTACATGGTTGCAAACCGTGTTCCACCGGAAAAGTGCCTGCACGTGCCCGTAGCCTGTGGCAGGATTTGGTTCAAGGGTTGCAGGATTTTCTGTAAGGATGAAAGGTCCGCCGGTTCCGGTCAGGGTGATGTTGTCAGTGATTGTATCATGCGCGTAGACGGGGAACCGCAGGTTTTTTCCGGCTTCAACACAGGTGTCATAAACAGAGTCGATCACCGGCGGTTTATTGTTGCATGCAACGACGATAATTTGCATGTCCCTTAATACACTGCCAATTTTAAAACCATTTCGCCACTCTTCTATCAAAATGGCGATGTTGTACTCGCCCTGTTGTTCGGGGCTATCCCAGATGAGATCGCCGGTTATAGGATTAAGCGTCAGGCTTTTCGATGCTTTCGGGTAAGTGTAGCCCGGGATAACCTGTCCAAGGCTTCCCCGGCAGGGAACCAGCCTGTAAGATAAACTGTCCCCGTCTGCATCGTAGGCGCCCGGGTTATGATAAAAAACCTGGTTTACGCAACCATTGTCGACAGGGGGAATCAGAAGCACCGGGGAGTTGTCATACCCGCCGAGAAATGGACTGATGGTAAGCTCTGCATAAATGTACAAAGGGGTGTTGATGGAGTTCGGTATGTTGATGATCCCGCCATTCCGGTTAGGATCTTCACAGGATATGGTATAGGTGGAAGCACCGGGAAATATGTGTTCTCCGAGATACTTGTTATATGTAATATCATTGGCAAGGTTGGTGATGGTTACTCGTGGGATATCCGTGGAACTGCCGTCTCCCCAGTTGATCGTCAGGAAATCGCGGTATGCGTTTGCCGGGCTCGGGGTAAACGTATAGGAGACCAGGGTGATCTCATAAGTCAGATCTTTCACATGCCTGAAGGTAATCTCCGCAGCCCGCTGATGGGTTGCAAAAACACACACCGGAGCAAAAACGAATGAAAACAGGATGAGCAAAAGAAAAAGGAATGTCAGTCGTTTGGACATATCGTGAATTGGCTTGAGAATCCATCGCCAAAAGTAATGATTTTCTCCCCCTGAAGGAGATTTTGAGACTTTATTTCAATTCATTCTAAATTTTAATTATTTTTGCATTATTATAAGAAAACAGCCAGTAATGATCTCCCCACAGGATGCAGAAGTCGAAAAACGGGAAATATTAAAACGGTACCGGAATCTGCTTCGTTTGTGGAAACCGCGTAATCCTGAAGACCGGAAAGTTGTCCGCAAGGCCTTTAAAATGGCACTTGAAGCGCACAAGGACATGCGCAGGAAAACCGGGGAGCCATATATCTACCACCCGTTAAGCGTTGCAACGATAGCCGCCGGTGAAATTGGCCTTGGCGCTACCTCTGTGATATGTGCACTGCTGCATGACGTTGTCGAAGATACAGATTATACGATTGAGGATATCAGGGGGCTTTTTGGAGACAAGGTTGCTGCCATTATTGACGGACTTACCAAGATCAAAGGGATCTTCACGCAGCAGACGACCTCCATCCATGCTGAAAATTTTAAAAAAATCCTGTTGACCCTTTCGGATGATGTTCGCGTCATCCTGATCAAACTGGCCGACAGGTTGCACAACATGCGCACCCTTGATGCGCTTTCCCATGAAAAACAGCTGAAGATATCTTCCGAAACGATATACCTCTATGCACCTCTTGCACACCGTCTTGGTTTGCATGCAATCAAAAGTGAACTGGAGGATCTTGCTCTGAAATATACCGAACCTGCGGTATATGAAACCATCTCCAGGAAGTTGAAGGAATCTGCAAAAAGCCGTTCACGCTTTGTCAGTAAATTTATCTATCCCATCAAGAAAGCCCTTTCTGAAAAAGGATTCAATTTTGAAATCCATGATCGTGAAAAATCGATTGCGGCAATTTGGCTGAAGATGCAAAAAAAAGAGATCCCGTTCGAGGAAATCTATGATATTTTTGCCATCAGGATTGTCATCGATTCCCCGGTGGAAACTGAAAAATCCGATTGCTGGAAGGTCTATTCAGCCATAACCGATTTTTATCGCCCGAATATGGACAGGTTGCGCGATTGGATATCCATCCCGAAGGCCAACGGATACGAAGCGCTGCACACCACGGTGATGAGCCATACCGGACAATGGGTTGAAATTCAGATCCGTTCGCGTCGCATGGATGAAATTGCCGAGAAAGGATATGCTGCACACTGGAAATACAAAGAGGCGATGAACATCAACAGCCGGCTTGATAACTGGCTCGACCGCATCAAGGAGATGATCGAGAGCCCCGATGCCGATGCTCTCTCATTTATTGATGATGTTAAAGGTTTTTTCTTTCTTGACGAAATATCCGTTTTTACCCCCCAGGGTGAACTACGTTCCCTTCCAGCCGGTTCAACAGTCCTTGATTTTGCGTATGCCATTCACAGTGAGTTGGGCGATACCTGTATTGGCGCAAAAGTGGATAAGAAACTGGTACCTATCATGCATGTTCTCAAAAATGGCCAGCAGGTTGAAATTATCACTTCGTTGAAACAGGCTCCAAAGGAGGATTGGCTCACCTATGTTATGACCACCCGTGCAAAAGCAAGCATTAAACTGGCGGTTCGTGCAGAAAAAAAGAAATATGCCAAGACAGGAAAAGAGATGTTGGGAGAATGGTTTACTCAAATTGGACTGGATTTTTCCAACGGCAACATCAAGAAATTCCTGGCATCAAATAATTTCAACAGCTTTGTAGACCTCTACTATTCTGTTTCACAGGGTACAGTCGGGTTAAAGGATGTAAAGCTTTTCGCAGCCTCGAATGTAAAGAATGGGTGGCTGAATTATATCGCCAAGGGTGCTGCCAAAACACAGGATGAATCCGAAGGGGAACGTTCCGGACAGAAAGAGTCTGAAACGGCCCCGCATGATACATCCATAGACAGTAATCCTGGTCCATTGACTCCTGATTATAAGATTGCAACATGTTGCAATCCGATCCCGGGGGATGATGTTATCGGACTCCTTGGGGCTGATCGCCAGCCAATGCAAATTCACCGGACAAAATGTTCCAAAGCACAGGAGCTCATGACAGTCTATGGAAATATCATGGTACAGGTGAATTGGGCAAATCATGAATCAATATCCTTCCTGGCAAAGATTAAGGTAACGGGGATCGACCGTCATGGATTGACCAATGAAATCACACGGATAATTTCAAACGATCTTAACCTCAACATCAAATCCTTTCACCTCGATGCGTTGAACGGCCTTACAGTGGGCTCTATCGCATTGTACGTTAAAAATACAGCTGACCTGAATGATGCATTGAATAAACTGAACCTGGTTGAAGGAATTACTCATGTTACAAGGATAAATTAATTATTAAAAAAAATCTATTTTTATTCGTTCTAAATACGGATAAATACGTATCTTTATGGCAAATTTCTCAATATGATTAAGAAACCGATAATAGAAGATATTTTTGAAACTGCGAGAAACATGTTCACCGACTATCTTGAGCAGCATGGACACAGGAAGACACCTGAAAGATACACGATTTTAAAGGAGATTTTTGCCACTGAGGGGCATTTTGATATTGAGACGCTGTACATCAGGATGAAAAATCACAAGTACCGGGTCAGCAGGGCAACCCTTTACAATACCATAGAACTGCTGCTTGATTGTGGATTGGTAACAAAACACCAGTTTGGGACCAACTATGCACAATTTGAAAAATCGACCTTGTTGAGGCAGCATGATCATTTTATTTTTGAAGACTCCGGCGATGTCCTTGAATTTTATGACCCGCGCATTGAGGAGGTGAAAACCCACATAGAAACCCTTTTTAATGTCAATATTTCGCACTACGCACTTACATTTTACGGTCAGTCGAAATCCAAGAAGTAAATGATGAGGAAGGTTGATGTTATCCTGGGATTACAGTGGGGGGATGAAGGCAAAGGAAAAATTGTCGATGTTTTCACACCGCGTTACGATATTATTGCACGGTTCCAAGGTGGGCCAAATGCCGGTCATACCATCATTTTTGGTGGCAGGAAATTTGTTCTCCATACAATCCCTTCCGGGATTTTTCATCCTCAAACGTTAAATGTGATTGGCAACGGAGTGATCATCGATCCGTTCATCCTATTCAAAGAGCTGGATAAACTTCGGGATGCCGGGATGGAACCGGAACAAAACCTGCTGGTCTCGAGGCGCGCCCACCTGATCATGCCTACCCACCGGCTGCTGGATGCAGCATTGGAATCGGATAAGGGTCCTTCGAAAATCGGGTCGACACTCAAGGGGATAGGCCCCGCCTATACCGATAAATACGGAAGAAACGGATTGAGGGCCGGAAATATCACCGACCAGTCGTTTAACAGTCATTATGAGCAGCTTAAATCTGAACATCTTGACACCATTCGTCACCTGGGATTTGACTTTTCAACGCATCTGCTTGACGGATTGAATTTTGAAAACTATGAATTGCAATGGTTCGCATCAGTTGAACGGATGAAAGGATTGAAAATCATTGACAGTGAAGTGTTTCTGAACGAGAGCCTTGACCTGGGTAAAAAGATACTCGCTGAAGGTGCCCAGGGAACGATGCTGGATGTTGATTTTGGGTCTTATCCGTTTGTAACTTCTTCAAATACAATTACTGCCGGGGTCTGCTCAGGCCTTGGCCTGTCGCCGCACAGGATCGGCAAAATTTATGGCATTTTTAAAGCCTATTGCACGCGGGTTGGCAGCGGACCGTTCCCGACGGAATTGCATGATTCGGACGGGGAGAAATTGCGGGTTGGGGGAAATGAATTCGGATCAACGACCGGCCGTCCTCGCCGTTGCGGTTGGCTTGACCTTCCTGCATTGAAATATTCCATCATGCTGAATGGCGTGGATAGCCTGATCATGATGAAGGCCGATGTGCTTGATCCATTCCCTTCAATAAATGTCTGCACGGGATATACAAAAGACAATGAAATCATACAGGGATTTCCTTTCGACCTGTGTGATGAGCAGATTCGCCCGGTTTACACGGAGATGAATGGCTGGAATTCAACACTCGATGGCTGCACCAGCGTTAAGGACATTCCGGGTGCATTGGCTGCTTACATAAAATTTATCGAAAATGAAGCGGGATTGCCGGTGGATATCGTGTCTGTTGGCCCTGACAGGCTTCAAACTCTCCTTCGCTAATTCCCGGTTAAAGTTTCCGTTTGACTTCGGTCAGTTCATATCCTTCAACAATATCACCCACGTTTATGTCGTTGAAGCCATCGATATTCAACCCGCATTCGTAGCCGGTTTGTACCTCCTTGACATCATCCTTGAATCGTTTCAATGAACCGAGATTGCCGGTAAATACCACAATTCCGTCGCGGATAACCCTTATTTTGGTATTTCGTGTCACCTTGCCGTCAAGAACCATACAGCCTGCCACCGTCCCCACCTTGGTAATCCTGAATACGTCGCGAACTTCGATGTTGCAGAGGATCTTCTCTTCAATTTCGGGAGAGAGCATGCCTTCAATGGCAGCCTTGATCTCTTCGATCGCCTGGTAGATGATTGAATATAAGCGGATGTCTATCTGTTCGGCTTCTGCCAGTTTGCGTGCATTGACCGACGGACGAACCTGGAATCCCACGATCACTGCATTGGAAGCAGAGGCAAGCAGTACATCCGATTCGGTAATGGCTCCGACCGATTTATGGATCACATTTACCATGACCTCCTCATTGGACAATTTCAACAATGAATCAGACAATGCTTCAACCGAACCGTCAACATCGCATTTTACAATAATATTGAGTTCCTTAAAGTCCCCGATCGCAATGCGCCGTCCGATTTCATCCAGGGTGATGTGTTTCTGGGTCCGCAATCCCTGCTCACGCTGCAATTGCAAACGTTTGGTCGCGATCATTTTGGATTCCTTTTCATCGGCCATAACGTTGAAACCGTCGCCGGCCTGAGGAGCCCCGTTTAACCCAAGCATAAGCATCGGCTGTGATGGCCCTGCTTCCTTGATGGGCAGGTTGCGCTCATTATACATGGCTTTCACTTTTCCGTAGGTTGCTCCTGCCAGTACCATATCTCCAACCCGCAAAGTGCCGTTTTGCACCAGTAATTTTGCAACATAACCACGCCCTTTATCCAGGGATGATTCAATGACTGTTCCTGTTGCCAGCCTCGAAGGATTGGCTCTCAGGCTAAGCATCTCTGCTTCCAGTAAAACTTTCTCCAGCAGCAATTCCACGTTGGTACCGACCTTTGCAGAAATTTCCTGTGTCTGGTACTTGCCTCCCCATTCTTCAACCAGGATGTTCATCTTGGATAATTCTTCACGAATTTTTTCCGGGTTGGCATTGGGTTTATCCATCTTGTTGAAGGCGAAAACAATGGGAACTCCGGCTGCAAGCGCATGATTGATCGCTTCCTTGGTCTGCGGCATGACCGTTTCATCGGCGGCAATAACAATGATGGCCACGTCGGTTATGCTCGCACCCCTGGCACGCATCGCTGTAAATGCTTCGTGACCGGGAGTGTCGAGAAAAGTAATCTTTTTTCCGTCCGGCCGCACAACTTCATAGGCGCCGATATGCTGGGTGATACCTCCTGCTTCACCAGCCACCACATTGGTGCTGCGGATAAAGTCGAGGAGTTTTGTCTTCCCGTGGTCAACATGCCCCATCACAGTAACGATCGGGGGCCTGTCGGTCATATCTTCAGGTTTGTCGGGCTCGTTCTGCTTGATTGCCTCCTGAACCTCAACACTGACAAATTCAACCTTGTGGCCAAATTCTTCAGCGACAAGGGTAAGAGTTTCAGCATCAAGGCGCTGGTTGATTGATACGAACATGCCAAGTGCCATGCAGGTTGAAATAACTTCAGTAACCTGGACATTTAACATTGATGCAAGTTCGTTGGCAGTAACAAATTCAGTGACCTGGATCACCTGTTTGCCTTCTTCCATCCGCTCCTGTTCACGGTGCATCTGGTTGCTGACGGCGTCACGCTTTGCCTTCCGGTATTTGGAGGCTTTTGATTTGCCGGAAGGACTCAAACGTGCCAGAGTTTCCTTGATCTGCTTTTCGATATCTTCAGAGGTAACCTCAGGTTTCTGGG